>Ga0075024_100001230_pt1 | contig 10173 bp, 10 predicted proteins | sample Str013_2_FD_71389 | JGI IMG/M metagenome (GOLD analysis project Ga0075024, IMG submission 71389) | Freshwater sediment microbial communities in response to fracking from Pennsylvania, USA - Straight Creek_MetaG_SC_2013 | ecosystem: Environmental > Aquatic > Freshwater > Creek > Sediment... | reverse complement strand
TCCTGGTACTGCTCATTGGCCACGCAGTGACCTCATCCATCTTGCAAAGGCGGATGACTGAGACGCCCGTTGCGCCATTGGCGGAAACTGCCGGCCAACGACACAGCTGGAACCGGCTCGCGCTAGCCTGGCGACAGCTTAATCCCGGCTCAGTTACGCAACCATCAGGGTACCGTACAAGGGTACCCTGATTTCGCGGGCAATCGAATTGCGGCGTGGTGCAGTCAGGGAAAGTGCGATGGAACATTGCAACGGGTTAGAGGGTTACCAGTCAGGCAACCAAAGGTTTGGAGTGCTGGCTATCAACGAAATCGAGTCCAGATCATGTTGCAACTTCGAACGGCCGGTTTCTTGCTGGTCAGCTGTCTGAGCGCTTTCGCTGATATGTCCTTGGCTGCAGACGTGCAGACCGGCGACGGCGGCACATCGGTGGTCTCGCAAACGATCAATGATCTGCGGCCAAGTCGCGGCTCGCAACTTTACATGGCGACCTGTTCGTCTTGCCACTATCGAGGCCAGGGGAAGGCGGATTTTTCGCCGCCAATTGCAATTGTTTCCAGCCTCGGCTTCAAGGGCCCGTTCGGGGCAGCAGACGCTACAGAATTGATCCGTGCTATCCTGTTCGGTGTGACCGACGAATGGGGACCCGGTATGAAAATGCCCGGCTTCGAAAGGTCTCTGACAGATACCGATGTTGCGGTTTTGGCTGCTTATCTTCGCTCAACGGTTACCAAACAGCCGCCTTGGGCTGATCTCAAGAACAAGGTCACCAGCATTCGAACCCAGAACTCAAAACCTTAGCAAACCGGCGGCCACAATCAGAGATCAAGCACAATGACTATCTTCAAGCTCAACGGCAAACCGGTCACGGTCGATGCCGAACCCGATACGCCGCTGCTTTGGGTGATCCGTGATGATTTGGGTCTGACCGGCACCAAATATGGATGCGGCATTGGCATGTGTGGGGCGTGCACTGTGCATATCGGCGGTCGCGCCAAGCGCTCCTGCATGACGCGGGTCAGTTCCGTTGAGGGCGCCGACGTCACCACGATTGAAGGACTCGCACCAGGCGGCACACATCCGCTGCAGCAAGCTTGGCTCAAGCTGCAAGTGCCGCAATGTGGCTACTGCCAAGCGGGGCAGATCATGCAGGCGGCGGACCTGTTGAGGCGATTCCCGTCCCCAACCGATCAGGACATCGACAGGGTCATGGCGGGAAGTCTCTGCCGTTGCATGACCTACGTGCGGATTCGCGCCGCCATAAAACTCGCGGCGGAAACCATCGGGAAAAGGGCGCAAAATGACTAAGGTGTACACAGCCAAGCGCGGCCCAGATGTTCTGTCGCGCCGCAGCTTCGTGATCGTCATGACAGGAGTGAGCATGACGTTCGGATTTGCCAATGGCGCTGACGCCGCGGTGACCGTTCCTGCGCCTGATGCGACTGCGCCCGCCACGTCAGACCCGGCATTCGAGCCAACCCTGTGGTTCTCGATCAATGGCGACGGCATCGTCACCGTCAATATCATTCGTGCCGAGATGGGTCAGCATGTCGGCACCGCGCTCGCCCGCATCTTGGCCGATGAACTTGAGGTTCCTTGGGAGAACGTGCGCATTGCACACGTCGACACGGATCCCAAATGGGGCCTGATGGTCACCGGCGGCAGCTGGTCGGTATGGCAGACGTTCCCCGTCTTCAGCCAGGCGGGCGCGGCCGGACGGGTCGCCTTGATCGAGGCCGGAGCAAGACTGCTCGGCGTGCCGGCGGCAAGCTGCACGGCGCGTGATGGTGCGGTGCATGCGGGCAGCCAATCGCTCTCCTATGGTGAGATCGTCCGCCGGGGCGGAGCGGCGCGCACGTTCACCTCGGAAGAATTGGCCAAGCTGCCGATCAAGCCGGCTGCCGAGCGCCGTCTCATCGGCAAGCCCGTAACAGCGCTGGACATCCCCGGCAAGATCGACGGCAGCGCCCGCTACGGTATCGATGCCAAGGTTTCCGGCATGGTCTATGGCCGGCCGAAGATCCCGCCGACGCGCAATGGTTCGAAAGTCATTGCCGTGGACGACAGCGCGGCCAAGCAGGTCAAGGGCTACATCAGCAGCATCGTTCTCGACGACCCGTCCGATACGGTTCCGGGCTGGGTCATGGTGATCGCTTCGAGCTATCCAGCCGCGATCCGCGCCGCCGATCTTGTGAAAGTGGATTGGACGCCCGGTCCGACCGCAAACGTTTCCGAGCAGGACATTCAGGATCATGCGATCGCGCTGATCGCCAAGCCCGACGGCGGTTCCGTGCTAGATACCGGCGGCGGAGATTCGGCGGCCGCACTCGCGGGCTCGGCGTCCCGGCTTGAGCAGACATACACAACAGGAACCGTGTTGCATTTCCAGCTTGAGCCCGTGAACGCACTCGCTTTCGAAAAGGATGGCCTGTTCGAAATCCACACCGGCAATCAATGGCAGAGCTTGATCCTGCCGACCCTGGCCAAGGCACTCGGCAGGCCTGAAGCCAGCATTGTGATGCGAACGTATAATATCGGCGGCGGTTTCGGCCGGAGATTGAATGGCGACTATTGCGTGCCAGCGGCCCTGGCTGCCAAGTCGCTGGGCAAACCGGTCAAGATGGTGCTCACGCGCGCCGATGACGCCCGGTTCGATTCGGTCCGCTCGCCATCCGTGCAAACCTTGAGGATGGGCTTCGATAAAGCCCACACGGTTGTGGCGATGGAACATCACGCCGCCGCCGGATGGCCGACCGAAGTGATGGCATCATTCTTCATGCCGAAGGGTTCGCAGGGTGTTCCCTTCGATCCGTTTGCCATTTCGGGCGCCGACCATTGGTATGACGTCGGCATACAGAAAGTCAGGGCCATCTCGAACGATCTCGCCAACGCGACTTTCCGGCCGGGCTGGTTGCGCTCCGTCGGCCCGGGCTGGACCAACTGGGCTGTCGAAAGCTTCATCGACGAGGCCGCCAATAGTATCAAGGCGGATCCGGTAGCGCTCCGGTTAAATCTGCTCAATGCCAAGGGGCGCAACGCCGGCTCAGCCCCGAATGCGGTAGGCGGAGCATCACGACAGGCCGCCGTTGTCCGTCTGGCGGCCGAGAAGGCGGGCTGGGGCACAAAACTGCCTGCCGATACGGCTCTGGGCATCGCCACCAGTTTTGGCCAGGAACGCACAATGCCGACATGGGTGGCGTGCGTCGCCCGGGTCCATGTTGATCGTGCGACCGGCGCCGTCATTGTGCAGAAATTGACCGTGGTGACCGATGCCGGAACTATCGTCGATCCTGACAGCGCGCGAGCACAGACCGAGGGTGCGACACTCTGGGGCCTGAGCATGGCGCTGCATGAGGGAACTGCGTTCGCGCGCGGTGAAGTGCAGGATACCAATCTAAATACATACACACCTCTTCGCATGGCCGAAGCGCCGGAATTGGACATCAGCTTTGTTGACAGCAGCGAAGTCCCAGTCGGCCTGGGCGAACCGGCCACGACGGTGGTTGGCCCGGCGATTGGCAATGCCATCTTCTCGGCATCGGGGGCGCGGCTGCGCCATCTCCCCATCACAACAGCGGCCGTTCTTGCGGCAATTCACGACAAGGCCTGACGTCTGGCTGACGTTCCACGTATCAAGAACGAAACCCTGTCCGAACTCGATGACCACTCTCAAAGTTTCGAAGCCTTGGCTTTGGAAACATGCCGGCAAGCGCCTGACACAGAGCCGACGACGTCGTCCCCAATGTAACCCTGGAGTAAAATCATGACCGATGATCGGGACCTACAAATCAATGTTCTGGCCGAACTGAGCTGGGAACCGAAAGTGACCGCCGCCCATATCGGCGTCACCGCGAGAAACGGCGTGGTGACACTCACCGGTCACGTCGAGACCTATATAGAGAAGTCTGCTGCCGAAGCTGCTGCCGGCCGCGTCAAGGGCGTGAAAGCTGTTGCCGAAGAGCTTGAAGTCAGAATTCCATCGGGCGTCAGACGCAGCGATGACGACATTGCGGCTGCCGCGCTGAAGCGCCTCGAGTGGAATTCCGCTGTTCCCGCAGACGCCTTGAAGGTGAAGGTTGAGAAGGGCTGGGTCACGCTCACCGGTCATGTCGAGTGGCGCTATCAGCTGGAGGCCGCGACTCAGGATGTGCAGTGGCTGTTGGGCGTTTCTGGTGTTTCAAATAACATCGAAATCAAGCCGCGGATCAATGCGGCAAACATCAGTGATGATATCGCGCGCGCCCTGCATCGCTCCTGGGTCTTCGATCCCAAGACCGTTAACGTCAGCGCACAAGGCGGCAAAGTCACGCTGACTGGCACCGTCCACTCCTGGTCCGATCGCCAGCTTGCTGCCACGACCGCATGGGCAGCCCCAGGCGCATCCGCCGTCGAGAACGATATTTCGGTTGTCTAGGCTACGACCTCACATGTTGCTCGTCCATGGCGGCATGTCAGCACCCGCTGCTTCGTTTATTCAAGATATAGGAGTTCCCCATGAATGGCCTCGTCGCCGACATAGAGGATCCTGCTTACCCACCACGGTAAGTCGCATTTAGGCCACACGAATCACCGACTTCCCCGCGCAATCTGACGGAGTTGTTCGCAATATCCGTGATTTGGTTGCTGTCCTGTCAGACCTGATGTCCAGTGGATTGGGCGGTGATCGCAATTTGTCTGAAGCTCCGAGCGAAACAGACGATCAGAGCCCAAGGCTCGGTATTGACCTGAGTTTTTCTGCAGCATCCATCTGTGTACCGCGCCAAACGAAACGGTTGCCCGTCCAGGCGCTGACCCAGAGCACCGGAAGCATCACATCACGCACCATCAGTCCAAGGACTGACAAAGCCGAGCAAGGCCATCCGGCCAATCGGGCTAAAGCGGCCTCCGTGCCATACCAGACAACGCAGAACGCCAGGGCTGCGGAGACAGATGCCTGTCCTCCGATCTCAAGACCCCAAACGACGACCGAGGGAAACAAACCGCCGGACAGAAGTTCCGGGATGAAGAATGTTTTGAAGGTTGCGCGCCGCAAGCGGGCCCAGCGGACTTGGCGGGACCAGACGTCGCGGAACTGGCGCTTGCCGAGGGGTTGAGCGAAAGGTTGTCGCGCAACGCGTACCTTGAGGCCGGCACGGCGTACAATTTTGGTGGCGGCAGCGTCCTCGGCCGACTCGGTCGCCAGAGCACCAATACCGCCCGCGTTGTCCAGAATGTCGCGCCGCCACAGCATGGACTTGCCCTGAGCAAAGCCGAATCCCAGCTCGTCCGCAGCAAGCTGCCAGCGGGCCTGATGGGTGTTGAGAAACGCACATTCCACCAAGGCCCAGAACCCGTCCGGCTCGCTGCCAACGGGCGGCGACGTCACCAGCCCTGTGCCAGACGTCCAACGCGAGAACAGACGTTGAATATAGTCTCGTGGCAGAAGGACATTGCTGTCGGCCATGATGATCCAAGCGTGCCTCGCACCTTGCCAACCCTTGACAAGGTTATCGAGCTTGGGATTGGCGCTGAATCGTTCATTGCCCATCAGCAGTTTTGCCGGTTGCGACGGATGTGCAGCTATCAACCTTTGCACCAACGGGATCGCGGCATCGGTCGCCGAGGCCATGCAGAAAATGATCTCGTAACAGGGGTAATCCAGATCAAAGGACGCTTCGAGGGTCTGCGCAATATTGTTATCCAGACCACAGACCGGGCGCAGAAGACTAACCGGCGGCGACGTCAGAAACACCGGGTCATGAGCGCCAGTTCGCTGACGGATCATAACAATTAAAATACTCGTCAGATGAAAGATCAAGGCGGCGCCGCAAAACAACCAGGCCGACTCAATAACAAACGACGTGAACATGATATTGGCCTAGGTTGCAACCGCGACAGGCTTCGATGGGTTTGACAATGATCAGTTCAAAGAGTTCGCCTAGACCGCCGCCATCGCAATGCGCACCAACGCCGGCAGCGACTTCGAACCCGTCTTGCGCATGATGGCGGCGCGGTGATTGTCGACAGTACGCTGGCTGATGCCGAGGTCCGCCGCGATGTTTTTGCTGGGATATCCAGCCAGCACCAGGTCGAGAACCTCGCGCTGCCGCATCGTCAAGCTGGCAATGCTCTCGCAGCATCGTATCGATGGTCCTAACACGGGCCGACGGTATTCATGAGCCTCTTTGAGATCAGCAAGTGCAGTCCGCAAATCCCAACGCGTGGCTTCGATGTCCTCTTCGAGTTTGGAAATTCGCGATGCCGCCGCCGCAAGATCCGCCGATCTGACGAGTTCCCACACTGTTGCTTCGGCCCTGATTGATCCGCGATGATACTCAGAACGCCCTAAGGCAGGCCCTCTTCGTCGAAATCGGAGATGCAGATTCGTAGGCTGATTGACGGCACGAACGTAACGATTTGCTAGCCGAGGCGGCATACCGAACTCACTTCCATCTGGACGTGTTTGAGGTCGCCACGCTGTGCGGCGCCACGCAGACGACTCCGGATATTCTTGCGGAACATGCTCAGGTCCGTCCCCGTTTCGCTCCGTTGGCGGCAGGTGAACGCGCTGACCCGTAGGTAAGTTCCGACCCTGCCCTCAAAACTTTCAGCCGATACAATGCCAGTGCCGACGTCTTCGGTGCGACGCTTGTGGAAGGTGCAGGATCATGAACCGGCGCAACATTCTCATTGGTGGCGGCGGCCTGGTGCTCGCAGGTGCCGGCGCGGCATTCGCTAGCATGCGGCTGATGGGCTCGATGGAGGCGTTCAACGCATCCGTGGCGACAACGCGTGCACGCTTGGCGGAGGTCCCCGAGATGCGGGACTTGATCCGGTATGCGACGCTGAGCGCCAACAGCCACAACACCCAGCCCTGGCGGTTCAAGGTAGCGGCCGGCAGCATCGAGATCCTGCCCGACTTCACCCGCCGCATACCTGTGGTCGACCCGGACGACCACCACATCTTCGCCAGCCTTGGATGTGCGGCCGAAAATCTGGCCATCGCCGCAGGGGCGCGTGGCAGGGCGGGCGAGTTGCAGTTCAACGCCGCCGATGCCGGCTCGATCATATTCAAGCGGGGTAGCGGCAGCGTGCCAGCGGTGGCGTTGTTCGACTCCATACCGCTGCGCCAATCGACCCGCACTGAGTATGACGGCCGGGCGGTGAGCGCGGCGCACGTCGCGCTGCTGGCGGCCGCAGCCAGGCTCCCCGGCGTCGATGTCATCCTGATCACCGAGCGCGCGCAGATTGACCGCCTGCGCGATCTCATAATCGCGGCCAACACGGCACAGATCGCCGATCCGGCGTTCACGCGCGAACTGAAGTCCTGGCTGCGGTTCAACCCGCGCGAGGCCCTGGACAGCGGTGACGGTTTGCTCAGTGTGCTAACTGGTAATCCCGTTTCGCCAAGCTGGGCGGGACCAACGATGTTCGGGTGGTTTTTCAACGCAGCCGCTGAGAACGATAAAATCCGCAAGCAAATGGATTCGTCCGCCGGAAGCAAGGTCGCGAGCGCTTGCCAGCTGCCGTCTACGACCTCGCCATACGCTTGGGCGCCAATCCCGGATTGAACCGCTCGACCGTCCGACTACGTCAGACCGGGCGGATGAAAGACATCGCCGCGACCAAATGGATGACATTCAGCGCGACGCAGACCATGTCGTCACGAACATGCGGGTTCGACTGGCTGGCGAGAACCGGGCCGCTAGGGATGATGCATGTGCGCGATGCGTTCTCGAACGGTGAGGGGCGACTTACCGTCAAGGCGTTCGGCCTCATTCCGATCATGCGTGCTCCGGCCTCCACCCAGCTCGCGCGCGGCGAGCTGATGCGCTACCTTGCGGAACTCGCCTGGGTACCCGACGCCATTCTGCTGAACACCGAGCTGCGCTGGCGCCAGGACGGACCCGATACCTTGGCGGTCAGCGCGGGCATCGGTGAGCGGGCAGCCGAGGTTGTCCTCACGCTCGACAGCGACGGTCGCATCGCCGGCGGCTTCGCGCCGGATCGTGGGCGCTCCGTCAAACCGCCTTATCAGCTGACACCTTGGCGCGGCCGCTTCTCCGACTATCGCCGCCACCAGGATACGTGGTTGCCGTTTGCCGGTGAAGTCGGATGGGAGATCGACGGCAAATTGAACATCTACTTTCAGTGCCAGATCGAAGAATGGCAATCAACAGCTTCGAACAACTGATTGTCATCAATGCTGCGCTTGCACGTCGTTGGCTCAGCTGCGGGGCGATTTTTTCCCGAAGCGACGGAACCTTTCTCGCGGCCCGTGCGTTTCCAGGTGTTGGCGACATAGACCCCGCAACTGAGGACCAGCTTAATGCCGAGGGACGACGCCAGCGGTTGGATGTGGCTTGAGGCCAGCGCCTTGGCGGCGCGCGCCGAGCGCCTGCATCGCCAGTACTTTCATTTCACATTGTCGCAGCACCCAACGCCGGTCTGGGAGCCGCCTGTTGATGTGCTGGAGACCGCCGGACAATTGGTCATTGTCGTTGCCCTGCCCGGGGTCGATCCGAAGACAATCGCCTCGGCAATCGAAGGCGATGCGCTGATCGTGATCGGCGTCCGAACCCTTTCGACCACGCTGAATGCCGCCGTCATCCACCGTCTGGAACTGCCCTATGGGCGTTTCGAACGCAAGGTGACCTTGCCCAGCGGGCGCTATGGCGACGTCCGATCGAGCGTGGACAACGGTTGCCTGACCGTCACCCTCGACAAACTCCTCTGACCACAGGACGTTGACATGCAAGACCCCAACGACGGTGCAATCCTCGCCAAGGCGAATACGGACGAAACACCACGGGCCGGCAAAGAACCGTCGCCGCAAGCGCCCGACTTGATGACGATCCTGCCGGTGCGCGGCACTGTGTTGTTCCCTGGCATGGTTGTTCCGATCACTGTCGGCCGCGAACGGTCGATGGCCGCGGCGCAACAGGCGGTGCGCGAGAACCGGCCGATCGGCATCATCATGCAGCGCGATGAGCAGATCGCCGAACCAAGCGCGATCGATCTGCACACGGTCGGAACCATCGCCAACATCTTGCGCTACGTGACCACTCCGGATGGCGCGCATCATCTGGTGTGCCAGGGTCTGCAGCGTTTCCGGGTGATTGAGTTCATCAAGGAGGCGCCCGTCATGTTGGCCCACGTCGGGTTGATCGACGAGCCGGACCAGCAGTCGGCCGAGATCGAAGCTCGATTCATGCACCTCAAGCAGCTCGCTGGCGAGGCGTTGGAATTGCTGCCGCAGGTGCCGCCGGAACTCTGGGCGTCGCTGCAGGCGGTGACGTCGGCCAGGGTGTTGGCCGATCAGGTGGCCGGTCAGATGGACATCAAGCCGGACGAGAAACAGGAGATCCTGGAGACCGTCGATCTGATCGCACGCTTGGACAAGGTCATCCGGCTCCTGACGCAGCGCATCGAGGTGTTGCGCATCCGGCAGGAAATCGGCCGCCAGACCAAGGCCGGGATCGATAATCGGCAACGCGAGGTGATCCTGCGTGAGCAGATGGCTGCAATCCAGCATCAGCTGGGCGAGGACGGCAGCAAGAGCGAAGAGATCAGCGGGCTGAGCGAGGCGATCACCAAGGCCGCGATGCCAGGCGATATCGAAGAGAAGGCGCGCAAGGAGCTGCGCCGGCTGGAGCGCATGCCCGAAGCATCGCCGGAGCATGGCATGGTGCGCGCCTATCTCGACCGGCTCGTCGAGCTGCCGTGGGCTTTGCCGGAGGTTCCGCCGATCGATCTCGCCGAGGCGCGGCGCATCCTGGATACTGACCACTATGGCCTCGACAAGATCAAGCAGCGCATCATCGAGTATCTCGCCGTGCGCAAGCTGGCGCCGAACGGCAAGGCCCCGATCCTCTGCCTGGTCGGCCCGCCGGGCGTCGGCAAGACATCGCTCGGCCAATCCATTGCGGGCGCGATGGGCCGCAAATTCGTCCGTGTTAGCCTCGGTGGCGTGCATGACGAAGCCGAGATCCGCGGTCACCGGCGCACCTATATTGGTGCGCTGCCCGGCAACATCATCCAGGCCATTCAAAAAGCGGGCACGCGCAACTGCGTCATGATGCTGGACGAAATCGACAAGATCGGTCAGGGGGTTCAAGGCGACCCATCTGCCGCCTTGCTCGAAGTGCTCGATCCCGAGCAGAACAATACGTTCCGGGACAATTATCTCGCGGT
>Ga0075024_100001228_pt1 | contig 10188 bp, 8 predicted proteins | sample Str013_2_FD_71389 | JGI IMG/M metagenome (GOLD analysis project Ga0075024, IMG submission 71389) | Freshwater sediment microbial communities in response to fracking from Pennsylvania, USA - Straight Creek_MetaG_SC_2013 | ecosystem: Environmental > Aquatic > Freshwater > Creek > Sediment... | reverse complement strand
TGGCGCGGAACGCCTCGTAGCAGCGGACCGCCTCGACCACGTTGTTCTCGGCCAGGTGCGCCGCGATCAGCACCCGGGTCGCATCCTCCCGCAGCGGCTCCAGCCGTACCGCGGTCAGCGCCGTCTCGATCGCCTCGGCGTACCGGCCGGCCGCGGTCAGCCGGGTGGCGACCGCCGCCAGCGCCTGCAACTGGAGCTGGCGCAGCCGCTCCCGCTCCACCAGTACCCAGTCGTCGTACCAGCCGGGCAGCAGCTCGCCGATGACCGGCAGGCAGATCGGGGCGTCGGCCCAGGTGACCCGTACGCTGGGCCGCGGCCACGAAGGTGGGAACGTCGGCGTCGACGGTACCGGCCAGGGCCAGCGCGCCGCGGCCGGTGACCACCGGGTCGGCGCTGAGCCGGCCCAGCCGCCACAGGACCGTCCGCAGGCTGGCGTACGCTCGCCGGTCCGGTACCGCGGGCCACAGGGTACGGGCGATGACGCTGCGCTCGGCCTGCCCCCGGATGCCCAGGTACGCGATGAGCCGGCGGGCGCTGTGCAGCACCCGTACCGTCCGCCCGCCCTGGTCGAGGTGAAAGCCGTCGAGCAGGCGGAGCTGGAAGCGGCTGCCGCCCCCGTGGTGCCGTGCCGCGCCGGTTCGAGCGGGGCGTCCTGACCAAGCGGTGCGCGCATGAGCATTCGTGACCTCCGGCGATGTCGCACGACCCCCGTCACACACTGTGCAAGGGCACATCGCTTACTGTCAATGCATTGTCGCGGCGGCGCGCCGGCAGCGGTCACGATCCGGCAGGAGTCGGTCCTTTCCCCGATCCGGGACATCTCCTGCCGGACCGTACCACCGTCCACAGTGGACCCGGCGTCACCCGGCGCCGTACTCCGGGCCGGCCTGCGGCGCCCAGACGTCCTCGGCGGCCAGCTCCGCCACGTCGTACCGGCCCAGCGCGCTGGTCAGCATGCGCAACTCCAGCGCCAGGCAGTCGACCAGGTTCACCAGCCCCCGCTGCGCGTCGGTGTCCACCGCGAGCAGCGCCGCGCGGCCCAGCCCCGCGGCGTTCGCGCCCAGCGCCAGGCACGTGGCGACCCGGGTACCCTCCCACATCCGCCCGGACACCAGCAGGCAGGACGGGTGCGGGCCGATCCGGCGCAGGCACTCGGCCAGCGGCAGGCCCACCTGGCGCAGGAACGCCAGCGGAGCCCAGCCGGTACCGGCCTCGGCCCCGTCGACGGTGACCGCGTCCGCACCGGCCTCCCACGCCACCACGGCCGCCTCGCGCACGTCCCGGGCCGGCGGCAGCTTCACCCACACCCGGGCCCGCGGGAAGTTGTTGCGCATCAACCGGATCTGCTGGCGCAGGATCTCCGCGGTGAAGGTACCGGGGCTGCTGCTGCGCAGTACCGCGCCGGTACCGCGGCCGAGGCCGGCGTCCAGCGTGTACCGGTCCCCCAGCTTCGCCGCCGCGGCCGGGTCGAGCAGGGTCATCCCGCCAAGCCCCGGCTTGGCCCCCTGGCCCACTTTCAGCTCGAACCCGAGCCGGCCGGAGTCCAGCAGCGGGCGGGTACCCGGGTCGGAGTAGGCCAGGTTCCACACCTCGGCATCGGCGTCCTCGGTGCTCTGCTGGATGACCACGCCACCGAACCCGGCCGGCAGGTCCGCGGTGTACGCCCGCACCCGGTCCAGCAGCGAGCGCCCGGCCCCGGGCGCCAGCCGCCCGTACCCGTTGACCGGGGCCACGTTCTCGCCGACGACCATCGGGATGCCCAGCCGGCCCGCCTGGGCGCTGGCCGCGACCGCGAGGTCCACGCTGGCGACCCGGGTCGAGCCGAGCGCGGACAGGTACAGCGGCAGGGTCGAGCGCAGGCCGCCGACCACCGTCTCCAGCCGGACGTCGGGGTACACCGGCTCACGGGCCAGTTCCACCAGCTTCGCCAGCCGGTGCGGCACGAACACCGGCGGTACCAGCCGCAGCCGGTCCAGCGGGTCGGCCGGTACCGGCCCGGTACCGGCGCCGAACAGCGCCCGGCCGTACCGCTCCGGGGCCGGGAACGCGGCCGCCGGCCCGAACCGGGCCCGGTCCCGGACCTCCGCCTCGGCAAAGCCCTGCGCGTCGAGCATGGTCAGGGCGCCGCCACGCCGGGCACCTTGGGGTACGCGCTGGCCTGCCAGACCGACGCCAGCCCGGCGATGTACCGGGTCAGCCGCTCCACGCCGAGCCCGAAGCCGGCGCTGCCCGGGATGCCGTCGCGCAGCATGCGCAGGTACCAGCCGTACTTGGCCGGGTTCTCCCCGGTCTCCCGGATGCGGGCGATGATGGTGGCGTAGTCGGCCTCGCGTTCGCTGCCACTGGCCAGTTCCCCGTACCCCTCCGGCGCGATGAGGTCGAAGTTGCGCAGGAACCCGGGCCGGTCCGGGTCCTCCCGGTCGTAGAACCCGCGCGACCCCTTGGGGTAGTCGGTGACGAAAAACGGTACCGTCGCGGCCCGGGACAGGATCGCCTCGCCGGCCCAGTCGATCTCGGCGTCGGCGCTCTGCGCGTGCCCCAGCGCGTGCAGGGCGGCCACCGCGTCGCTGTGCGTACGCCGGCCGAACGGGCCCGCGAGCAGCCCGGTGAAGGCGCAGCGGTCGCGGCCCAGCCGGGCCAGCTCACCCGGCAGCGCCGCGAGCACCTGCCGTACCACGTGCCGTACCAGCGCCTCGGCCAGCGCCACCGCGTGGTCCCGGGACGCGCCGGCCAGCTCCACGTCGATCTGGTGGAACTCGGCCAGGTGCCGGTCGGTGGAGGCGGTCTCCAGCGGCTCCAGCCGCACGTTCGGGGCGATGAAGAAGATCCGGTCGAACGCGGCCAGGGACGCCTGCTTGTACAGGATGGCACTGGTCATCAGCTTGTACCGGTGGCCGTAGTAGTCCACGTCGACCTGCTTGGCGCCGCGCGCCCCGGGGTCGGTGACCGGGCCGATCACCGGCGCGAGCAGTTCGGTGCAGCCCTGCCCGGTGAGGAACTCCCGGGCCGCGGTGAGCATCCGGTGCTGGATGCCCAGCACCGACCGGGTCACCGGGGAGGACAGGTGCTCGCGCGGGCTGAGCGGCGCGGCCGGCGCCGGCGGGTGCTCCTGCACCGGCGGGGTACCGGTACGCGCGTCCCAGGCCACCTACACCGCCCCCTTGAGTTCCCGCGGTGCGCCCGCGGCCGGCTCCTCCGGCGGCGCCAGGTACCGCTGCGCGGCGGCGCCGTCGTACTTTCGCTCCACATAGGACAGTGTGGCGAGCAGCCCGCTCGAGGTCATCTCGGCGTGCCCGGCCGGGCGCACCAGGTGCCCGATCGGCAGCGCGCCGAGCCGGGACCAGCGCAGCGTTCCGTCGGCGTCCAGCACGCTGCGGGTCTGCCCGGCGTTGTCCGGGTGCAGGCAGTACGGCACGTCCAGGTACCCGCGCCGGAACGCCACCAGCAGCGCGGTACCCACGTCGGCGTGCAGGTCCAGCACCGCCTCGATCAGCGCCTGTGCCTGCGCGTGGATCCCGGTGTCTGCGACCGGGGCGTCGTCCGGTTCGCGCCGTACCGCGCCGGCCGCGGCGGCGGAGATGTCCAGCGCGGCGATGTTGTCCGCCACGGTCGGGATCCGGTGCGCCTCGGCGACCGTCTTGACCACCAGCCGGGCCGCCCCGGTCCGTACCGCCAGCCGGGCCGCGTCTTCCAGCAGCGCGGTCGCGCCCAGCGGGGTACGCGGGAACACGCCCATGTACGCGTACACCACGATGTGCCAGTCGCAGTCCGGCAGCCACCGCGCGGCCAGCCGCCGCAGTGCCCGTACCGCCTCGCGGTCCTGTTCCGGGCTGGTCTGCTGGGCGTAGCTCAGCGACACGCTGGCCAGCCCGTGCTGGCGGAAGAACAGGCACTCCAGCACGCTCAGCGCCACCAGCAGGCTCGGTGGGCAGAGCTGGCCCATCATGCAGCCGCCGAAGCTCTCCAGGTGCGGCTCGACCCCGCTGCCGCGCAGCCCGGCCAGCAGCTCGCAACTGCGCCGCCAGCTCCGTACCGCCTGGCCCAGCGGAGCCCGGCTGTACGGCAGGCAGTACGAGACCGGGCCGCCCTCGGTGGCATGCAGCCCAGCCCGTATCAGCGCCACCACGATCTGCTCCGGGCCGGGCGAGCCGTGCCGCACCTGGACCGGGAAGTCGACGTCGGCCACCTGGTCCAGCACCGCCCTCGTGGTGGCCAGATCGTGCGCCACGATCGGGTACCCGTTGAGGTCCGCCCCGGTCGCCAGGGCCGCCGCGGCGGTGGCGTGGTCCCCCATCCGGGTGTAGCTGTCCAGGGTGATCGTGCCCACCGTGGTACCGGCGGCCCGCCTGGTGGCCAGCAGCCCGGCCCGCATCGCGGCCGGGTCGCTGACCCCCATCCGGGGCTGTACCACCAGCGCGCCGGCCCGGTACGCCCGGGCCACGAAGCCGCCGAAGGACCGGTCCAGGCCGGTCCGCCGCCTCACGTACCCTCGCTGTTCGTCAGCGCCCGGGTGAACGACTGGAACGCCACCAGGCCGGTACCCTCCTCGAAGACCGCGTCGAATCCGGCCGCCCGCAACCGTTCCCGGCCGCTGCGCCGGCCCGGGCCGGCGATGCCCAGCTTGCCGCCGATGACCACCGGTACCGTGGCCAGCTCCGAACAGCCGCGCAGCCGCCGGATCAGCCGCATCCCGTCGTGGTACCCGTGCCCGTTGACACTGCTCACCACGACCAGGTCCGGCCGCACCCGCAGGCACTGCGCGACCAGCAGCGCATCCGGTACGCACGCGCCCAGGTTGACCACCCGGTGCCCCAGTTCCTGCAGGACGAGCTGAAGGAACACCAGGTTCCAGGTGTGCGCGTCGGAGGCCACGCTGGTCACCACCACGGACAGGCTCCGGGCGGCCGGTGCCGGCGGCGGCCGGCCCGGTACGGGCAGCGAAGCGGGCATCGGGGCGGCACTCCTGTCTCGCGGCAGTGCACGGCGGCCGGGCGGCCCGGCGCCACCGGACCCGCGCCACCACGGCGGGGTCCTGCCATTCAGAGCGTCCCGGCCGCCGGTTCTGATACACGCGGCGCGGCCCGTGGCCGGTGGTACGGCCGGCACCGCGGCGTGTATCAGCGCACCGCCCGCGGCCCCTCTAACGAGAAGGGGCAGCACGGCCCCGCGACGTGCGGCCCGCCGCGAGCGGGCCGGCGACAGGAGAAGCCGCATGGCGACACCCGATGCGGCGCGAGCCCGCGCCGCCGACCTGCACGAGCAGGCGTACCTGGCCCTGCGGGCGGCACTGCCGGCGGCGAACCTGGCCGCCGCGCTGCGGTGCAGCGCGCGGCTGCAGGCCGCGCTGCCCGATCCCGGGCGGCTGGCGCGCAACCTGGTCCTGGTCGCCTACGGCGGCGGCAAGGACAGCTCGTACACGCTGGCGTTCGTGCGTGCGGTGCAGTTGCTGCTGCTGCGGGTGTACGGCAGCACGTTCCGGCTGCGGGTGGCCACCAACCGGCACGCCGGAATGCCGCGGGCGGTGCTGGAGAACATCGACCGCGGGTACCGGGCGCTGCGGCTGACCGGCGACCCGCTGTGCGAACTGCTGCTCGTCGACGGCGACGAGGTGTCCCGCTTCGACGTCGACGCGCCGCAGCGCGAACAGGTGGTACGGCGCAACCGGCTGGACATCCTGATGACCGGCCACCGTACCCGCGCCGACGGCCGGCCGACCTTCTGCAACGCCTGCAACCTGAGCGTGTTCAACTCCTTCGGCCTGGCCGCGGCGTACGGCGACGGCGCGGACCTCATCATCACCGGCGATTCGGAGCAGGAGCAGCGCCAGTACTCGCTGTGGGTGACCCGGCTGGACCGGCGGCTGGCCGGCCCGGCCCGCGGTACCGGTACCGCGGCCGGTACCGCGGCGCCGGCCCGGGGCAGCGGCATCGGGCGCATCCTGACCCGGCTGGACCGCATCTCGCAGTCGTACTTCGCCGACATCCACGGGCCGGACGCGGCCGGGGCCGTCGCGGCCCGCCGGGTGGCCGCCGACGTACCGGCCCGGTTGCAGTTCTTCTCCATCTACGCCGACACCCACTACGCCGCCGGGGACCACCTCGACCTGCTGACCGGGTTCCTCGGCTTCCGCTTCGACGACATCGCGTTCAGCTTCACCGAGTCCGACTGCGGCAACCCGGCCCTGATGGCACACCTGCGCGGGCTGAAGTGCGAGCACGTGTTCGGCCGCCCGTACCACGAGGGGCTGCGCGAGTACGTCGACTTCGCGCTGAACCTCATGCGCAGCAAGGACTTCCCGCCGGAGCTGGTGGCCACGATGGCGGACCGGTACGCCGGGCCCGGGGCGGCCGACCGGATGCGCGCGGCGGCCGCGGCGTACGCGCTGGAGACCTTCGGGCTGACCGAACCGCAGCTGGTGTGCATGGCGTACTCGCCGTTCGCGGGCAAGGGCGACGGGCTGGACGAGTTCGTCCGCCGCGAGCACCCGGGACTCGCCGGCCGTACCGGCGAGCTGCACGCCCTGCTCGACGGCGGCGCCGGCGACCCGGCGCTGGCCGGCGAACTGGCCCGTCTCAGCGGCCTGGACCTGCCCCAGCTCCGGGTGCTGTACCACAGTCCACTGTGGCGCCAGGGCGGTACCGGTTTGGACGTCATCGACACGGTGCTGGACGGCGACCCGCACAAGGCGCTGATCCGTACCCGGCACACCCCGCACGGACCCACCACCGTCGAGCAGATATCGGGAAGGTAGCCATCATGGCAGTGGACGTCGTCCGGTTGGACCGCAACAACCTGGTGGCCGAGTACGGCACCGAAACCCAACGCCTGCAGCCGTGGGCGGTACTCAACGCGCCGTTCGAGGGTTCCTTCGCGGTGGTCCGCGCCGGTACCCACTCGACGCTGCACTCGCACCACGAGTACGAGATCTTCATCGCGCTGCGCGGCGAGGCGGTGGTCGAGACCGACGGTACGCACGCGCCGTTCCGGGCCGGCGACGTCGCCTTCTTCTCCCCCGGCCGGATGCACCGGGTACTCAACGACGGCGAGCGGGACTTCGAGTTCTACAGCGTCTGGTGGGACCGGGAGATGGCGCAGCGCTTCCTGGCCACCGACGGTTCCGGGGGGCCGGCATGACCCAGCCGTGGCCCACCGACGACGAGCGCCCGGTGCTGCTGCTCGGGCCGAACCCGACACCCAACGGCGGCATGCACCTGGGCCACATCGCCGGGCCGTACCTGACCGGCGACGTGTACGCGCGGTACCAGCGGGCCCGCGGTCGCCAGGTCGTCTTCACCACCGGTACCGACGACAGCCAGACGTACATGGTCGCCTCGGCCCGCCGGCTCGGTACCACCCCGGCGGAGCTGGCCCGTACCGCCACCGCAGAGATCGAGCAGGCGCTGTGCGCCATCGGCATCTCGTTCGACGGGTTCGGCCCGTTCGACGAACAGTACCGGCACACCGTGCGGGAGTTCTACCGCGAGCTGTACCGGCGCGGAGCGTTCCGGCTGCGCACGGTACGGCTGCCGTACCTCGAGCGCACCGGCGAGTACCTCGTCGAGGGCATGATCGAGGGCGACTGTCCCAACTGCCTGACCCTGAGCCGGGGCGGTCTGTGCGAGACCTGCTGCCACCCGAACAACTACGACGAGCTGGTCGGCGCGTACTCCACAGTGGACGCCCGGGACGTCCCCGGCACCCGGGAGGCCACCATCATGGTCTTCCCGCTGGAGCAGTACCGGGACCGGCTGTCCGCGTACCACGAGAAGTGGGCCCCGTACTGGCGCCCGCACATGGTGGCGATGGTGCGGGAGATCCTGTCCCGGCCGCTGCCGGAGATCCCGATCACCTACCCGCTGGACTGGGGCCTGCCCGCGCCGTTCCCGGAGGTTCCGGGCCAGGTGCTGAACGCGTGGCTGGAGCTGATCCCGGCCGGCATGTTCACCACCGCATACGCGGCCCGGCGGCTCGGCCGCGACACCGAGCCGGGCGAACTGTGGCGCAGCACCGCGAACATGCGCCTGGTGCACGTGCTCGGCTTCGACAACTCGTTCTTCTTCTGCCTGCCGCACATCGCGCTGCTCATGGCGTACGGCGGCGGTACCGACCACATCCTGCCCGAGTGGATCGTCAACAACGAGTTCTACGAACTGGAAAGCGACAAGTTCTCCACCAGCAAGCGGCACGTGCTGACCCCGCAGGAACTGCTGCGCGAGGTGCCCCGGGACCTGATCCGGCTGTACCTGGCACTGACCGCGCCGGAGTACCAGCGCACCACGTTCTCCCGGGCCGGGCTGGACAAGGTCACCTCGGGCCGGCTGGTGGGGCCGTGGAACCAGCTCGCCGGGGTGCTGGCCAAGGCGGTGGCCAACACCGCCGACCCCACCGCGCCGCTGCCGGTCTCGCCGGCCGGGCGGGCCCGTACCGCGGCCATGCTGGCGCGCCTGGACACCACGTACGAACTGCCGACGTACAGCCTCAACCGGGCCGCCGACACCATCCTCATCCAGATCGACCGGCTGGCGCGGCGCGCGGCGACACTGGATGACCGCAGCGTCGACGCCGACCCCCAGCCGTGGGGCGACCTGTTCCTGGAGACCAAGGCGCTGCTGGCGGCGGCCGCGCCGATCCTGGTCGACCTGGGCGCGGCGGCGCGCCGGGCCGGCGGGTACGACGGGGTGCTGCGCCCGGGCGCGTTCGACGTCCCCGGTACCGTCCCGTTCGCCCCGCCGATGCTGCCGGCGCCGGAGTACCACGGACCGGGCCTGGGCGGCAGCCCCGCGGCCGGCGGGTGACCCGGTGCGGATCGCCGTGGTCGGCGGCGGTGTCGTCGGCCTGCTGACGGCCGTGCGGTGCGCCCGGGCCGGGGCCCGGGTGGACCTGTTCGACCGCGACGAGATCCCGTCGCGCTGGGCCACCTCGTACGACCGGCACCGGGTGGTACGGGCGCTGCACCCCGGCGACGCCGCGCTGACCGTGGCGGCGGCGCGGGCCCTGGCCGGCTGGTCGGAACTGGGCCGGCGGCTCGGCCCGGACCTGCTGTACCCGGTCGGCGCGCTGACCGCGATGGCGCCGGCGCGGGTACCGGCGGTGCTGGCCCTGCTGGCGCGCACCGGCCTGGCCGGCGCCCGGCTCGACCCGGACGCGCTGGCCCGGCGGTACCCGGTGCTGCGCTTCCCGGCCGGCCTGGCCGCGGTGTCGGAGCCCGGTGCCGCGGTGGTGCTGGCCGACCGGATGCTGGCCGCGCTGGCCGGGTGGCTGGCCGCGCAGCCGGGCGTGCGGCTGTACCCGCGGCACCGGGTGGTGTCCGTGCCACCCGGCGGCGTGCTGCGGCTGTACGACGGCGGGGTACGCACCGCCGACACGGTCGTGGTGGCCGCCGGGCCGTGGTCCGGCGAGCTGGTACCGCCGGTCCTGCGCGACCGGCTGGTGCTGTACCGGCAGAGCACCCTGTCGTACCGGCCGGCGGATCCGGCCGGCTGGGCCGGGCTGCCGGCGGTACCGGCGCTGGGTACCGCCGGCGGCGCCTGGCTGATCCCGCCGGTGGCCGGTACCCCGGTGCGGCTCAGCGCGGCCAGCGCCTGCCGGCCGGCACCGGAGCTGGCCGAGCGCACCACGCCGGTACCGCAGCGGGACCGGCTCGTGGCGGAGTTCGGCCCGCTGCTGGCCGGTTTCGACCCGGCCCGGGTCACCGCCGCGGCCGACGGATACTACCTGGCCGACCCGGCCGGCCCCGGCCCGCTGCTGGCGACCCTGGGCGACGGCGCCACCTGGCTGTACCCCGCCTGTGGCGGGATGTCGTTCAAGCTGGCCCCGCTGGTGGCCGGCGTGCTGGCCGGCCTGGCCACCGGCCGGCCGCCGGAGCCGACCGGCCTGGCCGTGCTCGACCGTCCACATCGGATCGACCCGGCGGGGGTGGCGGCGCACCGCAGCGCCACGGCCCCGGGCGGGTACGGCGCGCCGGCCGGGTACCACCCGGGCGGCCCGGCGGGAGGAGTCGACGCGTGGTGAAGCTGCTGGCCGTGGAGGCGGTGCAGAATGCGACCTACTACCTGTCCCGGTACCGGCAGGTCCGCGAGTACGGCGCCGACCTGTACGTGCTCAACGGTCTCGGGCAGCCGGACTTCTGGGACCCGGACCGGTACCGGATCGCCGGGTCCCGGCACATCGACGACATCGTCGCGGCGG
>Ga0075024_100001225_pt1 | contig 10199 bp, 9 predicted proteins | sample Str013_2_FD_71389 | JGI IMG/M metagenome (GOLD analysis project Ga0075024, IMG submission 71389) | Freshwater sediment microbial communities in response to fracking from Pennsylvania, USA - Straight Creek_MetaG_SC_2013 | ecosystem: Environmental > Aquatic > Freshwater > Creek > Sediment... | reverse complement strand
GTCTACAGCTTCTGCATGTGCCCGGGTGGCACGGTGGTCGCCGCGACATCGGAGCCGCAGCGTGTAGTCACCAATGGCATGAGCCAGTATTCGCGCAATGAGCGCAATGCCAATGCCGGACTGGTGGTGGCCATCAATCCCCAGCCGGATTTCCCGGGTGGACCGCTGGCCGGCGTGGCCCTGCAGGAGGCGCTGGAGTCGACGGCCTACGTCCTGGGCGGGAGCGATTACTCGGCGCCCGGCCAGCTGGTCGGTGATTTCCTGCGCGGCGTGGGCTCCAGGCAACTGGGTGACATCATTCCCTCGTACCAGCCCGGCGTACGCTTGGGCGATCTGTCGCCGGCACTGCCGGCCTACGCCATCGATGCCATGCGCGAGGCCCTGCCAACTTTCGGCCGGCAGATCCGCGGCTTTGATCGTGAGGACGCCGTGCTCACCGGTGTTGAAAGCCGTACCTCCTCGCCGGTGCGCATTACGCGTGACCCGGAGTCGCTGCAGAGCCTCAATGTGCGCGGGCTGTACCCCTGCGGTGAGGGGGCCGGCTATGCAGGTGGCATCCTCTCGGCGGGTGTCGATGGCATCAAGGTGGCGGAAGCCGTGGCGCGGAGCCTGTCATGAAATTCGAGGACATCAAGAAGCTGCATCACCGGAAGTACCGCGAAGAGTTTGGCTGCTTCCTGCTCGAAGGTGAGCATCTGGTGCTGGAGCTGCAGAAAGTGGCCGAGCATGACCACCGTCTGCACAGCAGCGAAATCTATTACACCGAGAACTATGCGCACTGGGCGACGACGCTCAAGACCCACGTGGTCAATTCACGCCACATGATGCAGCTCAGTGAAACGCGCTCGCCCCAGGGCATCGCGGCGGTCGTGCCGCTGCTGACGGCGCCCGCACCATGTGGCGGCGAGCGCGCGATCTATCTGCACGAGATCCAGGACCCGGGCAATCTCGGCACCATCCTGCGCACGCTCGCCTGGTTCGGCACCTTCCGCTGCCTGCTCAGCCCCGACAGCGTGGATCTGCACAACGGCAAGGTCGTGCGCGCCAGCATGGGTGCCATTTTCCACGTGCCGGTCGAGGTCGATGTGCCGATGGCGGCGCTGCCGGAGCGCTTCGGGCGGGTCGCCAGCCTGGAACTGAAGGGGCGATCGATCGCCACCACCGCGTTCCGCAACTTCGATTGTTTCATCTTTGGCAATGAGGCGCGGGGACTGCCACGCGAGGCGCTGGCGGCCGTGAAGGCGCAGCCCTTCACGATTGCCGGCGCCGGGGTGATGGAATCCTTGAACGTCGCAGCGGCGGTGAATATTTGTCAGTATGAGCTGCACCGCGCTGCCGCGGGGCCCATTCAGGAGACGACTTGAGTACTTTTCTGCTGACGTTCGGGGCGCTGCTCTCGATCGTCAATCCCTTCACTGGCGCGTTCATCTACTTCGGCGCGACGCGTGAACTCGCGCCGCGCATGCGGGCCCTGGTGTCGCGCTGGGTGGCCATCTACGCCTTCTGCCTGATCGCGGCCTCGCTGTACATCGGGGCCTACGTACTCGAGTTCTTCGGCATCTCCATCCCCGTGCTGCGCGTCGCCGGCGGCATCGTCATCGCGCTCTCGGCGTGGCGCATGCTCTCGCAGCCCGATGCCACCGAGCAGCGTCGCAGCGAGACCCCGAATCCGGCGTCCATGGACGTGGCGCCGAGCCGGCTGGCCTTCTACCCGCTGACGATGCCGTTGACGACCGGCCCGGGCACCATCGCGGTGGCCATCTCGCTGGGCAGCAGTCGCCCGACCGGTTTTCACGCCGCCACGCTCGCGTTCCTGCTCGCAACGGTGCTGGCCGTGGCTGCACTCGCGCTGCTGGTCTATCTGCTGTATCGCCATTCGGAGCGGCTGGCTCGATTGATGGGTGCCACCGGCACCAGCATCGTGGTGCGGCTCTCGGCGTTCCTGCTGTTCTGCATCGGCATCCAGATCTTCTGGAACGGCGCCGCGGAGCTGTTGAGCGCACTTCCACTGGCCGCGGCGGGCTCCGCTGCCGCTTCCGTAACACATTGATTTATAAATTTAATATCAGGAATTTTACCGAATTGCGGCCCGTGCACCCCTCGGCGTGACAGCCCCGTGACACTGGGGCCGGGCCCGGCCGCTAGCCTCGGCACCATGAAATTGGCTGAGCTGCATGTATTCCACTTCGACGGGGCGAGCGCCACGCTTTCCGCCGCAGACCTGGCGGCCGCGAGCACGCAATCTCAGGCCTGGGTAATCGCCACCTGCCAGCGCAGCGTGGTCGTCGTCGTCGGTCGTGCAGCGCGTGAAGCGCTGCTGCAGCGCCTGCCAGTGGTCGCGTCGGCGCGCGCCTTCGAGGCCGCCGAGGCCTACGCTTTTCTGCTGCGCTTCGCTTGTGGGCTGGAGAGCAAGCTGCTGGGCGAGACGGAAATCTTCGGACAGATCAAGGAATCCTGGCGCGCCTTTGCGGCGACGCCCAGCCTGCAATCGCGCCAGCTGGCGGGCAGCGTGCAGTCGCTGTTCCAGGATACAAAAGAAGTACGCGCCAACCAGTTGTCGGCGCTGGGCAGCGCGTCCTATGGTTCGCAGGTGCGACGGCTCCTGGGTACTGTGAGCGCCGGTCCCACGCTGCTGGTCGGTGCCGGCCAGCTCGCGCAGTCGGTCGCGCCGTGGATCGAAACCAACGAATTGCTGTTGTGGAACCGCACCAGCGACCGGGCGCATGAGCTGGCGGCGCTGGTGCAGGAGCGCCATGCGCTGCGTACCTGCCGCGTACTCGAGAATACGCTCGAGGCGGAACTCGCCGGCTGGTCGCTGGCCGGTGATGTCGTGATTTGTGTGCCCGCCGATGCGACCCGCGATGCGGCCCGCATCGCCGCGTGGCGCGCGCGCCGCGGGCATGGCGGGCGCATCGTGCATCTGGGTCTGGGCTCTTCCGGCGAAGCGCTGTGGGCGGGCGTGCCGGGGCTTACCAGCCTGACGGCGCTGTTCGACATGCTGCGTGCCCAATCGGACCTGCGGCGCGTCCAGGTGGTGCGTGCGCGTCGCGCCTGCGCCGAGAAGGCGGTACTGCGCTCGCTCGGCAGCAATGCCACACAGCCTCACGGCTGGGAAGATCTCGCCGCCTTTGCCACTATCGGCCCCTGATTCAAAGGGGCAAACCGGGGATGATTCAGCGGCCCTTAAGGCTAGGCACCCGCCGTTCCCTGCTCGCGCGCGCGCAGAGCAGTGCCGTCGCCCACGATCTGGAGCGCGCGCATCCCGGCCTGAAAGTCGAGCTGGTCGGCATCGAGACCCGCGGCGATCGCATCACCGATGTGCCGCTGTCGCAGGTCGACGGCAAGGAATTCTTCACGGCCGAGATCGATGCCGCGCTGCTGGGCGGCACGGTCGACATCACGGTGCACTCCTTCAAGGACCTGAGCCTGGAGCGCCCGGCGCGATTGCACCTGGGCGCGGTACCGGTGCGGCAGAATCCACGCGACATTGTTTACTTCGCGCCCGACGTCGCCGCAGTGCTGGCGCGCGGCGGTGCGCTGCGTATCGGCAGTTCCTCGCCGCGCCGCGCGGCCTTCGTGCCCTCGTTCCTCGAGCGTGCATTGCCGGGCACAGCGCGTGTGGAACTGTGTGCGCTGCGCGGCAATGTCGATTCACGCCTGCGCCGGCTCCGTGAACCGCGCGGCAGCGAGCGGCAGCTCGATGGGGTGATCCTGGCGTTCGCCGGCGTCTCGCGGCTGTGGCAGGACCAGGCGGTGGGTGCGGGCGTGCTGCTGCGCGAGCTGCTGGACGGGCTGCCGCGCATGCTGCTGCCGTTGAACCTGTGCCCGGCGGCGCCGGCGCAGGGCGCACTGGCGATTGAGTGCCGCAGCGATGATGAGGCGACACGCACGCTGCTGGCCGCCATCGACGATACGGCGACGCGCACCGCGATTGCCGCCGAACGCGCACTGCTGGCGCAGCGCGGCGGCGGCTGTCATCAGCAGTTCGGCGCCACGCAGCGGCAGATCGATGGCCTCGGCGCGCTGCTGTATGTGCGCGACGCTGACGCGCACGGCGCGCAGCTGCCGCAACTGCACTGGCGTGCACCCACGGTGCCGGGCGCCGCGCCGCACCGCGCCTGGGATGGCAGCGCGCAGCCGGCCCCGGCGATCGAACCCATCGCCGACGCGGCGACGCGGTGCCCGCAGGCGCTCGCGGCAACGGATGCCGCCTTCATCGCGCACCGGCGCGCCTTGCCGGATCTGCCCGCCGCCGCGATCAACCGCTGCCCGACACCCAGATGTGCGGGCAGCGAGAGCTGGTTCGCGCTGGCCGCGCGTGGCGTCTGGGTGGAAGGTTGCGCCGAGTCGCTGGGATTCGCGGCCTTGCGCGGCACATTGGCTGAACCGCTGCTGGACCTGCCGCCGTCGCGCGACTGGCTGGCGCTGACCAGTGCGGAAGCCGTGGAAGGTTGGGGTGATGTGCCAGCCCTGGCAACCTACCGGCATGGGACTGCCCCGGCCGCCACCTCGGCGGCGTCGCCGGCCGGCGCCACTCACGTCTGGTGGCACAGCAGCGTACAGTTCGACCAGTGGCGCAGCGCGATCGCGGCCGATTGTGTCCAGGCCTGCGGGCCGGGCAAGACCGCCGAGCATCTGCGACGCGCGGGTGTCACGACGCTGCAGGTGTTTCCATCGGTGCGGCATTGGCGGGAGTGGTTGCAGACTTGAACCTGAAGGCCGGGCAGGGAACCTTGAGTGTAATGCCGGCGCGGCGCGCCCGGCTGATCGCCAGTCTGGCCGCGCTGTGGATCGTACTGGTGCTGAGTCTCGGCGCCTGGTGGGTCATTTTTTTCGTGCGCCAGGCACGCCTGATCGCCGAACTGCAATCGATCACCGGCCGCACCGATAGCGCCGTGGCGGCCCAGTGGGCGCGCACGCGCCTGATGCTGATCGGTGAGTCGAGCGTGTTCCTGATCCTGCTGCTGGCGGTCTCGGCGCTGCTCGCCTGGTTCTACATGCGCGAGAGCCGCCGCGCCCGCGGTATGCAGGCCTTCTTTGCGGCCGTGACGCATGAATTGCGCACGCCGCTGACCAGCATCCGCCTGCAGGCCGAGGCGATCGCCGAGGGCGACCAGCGCGCGACGCTGGCGCGGCGCCTGCTGGAGGATTCCAACCGGCTCGAATCGCAAATCGACAAGACGCTGGAACTGGCGCGCATTGAAGGCGGCGGGCCGCTGGCCGAACAGGCCGTGCCGCTGGCTGGCTGGCTCGAGCGCACGCTGAAGACCATTGCCGAAGGGCACGGCGAGCGCCTGCAGTGGCGGGTGCAGCTCGACGAGCCGCTGCCCGACATCCTGGCCGATGCCGCGGCGCTGCAGATGATCCTGCGCAATCTGGTGGAGAATTCGGTGCGGCACTCGCGCCTCGAGCAGGTGCAGGTGGCGGTCTCGGTGCGCGCGCTGCCGGGACGCGTGCTGCTCGAATACCGCGACAATGGTGCCGGCACGGCGATTCCGGCGCGCGAGCTCGGCCGCCTGTTCGAGCGCGGCGCCGAATCCGGCGGCAGTGGCGTCGGCCTATACCTGGTGCGCGCCCTGATGAATCGCATGGGCGGGCGCGTCGAGTTTTTCAGCGCGGCCGGCGCGGGCTTCCGCGCCGAACTGCGCTTCGCGGCCAGCAGCGACGCCAGCGGCGATGCCGGTGCGCCATGAGCGGCGAGATTCACCTGCTGGTGGTGGAGGACGAACGCAATGTCGGCGAGACGCTGGCCGAACGCCTGCAGGCTTCCGGGTACCGCGTGACGCTGGCTGAGTCCGCGGCGCGGGCGCGCCAGGCCTGGCGCAGCGAGGCGCCGCAGCTGGCGCTGCTCGATGTCGGCCTGCCCGACGGCAACGGTTTTGCGCTGGCACGCGAGCTGCGCACGGCGGCCCCGCAGACCGCGATCATCTTCCTGACCGCGCATGGCAACCCGGAAGAGCGGGTGCGCGGCCTGGAAATCGGCGCCGATGACTACCTCACCAAGCCCTTTCATTTTCGCGAGCTGCTGCTGCGTATCCAGAACTGCCTGAAGCGTGCGCAGGACCTGGCCAATCTGCCGGGCGAAGTGCGCGGCCGGCTGCGCATCGGCCGCGCCCTGGTTGATTTCGAGCGCTACAGCGCCGAGGTCGGCGGCGAGCACCATGCGCTGACCCACAAAGAGTGCGCGGTGCTGCGCCTGCTCGCCAGCCGCGTCGGCAAGGCGGTGAGCCGCGACGAGATCCTCGATCGCGCCTGGTCGGCCGACGAGTTTCCGACCTCGCGCACCGTCGATAATTTCATCGTGCGGTTGCGACGGCTGGTCGAAGCGGATGCCGCCGAGCCGCGCGTGATCCGCAGCATTCGCGGCGTGGGTTATCTACTGACCGAGGTGATTCGTGACTGAGACTCTACTGGCGGCCGCGCTCGGACGACGCAACGCGCGGCGTCCGCCGCTGTGGTTCATGCGCCAGGCCGGCCGCTATCACCGTCACTACCAGGCGCTGCGCGTGCGCCACGATTTCATCGCCCTGTGCAAGCAGCCTGAGCTCGCGGCGGCCGTGACCATGGGGCCGATCGAGGATTTCGATTTCGATGCCGCGATACTGTTTTCTGATCTGCTGTTCCCACTCGAAGCCATGGGCATGGGATTGACTTACGAGCCGGGTCCGAAGCTGGCCTGGCATCTGCATGCGTTAAGCGACCTGGCGCGTCTGCGTGGCGGTGCCGCGGCCGCGCAGCATATGCAGTTCCAGGCCGACGCGCTGCGGCTGCTGCGTCCGCAACTGGCGCGCGACAAGGCGCTGATTGGTTTTGTCGGCGCGCCCTTCACGCTCTATGCCTATGCGGCCGCCGGTTCACACGAAGGTTTCACGCGCCAAGGTCCGGCCGGTCTCGAGGATGGCCGCTACGCCGGGTTCTGCGAGCGCCTGCTGGAGCTGCTGGCAGCCAACATGGTGTTGCAGGCCCAGGCGGGCGCCGATTGCGTGGCGCTGTTCGACACCGCAGCCGGCGCCCTCGAGCCGGCGCAGTTCGCGCGCCACGTGGCCGGCCCGCTCGCGCAGGTGATTGCGCTGTTTCGCGTGAGCTGTCCGGCCACGCCGCTGATCTACTATTCGCGCGACACCGGCCCGGCGCACTGGCGGGCACTCGACGCGCTCGATCTGCAGTGCCTGGGTGTGGACTGGCGGCATGATCTGGCCGACACGCTGCAGGCGCAGACGCCGCGCTGGTGCCTGCAGGGCAATATCGATCCCGAATGGCTGCTGCTGCCGGCGGCGGAACTCGAAGCACGAGTGCGCAAGGTGTTTGCGCGTGTCGCCGCACTCCCGGCCGCGGCGCGCGCGAGCTGGATCTGCGGGCTCGGTCACGGCGTGCTGCAGCACACGCCCGAAGACAATGTGCGGCTGGTGATCCGGCTGCAGCGTGAGGTGTTCGCATGAACGCAGCACAACGCAGTGCCAGGGTCGCGAAGTACGATGTCGCCGGACCACGTTACACCAGCTACCCGACCGTCCCGTACTGGGAAGATACCCCCACCGAGCAGCAGTGGCTGGAGCGCGTTGGAGCCGCGTTGCAGGCGGCCCAGGACAGCGGCCAGAGTGCGGCGATCTACGTGCATGTGCCCTTCTGCCGCTCGCTGTGCACCTTCTGCGGCTGCAACACCCGGGTGACGCGCACCCACACGATCGTGTTGCCCTATGTACGCTCGGTGCTGAGTGAATACGCGCTGTACCGCGAACGGCTCGGGGTGCAGGCGCTGGACCTGGGCGAATTGCACCTGGGCGGTGGCACGCCGACATTCCTGACGCCCGAGGAGCTGGGCGAGCTGGTGGGCGGCCTGCTGCAGGCGTCGCGGCCGCGTCCCGATGCCGTGCTGTCGATCGAGGTGGATCCGCGTGTCACCAGCAACGAGCAGCTCGCGGTGCTGGCGGAGCATGGCTTCAAGCGCATCAGCCTGGGGGTACAGGATTTCGATCCGCGCGTCCAGGACATCGTCAATCGCGTGCAGAGCGTGGACCAGGTGCGCACCGTGACCGAACAGTCGCGCGCCCTGGGTTTCAACAGCGTCAACTTTGATCTGATCTATGGCCTGCCGCTGCAGACGCCGGCCAGCATCGAGGCGACCATGGATGCGGTGTGCGAGCTGCGCCCGGATCGCATTGCACTGTACGGCTACGCGCACGTGCCGTGGATCCGGCCGGGGCAGCGACGCTTCACCGAGGCCGACCTGCCCGAGGGCGAGGCGCGACGCGCGCTCTATGAACTGGGGCGCGATCGGCTCGAGCGCGCGGGCTACCGCGAAATTGGCCTCGATCATTTTGCGCTGCCCACCGACAGCCTGTGGACCGCGGCGCGCAGTGGACTCATGCATCGCAATTTCATGGGCTATACCGATGCGTTTACCCGGCCGCTGCTGGGCCTGGGGGTCTCGGCGATCGGCGATGCTGGCGACGCCTACGCGCAGAACGAGAAGGAGCTGCAGACCTACCAGGAGCGCGTCGGCCGTAACGAGCTGCCGCTGCATCGCGGCCACTTGCTCGATGCCGAGGACCAGGTGTTGCGCCGGCATATCCTCAACCTCATGACCCGCATGGAGACGCAGTGGCGCGGCGCGGACTACACGGATTTTCTGGACAGCGTGCCCGAACGACTGACCGAGTTCTGCGCCGATGGCCTGCTGGAGCTGAGCGCGGACGGCTGCCGCGTCACGGAAGCAGGGCGCCCGTTCCTGCGTAACATCTGCATGGCTTTCGACGCGCGCCTAGTGCGCCGCAGTCCCGACCGGCCGCTGTTCAGCAGCACCAACTAGGAGCAGCAGCAACTAGGGTTTGACGACTGCCAGGACAATGATGGGCACCACCAGCAGCAGCGCGCCCTCGTTGAACCAGCGCAGCGCCAGGCCGCTGGGGAATGCCATGCCGGCGCGCATCCGCTGCACGAACACCCGGCACAGCAGGTGATAAACGATCAGACCGAGTACCAGCAGCAGCTTGATGCGCAGCCACAGGCCCGCGTAGGCATAGGCCTGCCATAGCCACACGCCGAAACCGAGCGCGAACAGCGCCATCAGCGTCATGAAGGCGTAGAGCCTGCCGGCCATGATCACCAGTCGGCGCACATCCTCACCGGCGGTCCGGCCCTCGGCGTAATGCACGAAGATCCGCGGCAGATAGAAGATACCAGCCATCCAGGCCATGACGCCCAGCACATGAAAGCTCTTGATCCACAGCATGGGCGCATCCTGCGCGATTGCCTGCCGCTCACGCAAGAGCGCCGCACATGCCCTAAACTTCGCCGGCCATGAGCACGCCACAGCCCGCCCCGGAGCGCAGCCGCGCAGCCCCCGCCGCGCCGGGTCTGCTGCTGCGTGCGCTGGGACGCGTGCCGATGCCGCTGATGTATGGACTGGCGGCGCTGCTGGCCTTCCTGCTGCGTTACGTGATTCGCTTTCGGGTCGGCGTCGCGCGCGACAATCTGCGCCGCGCGCTGCCTGATCTCGACGCACCGGCGCGTGAACGCCTGTTGTACCGCCAGTATCAGCAGTTGACGGAGGTGCTCGTCGAGCTGCCGTGGCTGGGCGTCGCCACGCCGCTGCAGATACGCGAGCGCGTGCAATTTCCGAATCTGGCCAGCGCGCAGGCCGATCTGGCCGCGGGCCGGCCGGTGCTGGTGCTGGCCGCGCACCTCAGCAATTGGGAGTGGCTGCTGCAGGGGCTGGGCGTGTGCCTGGCTGCGCCCTGCTATGGCGCCTACAAGCCACCGCACAGCGAGCGCGCCGATCGGTTGCTGCTGAGCCTGCGCAGCGCGCTGGGCGTGCGCATGATCGCCGCCAGGCGCCTGATCCGCGAGATCCTGCGGCTGCGCAAGGCGCCGCACGTGCTGGGCATGGTGGCCGATCAGGTACCCACCAGCAGCGCCGGGCGCGTGTGGCTGCGTTTCCTGGGCCGCGACACCGCGTTCTTTCCGGGGCCGGCGGAGATCACGCGGCTCGGCAACTATCGGGCATATTTTGCCGCGCAGCGACGCCTGAGCCGTGGCCACTACGCGGTGGTGCTGGAAGCGATCAATGAGCCGGGTGAAATGCTGGACGTGCAGACCTTCACGCAGCGCTACGCGGCGCGCGTCGAGGCGCTGGTGCGCGAACAGCCGGCCGAATGGGCCTGGACCCACCGGCGCTGGAAGCTGCAGCCGCCGAACGC
>Ga0075024_100001224_pt1 | contig 10201 bp, 6 predicted proteins | sample Str013_2_FD_71389 | JGI IMG/M metagenome (GOLD analysis project Ga0075024, IMG submission 71389) | Freshwater sediment microbial communities in response to fracking from Pennsylvania, USA - Straight Creek_MetaG_SC_2013 | ecosystem: Environmental > Aquatic > Freshwater > Creek > Sediment... | reverse complement strand
GTGAACACGAGCACGATCCCACCCGAGTCGCGCGGACGTGAAGACCGCTAGCACACGCGAATGACCGGCGCAGTCGAAGGCGTGGGCACTCGGGATCGCCGCTCGGTCGTGCCCGCGGACCGTGACCGCAGTTGTTGCATCCACAACGATCACGTGTGCGCTGGCCGGGCCCGAGCGCAGTCGGCGCTTCGGAGGTCGACGTGGTGTCGTCGATGGCCGGTGTTGAGTGGGTTTCCGATCTGTTCCTCGACCCACGGTTCATCGCGTGTTCTCTTGCGACGGGCTTCGGAGCTCTGGCGCCGCTGTGATGCCGGGCGTCTTGGCCTCTGCGCGGTGAGCGGCTGAGGCGAGTCGATTCGGAGCGTCCCGAGCGCCTCGTCGACCTCGGCGGTGATGCTGTTTGATCCGTGGGCGTGCAGTGCAAACCGCACCTCTGGTGAAGGCACCGGCCGCCGAACGCGGCTGGCATGCTCTGCCGGGCCGGCGCGCACTGATAGCCATCAGACGTAGTACTACGCACACTCGTCATTGACACTCGGGCAACGCCGTCGCATAGTTGCTCACATCGCGACGGTTCGTCGCACGCGGGGTGTCGAAGGCTGGAGACGGGCAACTGGTCCGATGGGCGCCAGCGGTGATGTCGTGGACGACGCATCGTTCGGCCGGTCAGATGTGAGCGCAGCGGCGGCCGTTGCGTCGACGACGTTCAGAAGGCTGCACGCGGAGGTGGCACCGTGATCGAGCATCGACGTTTCTCCCGATCGACGTTCCTGCGAGGCGGTGTGGCGCTCCTCGGCGCGGTCGCCGTTGACAGCGCGTGGCCCGCCGGCGCCGCCGACGCCCACGAGCGCGTCCGGGATCCCTCGCCCCGCCCGATCCCCGGTGGGTTCGACGCGAACTTCAACTTCGTCACCCACGACCCACTGGCCCACGCCTTCTTCCCGGTCGTCGGTCTTGATCTGTCGACCATCACGGACTTCAAGGGTGATGTCGGCGCCACCGAAGTGCAGGGCACCGCCCACGGCAGCGACGGATCGATGTGGTGGTTCGACGCCGACATGCGATTCATGCAGGGTCACTACGTCGCGTTGGACGGTCGCTTGCGGGAACGATCCTTCGCGTTCATATGAATCGATCTGTTCGAAGGCGCCGTGGGCGACTTCTCCAACTCGGTACAGCTCCATGACTTCGAGCCCGGCATCGAGCCCTCGGGTTTGTTTTGGACGATGCCGGCACCGGACGACGCGATCGACGTCGACGCCCGTGAGGGCCACGCCCGGCTTCGCATGCGCAACGTGCGCGTTCCGGACTTCCATGACTTCGCCAACGCGGTATCGCGGAACCCCGTGAGCGAACCGGGGCACGTGTCCTTCGACGTCCGGTGGCGGCCGAACGGGGACCCGGTGACGATCCACGATGACACGTTCGGCTTCAGCGGACACTACGTACCGGGCGCGTCGACGATCTCGTTCACCGTGCACGACGACCTCTCCGGCGTGGTCTACACCTCTGATGGCGGTCCGCAGATCACCGTGTCCGGCGGCGTCGGCCTCGAGCGCAACGGCGTTTTCTTCCGCTGATGTCTCCATGCCTATCGTCGTCAAGGCTTGCCGGTAGCGCAACCGTGCCCATGTACCCAGACCATCGCGAGTCGGGAGCGCCCTGACTGGTTCGGTGTCTCGTTCGTGACCGGGGACGGGGCACCGCTGATCGTGGTGTCGCCGTGCGAGACCGTCGTCAGTCACGGCTACCGGATCGTCGATGGTCGACTCCTGCTCGCAGAGCCTCTGACGAGGCCTGCCTCCCGATGCCCGTCAGCCACGCTCGATCGACGTACCGAGCAGCTTTACACGCAGCTCGCTCGCCGACCGACGCTCGCTGTCATTGGTGATCAACTGGCGATTGGCGGTGATTTCGTGTTCACCCGCCGCGAGGACGTCCCGATCGACTCGACGTCGCACACCCCGACCATCGAAGAACTTCGGGGTCGCAGCTTCGGCGGGCTTTCGGTGGGACCCAACGAGGTCGAAACGGCGTCGAGATCGACGACGCGCTCCCCGACCAGACGTCCTAACGATCGGATCCCCTAAAGGTCGTCCTCGACCGGCGCACAGTTCGTGACGGCCGTTTGTGACTGCCGTTTGTTGCATCTGGAACGATCACATGGGCTTGGCGCCGCGGGCCTTGGGGGTGGTTGGTATGTCAGGAGAACTGTTGTAGTGCGTCGTTGAGCTGAGCGCGGTATTCGTCGACGCGTCGGCGTTTGAGGCTTTCGTAGCCGCGGACGTGGTCGGGGAGTTGTGCGAGTGCGATCGCGATCTCGAGGTTGTCTGCGCTGAGCGATCGGAGGACGAGGTCGAGCGCAGCGCGGTACTCGCCGGGTAGCGCGCGTTCGGTGCGTCGCAGCGGTGTGCGACCGAACGGGTCGAGGGGTGTGCCGCGCAGGCGTTTGCTCAAGAGGAGTGCGTGCAGCAGGGGCCGGGACCACGGCCCGAACTTGAGCTTGTGATGCACGCCGAGCCGTGCGAGAAGCGGCGGATGAAGATGCCAGGTGACGACAGCACGTCGGCCGCCGACCGCTTCGGCCGCGGCGATGGCTTCAGGCAGCAGCAGCAGGCGGGCGACTTCGTACTCGTCTTTGTAGGCCATGAGCTTGTGCAGGCTGCGTGCCGCCGTCTGCGTGAGCCGGCTCGAGCCTGGCGCGACGTGGTGTTCCGCGGCGGCGACGCGCTCGACGGTGTCAAGGAAGGTAGCGGCGTAGCGTTCGTGCTGGTAGCCGACGAGGTCGGCGGCGAGCAGCCCGACGGTGGCGTTGGTGTCGGTGTCGGTGGGAAGGGCGGCCACCACTCGGGCGAGGTCGGCAGGCAGTTCGGCGACAGTGACGAGCTGGGTGGGAGGTCCGCTGGTCGTGGTGCGGGCGCGTCGGGTCACGTCGTCGGGGTCGTGGGCGTAGCGGCGTCCCCAGCTGAACGCGGCCATGTTCGCGTCGACGGCGACACCGTTCAGCTTGATCGCCCGTTCGGTTGCGACAGGCGATACCGGGACGACGCCGTGTTGCACCGCGACACCGAGCAACAGCATGTTGGCGGTGGCCGCGTTCCCGGTCAACGCGATGGTGAGCTGCTCAGCGTCGAGGTAGCGGCTGGCCTGCAGGTCGGTGCGTGCCGCGATCCGGGCCCGGGCACCCTCTGTGGGGTACGCCAGGTCGGGACGGGTGATCATCCGTCCTGTCGGCGTTGGATGGCTCGACCCGACGACGACGGTTCGTTCGCGGCGCGCTGAGCGCACGACGGGATCGCTCGCCGCGACGAGCTCGTCGAACGCGATCATGACGTCGGCCTGACTGTCGCCAACGAGGTTCGACGATCCATGCCCGGGGCGGGCTAGCACCAGATCGCTGACGACGGGACCGGCCTTCTGGCTCAAACCGGTCTGGTCGAGCCCGCGCACCTCCCAGCCGTCGAGCATCGCCGCGGTGGCCAGGATTTGGGCGGCCGTGACGACACCGGTGCCGCCGATGCCAGCGAGCCGGATGCGCACCAGGTTCGGGTCATCGAACGCGTGGACGTCCGGCGACGGCAGCTCGCCGGGGGTTTCGTCGACGATGTTCGTGGTATTCGTTGCGTTGGTGGTGTTCGTGGTGCGTGCCGGCTCGACGGTCATGAACGCCGGGCAGTCTCCGTGCACGCAGCTGTAGTCCAGGTTGCACGATGCCTGCTCGATCGCCGTCTTGCGGCCGAAGGGTGTGTCGACTGGTTGCACGGAGAGGCAGCCGCTCACGTCGCCACAGTCGCCGCATCCCTCACAGACGCGCGGGTTGATCACGACGCGCTTGGTTGGTGTGACGACGCGACCGCGGTGCCGATCACGGCGGACCTCGGCGGCGCATCGTTGATCGTGGACGAGCACCGTCACACCCGGCGTGGCCCGCAGCTCGTCTTGCACGTTGACGATGTCGACGCGATCGCGGACCTCGACACCGGGCGGCAGTGTGACCGCCCGGTAGCGGGCCAGGTCGTCGGTGGTCACCACGACCTTGGCGACGCCGTAGGCCCGCAAGATCGTGCACAGCTCGGGCACCGCGACGGCGGCGACGCTGTCTTGACCGCCGGTCATCGCCACCGTGGCGTTGTAGAGGATCTTGAACGTGACGTTGACGCCGGCGCCGATGCAGTACTGCAGGGCGAGTTGACCGGAGTGGAAGAACGTGCCGTCGCCTTCGTTCTGGAACAGATGATCTGTACGAACGAACGGTGCCATGCCGACCCACTGGGCGCCCTCGTTACCCATCGCCGTGATCCCGATCGTCTCACCGACGCGATCGGCGTCCATCAGCAAGGTCATGCCGTGGCACCCGGTACCGGCACCGACGAGCGCGCCGGCGGGGACCTTGATCCCCCAGTTGTGCGGGCATCCCGAACAGAAGTACGGGGTTCGCTCGACCGACAGCGGGATCAACGCTCGTGCCGGTGCGACGACGGGCAACGGCGCGAGGCGGTCCTCGAGGCGCCGCGCCAACCGCGCCCGCAGGCCGGGCAGGATCGCGTCGGCGTCAAGCGGTCCCCACGAACGCATCAACGTCCGCCCGTCCTCGTCGGTCTTGCCGACCACCCTGGGTTGATGCGGTCCCCCGTAGAGGGCGTCTTTGACCAACCACTCGAGCGTCCCGTTCTTCTCCTCGACAACGACGATCTCGTCCAAGCCGGCCGCGAACCGTCGCACCAGCGCGGCGTCGAACGGCACCGGCATCCGCAACTGCAACAACCGGACACCGGCGGCGGCGATCGACCGTTCGTCGCCCAAGCCGAGGCGGCGCAACGCATCAAGCAACTCATAGAACGTGAAACCGGTAGCGACAAGACCGATCCACGCGTCGGACGGATCCACCGTGACGCGGTTCAACCGGTTCTCGATCCCGTAACGCTCTGCCAGCGGGAGGCGGACCTCGCGGAACTCGCGCTCGACATCGACCATCCGCGCCCCCAAGAACCGCGCCGACGGGCGACACACCCACCGCTTCCCGTTGATCTCGACGAACGGCACCAACGGATCGCGATCCACCACCGGCAAGTCGACCGTGCCCGACCCGTCGGCCACCGCGGTGACGATCTTCATCGCCGACCACACCCCGCACGCCCGCGACAGGGCCACCGCGTGCACACCAAGCTCCAAGCACTCCGCCACCGTCCCCGGATACAAGATCGGCATGTGCAAGTCGACCAACGTCGCGTCCGACGACGACGGCATCGTCGACGACTTGCACGCCGGGTCGTCACCAACGAGCACGACGACACCGCCCGTCGGGTGCGCCCCCGCGAACACACCGTGACGCATCGCGTCTCCGGCCCGATCGAGCCCAGGCGCCTTGCCGTACCACACACCGACAACGCCCTCAACGGTGGCGTCGAGTCGTCCCGACGCCAACTGCGAGCCCATCACCGCCGTCGCAGCAAGCTCCTCGTTCACCGCTGGCCGGTGAACGATCGGCAGGTCCCCGGCCAGCAGGCGGGCCCGTTCTATCTCCCGATCGAGCCCACCGAGCGGTGAGCCCGGATAGCCCGACACGAACGCCGCCGTGTCACGCCCGGCCGCACGGTCCCGGTGCAGCTGCTCGATCGGCAGGCGAGCCAGTGCCTGCACTCCAGTCAACAACACCCGGCCTTCACGACCCAGGTACCGGTCACTCAACTCATAGACCGAAGCAACCTCGCGCACCACCGTTCCTCCCGGTTCGTGGCGCGGGCACCCGCACGACGCGCGTCCAGCGCTCACACAAACCCTAGAACGATCCTGTTCTGTGTCTGGCACCTCTTCGGCCGCTACCACCGGGTTACGAGGACGGGATCCCAGCGAACCAGCCTTCGTCGTTGTGGTCGGGTCGACTTCGGATGACGAGCGCCCGGCCGATGATCTCGTTGGGGGTGAGCAGATACCAGGCCGTCCGATCTGTGGCCCACGGCTCGACCGGAAGCTCACGCAACGTCGCGGCGTCGTCCCCTCGTGCTCGCGTGATCTCCTGGCCGCGACCGAAGAGCTGGACCGTCCAACCGGTGCGACTGACGTCGTCGGCACCGTCGATCTCGAAGGTGACCTCGGCCGAGGCCACCTCATTGAGGACCGAGCTCGCGCTGGTGCGGAACACGACCCGGCCGTTGTCGTCGGCGGCGTAGTTGACCGGAAGGATCTGCGTTCGTCCGGCCACGACCAGGCCAACCCGACCAATGTGGCCGGCACGGAGGTAGCCCAGGCACTGCTCCTCGGTCAACGCCGCCAGATCACGGTTCGCCGCCTGGTGCTCGTCCACCCTGACCTCCTCGAGGTCTGCCTACACCTAACGCTACCCGGTCAGCCGACAACACCACGACGATCACCTCCGAATCAATCTCGCGCCAGTCACCCGACGGCAATGGGCCTTCGAGGCGATCGAGTGCACCACTTCGCTCGCATGTAGCGCACGGCCGAGCCGCACGCGGCCCGCGGTGCGCGGCAACACGTGAGCACCACTCTCGACGAGCGAGGTGGCCATGGATCGAGCGAGCCGATCAAGCTCAGCGAGCTCGCTCCCGCCACGCAAGGTTCCCGCGCCTGGCGCGCCTTCGGCTCGGCCCCCGACCGACAAGTCCCCGGGTTCGCGGCGCTTCCGCGAAAGCGCGTCGATGGCGGGAGTGGCCCAGGCGACCGTATGCGACGTCGAAATCGGTGCGACGTGGTCGGTCAAGGTTCGTAGCTTGACTGCATGGAACCGGCGTTCTGGCGAGAGCAGGTCGGGGGCGTGTTGCATGGGCAGCGGGTTCTGTTGTTCGGTGGGCCGCTAGCGGCATGGACGTCGCGGGTCGAAGAGTTGACCGCGCTCGGGGTGTCGGAGATCGCTGTGCTCGCCACCGAAGGCGAAGGGGCCGGACCGCTGCCGACGGCCGAGAGTCAGCGCACGATCGTCTTCGACTGTCGACAGCCAACGGTGTTGGACACGATCCGAGCGACCTCGGCGTTGCTCGCCAATCTGCCGGCGGAGGCCGGTCGCTTCGTCGACGACGTAGATCCAACGCTCGTCATCGGATCGTTCCTGAACGAGCAGCCGAGGCTGGCCGGTCGCGCCGTGCTCGCTCATCGCCGGCCGGAGTGGCTCGCCCTCGAAGACAAGGTGATCATCGACGCGTTCTGGGATCGCGCCGGTGTCGAGCGTGTGCCGAGTGTGATCGTCGACGCATCCGATGCAACCCGACTCGACGCAACTCGACGCGCCCTCGACCGCGGCGACGGCACGGTGCTCGCCGGCGACGCCCGCGAGGGCTTCAATGGCGGCGGCGAGTACACGCGCCTCGTCGTCACCGAGGACGATCGCGACGAAGCCATGGCCTTCTTCGAGGCGCACTGCGACCGTGTCCGCCTCATGCCTTTCCTCGACGGCACCCCGTGCAGCATCCACGGCATCGTCTTTGCCGATCACGTCGTCGCGTTGCGACCGATCGAGATGGTCGTCCACCGCCGTCCGTCGGCGCCACGCTTTCGCTACGGCGGGTGTGCTACGTGGTGGGACCCGCACCCGGACGATCGCGACGAGATGCGCTCGATCGCCCGGCGCGTCGGCACGCAGCTGCGCAACGAGGTCGACTTCCGCGGCGCGTTCACCGTCGACGGGATCATGACCATCGACGGGTTTCGACCGACCGAGCTCAACCCACGCATGGGCGCCGGTCTGAACACGATGCTGCGCGGCATCAACGAGTTGCCGTTGCAGCTCGTCCTCGACGCGCTCGTCGGTGGCATCGAGCTCGACTACCGACCCGACGAGCTCGAGACCGCGATCCTCGCCGCGGGCGACGCCAACCGGGCCGGCGGCACCTGGTCGGCGGTGCCCGATCACGTCGACACCATCGAGGGCGGGCGGCTCGCGCTCGACCCTGATGGCACCGTGCGTTGGGTCGCGCCCGACGAACAAGGAGTGGCGACGCTGACGGCCGGCGGCTCACCACGACGATCGTTCATACGTTGCTTGTTCGACGCCGAGGCGCTGCCGCTCGGCGCGTCGGTCGGGCCGGTCACTGCCGCGTTCTGGGCGTTCGCCGACCGCGAGTTGGGTACATCGGTCGGCGCGTTGGAACCGGCGCGCTCGGTTCGGTGAACGATCGCGACTCGGGCGCTATCGTGCCGCGACGACGAGGGGGGCAGGGCGATGAGCGCGCGAGTAGCAGGTCGAGTGGTGGCGATCACCGGTGGAGCGAGCGGGTTCGGCGCGGCGACGGCGCGCCTGCTCGTCGCCGAGGGAGCGCGCGTCGTCCTCGGTGACATCCAGGATGACAAGGGCACTGCCGTGGCGACGGGCCTCGGCGAGATGGCGGTGTTCCGTCATTGCGACGTGACAAGTGAACCTGATGTTGCCGGTCTCGTTGATGCTGCCGTGTCGACGTACGGCCGACTCGACGGGATGGTCAACAACGCCGGCATCGTCGGTGCCGTCGGTCCGATCGACGAGACACCACTGGCCGAGTACGAGTTCACGATGGCGGTGCTGCTGCGCTCGGTGTTCCTCGGCATGAAGCACGCGGCAAGAGTGATGAAGCCGCAAGGCTCCGGCTCGATCGTGTCGATCTCCAGCGTCGCCGGCATCCAGGGCGGTCTCGGGCCGCACGTCTACGCGACGGCGAAGACCGCCGTCATCGGCCTGACCCGCAACATCGCCGCTGAGCTTGGAGCGTTCGGGATCCGCGTCAACGCCATCTCTCCCGGCAAGCACGCCACGCCGATGAACGCCAACCTCGTTGCCGGCGACCCCGACGACATCGAACGCACGCTCGACTACATGCGCGCCATATCACCGCTACGCGATCGCCCCGGTACCGCCGACGACATCGCCCATGCCATCTTGTGGTTGCTGAGCGATGACGCCGGCTTCGTCACCGGTCACACGCTCGTCGTCGATGGCGGCCTGACGATCGGAGCGCCAGAGAACCCGGGCACGCGCACGCCGAGCCGGTGGTCGACGCATGCACCTGTCGTGCGCGAAGCCGGCAAGCGCGGCATCGACTGAACGTGACGAGCGCTAACCGACGCGCCGGACGCTAACGGGGATGGCGCTCATCACTGGGAGACCGGTGATCGGGTCGTAGCCGCTGGCGCAATCGGACAGACGCCCGGTGGTGTCGCCCAAAGTGTGTGGATCGGCCGGCGGCCCTGCCTCGCCGGGCAGGTCGCCCCACGAGTGCGCCATCGAGATCGTGCCCTGCTTGACGTCGGGCGCGCCCTTGACGACGGTGCGGATCGACGCGCGCGGCGAGGTGATCTCGATGATGTCGCCGTCGGTAGCGCCCCACGCCTTCAGGTCGTCGGGATGCACGTGGGCGTACGACGTGCCTTCTTTCGCACGCAACACCTCCAGCTCACGACCGGAGGAGTTGAAGACGCTCTTCAAGCGGCGCGACGCCATCCGGTGCGTGTGCACGTGCGGGTCGTAGCCGGTGATCGAGTGGAAGCTGTTCAGCTCGCGGCGGATCTCGTCGAGCTCGGCAGTGAGACCGTCAGGCGCGACTTGGAAGCGAGCGACGCAGTCGTCGTCGGCGGGCTGCACGGTGACAGTCAGCTCGGGCCGCAGACGTGCACCTTCAGTGGCGCGCAGCTCGTCCCATGGGACACGACTGAAGGGGTAGCTCAGCTCCAGCAGGTCGTCGGCCGTCGCACTCATCTCCGGCGTCAGCTCGCCGCCGGGCAACTTCAACGTGATCCCCATCCGACGGGCGATCTCGACGTAGAGGCCGGCCTCGTCGACCATCTCCGGATCGGGCTCCAACACCGAGGGCGTGTACATCGCGTACGGATCTTCGAACCAACGGTCGACGTTCGTCGGCACGTCCGGTCGTTCCAACGACAACACCGACGGGATCACGTAGTCAGCGAGACGTGCCGTCGCCGAGACGCGGATGTCGAGCGCAACGTGGATGTCGAGCGACTCCAACGCACGGATCACCTTCAGCTGATCGGGCCACGCCAGCACTGGGTTGCCGCCGACCGTCAACAGCGCGCGCACTTGGCCCTCGCCCGGTTCCAAGATCTCGTCGGCCAATGCTGCCGTCGGCGCTTGACCGAGGATCGAGTGCAGATCGCGGACGCGCGCCTTGGGGCCATTGGTCAACATCTCGGGGCGGGGGGCGCGCACTTGCGCCTTCGGCGTCGACGCTGGCCCCGTCAGGCCGAGCACGCCGGTCCC
>Ga0075024_100001223_pt1 | contig 10210 bp, 9 predicted proteins | sample Str013_2_FD_71389 | JGI IMG/M metagenome (GOLD analysis project Ga0075024, IMG submission 71389) | Freshwater sediment microbial communities in response to fracking from Pennsylvania, USA - Straight Creek_MetaG_SC_2013 | ecosystem: Environmental > Aquatic > Freshwater > Creek > Sediment... | reverse complement strand
ATATAAAAATGATCATTCCAGTAGGTATTAGTTGCCCAGTCATCTTTTGTGTACTGGAATGTTTCAAATTCCGCATTGATTTCCGCACCATCGGTGGTACTGCTTCCTTTTTGTGCATCGTCATCACGAATGCTATGGAAATCCAGCCATGGTAAGGTGGAAAATCCTGCATAGCCCCTTAATGTACTGTACAAGCCGTAGCTCTGTGATTCCAGTGCTCCCTGGTTCAAATCGTCCAAGGTTGCAGTAAGTGGTTTCCTGTCAAGAAACTTTTTACAACTTGAAACGGCAATTACCATCGGCACCGCCAGGAGCAACACCCAAAATATATTTATGTATTTTTTCATACTCAAAAAATTTAGAATTTTTTAATACTGCTGCTTAAAAGGTAACATTCAAACCAAAAGTTGTAATCATTGGAATAGCGCCACCTGCATTATCATATCCAAATGCTGTTGCATCTCCGCCATATTCTGCTGTATACCCATAATTGTTTTTCCAGGTCTTAAGGTTCTGAACGTTTGCAAATACTTTCAGGCTCTTAATCCTTGCGCCTGAAACCAGTTTTTGCGGTATCAGGTATGCCAACTGCATGTTTCTGATCCTGAAATAACTTCCGTCTTCTATGTTATATGTAGAGCCATTGTAGTTGATCCTGTCTCCCTGGCTGATGATGGGCACCCAGTTGGAGGTTCCTGCACCATGCCATCTGTTGATTTTATCACCGGCATAGTTTACACGCTGGAACGGAGATTCTAGTGAACCCCATGTTCTGAAAATTTGATTTCCATATACACCGCCCATATCTACAGCAAGACTTAATCCTTTATAGGTAAGCGATACTGAAGCACCATACGTAAATTTGGGAGTAGGGTTGCCAATCATCGTCCTGTCGTCTGCAGTAATTTTTCCATCCCCGTTCACGTCCTTGAATTTAAAGTCACCAGGTCCATAAGAACCTATGGCTGATTGAACCGGAGATTTCAATACATCAGCATAAGATTGGAAAAGCCCTTGCACCACATAACCATAGAAATAACCTATGGGCATACCCGGTTCGGTCCTGCTGACAGCGGAACCATTGTTAAAGAACGCCCTTTGCAAAACACCTGTTGGTATATCTTCACTAAGACTCAGCACTTTGTTCTTAAGGAATGTAATGTTTCCACCGATATTCAGGTTCAAATCATTGGTCAGTTTTTGGTTCCAGGTAGCTGAAAATTCTTCACCCCAGTTCCTGATACTTCCACCATTAATCAACTCATCCGGAATACCCAATGATCCCCTGCTTACATAGGTCATCAGGTTCTTGGTTGTTTTATTGAAATAATTGGCCTCAAAATGCAAACGGCTCTGGAATGCATTCAATTCAACACCAATCTCTCTTGCTGCAACGGTTTCCCATTTCAGATTCGGATTGGGTATATATGCTGGCGTAGCAGCCGAGTAAACATTTGTTCCAAAAACAGCGTTCACACCTGTATTTAAGTTTGGATAGAACGGATAGTTAATTGGTGTACCATCTAAATAAGTTGCTGTTTGGTTACCCAATACACCAATTGAACCTTTTAACTTCAGGTAATCCACATAGTTCTGATGGCTCATGAAATCTTCCTTTGAAATTTCCCATGCTGCCCCTACTGCCCAGAATTGCTGGTGGCGGTTGGCGGCCGGAATCTGTGAAGAACCATCATCACGTAATGAAGCATTCAGGTAATATTTCCCTTTATAATTGTACAATATCCTGGCCAATGCAGAAACGGTACTGTACTCGTTTTGAGAAGAGTATGTTTTATTAGGATCAATAGTTGGGTCAACAACACCAAATCCTGAATTTACATACCAGAATCTTTTGTCATTCGGAATGGGAACAGAGCCTGCGCCTGTTGGCTGAATAACCAAAGTTTGTCTTCTGAAATTTCCAAAATAATAAGTAGTGAAGCCTGCGGTAGCAGTCAAATGATGTTCTCCGAAATTTTTCATAAAGGTGAGGATATGATCCTGCTGAAATTTCCGGAATGTATTATCATTTTCCAGTAATGAAGTAGACTTATTATAAAGATATGGCTGACCAGTCAATGGGTCATATGCATCATACAAAGGGGTGTATTGACGCTTGTTGACATTGCTTACATCAGCATAAAAAGTAGATCTGAAGGTAAAATATTTAAGGAAGTTCACTTCACCATACACGCTTCCAACCGTTCTGTATTCAATGTTGATGGTTTTGTCCCACTCATTCTCCAGTCTAAGCAATGGGTTTTCCACGCCAGAGTTTTGAAGGGCCACGTCCAGGCCTGAATAAAGATTGGTTGTGATGCTGTCTGTTCCGTAAGGATTCTGAATTTTGAATTGCTTGGTGCCCGCAGAAACCTGTGGCATTACCTTTCTTGCCGCATCCAGTGCCCATGTTGCATCATATGGATTGTTCTGCCTGGAAGCATAAAGGTTAAAACCAACCTTAATGGCTTTATTCAATTTCACCTCATCATTCAGTGAAAGCAACATTTTTTCCAGCTTCTCATGCTTGATAATTCCTTCATCCGTGGAATAACCAAGACCCATATTAAATTTATTTTTATCCGTACTGCTGGAAATGCTGAGGTTATTGGCATTGAACTGACCTGTTCTGGTTACCGCATCGATCCAATCGGTATTGGCTGTTAATGCGGAATAATCAGGCGTTGTTACCCCATTGTTTGCGTTTTCTTCATCAAACAATAATTTAAAGGTAGCGGCATCAGCCACTTTGATTTTGTCGACCAGCTTTTTGAAGCCGTAAGAAGTATTAAAGTTGATGACTGTCTGACCAACTTTTGCTCTTTTAGTGGTAATTGCAATAACACCAGTCGCACCTTTCACCCCAAAGATGGCCAGGGAAGAAGGGTCTTTCAACACTTCAATCGACTCGATATCATTTGGATTGATGTAATCAATATTATCATTGAAAATACCATCCACTACGTATAACGGGTGTACCTGGCCGATACTTACGGTACCACGTATACGAATATCCGGTTGTGCACCTGGAGTACCATTGTTCACAATTGACAAACCGGCAACTTTACTTTGCAGGGAAGCAATTGGATTTGTATTTGGTTTATCTGCAACATCCTTCCCTGATATTTTGGCGATAGAGCCGGTCAAATCTCTTTTATTGGCCACGCCATAACCAATCACCACTACCTGGTCCATCACTTTTTCAGATGTCTTCATGGAAATGTTTATTTCAGTACGGTCATTAACAGGCACTTCCTGCGTATCATATCCAACATAAGATAAAATAAGAACAGCCTTATCGGGTACCGTAAGGCTAAAGTTTCCATTTACATCTGTCTGTGTTCCCCCGGATGCCCCTTTGATCCTGACAGAAACCCCGAACAAAGGTTCTCCCGATGAATTGGTTATTTTCCCCGAAACTTTGGTTGCTACGATGGTAAAATTTTTCGCAGTAATAACAATCAGGTTATTATCCAGAATTTTATAGGATAAATCTCTGTCTGCTAATAATTTATCCAAAATTTCAGTAACGGGTGTATTAATTGCATTCACATCGACTTTAGTTCCGGCAGGCACAGTTTCGTCGTTGTATAAAAACCGGTAGCTGCTTTTTCTTTCAATGATGGAGAGTGCCTTTTTTAATTCAATTGATTGCAGTTTAAGCGTAATTTTTGTTTGAGAAAAGACCCTGGCCGAAACCTGCAAGCAAGAAAACAGTATTAATGCTACTATTAGTTTCATAAGCAAAAGCGTCTTTAAAAGATCTTGCCTTCGAATGAAAAAAGGCAAAACGTTGTTTTTTTTCATACTTTGAGAGTTGAAAGGTGAAGATGAGATGACTCCCCCTTAAGGGAGTACTATGCAATGTCTGTCTTGAGCCTTACGGGGAATGTTAGCGCATTCTCCGTTTTTATTTTATGTTGAATTATTTGGTTTCATATAGCAGCTTTTTTGTGGGGTTATATAATCAATGGTTATTTAGAAATAAAGACTTCTTTTTTATTAATGGAGTATTTGAATGGTACAATCAGTTGAAGCGCAGCCAGGGCCTGTTCAGTGGATTCGTTTTCAAATATTCCAGTGCATTTTTTCTTCTTTAGCTCCTCGCCCGTAAAATGAATGGTAATCCCGTACCAGCGCTCCATTTGAACTGCCAGTTCCTCAAATGTTTCACTTCTGAAAATCAGTTTCCCTTCCATCCAGGAAGTTTCAATAACTGTACTGTCATGTGGCTGGTAGGTAAGGTGGCTGATGGCAACTATTGGTTCCTGAAGTGTAATTTTTACCGGTCTTACTTTACTGACTAATCGTTGCTCCGGTATTTCTTCCTCATTTGCAATCACCAGCTTTTCATTGGGTTTCAGTATAATTTTTTCTGAGGGCCGGTCCCTGAAGGTTACTTCAATGCTTCCCCTGACAAGGCTGGTTTCAATATTTTTTTCGCCGGGATATGACTTCACGTTAAAAGCGGTTCCCAATACTTTGATATTGATTTTGGAGGCATGGATAACAAAAGGGAGATTGGGATTTTTTATTACATCAAAATATGCTTCCCCGGTAAGCACCACTTCACGAAGCGTATTACCGTAATTTTTATCATAGGTTAACCTGCTTCCCGAATTGAGCCAAACCTGGGTGCCATCTGGCAGGACAAGTTTGGTTTTGGAACCATATTTGGTAGAAACCTCGCTTTTATCGGCAATAGCCAGCGATTTAACCTGCTTTTCATTTCCAGCGGAAAAGAAATAATAAGCCGGAATCAAGAGGGCGATTACGATAAGTGCGGTTAGGATATACCATTTTCTGCGCTTTTTGCCGGAATTTTGGTCCTGGTCAAGGGTAGCGCCTGCGTCATCCTGGTTTGAAGTTGCTTCACTAAAATCAATGCCCATGGCCCTCATGCGGTCTGCATGACGGTTAAAAGCTTCATACCCGTCTTCTTCATGCTTTGCTTTATGGTGCCAGAGGTCAGAAACCGTTTGAAGGGAATAATGCGTATCCGGGTTTTGCCGGAGGCGTTCTTCCAACTCTTTCAGTTCGGAGAGCGAAGCCTCGCCAGCAAGTTTCTTAGCAATCAGTTCCCAAACAGTCTCTTTTGGCATATTTTGGCGGTGTATATGTATATTAAGGACACAGAAATGAGTTGTTTACCCCCAAAGATTCTAAAAATAAAGTTAAAGTAAGGGCCCCTGGGTAGAGGAAATGACCCTGGTAATATCGAAATTGATGGCAGAACCAATTTTCTTGAGGGCAATGGAAACCTGGTTCTCTACGGTTTTGATGGATATATCAAGTATTTCTGCTACCTCCCGGTATCTTAAATCATCTTCTTTTACCAGTTTGAAGATGATCCTGCATTTTGGAGGTAATTGGTTTATCACCTCTTTTATCCGGTTGATCATTTCGGCGGTAATCAATAATTGTTCCGGATCAAAGTACAAGCTACGCAGTTCCACTGCCACCTCATCAATATCTGTAATAACCGTTTTGTTTTGCCGGGAAAGATAATTCAGGGCGGTATTTTTAGTAGCAACGAAGAGATAGACTTTTAAATTAGTAATACTGTCGATCCGCTTTCTTTTTTCCCAAATGCTTATGAATACATCTGAGACAATTTCCTCCGCCTGCTCTTTGGATTTCACAAATGAGAGCGCAAATAGGAGGAGGGGATTGTAAAATGCGACAAACAATTCTTTATAGGCAAATTGATCATCATACCGCGCAATCCGTTCCTGCAGGTAATTTATTTTGGCAATAGCAATCATTGAAACACGAACCTCTTTTATTCCCAACAAATTAACAATATTACCAGTAAAACAAAAAAATAAAGCGTTTCGCTGCTTTATTGGTCATTTTACCCGAAATAAATGAACGGCATTGTAATCAGCGAAGATCTATGCCAACTTACCTTGAAATTCTGTGTCGATTGTTTCAAATTCTCTGTTTATTTATACCAAACAATCCTGATTTTATTTACTTTTGCAGCGCTATTATCGGCAGGACCCTTAGCTCAGCCGGTTAGAGCATCTGACTCATAATCAGAGGGTCGCTGGTTCGAGCCCAGCAGGGTCCACAAAAAATGAAGTCCCGTTTTGCGGGGCTTATTTTTTGCAACATTTAACAATTTTCAACTCATCATTACTCACAAGCAAGATACATTTGCTGTTCACAACTGTATTATGAAACAAATTGCATTACTGTTTACCACTTTCCTGCTCGCCGCTTCCACTTTTGCACAAATAGATTCTACCATCAAAAAAAAGAAAAAAAGAGACTGGAGCAAAGTAAGCCTTGCCAACCGCGCAAATGATCATTTCGTGGTGCAGGTGGGGTACGATGGATGGGCAAGCATGCCGGATTCAATCAAAACGAAAGGGTTTTCCCGCAGCCTGAATATCTATTTTATGTATGATTTCCCTTTCAAAACAGATCCCCGCTTTAGTATAGGTGTTGGAGCCGGTATCGGAAGCAGTAATATATTTTTTGATAAGCAGGAAGTGGATATTACCAACCTGGGCAGCAGACTCCCTTTCCCCAATAAAGCAGACACCACACATTTTAAAAAATACAAACTTGTATCCTCTTATCTTGAAGCGCCTGTTGAACTTCGTTTTACGGCCGATCCCGAAAACAGCGGAAGTAGCTGGAAAGGCGCCATTGGCGTAAAAGTGGGTACCTTATTAAACGTCCACACAAAAGGGAAAACCTTGCTAAATTCTACCGGCGGAACCGTTAACTCTTACACAGAAAAATTAAGCTCCAAACGCTTTTTTAACAATACCAGGTTTTGCGTAACAGGAAGGGTAGGTTACGGGCATATAAGTATATTCGGACAATACCAGGTAAACAATTTTATCCGCGATGGAGTGGGGCCCAATGTGCACCCATATAGCATAGGCATCAATTTTAGCGGCTTATAATAATTCCTTTAGAAAATTTTAGCAGGCGTTTCGTGAAACGCCTGCTTTTTTATTGCCAGCACCCACCACCGCTTAAATTAATTTCATCGAGGATGGACAGATAGCGGCCCCAAGAGGTTAACTTTGCACCCTAAATTTATTGCTATAGTGCTTGATAAAAAGAATGTAATACAAAACGAAGTAAGGTCAGTGTTGGTAGGAATAGCACACAAAGAACAAACAGAACACCAGTTGCACGAATACCTTGATGAACTTGCTTTTTTGGCGGAGACTGCCGGCGCCCACACCATGAAAAGATTCACCCAAAAATTACAGCATCCCGATAGCAGAACCTTTGTAGGAAAAGGGAAACTCGAAGAGATTAAAAAATATGTGGACTCCCGCCATATTGAACTGGTCATTTTTGACGATGAATTATCCGGCTCTCAAATCACTAATATTGAAAAAGAACTAAACGTTCTCACCATCGACCGTTCCGATCTAATCCTTGATATTTTTGCACGCAGGGCAAAAACCGCCCAGGCAAAAACCCAGGTGGAACTGGCGCAATACCAGTACCTGCTACCCCGGCTGAAAGGTATGTGGAAACACCTCGAAAGACAGGGTGGTGGTATCGGAACAAGGGGTCCGGGTGAAACGGAAATCGAGACAGACAGACGTATTGTAAAAGATAAAATCTCTTTACTGCGCAAAAGGCTGCTGGAAATAGACAAACAGGCATTTACACAACGAAAGGACAGGGGTGAGTTTATCCGTGTGGCATTGGTGGGCTATACCAATGTAGGCAAATCCACCCTGATGAATATTCTAAGCAAGAGCGAAGTCTTTGCTGAAAACAAATTATTCGCTACGCTTGATACAACCACCCGGAAAGTAGTTTTTGAAAATACCCCTTTCTTGTTAAGTGATACGGTAGGGTTTATCAGGAAACTACCCCACCACCTGGTGGAAAGTTTCAAAAGCACACTGGATGAAGTAAGAGAGGCAGATATATTACTCCATGTGGTAGACATTTCACATCCGCAATATGAAGAACAGATTGCAGTAGTAAATAATACGCTGCAGGATTTAAAGGTGGTGGATAAACCGGTAATTACCATTTTTAATAAAATGGACCTGTTTGAGAAAAATCATTTCGACCCCTGGCTGGAGGATGAGGTAAAAGAACAAATACTAAGGGAACTGAAAGACAGGTGGGAAAACGAGTTACAGGGCAATTGCGTATTTGTTTCTGCACTTGAAAAAAGGAATATGGATGTCTTGCGTGCCACTATTCTAAACAAGGTAAGAACCCAATACCATGTGAGGTATCCCTACAAATCTGAGTATTTGTATTAATCCATGAATAGCGGCAAAAAATACAACTGGTATAAGATTGCTGAATCTGAGGAAGAATTGTTGTTTTCCGAACAGCAGATTGCCGTTGTTGAAATAAAGGAAAAGAAAATATGTATTGGCCGGCAAGGGCAGGAATTGTTCGCTTTTGCCTATAAATGCCCCCATGCGGGTGGTTGTCTTGCAAATGGGCATATCGACGCGGCCGGCAACGTCATTTGTCCCAATCACCGGTATAAGTTCAGCATGCAAAATGGGAGAAATACAAGCGGTGAAGGCTATTACCTCAAACATTGGACCATGGAAAGAAGAGAAGATGGAATTTATGTGTCGATGGAGGAAAGCAGCCTTTTTGGGTGGATAAGATAAATATGATTTTCTTCTTTGTTGAAAACGGAAAATCCTTATTTTTGCAACCCCGTTAAAAGGGTTATTCCTCCTTAGCTCAGTTGGTTAGAGCATCTGACTGTTAATCAGAGGGTCTCAGGTTCAAGTCCTGAAGGGGGAGCGCCACCAGCAAGGGTTTCAAACAAATAAGTTTGGAACCCTTTTTCATTTGCACAGGATTTGCACAAAAATATTTGCATACTGGGGATACAAATTGTTACCCCTTTCTAAAGTACTAGAGTTCAGCTATTCAAAAAGAAGTCGTTAATTGACAGCACGTTCTTAGGTAGACCAAGTAGTTTATTTAAATTCAACTCCTAATAAAAGAAAGATTATCAAGGTTTTTTCGGTGCTGGCGGAGGGGGCTGGGAAGGAGTCTGCTGAGGTTGTGAACTTGGATTAGGAACTACTAAAGGTGATACGGTTCGTCCCTTGTTAATATCTGGTTCGATTACTTTTTTAATTTCGTTGCTCATGATTTCTTTTTATCATTAGTAACAGTAGGCGCAGGTTTTGGTTTTTCGACAGGCACAACTAATAGTGAAGATTGGCGACCTCCTTTAAATATTTCACCTTGTTTTATGTTGTTTTGCGACTGCACTTCTGAAGGCTTTTTTGCGCTACTCATTTTGTAAGCATTTATAGAGCAATATACGATCAAAAAAATAATTCCCAAAATCATTAGACCCACTGTCCAGTCATTAATTCTATTCATTTTTTCGTTATCAGCTTTGATGGAATTGTTAATTTCTTCTGGCGGTTTCCCTTTAGCTTGATCATAAATATATTTGAGAGAATGCCTGCTAGCTAAACGGTGTGAAATCAGATTTAACAATAGGCTGGTTACAAGAGCTATCCATGAACAAATTAAAGTCCATAACCAAGTAGCATTAGTGAGCGGGACAATTTTTTCAATAAACGACATTGATAGAACGAGGGTCCCAGAAGTTATTAAGACAAGGTTCTTTTCAAAATCATCATCACTTTTTTCTTTCAATGACTGAATCATTTCCCTATTTTCCTTTTCTATATTTTGTTCGTTATCTGAATCCATAAAATACACTTTTCCTAAAAATAAGCAATCCTAGAAAATGAAATGGTAAATGCTCGTTATTCCCTTTCGAGCCCCTTAGCTTTATCTTGAGAATTTCCCCGCAACTCATTCAAATCACGTAACTGTTCATTTACCCTTTCATTTTCCTTTTGTTCCTTTCCGTCTAAAACGCCTTCCAGATATTCATTCGCTGGTTTGAGGCTTTTGGATATATTCTTTAATAATTCCGGTTTATGTTCGGCAAGCAGGTAACCGTTATTAAATCCTTCGATGTATTTTATTTCTGTATTCATATTAAAATGTTTCTCTTACGTGTTTTTCAAGGTACTCGTATATCGATTGAAGGTCATAAAGAATGAGTTTCTTTTCCGGCTGTGAAAATCGAATAGCCCCGGTATCACGAAGCTTTTGGAGTGTTGTCTTACTACTGATACGAAGCTTTTTCATAGCTTCCTCAGAGGATATCCATTTGTCTTCTTTGATACCTTGTTTCTCCTTTATACGCAATACTACC
>Ga0075024_100001219_pt1 | contig 10233 bp, 4 predicted proteins | sample Str013_2_FD_71389 | JGI IMG/M metagenome (GOLD analysis project Ga0075024, IMG submission 71389) | Freshwater sediment microbial communities in response to fracking from Pennsylvania, USA - Straight Creek_MetaG_SC_2013 | ecosystem: Environmental > Aquatic > Freshwater > Creek > Sediment... | reverse complement strand
CCTTCACAATAGCCACACTGACGCTGCACCCCAGCCTGTTTGCGCCCGCTTCCACCAATTCTTTGGCAAATGTAAAATTACGGATGCCACCCGATGCTTTTATTTTTACTGCAGCCGGTAAATGGCTGCGCATCAGTTGCACCGCCTCTACTGAAGCGCCTTTTTCCGCATAACCCGTGGAGGTTTTCATATAATCAACACCCAGCGGTCCCAGTTCCTTGCAACAGCTAATGATCTCTTCCTTGCTGAGAATACCACTCTCGATGATTAATTTAAAGACTTTGTTCTTGTTATGAATGATTTCTGCGGCAAGTCTCACTTCTTTTTTCAGAAAATCCCAATCCTTCATGCGCAGCGCTATAAGGTTTAGCACCATATCCAATTCATCTGCACCATCTACCAGTGCCAGTACCGATTCCGCAATCTTTGCTTCCGTAGCAGAATAACCAAAAGGAAAACCAATCACCGTGGCAATTTTCACATCTGTAGGTGCGAGTATTGCCTTTACTCTTTTTACAAATGGCGGTGGTACACATACTGCCGCAAAACCATATTCAACTGCTTCGCTGCACAATTGTTCTGCTTCGCTTATTGAAGTAGTTGGTTTTAGAATCGTATGATCGATATAGGAAGCAATATTCATAACACTGCGAATGTATAATTTTAATGGGTTTTTAATGTTGAGAAAAATTACAGCAGTACAAGAGTGCGACGCAAGTAAAGTTGATATGGCTAACAAAAGCCGGTATCCGCCTTTTCATTTTATTTTTGCACCGTTAGTCACTTTAATGCAACTAAGTTACCTCATTTCCTTAATTTCATCGCTTAACCATCGAGTTCTAATAAAACCCAGCAATAACATGAGAAAAAGACTATTTCCCCGGGGGAAGCACCTATGGATGCTTTCCCTTTGCCTCATTTTTTTACAACCATTGATGGCACAGCCAACATTCCCTGTAAATGGGGTGGCCAATCCCACTACAGGTGCTTATGCCTTTACCAATGCAACCATTGTAAAGGACGGACAAACTACTCTCAACAATGCAACACTGGTGATTCGTGATGGAAAAATTACAGCAGTAGGTAATAATATTTCTGTGCCGAAAGATGCAATAGTAGTTGACTGCAATGGCAAATACATTTATCCATCTTTTATTGATTTATACAGCGATTACGGGGTTACTGCGCCTCAACGCACACAGGGTGGATTTAATTTTGGCGGTCCGGCCCAGTTAACTTCCAACCAGAAGGGAGCATTCGGCTGGAACCAGGCCCTCCGCAGTGATGTAAATGCTGCGGCCTTATTTGTTTCCGAAGATGCAAAGGCAAAACCATTTCGTGATGCGGGTTTTGGAACGGTACTCACTCACCAGAAAGATGGTATTGTTAGAGGTACCGGTGTACTGGTTACATTATCTGGCGAAAAGGAAAACCTGGTAATCATTAAAGAAAAAGCATCAGCGCATTATTCATTGAATAAAGGTGCATCTACGCAATCATATCCCAGCAGTGTAATGGGTTCCATCGCTTTATTGCGTCAAACCTACCTCGATGCCCAATGGTATAAAAGCAACCCTTCCGCAGAAGGTGTAAACATCACACTGCGTGCATTCAATGAAACACAAAGCCTGCCACAAATATTTGAAGGCAATGATAAATGGACCGATTTGCGTGGCGACAGGATTGGAGATGAGTTTGGTGTACAATATATTATTAAAGCAGGTGGAAACGAATACCAGCGCATCAGTGAAATAGCCGCCACAAAAGCAGCTTATATCCTTCCATTGAATTATCCGCAGGCGATGGATGTGGAAGATCCCAATGATGCACGTTTTGTATCACTGGCCGATATGAAACATTGGGAACTGGCGCCCGGTAATCCCGCCGCATTTGAAAAAGCAAATATTCCTTTCTGTCTTACTGCAGCCGACCTGCGCGATACCAAACAATTCATGACCAACCTGCGCAAGGCATTTGAATATGGATTGTCTGAAAACAAAGCATTTGACGCACTCACAAAAACGCCCGCTACCTTATTGGGTATTTACGACAAAGTAGGAAGCCTGGATGCAGGCAAGCTGGCCAATTTCCTGGTTACCTCCGGCCCCATCTTCAATGAAAAAACAGTCATCTATCAAAACTGGGTACAGGGTAATAAATATGCAGTAAGTGAATCGGCCTGGAACAATATAGCCGGTACCTATAACCTGGTTATAAAAGACAATAGTGGTGCCGGCACCAATTACATATTGGATGTAAAAAGCGCCAGCGCTGCCAATGTAATTGGTAAAGATACCCTCACCGGTAAATTCAGTTATGATGGAAAACTGGTGAAATTGAGTTTCTCTGCCACGCCACAACGCAAACCCCAGGCAGGTGCCGTTATGCCTCCGGCAGAAGGCGGTCGTCCTGGTGGCGGAAGAAGCGGCAATACCGTCCGCCTCAGTGGTGTAAACAATGGAAATGTATGGCAGGGCAATGGAGAAGATTCTGCCGGTAACAAGGTATGGTGGACCGCCAGCTTTGTGAAAGCAGCAGTTGAAAAAGCAGACAGCGCCAAAAGAAAATTCCCGCTGCGTGTGGGCAAAGTAACCTACCCCTTTGATGGATATGGTTTTGAAGAAATGCCCAAACAGGAAACAATCCTTATTAAGAATGCAACCGTTTGGACAAGCGAGAAAGAAGGTAAACTGGAAGGAACAGATGTATTGGTAAAAGCCGGTAAAATTGTACAGGTAGGAAAAAATCTTTCCGATGCATCAGCAAGAGTCATAGACGGAACCGGTAAACATGTTACGGCCGGAATTATTGACGAACACTCACATATAGCAGCATCTTCCATTAATGAAGGCGCTCAATCAGTAACATCTGAAGTGAGGATTGGCGACAACTTAAACCCGGATGATATCAATATCTACCGCCAGTTGAGTGGTGGTGTTACCTCCTCACACATACTGCATGGCTCTGCCAACAGTATCGGCGGACAAACACAATTGATTAAACTCCGCTGGGGCGCCAACGATGATGATCTTAAATTTAAGAACTGGGACCCCTTTATAAAATTCGCATTGGGTGAAAATGTAAAACGCACCACGGCTACACAGGGCAATAACCGTTTCCCCGATACACGTATGGGTGTGGAAGAGGTATTCATGGATGCATTCCAGCGCGCATCAGATTACCAGAACGCCTGGAAAGAAGCAGATGCCAACAATAAGAAAAAGGGTGCAACCACCATTACCGTTAGAAGGGATTTGGAACTGGATGCCTTGGTAGAGATAATGAACAAGAAACGGTTTATTACCTGCCACTCTTATGTGCAAAGTGAAATTACCGCACTGATGCGGGTAGTAGAGAAATTTGGTTTCCGCGTTAATACATTTACTCACATACTGGAAGGGTATAAAGTAGCTGATAAGATGAAGGAACATGGTTCCAGCGCTTCTACTTTTTCCGACTGGTGGTATTACAAAAATGAAGTAATTGACGCCATCCCTTACAATCCTTCTATCATGCAGCGTATGGGCCTCAACGTTTGTATCAACTCTGACGATGCTGAAATGGCGCGCCGCCTGAACCAGGAAGCAGGCAAAAGCGTGAAGTATGGTGGTATGAGCGAAGAAGAAGCATTGAAAATGGTAACCATCAATCCGGCAACTGCCTTGCATGTTGCCGATAGGGTGGGAAGTATTAAAGCAGGTAAGGATGCGGATATTGTAGTATGGAGCGATAATCCCCTGAGCATTTATGCAAAGGCAGAAAAAACAATTGTGGATGGTATCGTTTATTTTGACCGCGATCGTGATCTTCAACTGCGCAAACAAATCGCAGCGGAACGCAACCGCCTGGTTCAAAAATTACTGGGTGAAAAGAAATCCGGTTCACCAATGTCTCCCGCTACCCCCAGCTTCCAGGTATTGCTGAGCTGTGGTGATCATGAGCACCATGATGGATTGATTACGGTTGACCTTAGTGACGATACAAATTCTAACAAATAAAACTGAACGGAAATGAGAAAAATAATTTTCAATATAAGTTGCCTGTTGCTGGTAGCATCCATGGGTATGGCCCAGGAAGATGTATACCCAACTGGTCCGAATAAAGGTATATTCTTTATAACCAACGCCACTATCCATGTGGGTAATGGACAGGTAATCAATAACGGAACCATTAAAGTCAATAACGGAAAGATTGAACAGGTGGGAACCAATATTGCAATGGCATCAGACAATGTGAAAGTATACGATGCAAAAGGCAAACAGGTGTATCCCGGTTTGATATTGCCTTATACCGATCTTGGTCTGAAAGAAATTGCCAATGGCGTAAGAGGAAGTAATGATTACGCGGAAATTGGAGAGTTCAATCCAAGTATTCGTTCCATCGTTGCTTATAATACTGATTCAAAAGTTATCAATACACTAAAGGCAAACGGTATCCTGCTGGCAGGTGTGGCGCCACAGGGTGGAGTAATCAGTGGTTCATCTTCTGTTGTACAGCTGGACGCATGGAACTGGGAAGATGCGGCCTATAGTATGGATGGCGGTATTCATGTAAACATGCCCAGTTTTATTGTTCGCTTTGGAAGAAGGGGCGGCTTTCCCGGTTTGCCTGGGGCACAACCACCCACTGATCCTTCCAAGGAAGCATTGGAAAAAGTAGAGGAAATAAAAAGTTTTTTCCGCGAAGCAAAAGCTTATTTGGGTGAGGCTGCACACAAGGAAACAAATCTTAAATACGAAGCGGTGAAAGGTTTGTTTGAGAAAAAACAAAAACTCTTCGTACATGCCGACCAGGTAAAACAAATGCTGGTAGCCATCGACTTTGTACAGGAGTTTGGATTTGCTGTAGTAATTGTTGGTGGCAGTGAATGCTGGCAGATTGCGGATTTATTAAAGCAAAACAATATTGCGGTGATCCTGGGGCAGGAACACAGCCTCCCCGCAACGGAAGATGATGATGTGGATCAGCCTTATAAAACACCGGCGATGCTGCAAAAAGCGGGTGTATTGTTTGCATTGAATGACGACCATGATGAAAGTCGTTACCGCAACCTCGCGTTTAATGCTGGAACAGCGGCCACTTATGGAATGAGTAAAGAAGAGGCTCTACAGGCCATTACCTTGAACGCGGCAAAAATATTAGGAGTTGATGACAAGACTGGTTCTATTGAAGCCGGAAAAGACGCAAACATTGTAATCAGCGAAGGTGATATTCTGGATATGAAATCCAGCATCATTACTGATGCATTCATCCAGGGAAGAAAAGTAGACCTGAATAATAAGCAAAAACAATTATACGAAAGGTACAAATACAAATATGGCCTGAAGTAATTCTACAATAACTGAATTGTCAATAAACCCCGCTATGTCTATAGCGGGGTTTATGATTTATATCCAATACCCTTAACCATTCTTATTTTTTTGCAGCTGCCACAATATTAGTGCAGCACTTACAATGATTATGTTTTTCATGATGTACTGACCCACCAGGGTAAATCCATACGGCACATGTTTAAATGACAAAGAAGGGAAAAACAACAACGGGGTAAAGGTACATGCCATGTGAATAAATACAGATATGATCGCTGGCTTCAACCATTTTCCTGAAATGAGTAATATGCCAATGGCGCATTCCCAACTGGCCAGCAGCATCAGGTTGGTATGATCGGAGAGTAACCCAAATGTAAGTTTTGCAATGGTATTGGCGGCCAGGTCCTCAGCCGGACTATAACCATGAAAAAATTTAAGCGCCCCAAACCATAGGTAAACTATACCGATGCTCACTCGGAGCAAAATGATGTTGCGGTTGCTAACCTTGTAGAAAGTAGTACTGGCCATAAGTAGTCGTTATTGGTTAAGAAATGGCGTGAAAATTAATGGGAAGGAAAAACGGGATCACTGATTTTCGTCATGGTTTTGATTGATATTCATCAGTAAAACAAGCAGCCTTTGGGTAATACCAATAAAAAAGCACCCATTAACCGGATGCTTTTAAAAAATAGTATCATTTGATAAGAATAAGCTTATGCTTCTTTGCCGTGACAATTTTTATATTTCTTGCCACTGCCGCAGGGACAGGGATCATTCCGGCCAATCTTGGGTCCTACTTTTACCGGCTCCTGTTTTACTGCAGGTCCCGAAGGATCATAATAATCCTTTTCATTGGCAGCATAATCTTCACCCGCTGCCTCAATCGCTTCTTTATTGGCAGAGAGCCTGCTCATATCTGTTTTCTGTTCCCTTCCTTCCCGTATTGGCGCATTGTTTTGTTCCATTGGTATTCCGCAATGGCATAGGAAGCTTACAATGTCTTTGTTTACTTCGCTGTCCATCTGGCGGAAGATATCAAAAGCTTCCACCTTATAAATCACCAATGGATCTTTCTGTTCCAGGTACGCCGTCTGCACACTCTGTTTCAAATCATCCATCCGGCGCAGGTGCTCCTTCCAGGCATCATCAATGATTACAAGGTTTATCGTTTTTTCGAGCGCGTTTATCAGGTCCTTTCCTTCTGTGCCCAAGGTCTTCTGCATATTGGCCAGCACCTGTATGCCTTTTCTTCCGTCGGTAAATGGCACCACCACGTTTTCAATATGATTACCCTGGGTGAGGCGAATGTTTTTAAATACCGGGATAGAGCTCTTTGCCAAATCCTCCATCTTATGGTGATAGCTATTAATGGCTTCCTGGTATAATTTTTCAGTCACTTCCGCCGCATGACCTTTTTCCAGTTCCTCTTTGGAGATGGTTGTATCCATACCAAAGTTTACAATCACGGCCAATTTAAATCCTTCAAAGTCTTCCTGCTCCCGGAATGAATTCACCAACCCTTCCGCTACAGTATAGAATGCATTGTCAAGGTCAAGTGCAAGCCGTTCTCCAAACAAGGCGTGGTTGCGTTTTTCATACACCACTTTTCTTTGCTTGTTCATTACATCATCATATTCCAGCAAACGCTTCCGTATACCAAAGTTGTTTTCTTCCACTTTCTTTTGCGCACGTTCAATAGACTTGGTGATCATGCTGTGCTGGATCACCTCACCTTCTTTATAACCAAAACGATCCATCAAACCTGCTATCCGATCACTACCAAACAAACGCATCAGTTCATCTTCCAGTGAAACATAAAACTGTGTGGTACCCGGGTCACCCTGCCTGCCGGCACGACCGCGCAACTGCCTGTCTACACGGCGGCTTTCATGTCGCTCTGTACCTATAATGGCCAAACCACCTGCTTCTTTCACACCCGCACCGAGTTTAATATCCGTACCACGACCGGCCATATTGGTAGCAATGGTAATGGCGCCTGCCAAACCAGCTTCCGCTACCACCTGTGCCTCACGGGCGTGTTGTTTTGCGTTCAATACATTGTGCGGGATTTTTTTGCCCTGCAACATCTTACTCAGCAATTCACTTACTTCCACATTGGTGGTACCCACCAGCACAGGGCGGCCAGCATTGCGCAATGCTTCTATTTCATCAATAACCGCTTTGTATTTTTCACGTTTGGTTTTGTACACCAAATCCTGGCTGTCTTTTCTGATGGCTGGTACATTGGTAGGAATGGTTACCACATCCAGCTTATATATATCCCACAACTCTGCAGCTTCCGTTTCCGCTGTACCGGTCATACCGGCCAGCTTATGGTACATACGGAAGTAGTTTTGTAAAGTAATAGTGGCATATGTTTGGGTAGCCGCTTCAATCTTTACGTTTTCCTTTGCTTCAATGGCCTGGTGCAATCCATCGCTGTAACGGCGACCATCCAGGATACGACCTGTTTGTTCATCTACAATCTTAACCTGGCCTTCCATTACCACATACTCAATGTCTTTATCAAATAGGGTATACGCTTTTAACAATTGTTGAACGGTATGAATACGATCTGCTTTAATAGCGTATTCATTTAAAATCGCTTCCTTGCTATGCAATTTTTCATCAGCACTTATTGTGGTGTCCTTATCCAGTTCTCCCAGTTTAACTGCAATATCCGGCAATACAAAAAATTCAGGGTCCTCGCCACTCTTGGTAATCATGGTAAGCCCTTTATCCGTCAAATCTACCTGGTTGTTTTTTTCATCGATATGGAAGAAGAGTTCTTCATCCACTCTGGGCATTTCCTTTTGCTGATCGGCGAGGTAATAGTTTTCCGCTTTCTGCAGTTTTACTTTTATTCCGGATTCGCTCAGGAATTTTATCAGGGCGCTGTTTTTAGGCAAACCACGAAAGGCACGCATCAGTGCGAGACCACCATCCTTGGGGTCATCATTTCCTTCGGCGAATTTCTTCTTTGCTTCAATTAAAAATTTATTGGTAACCTGTCTTTGTGCCTCGAACAATTGTAATACGCGCGGTTTTAATATATGGTATTGCTGATCGTCGCCCCTTGGAACGGGACCGGAAATGATCAATGGTGTTCTCGCATCATCAATCAAAACACTATCCACCTCATCCACCATCGCGAAATGGTGTTTGCGTTGTACCATTTCATCAGGGCTGTGCACCATATTGTCGCGCAGGTAATCAAAGCCAAATTCATTGTTGGTGCCATAAGTAATATCAGCATGATACGCCTGTCGCCTGTCTTCACTGTTGGGTTGGTGTTTGTCGATACAATCAACAGTTAAACCCAGCCATTCAAAGATGGTTCCGTTCCACTCACTGTCGCGGCGTGCCAGGTAATCGTTCACAGTTACTATATGCACCCCTTCACCAGCCAGTGCATTTAAATAAGCGGGAAGTGTGGATACGAGGGTTTTACCTTCACCCGTGGCCATTTCCGCAATTTTACCGGAATGCAATACAGCACCACCGATCAACTGTACGTCGTAATGAACCATGTTCCAGGTAACCTCTCCACCACCTGCTGTCCATGCGTTCTTAAAAATGGAATTATCGCCCTGGATTTGTATATAATCTTTTTTAATGCTTAGTTCCCTATCGAGTTCAGTGGCAGTTGCTACCAGTTCAGTATTTTCTTTAAAACGTTTAGCGGTTTCTTTTACTACGGCAAATGCTTCGGGCAATATTTCCTTCAGTACCACTTCAATCTGCTCATCGCGTTCCTTTAATAGTTTGTCTATCTGCTGGTAAGCCAGGTCCCTGGTCTGCATTTCACTTACGGGAAGCGCTTCGGCATCATCTTTTTGTTTGGCGATGGTGGCATCTATTTCCGAAAGATGTTGTTGAATGCGTTGTTTGAATTCGGTGGTTTTGGAGCGAAGGGCATCGTTGGAGAGGGATTGGTAACTATTGTAAGACTGGTTGATTTGTTCAACTACAGGGGTAATTAATTTCACATCCTTCTCTGACTTGTTTCCGCCGAATAATTTTGAAATAAAACCTATCATAATCTACTTGTTATATGGAATTTATTATTTCCTTTAAAAAGGTAAATTTTATGCTGTCAACTATAATGCTACAAAAGTAAAATGGACAAATTGACAGGACGGCAAAGGTAAGAAATCAAAACGGAGTTTAAGGAAGCTTAAAAAGGGACAATTGCAAGAGAATTTCAGTAAAAAACCAACAGCTTTTTAGAAAAAAGATAATTATCAGCCTGCTTTTTATAATTGCCTTAACGAACCTTTTCTTCACCCGGGGTATTAAGTCCAAAACCCCCTCAATATGAATCCCCTCACAATTGTATTGTTTCTTTTTTCAATGGCTGTCCTGCAGGGTTGTACAAGTAATGAAATTGGCAACAGCAAAGATGTAAACCCAGAAACAGTATTTGTTGAATATTTCGTTTCCTGTACCGGGGAAACGGATAGCCTGGAATGTATGGCCCAATTCAGGTTTGCCGGAGAAAACGGAACCACACTTGTGTTGAATAAACCTGCCTCTGTAATGCTGGATAAAAAAGAATTACTGGTGGACAGCTCCGAATTTGAAGGCGCATATTACCGGTATTATTCCAGGCCGGAAACCTTTTCGGGTAATCATCAATGGAAGTACACTGATAACAATCGCCATACTTATACTGAATCGTTTAATTTTCGTCCCATCCATCTGTTAACAAGTCTTCCTGCTGTTATTTCCAAAAAGAACCTGTCCCTCGACTGGCAAAACGGCCTCCCGGGTCAACAATTAATGGTGGAAATCAGTGATACGGCTGGCGGCACTGCCGATATCCATCTTAGCATCGAAGCCGCTGCGAATCATATTATTATACCCGCAAATGCACTCCGATCGCTGGTAAACGGACCGGTTTATATTAAACTATATATAGAGG
>Ga0075024_100001218_pt1 | contig 10233 bp, 7 predicted proteins | sample Str013_2_FD_71389 | JGI IMG/M metagenome (GOLD analysis project Ga0075024, IMG submission 71389) | Freshwater sediment microbial communities in response to fracking from Pennsylvania, USA - Straight Creek_MetaG_SC_2013 | ecosystem: Environmental > Aquatic > Freshwater > Creek > Sediment... | reverse complement strand
ATGCTGGGCAAGTCCGGCTGGTTGAGGCATAGCGGCGCCGATGCTGGCGAGACACTGGACGTGCGCACGCTGTGCCTGATCCGCGAGACCATGGCGGGGTACGATGGTCTGGCCGAATTCGCCTTCGCCATGCAGGGCCTGGGGATGGGGGCGGTGTCGCTGTTCGGCACGCCCGAACAGCGGCTTTGGCTGGAGAAGACCCGCTCGGGTGCGGCCATCGCGGCCTTCGCGCTCACCGAGCCTGAGGCGGGCTCCGATGTCGCCGCCATCGCCACCACCGCCACGCCCGCGCTAGGCGGCTACGTTCTCAAGGGCGAGAAGACCTATATTTCCAACGGCGGCATTGCCGATATCTATCTCGTTCTCGCCCGCACGGGAGAAGCGCCCGGCGCCAAAGGCCTGTCGGCATTCCTGGTGCCCGCTACATCGCCGGGGCTGGAGATTGTCCAGAGCATCGACGTGATCGCACCGCATCCCTTGGCGTTGATCCGCTTCACCGATGTCGCCGTGCCGCGGGCCGCGCTGGTCGGCAAGCCGGGCGATGGCTTCAAGATCTGCATGTCGGTGCTGGATATTTTCCGCTCCACCGTCGGCGCCGCAGCGCTCGGCTTTGCCCGGCGCGCGCTCGATGAGACTCTGCGTCGCGTGAAAGCCCGCAAGGCGGCCGGAACGCCGCTCGCCGAACTGCAGATGGTGCAGGGCCACATTGCCGATATGGCGCTGGAGATCGATGCTGCGGCCCTGCTGGTCTACCGCGCGGCCTGGAAAAAGGATTCTGGCGCCGCCCGCATCAGTCGGGAAGCGGCCATGGCCAAGCTGTTCGCGACCGAGGCGGCCGGCCGCACCATCGATATGGCGGTGCAACTCCACGGTGGCGACGGCGTGCGCAGCGGCATGGTCGTTGAACGGCTCTACCGGGAAATCCGCGCCTTACGGATTTACGAGGGCGCGTCGGATGTGCAGAGGCTGATCATCGCGCGCAGTGAGCTTTCGTGATCGAACGTGTGAAGGAACCAGCGTCTTGAATGATCATATCGAAGTCCTGCATCCAAAATCCTGGCGGCCGGCTCTGGGTTATGCCAACGGGGTCGCCGCCTCGGGGCGCATGATCTTCACGGGCGGACTGGTCGGTTGGGACGCCGATCAGCAGTTCGTCAGCGACGATTTCGTCGAGCAGGCCGCGCAGGTGCTGCGCAACATCGTGGCGGTGCTGGCCGAAGCCGGCGCACGGCCGGAGCATCTGGTGCGCTTGACCTGGTACGTCACCGACAAGCACGACTACCTCAGCAGACTGAAGGATTTGGGCAAGGTCTATCGCGCGATCATTGGCAAGCATTATCCCGCCATGGCCATGGTGCAGGTGGTGGCGTTGGTCGAGGACCGTGCCAGGGTCGAAATCGAAGCCACTGCCGTCATCCCGCAGGGCTGACGCAAGCGGCGTGCAGCCGAACCGTTGGAGGAGCGCCATGTTAGGACCGTCCGGTCATATCGACAGCTTCGCACGCGCCAACCTGCCGCCGCCGCACGAATGGCCGGAGATCCCGATCGCCGGGTTCGACTATCCCGAATGGCTGAATGCGGCTGTCGAACTCACCGACAGGATGGTCGAGAAAGGGTTTGGCGATCATGTCGCCCTGATCGGCAATGGCCGTCAGCGTACCTACAAAGAGTTGACCGACTGGTCGAACCGCATTGCGCACGCGCTGGTCGAGAACTACGGCGTGAAGCCCGGCAACCGGGTGCTGATCCGCTCTGCCAACAATCCGGCGATGGTGGCCTGCTGGTTGGCGGCGACCAAGGCCGGCGCCGTGGTCGTCAACACCATGCCAATGTTGCGCACGGGCGAGCTGGCGCAGATCGTCGACAAGGCGGAAATCGGCCTGGCGCTGTGCGACACCCGGCTCATGGCGGAGTTGGTGGCCTGCCAGAAGACTTCGCGCTTTCTCACGGCCGTGGTCGGTTTTGACGGCACCGCCAATCATGACGCCGAGCTTGATCGCGTGGCGCTGTCAAAGCCGGTCCGGTTTGCGCCGCCGCCAACCGGGCGCGACGATGTCGCCCTCTTGGCCTTCACCTCCGGCACCACCGGCGAGCCGAAAGGCACCATGCATTTCCATCGCGATATCCTGGCCATCGCCGATGGTTACGCGCGCGAGGTGTTGGGCGTGGTCCCGAGCGATGTGTTCGTGGGCTCGCCGCCCTTGGCGTTCACTTTCGGGCTTGGCGGGCTGGCGGTGTTTCCCTTGCGCTTTGGCGCATCGGCGGCGCTACTGGAGCAGGCGACGCCCCCGAACATGATCGAGATCATTACGCAGCATCGGGCGACCATCTGTTTTACAGCGCCTACGGCCTATCGCGTCATGCTGAAGGCCATGGCCGAGGGGGCCGATCTATCGTCTCTGCGCGCGGCCGTCTCGGCCGGCGAGACCTTGCCGGGCCCGATCTACGAGCAATGGATGGCGCGCACCGGCAAGCCGCTGCTGGACGGCATCGGTGCCACCGAAATGCTGCATATTTTCATCACCAACCGCTTCGACGATCATCGCCCGGCCTGCACCGGTCGTCCGGTCGCGGGTTACCAAGCGCGCGTGGTGGACGACCAGGGGCTTGAGAAGCCGCGTGGCCAGATCGGCCGTTTGGCGGTGCGCGGCCCGACCGGGTGCCGCTATCTGGCCGACACGCGGCAGGCGAACTATGTCCAGAACGGTTGGAATCTCACCGGCGACAGCTTCTGGCAGGACACGGACGGTTATTTCCATTTTGCGGCGCGGTCGGACGATATGATCATCTCGGCCGGCTACAACATTGCCGGCCCGGAAGTCGAGGCGGCCTTGCTTTCGCATCCAGCGGTGCTGGAGTGCGCGGTCGTCGCGGCGCCCGACGAGGTGCGCGGGCAGATCGTCGAGGCGCATGTCGTGCTGGCCAAGGACCATGCCGGCGACGCGCTGATGACCAAGCTGCTGCAGGATCACGTCAAGGCGACCATCGCTCCGTACAAATATCCGCGCCGTATCGTGTACACGGATGGCTTGCCGAAAACCCTGACCGGGAAGATTCAGCGCTTTCGCCTGCGTCAGGAGGCCAGGCAGTGAGCGGCTTTGATCCTGCCGCTGACGGCGCCCAGATGACCTTTGACGGGCGGCTGTCGTATAGTGACTATCTGCAACTCGACCAGATACTCGACGCACAAAAGCCGCTGACGTCGGCGCATGACGAACTGTTGTTCATCATACAGCACCAGACCTCCGAACTGTGGATGCGTCTGGTGATCCATGAGCTTTCGGCCGCGCGGCGAGCCATTGCCAAGGATGACCTTGCACCGGCGCTGAAAATGTTGGCGCGGGTGTCGCGCATCTTTGAGCAACTGAATGGGGCCTGGGATGTGCTGCGCACCATGACGCCCAGCGACTACACTCAATTTCGCGAGCATCTGGGGCAGTCTTCGGGCTTCCAATCCTGGCAGTACCGCATGATCGAATATCTCCTTGGCAACCGCAACCATGCCATGTTGCGGCCCCATGCCCACAATGCCCAGATTTCCAAACTGCTTTTGGATGAACTCAACTGTCCGAGCTTATACGATGAAGTGCTGGGCTATGTGAACCGCCATGGCGTGCCCATGCCGAGCGAGGTGCTGAGCCGCGACGTGAGCCAGACGCATGCGTGCGACGACGGCGTGATGCAGAGTTGGCGCACAATCTATCAACACCCCGAAACGCATTGGCAGCTCTACGAACTGGCTGAGAAGCTGGTGGATTTCGAAGACTATTTCCGCCGCTGGCGCTTCAACCATGTCACCACGGTCGAACGGGTCATCGGCTTCAAGCGCGGCACCGGAGGGACGGGCGGCGTCAGCTATCTGAAGCGCATGCTGGAGATCGAGCTGTTTCCCGAACTCTGGCGCGTCCGCACGGTGCTGTAGAGGCGGGACTTGTCTCGCCCTCGTGCTGCACGGCACGCTGGGAGAGGGCGAGACAAGTCTCGCCCCTGCGCCAGCAGGCCATCGACCAGATCGCCGACGCCAAGTCGCACCGGATCCACGGTGGGGACGTTGTGCAGGGCGGCGACCAGTAGACCTGGCCGGTGCCGGTCTTGGTCATTTCCGCCATCAGAGTGTCGCTGGACGTATGACATCACCGCCCCACCCGCGACATGACGGTCACCAGTTCGGCGACTTTGCGCCGCTGCTCATCGGCGTCGCCGCTCTTGATGGCGCTTTCGACACAATGCGCGACATGGTCGTGCAGCACGACCTCCTCGACCTTGCGCAGGGCCGCACGGACAGCAGCGATTTGCGTGACGACATCGATGCAATAGCGGTCCTCATCAAGCATCCGGGCGATGCCGCGCACCTGCCCCTCGATCTTGTTCAGCCGTTTCGTGCAGGACTTTTTCGTATCGCTTTGCATCACTTGACGCTTACCCCTACAGGGTATAGTTGTCAAGTCGAACCGATACCCCTATGGGGTTTGCGCTGGTCGCTTAGGCGGGAGTACACGCGATGTCACGAACCCAGACGCCGGAACCGATTGGTCCAGTAGTCGGGCCGACGGTGAAAGACCCGGTCTGCGGCATGACCGTCGATCCAGCGAGGTCGAAACACCGGCAGGAACACGCCGGGACGACCTATCATTTCTGCGCCGCCGATTGCCGTACCAAGTTCATCGGCGATCCGCAGCGTTATCTCTCACCTGCCGCCGCGTCGCCGCCGGAAATAGCGGGCGCGATTTACACGTGCCCGATGCATCCAAAAATCCGGCAGGAAAGACCTGGCACTTGTCCAATCTGCGGCATGGCGCTGGAGCCGGAAACGATGACGGCCGAAACCGGCGTAAATCACGAACTCATCGACATGACGCGGCGGCTCTGGGTCGCTGCGGCACTGGCCACGCCGGTCTTGATCCTGGAAATGGGTGGCCACCTCACGGGTTTGACCATGCTGCTTGGTCAGCAGGCGTCGAATTGGTTTCAGCTCGTGCTGGCCACGCCGGTCGTGCTGTGGGCCGGCTGGCCGTTTTTCGAGCGCGGCTGGCAATCCCTGGTCTCGCGCCATCTCAACATGTTCACGCTGATCGCGCTTGGCACGGGCGTGGCCTGGACCTACAGCCTCATTGGCACGTTGGCCCCCAGCCTTTTTCCGCCAGCCGTGCGTGTCGCAAGTGGTGCCGTCCCGGTTTATTTCGAAGCCGCCGCCGTCATCACGGTACTGGTCCTGGTTGGGCAGGTCCTGGAATTGCGGGCGCGCGAACAGACCTCCGGAGCCATCCGTGAACTGCTCAATTTAGCACCGAAGTTGGCCCGCCGCATCCGCGCCGACGGCACCGACGAGGACGTGGATCTCGGGCTCGTCGCCGTTGACGATCGGTTGCGCGTGCGGCCCGGCGAGCGTGTTCCGGTCGATGGGGTGATCACGGAAGGGTCAAGCAGCCTCGATGAGTCCATGCTGACCGGTGAATCCATGCCCGTGAGCAAAATTGTCGGCGCAAACGTCATCGGCGGAACGGTCAATCAGAGCGGTGCATTCGTCATGCGGGCCCAGAAAATCGGGCGCGACACCATGCTGGCGCGCATCGTGCAAATGGTCGCCGTTGCGCAGCGCAGCCGGGCGCCGATCCAGCGTCTCGCCGATCAGGTTTCGGGTTGGTTCGTGCCGATTGTCCTGGCGATCGCTGTTCTGGCGTTCAGTGCCTGGACCGCATTTGGACCTGAGCCAAGCCTGACCTATGGCCTGATCGCGGCCGTCTCGGTGCTGATCATTGCCTGCCCCTGTGCGTTAGGTCTCGCCACGCCAATGTCGATCATGGTCGGCGTCGGACGTGGCGCGCAGGTCGGCATCCTCATCAAGACGGCCGAAGTGCTGGAGCGGCTAGAGAAAGTCGATACCATCGTCATCGATAAGACGGGCACACTGACCGAAGGCAAGCCGCAGGTCACCGCCATACGAGCCTTTGGCGACGTGACGGAAGCCGAACTGTTGCGGTTGGCCGGCAGCCTGGAGCGCAACAGCGAGCATCCGCTGGCTGCCGCTATCGTGCGCCGGGCGCTGAAACTGGGGACCGACTTTGCACCCGTCGATAACTTCGCGGCGCCCGCCGGCAAGGGCGTGAGTGGCATAGTCAATGGCAAGGCCATGTTGATCGGGAATGCCCGTATTATGACGGAGGCGGGCATCGATATCCTCAAGGCTCAAGCCTTGACCGATGGCTATCGCGCTGGCGGCGCTACCGTGGTGTTCATCGCGCATGAGGCAAAGCTGATTGGCGCCTTGGCAATCGCCGATCCGATCAAAGAAAGTGCATCCGGCGCCATCGCCGCACTCAAGCAGGCAGGCTTGCGGGTCGTGATGCTGACTGGAGACAACGACATTACCGCGAATGCTGTCGCGGCCAAACTCGGCATCAGCGAGGTAAGGGCTGAGATTCTCCCGCACGAGAAAGGACAGATCGTTCAACAGCTGCGCAGCCAAGGCCGCATCGTCGCCATGGCCGGCGACGGCGTGAACGACGCTCCCGCGCTCGCCGCCGCCGATGTCGGCATTGCCATGGGCACCGGCACGGACGTCGCCATGGAAAGCGCCGGCGTCACGCTGATCAAAGGCGACCTCAACGGCATCGTCCGGGCACGGGCCTTGTCGGCGGCGACCATGTCGAATATCCGCCAGAACCTCCTGTTCGCCTTCCTCTACAACGCCGCCGGGGTGCCGATCGCTGCGGGCGTGCTCTATCCCGTGTTCGGCCTTCTGCTGTCGCCGATGCTCGCCGCCGCCGCCATGGCGCTGTCCTCGGTCAGCGTCATCGGCAATGCGCTGCGGCTCAGGACGATGAAGATTTAGTTGAGCCGCTTCGTTGCTGCGACCAATGACGCGGGGCTGGCGACCCCGAGTGAACGGTCAAAGCCATCGCAAAACGACAGCCGCTTCACATTTCTGCCCGAACCGCCTAAGCACGCCCTCGACATCTTCTGCCGCACCGCCCCAAGGATCCATCATGTCCGAACTGCTGCTCGAGCTCTTCTCCGAGGAAATCCCTGCGCGCATGCAAGGCCGCGCGGCCGAGGATTTGCGCGGCGCGCTGACGGATGGGTTGACGGCGGCGGGCCTGGGGCATGGCGAGGCCAAGTGCTTTGTCACGCCGCGCCGGCTGATCGTGGTCATTGTTGGCGTCGCCGCCAAATCGGCTGAAGTCGAGGACGAGCGCAAGGGGCCGCGCGTCGGCGCGCCGGATGCCGCGATACAGGGGTTTCTCAAGGGCGCGGGCTTGGGCTCGCTGGCTGAGGCGAGCATTGTCAGCGACGGCAAGAAGGGCGATTTCTACGTCGCCCGCATCAAGAAGCCGGGGCGCGAGGCGGCCGCGATTGTCGCCGAACTTGTGCCGGCGGTGGTGGCCAAATTCGCCTGGCCCAAGAGCATGCGCTGGGGCAGCCACAAGATGCGCTGGGTGCGTCCCTTGAAGAGCATGCTATGCCTGCTCGGCGGCAAAGTGGTGCCGTTCGAGATCGAAGGGATCGCCTCGGGGGCGGTGACGGTCGGGCATCGGTTCCATGCGCCCGGCCCGATCGAGGTCACGGATTTTGCCGACTACCGCGAGAAGCTGGCGGCAGCCCATGTGCTGATCGATCCCGCCGCGCGCGAACTGGTCATCGAGGGGCAATCGCGCGCGCTCGCGAGCCAGCACAAGCTGGAACTGATCGATGACGTGGCCTTGCGCCACGAGAACGCCGGGCTCACGGAATGGCCTCAGGTCATGATTGGCACGTTCGACGCGGCGTTTCTCAACGTGCCTGGCGAAGTGCTGACGACGGCGATGAGGGCGCATCAGAAATGTTTTTCCTTGCGCGATCCAAAGACGAAAAAGCTCGCCAACCGCTTTCTGTTGGTGGCCAATCTCGAGGCTGCCGACGGCGGCGCCACCATCATCGCCGGCAACGAGAAGGTGATCCGCGCCCGTCTCTCCGATGCGAAATTCTTCTGGGAGCAGGACCTGAAGCGGCCCATGGACGAGATGTGGTCGCAGCTGCGGACGATCACGTTCCACGACAAGCTGGGTACGCAATATGAGCGCGTGGAGCGCATTGCGGCGCTGGCGGAGGACTTATCGCCGCTGGTGAAAGCCAACAAGGCCGATTGCCGGCGCGCCGCGCAGCTGGCCAAGGCCGATCTGGTATCAGGCGTGGTCGGAGAGTTTCCGGAGCTGCAGGGCCTGATCGGGCGCTATCTGGCCGAGGCGGCCGGAACCAAGCCGGCGATCGCGCATGCCATCGAGCAGCACTATTGGCCGCGCGGCCAGGGCGATGGCGTGCCAAAGGAGCCAGTGGCGATCGCGGTGGCGCTGGCCGACAAGCTCGATACGCTGGTGGGGTTCTGGGCCATCGACGAGAAGCCGACGGGTTCGAAGGATCCGTTTGCGTTGCGACGTGCCGCCTTGGGGATTGTGCGGATTATTCTGGAGAACGAGCTGCGGCTTCCGTTAGTGAAATTGATGATTCCAAGCCTTGTTCGAGTCATTTCAATATCGGGACTGAAACTGCGATCTGACTATGTCGGCGCAGCGAAAAAACTTGAAGGAACTGGCTTGGCTAGCGGCCTTTCCGAGCGAATCCATGAAGACTACAGCAAACAAGCCGTCGCCGAGCTGACGAAAGACGGCGGTGACGCACATTGGCGACTTTGCTTGGACCTCGTTTCATTTCTTTCGGATCGATTGAAAGTCCAGCTGCGCGAACAGGGCGCCCGCCATGATCTTGTGGATGCCGTTCTCGCGCTCGGCGACCAGGACGACCTGCTCATGATCGTGGCCCGCGTCGACGCGCTCTCGGCGTTCCTCGCCACCGACGATGGCAAGAACCTGCTGGCCGGAACCAAGCGCGCGGCGAACATTCTCCGCATCGAAGAGAAGAAGGACAAGACGACGTTCGAGGGCAAGATCGACGCCAAGAAGCTGGAGCTGCCCGAGGAAAAAGCCCTCGCCAAGGCCATTGCCGAAACCACCGGAGCCGCCGACAAGGCCGTCAAAGCCGAAGACTTCGCCACCGCCATGGGAGCCATCGCCAGCTTGCGCGCGCCGGTGGACGCCTTCTTCGACAAGGTCACCGTCAACGCCGACGATCCGGCCCTGCGTCTCAACCGCCTCAACCTCTTGGCCCAGATCCGCTCCGCCACCCGTGCCGTCGCCGACTTCGGCAAGATCGAGGGGTGACGGAGATCTGGCGGCGCTAATGATCTGACTCGTTCGAAAGGTTCCCTGAGTTTCGTCATCCCCGCGCAGGCGGGGATCCAGCCAAGCCAGAGGTGTGCTCTGCGGCCAATGCGGAAACCTCCGCCCTGTCAGCAATTTGTGCGCTATCGAGGCTGTGCCAAATACGGGCATGCATGGATCCCCGCCTTCGCGGCGATGACGATTTGGCCGGGTTCCAAACGAACGTGCTGGCGGCCCTAAGGCGTTACGCCTTCTACGGCATAGACGCGGAACTTGGCGTATTTCTCGCCGATCTTGCGGGCGTCGCGGTAGGCTTGCGAGTTGTAAACCGCCAGGGCCTTGTCGACGCTTTCGAACTGGACGATGGCGATGCGGTTCTTGGGCGGCTCGCCGTCGATGCCGGTCGTTTTACCGCCACGGACGAGATAAGTGCCGCCGCCGCCAACCAGGATCTGCTTGGTCAAGGGCGCATACTCCTTCTGATAGGCATCGGCGTTCGTGACGTCGATCTCGGCGACGACAAAACCTGGCGGCGTGGCTGCGGCGTGCAGGGCCTGAACCGCGCCCGCGCCAAGCGCGGCGCCGATGATGAGCGAAACGAGCAGGCCAGAGTGGCGTTTCATGGCAATCCTCTTTTTTCGGGGGAGAGACAACGCGCCGATGGTAGGAGCAGGCGAGTCCTGTGGCGTCCCCCAAATGGATGACACAGGTGCGCGATCGCGAGTCTCCCCTGCCACGAAAAGGCCGCTTGTTCTGATAAACCGCTTGCTGGACAATGGTCGGGAACGGAAAACGGCGAGGTCTGGGATGACACGAACATCGCTGCTGGTGATTTGCGCGCTGATCGCGGGCACGTCCATAGCCTTGGCGACCAATGGCCGCGAGGGCTGGCTCAAGAGCCATGCCGGCACACCTGCCGCCGTACGTCTCGCCGCCAAGCCGCCAGCGCCGGAACCGATCCCGGCCAAGGCGCAGTTCGGTTTTGTGCTCACGCCGTCGAGCGCTCCCGCCTCGGCTCCGGTCGGCTCCTATGCGCGCG
>Ga0075024_100001213_pt1 | contig 10251 bp, 4 predicted proteins | sample Str013_2_FD_71389 | JGI IMG/M metagenome (GOLD analysis project Ga0075024, IMG submission 71389) | Freshwater sediment microbial communities in response to fracking from Pennsylvania, USA - Straight Creek_MetaG_SC_2013 | ecosystem: Environmental > Aquatic > Freshwater > Creek > Sediment... | reverse complement strand
GGCCAGACCGGTGAGACGGCCGCGGCCAACGCGATGGTCCATACCACGGCCATCGTGAGCCCCTCGAGGATGAGCAGGCGGCGGAGAATCCCGCTCGGCACCCGGGGCGCGGCCTCGGGAAGGATGGCGGGGTGAGGCAATGGGTCGAGTCGAACTCGGCCGCCTGTCGCCTCATCCTCGCCCAGAATAGAACTCGTAACGGTCATCGCCTATCACCTCCATCTCTCCATTTGGGGGTACCACTCAGTGTGGCGGCGGCTCCTGAAGCAGCCCTGAAGCAGTGCTGAGGTGTTCCTGAAGGCCCGAATCTCCTCCGAGGTCGCCATCGATCCCGTACTCGCCAGGGTCACGAAGGTCGAGGTCGACGTCGATCGGCGCCATCGAACGTGCGGGAGCGGCATCGCTGCTCCCCGGTCCCGTGCCGATGATGACTTCGACCCGCTGCCCGCCGGTCGACCGAGCCAGGGCCGCGGCGCTCTCAGCCTTGGCCAGGAGGCGCTCCGCCGTCTCACCCGGCAGATGCGGGAACGCGACGCCGACACTGGCCGCACTCCAAGCGCCCCCATCGGGGATTTCGAGCAGCTCTGCGGTGACCGTGCGCAGCCTCTCGGCCACCCCGATCACCTCATTGAACGAAGCCACCTCCGCGCACAACACCGCGAACTGCCCGACTGCGGTGCGCGAGACGAGGTCGCCGGGGCGCACCGAACTGGTCAGTCGGCTGGCCAGTGACATGAGGATGAGGTCCTGCGCCTCGCGCTCCGTGGTCAGTTCCCCGGAGTATTCGAGATTCACCACGACGACCGCTGAGGTCGTGGCCCGATCTTGTGAATCGAGGGCTTGGTGGACGAGATCGAGGAACTGGCCCCGATCCGGCAGCCGGGTGGTGACGTCCAGGCTCTCCAACTCGGCGCTCGCCAACGCGGGTGGATCAGGTATTGCCGCCTTCACGAACGAGAAGAGGTGGCCGACGACGGCGCGATCGAAATCGATGATCGGTCTGGCGGTCATCTCCACCAGCGAGCCGTGGCTCCGCCTGGCGTGCGAGCGAAGTTGGATCCTGACCCGGACAGTCAGCGGGGTGACGAGTTGGCGCCGAAGCCGATCCCGGTCGCTCACGCCGAGTGCCGACATCCACCCCAGGCCGTGGGACCGGGCAGAACTCAATCCCGAGAGGTCCGACCAGGCCGCATTGGTGAGGCGGCAGCGACCGTCGCCGTCCGTGACCACCAGAGCTTCGCTGACCATGGCCGACGCGGTACCCAGCACCAACATCGCCGTATGGAGATCGCGCCATTCCAGGCCGGGATGGCCGTCGGCACTGGGCGGGTCGGGGGTCACCAGCTTCGCCAGGTCGGGCCCAGCACCGCCCTCCGTGGTCGCATGTCGGGTACACGATCCGACGAGAACGAGGTGAGCCGGCCGGTCGGGAGTGCCGGACACGGGAGTCAGCCGTACCTCTGCCGCGACGCGCCCGCACCAGCAGCGAGTATCGCTCCACCCGATTTCCACCAACGCGGCTGGCGACATCCCCACACCGTCCCGTTCCCCGATCCAACCCCTGCAGGGTGCACCAGAACCCTGAAGCCCGCCCCGGCCGGTTCCTGAAGTTTTGCTGAAACTGAGGACCGTTCGCTTTCAGTTCGCGCCCTCCGTGCGCGAGAATGTCGCTCGGAGTGCCTTGGGAGGAGAGACCCGGGGGCCAGGAGAGCGGAGAGGGCGACATGAACACATCCCCATCACGGGTACTCGTCATTGACGATGACCCGTTCATGTGTGAGGCATTGGCGATGGCATTGGGTGCCGACGGGCATGAGGTTCGGACCGAGACGAGCGGGGCCAGCATCGACCAGAGCCTGTCGGAGTTCCGCCCCTCGGTGGCCTTGGTCGACCTACACCTACCTGATGGTCCCGATGGCGTGAGCATCGCCCGGCGTATTCGTGCGCTCAGTGACATGCCCGTCATGTTCGTCAGTGCCTCCGAGCACGTGGAGGATCGCCTGGCCGGGTTTCAGGTCGGAGCCGACGACTTCCTGACCAAGCCGTTCTCCATGGCCGAGCTCCTCGTTCGAGTGCAGGCGCTGTTGCGGCGAGCCAACCGGCTCCCCTCTCCCGTGCTCGAGGTGGGCGACATCCGAGTCGATGACCGGGCCCATATCGCCACCCGGAACGGGCACACGCTGCCCCTGCGCCACCTCGAATACAAGCTGCTCACGACGTTCTGTCGAAATTCCGGCCAGGTCCTCTCGAAGGCCCAGTTGCTCGACACCGTATGGGGCTTCGCCCTGTCCGACGTGAACCTGGTCGAGGTGCACGTCAGTCACTTGCGGGCCAAGCTCGAGGCGCATGGTCCCCGGGTAATCCACACCATCCGCAGCGTCGGCTACGTGCTGAGGCCCGAGCCGGAGTGAGACGCGGTCGGGTCTCCGGCGCTCACCTACCCTGGTGGCATTGAGACGACCCGAATAGACCGGTGGCTGTGGGCGATACGCCTGTATCCGACGCGCTCGGCCGCCACGGCCGCGTGTCGTGGGGGCCACGTGCGGGTCAACGGCGCCCCGGCCAAGGCCGCGACCGTGGTGCGGGTTGGTGACCACATCGAAGCCCGGCTCCACCATCGTGATCGCCTGCTGGAGGTCGTGCGACTCATCGACAAGCGGGTCAGTGCCTCACTGGCGGCCGAGTGCGTGATCGATACCAGTCCCCCTCCCCCGGCGCCATCCGAGCCCGCCGCCGGTTTCGACCGCGACCGGGGTGCCGGCCGACCGACCAAACGGGACCGGCGCACGCTCGACCGACTCCGGGGTCGCTGATCCCCGCACCACGAGACCCGCCGAGGTCAAACTCGGCGGCCTCAGGTCACGTAGCCGGTAACGGCCAACGAGGTCGTCCCATCGTTCGTGTTCGTGGCGACCTGAACGGTGGTTGTGCCCCCGAGGCGGGTCACGGTCAGGTTCATCGTGGTGATTCCCACCCCTGCCGGATAGTTCAAGTCGCTGGTAGGGGGCCGGGCGTCGGCGGTCGGATACACGACAAGGAAGCCGGCGTGAGCGGCCGAACGCTCGAAGGCCGACAAAATGGCCGAGCCCTGCGGTCCGGTGCCACCAGCAGCCTGAAGACCTCCGACCGCAACGGAATACGTCTGGGGATTGGCCGGAAAAGCCGTTACGGCAGGGGCCGCGGCCGGATCGAGGGGGGCGACCTTGCCGGTGGAGCCTCCGGTGGCCGTCACATAGCCGACGACGTCGATGACGATGTCGGTAACTCCCGACTGGTTCAAAATTCTCAGATGGCCGTCGGGCGACAGCCGGACGAGCACCCGATTACTGCGCGCCACCTCGTTGGCGACGAGGTTGAGGTTGGAGGTGCCATTCCAAGCGCTATCAGACGGGAACAGGGCGAGGTAGGTAGGTGAGGTGGGCGCCACGCCAGTGAGGTTGACGAGGGCGGCCGCGGCACCAGCGGGCACAGACGCGCCGCCGATCAGCACATCCACCGTGCCGCCGGGACCCGGGGCATTATGGGACACGCGGGTGTCGAGGGCGCGCTGGGCCGTCGGAAGGACCGAGAGCCGCGCCGGCGCACCGCTCGATGTGTCGTCCATCACCCATCCGGTGAGGTCCACCACGATCCGCGCGTTGGCCGACGATGACACGCGAATGGCCCCATCATCACCCACCCGCACCAGAGCCGCATAGGCCCGCACATCCCCGGTCCGGTAGGGGAACGCGTTGGCGACCGTGGTCGTACCGTCGCTGGGATAGGCCGCCAGCGCGCCCGCCGCCGCGGGGTGGTCCACCGTCACGTTGACCCACGCGCCGATGACTCCAGTGAGCGGAGCCCCGCCAACGCCGGCGACCTTCACCACTGTGTCGTAGCCGGCCTGCACCGAGGTATCGGTCAAGCGCGTCGGAACGGCGACGACCGTCGGTCCCTTGGGAACGGACGCCTTGATGGCCAGGTCGAACTTGACCGTTTCATCTGTCGCCGTCCAGGACCCACCAGCGACGGAGAGGCCAGCCGCACCCATGGGCGAAGACCCAGCCTGGTAGACGAAGCCGAAGCACGAATAATCGGAGGCCGTGTTGCCCGATCGCAGCGTCACTGTGTACGTCGCGCCCGCGGTCACCGTGACGTCTGGCCGCCAGGTATAGGGCCGAGCCGTCCAGCCCGGACCCGACGCGGGGATGACGCCGGTGGACAACGCGATGGCGCCCCCGACATTGGCCCCGGCCGTCAGATCGAGGTAGGCGTTGTCGTTGGGGTATTCCGACCGGGCCACGTTGACCTTGAGATCGGTCAACACCCCAGATGCGGGCGCCCGGAACGTGAACGATCGGCGGACGCCGCTGCGGACGTCGCAGCTGTAGTACCAGGGACCGGGATTGGGACTGTGATACGCCGAGCCGGCAAGCAACTGGTCACTCTGCGCAGTATCTACGAACCGCAACTTCTCGTCCCACTGGGTGGCCGGCGCCAAGACCGGGGTGACCCCATCGACGGCCCAGGTAATGGGCGAGAGGTTGAAGCCAGCCAAGCCCTGGTTGGGGTAGCCAAAGGGTGAAGGGAGGTCGCGGTGGTGCCAGAGGTCGGACTCGAACACATAGATCGTCCGACCATCGGTGGTGTTCCACCGTGCCGCATGGGTGCCCTGTCCGCCAAAGCTGTCGTTGCTGAGAAGTCCGCCGGATGTCCACGGCCCCAACGGATCGGTAGCCCAGAGATAGCTCGTGCCGGTCGACGCATACCCGCGGTTGGGGGTGCCCACAAACATGTAGTACCGACCACCTCGGCGGAACATGGTGGGGGCCTCCACCCCCGTGACCGGGAGCGGAGCGACTTGAAGCGTCGAGTTGAGGAAATCATCCGTCAGGCGCTCCACGACGGGTCGATAGGTCACCGCGTCGATGATGACGGCGTAGCCGACGCCAGAGTCATCCACGAACAGGCTCTCGTCCTGGTTGGCGGGGTAGTAGCCGGACACGCTGCCGGCGTTGGTGAACACCGTGGGGTGACCCCGGAATGTCCACGGCCCGGTCGGTGATGGTGAAGTCCAAGCGCTGTACCCCGAAGGACCGAGGATGGTGTTGGCCCACGCCACGTACTGCCCGGTGTTCGGGTTGTAGACCACCTTGGGGCGCCAGCAACTCAACCACCCACAGATATTTTGCCACTGGGGGTCTTTGCCCGACGCGATCGTCCCCTGATAGGTCCAGGTGGTGAGGTCATCCGAGGCATAGCTGCCGAACCCGCACCAGGGCGTCGGGTTGGACCCCCCGGCGTACTTGGTGCGCAGCCACCCCAGCCCACAATCCTCCTGGGTGCCGTACCAGTAGTAGCGGGTCTTGCCCTGGTAGGTGAATTGCTGGACGCTCCCATCGTGAGCGTCGATCGCCGCTCCGGTGGTGTCAAACCGGAGGACCTGCTTCCCGTCAGCGTCGCGGTTGCGCACCGTCACCATCGGATTGACGACGGCTGCGGGGTCCGCAGGGCTCCCCGATGGCCCCGGCACGGTGGGTTCGCCAGCAGGAACCGGCGCCGCCGATGCGACCCCAGCTGGCGATACGAGCGCGACAATCGGGCCCAGCAAAGCCAGGAGGACCACGATGAGCACCCACCTGACGGTGGTGGAGGCCACGGGCCCCTGGTCGCCCGACGGGTCGACAGGCGATCTCACGGTGATCCGAACCAACCGGCGACATCGGCAATCACGTCGGTCATTCCTCCCGAGTTAAAGATGGTGAACTGCCCGCTGGCGCTGAGCTTCACGGTGACCAGATTCGGGACCGTCGACCGGGCCAGGAAGTTGAGGTTCGAGGCCAGCGGCCGGGGGCCGTCGGCGGGATACACCGTGAGGAAACCCGGGACCGTCGTGTTGGTGGCAGTGAGGTTCAGCACCACTGCGGTCGCGCCGACTGGCACCCCGGCCCGCCCGGCGATGGTGACCGTGATCGGGAGCGTGCCCAGCGGCGCCCCGAAACCACCCGTTCCGTCACGGGTGTCAAGCACCCGCTCCGGGCCTAACGGGTGGAAGGGTTGGCCGGCGCCGACCGTGAAATAGCCGACCACATCCGCCACCACATCGACGGCCCCGAACGCGTTCCGGATCGTGGTCAGACCGGACGGACCGATGGGGACGACTGCCAGATTGGCAATGGTCTGACCGAGATTGGCATTGAGGGCAGCCGTGCCCGGCGGCGTGGCCCCGACGTAGGTCTGGAGGTACGTTGCCGCCGAAGGCGTCACTGCGGTCAGGTTCAGCACGGCGGCGGTCGCGCCCAGCGGGACGGGACTGATGGCACTGCCGGCGACGGCCAAGCTGAGCCGACCGTCGGGACCAAGTGGCCCCGGGCTCGCCACCCCCGTGCCGTCGCGGGTATCGAGCAAACGAGTCGGGGCGGTCCCCACGAACGTCGACCCCGACGCGCTCGAGCCGTCGGAGAACCAGCCCGTCACATCGACGACCACATCGGTCTTCCCGAAGGCGTTGTACACCGAGATGGCGCCGCCTACCCCAGTGGGGACGATCACCAGATTGTTCGCCAACGTGTTGACCTCGGCATTGACGTTGGAGGCCAACGGACGAGCACCACCTGCCGGCCACAGGGTGAGGTAGGTGGGCAGGGTTTCGTTTACCGCCGTGACATGCACGATGACCGCGGCCACTCCCGTGGCCGGGATGGCACCCAGACCCGTCGGGTTGAAGTCAACGGAGCGATTGGATCCCACGGGAGCCACGGGCACCCCGATCCCCACCCGTGTATCGAGGACCCGAACCGCCGGAACCGCAAAGAACGTGCCGGTACTCCCGAACTCGCTCGACGCCACCGCCCGACCGACGTCAAGGACCCCGGAGCCATACTCGAGGTCCGGGCCGGGTGAACCGATGTCGTCCGCCGCTGCCTTCAAGGCGTTGGCGACGCTGGAGGGTGCCCACGACGGTTGGTGAGCCCACACGAGTGCGGCCGCGGCCGCGACCATGGCCGACGAAAGGCCCGAGCCTGACGCCGTCCCATACCCGCCACCGGGGGTGAGCACCGCGATGTCGTCAGCCGCGGCGCCGGGGGTGCCCGTGCCGCCCGGTGCCGCCAGGGTCAGGTAGGGGCCTGTCTGGGAGGACGGGGACCGATACCCGTCGCGGCCGAGTGCCCCGACCGCCATGACCCCGGGGATCGAGGCCGGGAAGCTCACGTAGTCATTCCCCGGGGCCGCCCCCGATGCCGCAAATTGGGCGCCGTTGCCCGCGGCCGCGACCACCAGAAACCCGGCGGCGTTGGCGTCCGCGACGGCTTGTCGCACGGTGGGGTCATCGCAAGGGCTACTGAGGCTGACGTTGATGATCCGAAGCGTGACTCCCGGGTTCACCGCCGCGCCCTGGTGCACTACCCACTCGATGCCAGCGGCCACGGAGGCAGGATTGAACGTGCCATTGGCTGATGCCTTCACCGGGAGCACCTTGGTGCGCCACCCCACCGACGCGATCCCGATGCCATTGTTGGTCGTTGCGGCGATCGCCCCCGCCACCGCTGTGCCCCGCCCATCCGTGTCGTTGTTGACCCCAGCCGGGACCAGTACGGGAACCGGGCCGGTCACGTCTACTCCGGTCAGGAGCTCGCCCGCCAGATCCGGGTGGGTGCCGTCAACACCCGTACCAATGTCGGCCACCGCCACCCTCGGGTCGCCGGTAGTGAGTGACCACGCCTCGGGAGCGTGCACCCTGGCCAGGGCCCATTGGGAGCCATAGCTGGGATCGTTCGGCACGGGCACAACGGCCGCGGAAGTTGGCGAGCCACCACCTGGCGCCCTGGCGGCGGAGACGGCCGACACCACCGAGCATGGAGGAGCAGGAGTAGACAGCGGAAGCGCATCACTGATGGAACCGCTGGCCGGGACATCATCACCAGGCTGCTGGCTCAGGATCTCCGTCATCGTGGACAGCGTCCCCGCCCACTGCAGCGACGGTGCTCGCGTCAGCTGCCCCCGCTGGTCCCTGGCCCGCAATGCCTGGGCTGAGAAGGTGACCTCGACCCCCGTGGCCGTCAACGACACGCTCGCGGGGGCAGTGCTGGTGATGGTCCCGCAATCTCCCGTGGTACCGGACACCTGGGCCGCGAAACTGCCCGTGCCGGTCTGGTAGGCCGACACCACGTACTCGGCTCCGTAACAGTTCGCGCTCAGCAGACCGAACAGGCCGGTGCCGTCGGTGTCGACGAGGACGGTCCACGCCCCGAACCGGCTGGGGGCGAAGGCGTCGGACGTGCGTATAGAGAAGGTCCAGGTATCGGTGTCACAGCTGTACGACGAGCCGAAGGAGACGGGCACCAACTCGGGCCGGGAGACCGGCTGAGGCGGGCCGGCTGGGCGGGAGTCGGCGGAGCAGGCGGTTCCTTTGGTTGGCAGTGCCGCGATGGCGGGCGGTATCGGGCGGTTAGCCGACGCCGCCGCCGATGCTCCCGCGGGGAGCCGGCCGCTGAGAGCCGCAACCGCGGCCGCGAGATCGCGTTTCTGCGAATCGGAGCCATCCGAGACACGACGGGGAGCGGCGGCCGCGGCAGCGCCGGGCGCACCGAGCACGGCCACCATCAAGGCCATCACCGCGGCGATGAGCCAGGGGCCTCGCCAGCCCGCCCACGCTCGGGCCGGAGGAGCACTCGGGCGACGGCCCTGACGGCGAGGTCGGCGTGGGGAGCGATCGATAGTGTCGGCGCGCGTCGCCACATTCCTCCCGTCGGATGGTCGATATACGGTAGCCGCCGCCTTGACCGGCCCAGCTTCACCTCCGATGACTGGAATGCTGGACTCGCCCCGAGCATGCTTATCTCTCTCCGATCGATGATTGAGGCTGTCCGCGGGACGGATCAATCGACGGATCCGACCCGATCGGTCGAACCAAGGACCAAGGTGGGTTGATGCACAGGGGCTGGCCGGCACGCAGTTGCGCCGTTGTCCTCGTCATGGCTCTCGGTGGTGCTCTCGCCCTCGCGCAGGGACCGACGGCCTCTGGTGCTCCCCTGGGCCCGACCCCGATCAGGACGCTGGCCGGTGGACCCGGTGGACCGGGGCAGGGCGTGACGATCGGGCAACAGCCGGCCGCAATTGCCACCTCCGGCGTCACGTGGTTCCTGGCCGACGTCCACGCCAATGTCGTGCGGGCGATCGACACCACCACCGGCATCGAGTCGGTCCTCGCCGGCAACGGGACCTCAGGCCCGTCGGGCGATGGTGGGCCGGCCATCAATGCGCAGCTCGCCGCCCCCGCCGGTGTGGCCGTCGATGCCCTAGGCAACGTGTTCATCGCTGACTCCGGCAACCAACGGGTGCGGCGCGTGGATCACACCACGAAGGTCATTTCGACGGTGGCCGGGACCGGTTCGGCCGGCTTCAACGGGGACGGCACCGCGGGCACGGTCGCCCAACTCTCCAACCCGAAGGGCGTGGCCATCGATCGACTCGGGAATCTCCTCATCGCCGATTCCTCGAACGACCGCGTCCGGTCCGTCGACAAGACATCCGGGCTGATCTCCACCGTCGGCGGGACAGGCGTCCCGGGGTTCGGAGGCGACGGCAGTCCCGCGCCCTCGGCTCAACTGGCCAACCCGTCCGGCATCGCCACCGATAGTGCCAACAACATCTATATCGCCGACACCGCGAATCAGCGGATCCGTCGCATCGACCACACCACCAAGATCATCAGCACACTCGCCGGTACGGGGACATCCGGCTTTGGAGGCGACGGAGGTCCGGCCTCAGCGGGCCTCCTGGCCGAGCCGGCGGCGGTGGCCGTCGACCTGACCGATTCGGTGCTCATCGCCGACACCGGCAACCAACGCGTGCGCCGGGTGGACGCCACGACCCATCTCCTCGCCACCCTGGCCGGCGACGGAATATCTACCTTCGCCGGCGACGGAGGGCCGGCCAGTTCTGCCTCCCTGGGCTTTCCCACGGGCGTGGCGGTGGACTCGACCGGCGTCGTGGCCATCGCCGACACCAACAATGGCCGGATCCGTCGGGTGGCCAAGACCGGCACCATCTCAACGCTGGCCGGGAACGGCTCCTTCGGCTACGGCGGTGACGGAGCCAGTGCCATGAGCGCCCAGTTGTCCGTGCCATCCGGGGTGCTCGTCGCTCCGTCCGGCGACGTCCTCATCGCCGACACCGGCAACCACCGCATCCGCCGCATCGACCACACCACCAACACCATCACCACCATCGCCGGCACCGGCACCCCCGGCTACAACGGCGACGGAACCA
>Ga0075024_100001211_pt1 | contig 10278 bp, 4 predicted proteins | sample Str013_2_FD_71389 | JGI IMG/M metagenome (GOLD analysis project Ga0075024, IMG submission 71389) | Freshwater sediment microbial communities in response to fracking from Pennsylvania, USA - Straight Creek_MetaG_SC_2013 | ecosystem: Environmental > Aquatic > Freshwater > Creek > Sediment... | reverse complement strand
CCGAGATTGCTGGTCATGATGATCAGCGTGTTCTTGAAATCGACCGTGCGGCCCTGGCCGTCCGTGAGGCGGCCGTCGTCGAGCACCTGCAACAGCACGTTGAACACGTCCGGATGCGCCTTTTCGATCTCGTCGAACAGCACGACCTGGTACGGACGGCGGCGCACCGCTTCCGTCAAGGCGCCGCCCTCCTCATAGCCGACATAGCCGGGAGGCGCGCCGATCAGTCGGCTCACCGAGTGTTTCTCCATGTATTCGCTCATATCGATGCGCACCATGGCGTGCTCGTCGTCGAACAGGAACTGCGCCAGCGCTTTGGTCAGCTCGGTCTTGCCGACGCCGGTGGGGCCGAGGAACATGAACGAGCCGATCGGCCGGTTCGGATCCTGCAGGCCGGCGCGGGCGCGGCGCACGGCGGTGGAGACAGCTTTCACCGCCTCCTCCTGGCCGATCACGCGCTTGCCGATAGCCGTCTCCATCGCGAGCAGCTTGTCCTTCTCGCCAGCGAGCATCCGATCCACTGGGATGCCGGTCCAGCGCGAGACCACGCCCGCGATATGGTCGGGCGTCACCGCCTCTTCCATCATGGCGGCTTTGCCGTCCTCGCTCTCTTCGATGCCCTTCAGCTTCTTCTCCAGCTCGGGGATTTTCACATATTGCAACTCGCCCGCGCGGTTGAAGTTGCCCTTGCGCTGCGCCTGCTCCAGTTCGTTGCGCAAACCTTCCAGCTGCTCCTTCAGCTTCTGCGCATCGCCCAGCTTGCCCTTCTCTGCCTGCCAGCGCTGCGTGATGCTGGCAGAACGCTCCTCAAGGTCAGCCAGCTCCTTTTCCAGCTTACCAAGACGATCCTTCGACGCTGTATCGGTTTCCTTCTTCAGCGCCTCGCGCTCGATCTTGAGCTGGATCGCGCGCCGATCAATCTCGTCCAGCTCCTCGGGCTTGCTATCCACCTGCATGCGCAAACGCGACGACGCCTCGTCGACCAGATCGATGGCCTTGTCGGGCAGGAAGCGGTCGGTAATGTAGCGGTTGCTCAGCGTGGCCGCTGCCACCAGCGCGCTATCGGTGATGCGCACGCCGTGATGCAGCTCGTACTTCTCCTTCAGCCCGCGCAGGATCGAGACCGTGTCCTCAACCGTCGGCTCACTGACGAACACAGGCTGGAAACGGCGGGCGAGTGCGGCGTCCTTCTCGATGTGCTTGCGATATTCCGCCAGCGTGGTCGCGCCGACGCAATGCAGCTCGCCACGGGCCAGGGCGGGTTTCAGCAGATTGGACGCATCCATCGCGCCATCCGCCTTGCCGGCCCCGACGATGGTGTGCAGTTCATCGATGAACAGGATGATCTTGCCGCCCTCGGCCGTCACCTCCGAGAGCACGGCCTTCAACCGCTCTTCGAATTCGCCCCGGTATTTCGCGCCGGCGATGAGCGAGCCCATGTCGAGCGAGAGCAGCTTCTTGTCCTTGAGACTCTCCGGCACGTCGCCCTTGACGATGCGCAGCGCCAGCCCTTCGGCAATCGCCGTCTTGCCGACGCCCGGCTCGCCGATCAGCACCGGATTGTTCTTGGTGCGCCGCGACAGCACCTGGATGGTGCGGCGAATTTCCTCGTCGCGGCCGATCACAGGATCGAGTTTGCCGGCGGCGGCCGCTTCGGTGAGGTCGCGCGCATATTTCTTCAGCGCGTCGTAGCCCTGTTCGGCGCTCGCGCTGTCGGCGGTGCGGCCCTTGCGCAGATCGTTCACGGCCTGGTTCAGCGTCTGCGGCGTGGCGCCCGCGCGCGCGATGGCCTTGCCGGCGTCTGTCTCCTTGTCCATGGCCAGCGCCAGCAGCAGGCGTTCGGCGGTGACGAAACTGTCACCGGCCTTATCGGCAAGTTTCTGGGCTTGTTCAAAGAGCCGCGCCGTGCCGGCCGCCATATAGAGCTGGCCACTTCCGCCGCCCGAGACCTTCGGGATGCGCGCCAACGACTGCGCGGTCGCCGCCAGCGCCTCCTCGGGCTTGCCACCCGCCTTGCGGATCAACCCCGAGGCCAGCCCCTCCTCGTCGTCAAGCAGCACCTTCAGGATATGCTCGGGCAGAAAATTCTGGTGCCCGTCGCGCAACGCAAGGCTCTGGGCGGCCTGCACGAAGCCGCGCGCCCGCTCGGTGTATTTCTCGAAGTCCATGGTCCCTCCTCGGCGCGCCGTGGCTGCCCTAAAGGCTCAGCCTACGGCGCCGTCATCGAATGGCATTGATGTACCGCAACCCGGACCCCGAAGGCATCTCGGTTGCGGTGTTTGTCTGATAGATATAGGAGACAACTCTCCGGGGAGAAGTGGTGACGCCACGATTTCATGGGACACGGCCCGGAATCTCGTGAAATGAACTTCAGCCCCTTTCATTGCAAGAGGATCGAATGTCGGAACATCTTTTTGACCACCCGGAGGGCTTCGTTCCACGGTGGGGTCCCAAGCCAGTCTCATTCGCCGTGACGCCGGATCAACACCGAGCGCTGCAGCAGACCTATCGGCAGGTGTGACTCGACTACCGGGGTTATGCCCTGTTGAACATACCGTACAACGACAAACCTTCCGTGCGCGAGATTTACGATATGGCTTGGCGGCTTCGATTGAGGGGCGGCATGCAGGGACGCGGGCTAGCAGAGCAGATAGAAATCCGATGTCGACCTGTGTTCTAATTATTGGCGGAGCAGGTATTGTTTCTGCAGTTGAATTTCGACGTGGGTTAGGTCAATGACAAGTTCGCTGAGCTATGCTGACGATTATGCAACCTGTCTTGAGACCCACTCGACGCTACGAATATACCCGGCATCCGGCGATGCCGATCTGGTGACAGCTCTTTTGGCCATCGCGCCAACCAAAACCCAGATCAAGTCCGCGACACCATACCGGCGCAAGCCCGCTTGGTTCCTTTCTAGTAAAGGATTGTTGGATTCGCGCGACACTCGACGACATATCGATTGGATACTGGACCGCATCGAGCCGGCAACTGTCGCCCTGAATAACCTTCGATGCGCAGGGGCGAAGATCGACATATTCAGCTATTGGGTGTCGAGAAGCGGAGACGGTGGCCCGATGCTGTCGCCGTCACAACTCAAACGACTTGCGGCAATGGAAATCGAAATCGGCTGGGACGTCTACTTCGCCGGCCGAGAAAAAATCCAGCCCAAAGCCTAGCGCCCCAACGCCAACGACAACCCAATCACTGCCAGCGACCCCAGGAACAGCGCCCCGACGATAATCCGGCCGATCCAATTGCCGACGTCGCTCGGTTCGCGCTGATCGTGCAGCGGCGGCAGATTACGCGGTTCGACCATGGCGGCGCCTACGGAGCGGTTGACGGATGTGCGGGTCACGCCGCCGCCGTCCTCGGACGGATCGCGGTTGGCGCGCACCATCGGCATCATGATCAGGCCGGCGGCCAGGAATATCAGCACAACCGCCAGCCCCCAGCGCTGTTCTCCTGTCGCTGCGGTTAATCCGCCGACCAGCAAGGGGGCGATGAAGGAGGACGCCTTGCCGGAAAAGGCGAACAATCCAAAGAATTGCGTGATGCGGTCCTTGGGGGCCAGCCGGGCCATCAACGAACGGCTGGAGGCGCCCAGCGGCCCGGTGACCAGGCCGACGAAAATGGTGAAACCCAGGAACCATTGCTCCGCCGCTGAGGCCAGGAACCCGCTGCCGGGGACCTTGGCCGCGACCGTCTGCGCGAACAGCACATGGGTCTTGTCGACCGAGACCACGCCCGCAGCCGCGAAAAACGCGATCACCAGCGAGCCGATGATGACGGCCTTGGGGCCGATGCGGTCGTCGAGCAAGCCGCCGATGGCCGCACCGATCATGGCGGCCACGATCAGGATGATGCCGAACATACCCAATTGAACCGCCGTCCAGCCGAACAGCGCGGTGCCATAGATGCCGCCGAACGAGAACATGGCGAGCAGCCCGTCGGTGAACAGCATGCGCGAGACCAGAAACAGGATGATGTCCTGGTGGTGCCGCAACTCACCAAACGTCTGCTTGAGTCCATCCAAGCCGCTCTGCGTGCGCGCCACCTGACGGTCGGGTGTGAACAGAAGCATAGGTAAAGCGAAGATCAGTAGCCAGAGCGCGCAAAACGGCCCAACCAGCCGGTCGCCCTGGTGCGAGGCGGCGTCCAGGCTGAGCAGCGGCGTCAGGCCAAGCAGCGTCTTGCCGCTTCCAGCATCGCCCACCAACAGACCAGCGACGATCAGCAGCGCGGTCAGGCCGCCGAAATAGCCGAGCGCGGCGCTGGTGCCCGAAAGCCGGCCATAGTGCTGGGGCGCGACCAGCGCCGGCATCATGGCGTTCACGAACGTGGCGGTGACTTCGGCGGCGATCGAGGCCACAATATAGGCCAGCAGGATCCAGAGCAGTCGTCCGGGTTGACCGGGGTCGGCCAGCCACAGACTGACCATGCCGGCCATGAAGAGGATCAAGGAGGCGACGATCCAGCCCTTCCGATGGCCCGAGGCATCAGCATAGGCGCCCAACAGCGGGCTCAGGATGGCGACGGCCAGCCCAGCGGCAGCGGCGGCGTAGCCCCAGTAGGACTGCCCGGCGACAGGATCGCCGACAAAGCCATTGGCGAAATACGGCGCGAACAGAAAGGTCGTGATCAGTGAGTAGAACGGCTGGGCCGCCCACTCATAGATCAGCCAACTGAACAGGCCTAAACTGCTGATCCCTACGGCTGCCTGGGGCAACAGGGATCTGCGCCCCGCGACCTGAATCATGTCCGTCATGTGCCGTCCCACCGCTGTATTGCCCCATATCCACAGCCTAACGGCAGCCAGCCGACCGTTGTCAATGCCGGCGCAGCATTGGACCGCTGAACAGGTCAACCACCGACGCTTGGCTGCCGCCTCTCCAAAGCCGAATCAGGTGTCGTTAGCGGCCTGCACAAAGACCCCCATGACTGGCTACAGGTGCCTCCATAGGGTCCGCAAACCGGTTGTGCCGAGCTGGTTTGAACGCGCCTGGCGGAACCGGCTTGCAGCCTCAAAATGCATTTATTGTCATGTGTTATCAAAATCTTAAATGATGGCTGTTGCGCGTCGCGAGGGCCGCGAGGCTGGCCAAGTCGCCGCGCCACGCGGCAATTGCCCTGTTGATGCCTGCTTTGCAGCGTTGGATGCGCTTGCTCCCTCGGGCGACCTATGCTCACTCCTTGGGACAGAGATTCTTCGGCGGGCGGGAATGGCCATCGACAAGGCATTGGTTGGGTTTCTGGGCGCGGTCGCGGCGGCGACGGCGGCGGCACGCGCTGGCTGCCCGGTGCCCCCATCAATTGTCGCCGATCCTACCCTGCTATTCCAGCAACTGGTGACGCTGCGCGGCGAGACCGAAATGAAACGCCATGCCGAGCGCTTGGCGCTGCACCTGATCAGCGAGGTCAAGGCCGGCCGAGCCACGCTTGATGAGTTGGAACGCCGGGTCACCATCTTGACCGGGCTGGTCTGCAGTTTTCCGCCCCGGACCAACCACTTGCAGGACGAGCTGGATCGCAACCGGGGCCGATCTCCGGCGGCGTCGGCCCTGTTGATCGCATCGGCCATGGTGTCGCGGGCGCAAGCGCGTGGCCGACCCGAGCAGGCGCGGGTCGATCCCACTTGGGCCACCGATATGATCGCTGAAGGACTGGTCTCGATTGTCGCCGATCCAGGCTTCCTGGCTGCAGTCGAACGCGCTTTTGCGACCGCGACCGCTAGTGCCCCGGTCGATGCGCCGGCAATCGCGGCCACGCTGCCGGCCAAGACGCCTTCGTTTGAACCTAGGGCTGCATCACCCATCGCTGCGGCAAATGGGACGCTGGGCGACCAGGCTGGGTCCGAACTGCGCGACGCATGTCGTCAGCATTATATTGCCCCGGCGGACGTGGACGCGGTGGTCGCTGCCAAAACGGCGCAGCTGCGCGAGATACAGAAGGTGCTTGCAAGTTCGCAAGGGGATTCTGGCGCAACTCGGCTGACCGAGACCATGCGGCTTGATGCCCGATCTGCCTTGGCAGCCGGTAGGCTTGGTCGCTGTGCCGAACTTCTGTCCGCCCTGGCGCAGCAGCACCTCGCCGAAAATCGCGCCGTCCAGGCCGTCGATACTTTCGCAATCCTCGGACAGCTTCAGGACTCTCGTTTGGAGTCGCAGGCGGCTGCCATGGCGTATGGCGAAGCGTTGCGGTTGGCGACCGGCTTGCCGGCAGCTCTGCGCTGGAGTTTCGCTTTGCGTCAGGGCGCTGCGTTAGCAAGCGCAGCCGACGATCTCAATCGACAGGGTAAGTCGAGCGATCAGCCGTTGTCCGAAGCGGTCCGCGTCTATGCCAGCGCGCTGCAAATGGCGCCCCGCGACGAGGCACCGGAACTCTATATTGTCACGCAGAACTGTCTCGGCAACACCCTGCTCCGGCTCGGCGAACTCGACGGCAAGGCTGAATTGCTTGAGCATTCTGCCGCCGCCTATCGGTTAGCGGCGGGCGCCATGGAGCGCGGCCGCTCCGAGCGCGACTGGGCGCTGGTGCACAGCAATCTCGGCACGGTGTTGTTGAAAGCGGGTGAATTGGCCAATGCCGAGCGCAATTACGCCGATGCTGCCAAAGCCTTCGAGACCGCGCTTGAGGTGCTGAGGCCGGATGGCAATACCCCTGACTGGGCCGCTGCGGAGGCTGGTCGCGGTACGGCGTTGGGCCGGCTGGGAGCTGTCCGCAGCGATCTAGGCCTGCTGGAGCGTACCGCGCGCATGGTCGATGCGGCGTTGGCCAGTTTCGAGCGGCGCGCGGCGCCCGCCCCCTGGGCGCGCCTGCAGAGCTGCCTGGGCAACATCTGCGCCGATCTTGGCGAGCGCATCGGCGGCCGGCATTGGCTGGAGCGCGCCATCGCGGCCTATGAAGCAGCGCAGCAGGAATGGACCGAACAGCGTTCGCCGTTGCAATGGGCGCTGAGCGAGGCCAATCGTGGTGGCGCGCAGTTGGGGCTGGGCACGCTGACAGGCAGCCGCCGCCACCTGCAGCTGGCCGAAGAGAGTCTGGTGAGCGCCGATCGTGTCTTTAGCCGCCTGGGTGAGTCGGACTACGCCACCGCCGCACGGCACAGTCTCACCACAGTGCGCAGCGAATTGGCGCAGGCCGGTGCGATATCTGGCGCTCACAGCGCGCGCGCGCGGGTGTGACGCGGCAGCCAATCATGACGCTCGCACGGCGCGACGGAGCGCACCACGGAGACAATGACCAGATGGCGACGCGCATCGATTTCATTGCCTGGCATAGTATGCGCCCGCTCTCGGATCGCGAAATCGAACAGCGCATTGCCGCAGCCGAGGCCTTTTATCCGCATGCCTTTCATTCCCGCCATGTCAAGATCGGCGCCAACCGGCACACCGGGCTGATCGTTTGGATGCCGCAGATCCGCAATCTGGCTGTGCTGGCTGGCCCGGCGGGCGACGCGCTAGCCTATGCCTCCCATCTGCCGTTCGGCATTTCACAACATACAGACGTAACTGGCAAGGTGACGCCAGCTGAGGTTCTGGCTTTGCACGAAAAGATCCGCGGCGAGCCCGAAAGCGTCACCACGCTGGGGGCGCCGCTCAATCTGGTGCATCTGGCGGCCGATGGCGGCCTGCACCTCAACAATGACTATCGCGGCCTCGCCGAGGTGTTCCATCACGGCGGCGAGACAGGCCTGCACGTCTGGTCGAACCGCCTGTCGATGCCGCTGCTGTTCGCCCTGGAATCGCCGAAAGAGTCCGTTCATGCTGCACAACTGCGCGCGATCTTCTTCTATACCCCGCACGCCCATACGCCCTTCGCCAATGTCGATCGCGTTGCCGGCGGCACGACGGTGTTCGCCGGTGACTGGCCGGCTGAGCCGCTGGTCACGCAACGCAAACTGATGCTCGAGATGCTCGGCGCCGCGTATGCCGAGCAGGGTGCGCCGGTGGACTACGCACTTTGCGCCGAAAGCGTCGCCAGGATGCTCGGCGAAATTGGGCTGTTCTGGTCCGGCCCGATGCGCAGTGGGCTGACCGGCGGACGCGATTCACGCGCCGTGCTGGCCTTTCTGATCGCCAGCGGTATCGAGGACAAGGTGCGGCTGGCGACCACCAAGATCCTGAAGCAGGACTACCAGGTCGCAGCCCAACTGGTGGCCACCTGCCAGCGCGAAGGGCACCCGGTGAGTTGGGATCTGGTGGAGCGGTCGTCGAGTTCCTATTCGGCCAGCAATCGCGATGCGGCCTGGGACGATTTTCCGGCGGCGCGCGCTGCAACGCAAACTTTGACCGCGGCGGTCAAGGGGATGGCTGATTGGGTCCGTGGCCGCACCCCCGACAACGCCGGGCACGGCTATCGCTATACCGACAACGCGCTGCTCGACCGCATGGTGTTCCAGTTCCACCGGCTGGACGGGCAGACCATGCCGATCGGCTATTACACGGCACCGGCGCGCGAGCAGCCGGATCACAACGCGCCGCTGACGTTGGGCGGCCATTCGGGCGAGATCCTGCGCGCTTCGCAGTATACCTCGGAAAGCCTGCCGGGCGGCGCCGAGGCCTGGATCGCCAAGCGCTCGCGCAATCTGTTCCGCAGCAGCAAATCCTGGGTCGGCATCGTCGACCGCAAGGCGCCGTTCGTCGGAGTTGCCCAGCGGCGCGCCAAGCAGGCCTGGATGCAATACATCGACGACGCCCGCGCGGCTGGAGTCGGCGGCTTCCTGGCGCTAGACTACATCAATGTCGCCGGCAAGCAGTCGCGCCGCGTCGATGTGCCCAAGCAGTTGCGCCTGGTCTGTCCACTGTCGCATCCCATGTTGCTGGCCGAGAGCTACAAGCTCAGCCCCGAGGAGCGCCTCGCCAATACCTTCCCGCGCAAATTGATCGAGGCGGCTGCGCCCTATCTGCTGGAGGCGCCATTCTCGTTCGAATTGCCCAAGGAGCAAGCCGACATCCGCCTCGATATGACCGGCAAGCCGCAATTCTGGGATCGCGACGCCGTAGCCGGCTTTGCCGAGATCATCGCCGAGCCGGAACGTTGGGCTGATACCTTCGACGAGGCCTCGATCCAGGCCGAATTCGGGGCGCGGCCGGAGCCGGAACTGAACGCCTATCAGCGCGATACCATCGGCGGATTGCTGCTCTGGCGCGCGGCTCAGGGGGCCTATGCGTCGGTGCTGTCAAAGCACGTTGCAAGGCATCGGCAGAAGTTGGCCGTGGCGGCATGATCCAGCAGTGTCTTGACCTATTCAAAAGGTTCCCAGTGTTTCGTCATCCCCGCGCAGGCGGGGATGACGATTGCGGCGGGCAGCTTACGAATGGGGCAGAACACTAGTGGCGAAACGGCGAGCGTCCTGTCTCCCCCTTGGAGCGGCGCCGGATGTGCATGGGCGAGACAAGTCTCGCTTCGACGCGTCCCAGTCTGTCCGTGCCAACAATTGCCCGCCTCACGGATTATTCGAGTGTCGCTGGCGCCGCCCTGCCCCATAAGTGGCTAACATCCCGTCTGTCCGAAAGGCTTGTACTTTGACTCAAACCGACGTCACGCCCACTGGCCCACGCCAGGCTGCGGTGATCTTCATCCTGATCACGGTCACGCTCGACATGCTGGCGCTTGGCGCGATCATTCCGGTGCTGCCCGATCTGGTGAAATCGTTCCTGGGCGGCGATACCGAGCAGGGCGCGAGGATCTATGGCCTGTTCGGTACCACCTGGGCGCTGATGCAATTCATCTTCATGCCGGTGCTGGGCGCGCTCTCGGACCGCTATGGCCGGCGGCCGGTGGTGCTGTTGTCAAATCTCGGGCTTGGGCTCGATTACATTCTGATGGCGCTGGCGCCCTCGCTGTGGCTGCTGTTCGTCGGGCGGGTCATTTCAGGCATCACGGCGGCGAGCTTCTCGGTCGCCTCGTCCTACATCGCCGACATCACCGCGCCGGAAAAGCGCGCGGCCGCATTCGGGCTGATCGGAGCAGCGTTCGGCATCGGCTTCATCCTGGGGCCGGCGCTAGGCGGTCTGCTAAGTGATTTTGGTCCGCGCGCGCCGTTTTGGGTGGCCGCAGTGCTGAGCCTGGCCAACTTCGCCTATGGCTGGTTTGTGCTGCCCGAGAGCCTCAGCCTCGATAAGCGCCGGCCGCTGAAGTGGCGCAGCGCCAATCCGCTCGGTTCCCTGCGGTTCTTGCAATCCGTGCCAGGATTGCTGCCGTTGTCGTTCATAAATTTTCTGAGCTTTCTCGCCCATGAAGTGCTGCCGAGCACGACCGTGCCCTATGTTGCCT
>Ga0075024_100001209_pt1 | contig 10281 bp, 7 predicted proteins | sample Str013_2_FD_71389 | JGI IMG/M metagenome (GOLD analysis project Ga0075024, IMG submission 71389) | Freshwater sediment microbial communities in response to fracking from Pennsylvania, USA - Straight Creek_MetaG_SC_2013 | ecosystem: Environmental > Aquatic > Freshwater > Creek > Sediment... | reverse complement strand
GGTCGGGACTGTCCCCCACGGCGCTCAACCCTCGACGCTGGTACCCGGGGCGAGGCGCTGGTACGGACTGCCACCCAGGTTGCCCAGCAGCCGGTCGAGCAGGCCGCCCATCAGCTCGTTGGCCAGCGCGTCGTGCAGCGCGTACGCGCGCCGGGGCCGTACCGCCCGGACGAAGTCGATCGAGTCGGACGCCTTGAGCCAGGGCGCGGAGATCGGTACGAACAGCGTCTCGATCTCCGCGCCGGCCGGGACGTCGAACGAGTCGCCCGGGTGGTACACCCGCTCCTCCACCAGGAAGCCCAGGTTCGGTACCGGCGGCAGGTCCGGGTGGATCACGGCGTGGGTGTCGCCGGCGGTACGTACCCGCATCCCGGCGGCGGTGAACGACTGCCCGGAGGCGACCGTGGTGACCGCCGCGCCGAGCCCCGGCAGCATCGCCGCCACCGCCGCGTTGGTCCAGATGCCCGCGCCCGGGTGCCGGTCCAGCGCGTCGGCGACCTGGTCGACGTCCACGTGGTCGACGTGTTCGTGGGTGATCAGGATGGCGTCCACCCCGTCCAGCGCGGCCGGTTCGGAGAACGTGCCCAGATCGATCACGAGGACCGCGCCGCCGTGCTCGATCCGCACGCAGGCGTGGGAGAACTTCGTCAGCTTCATGTGCTCCTCCACAGGGCGGGCTGCCGTACCGGTCCGTTACCCGGAGGTGTCCCAATCGAGACACGCCCCGGCCAGTCTGCCGGAACCGGGGTGGCCGCGGTGGACGTCCTACCGGCACACAGATCCCGGAGGTCACGATGAGACGGCAACACCGGCGCGGGCGGCTGCTGGCCGCCACCCTCACGGCGGCGCTGGCCGTCGCCGTGGTCCTGGCGGGCTGCTCCAGCTCGTCCAGCTCCCGTACCTCGGCCGGCGCCGCGCCGGCACAGCAGCAGGCGACCGGCGGCGGCGCCGCGAACGACCTGGCGGCGCCGGGCGCGGCGGCGGCCGGCGGCGGCGGTACCGCGGGCAAGCAGGAGGCCGGCGGCGCGCTCGGCGGCCCGGCGGTGGTACCGGCGCAGGTACCCGGCGACACCCCGCAGCGGGACATCGTCTACACCGGCGCGATCACGGTACGGGTGGCGAACGTGGACGTGGCGGCCAGTAAGCTCGCCGGGCTGGTGACCGTCACCGGTGGCTTCATCGGCAACGACCAGCGCACCCTGGACGCGGACCAGTCCACGGCCACGATCACGCTGCGGGTGCCGGTGGACAAGTTCAGCGGCCTGGTGGACCAGGTCGGCCGGCTCGGTACCGAGCAGACCCGGCAGATCTCGGCCGAGGACGTCACCGCGAAGCTGGTCGATCTGGACTCCCGGGTGAAGACCCAGCAGGCCAGCGTGGACCGGATCCGGTTGCTGCTGGCCAAGGCCCAGTCGGTGACCGAGATCGCCACCATCGAGAGCGAGCTGTCCCGGCGGGAGGCGGACCTGGAGTCGCTGCAGGCGCAGCGGCGCGGGCTGGCCGACCTGGCCACGTACTCCACCGTGACGGTGACGCTGCTGGGGCCGCTCGCCGCGGTGAGCACGCCGAAGAAGCCGGACACCGGTTTCCTGGCCGGGCTGGCGGCCGGCTGGCGGGCGCTGCTGCGGTCGCTGGGGGTCGTCCTGACGCTGCTCGGCGCGGTGCTGCCGTTCGCGGTGGCGATCGGGGTACCGGTCTGGCTGGTACTCCTGGTACTGCGACGCCGGTCCCGGCGCCGGGCGGTACCGGCCGGGGTCACGGTCGCGGCGGCGACGCCGGACACGCCCGGCTGAGCGGTACCCCCACGCGGTACGGCCCCGCCCCGCGACTGCGCGGTGGCGGAGCCGTACCCGTGCGCTCAGAAACAGGTACGCAGGGCGGTCAGCGCGGTGTGCACCATCGCCCGTACGCCGTGGCCGATGGCGCGGTCGTCGATGTCGAAGGTGCTCTGGTGGATGTCCAGCCGGGTGGTCGCGTCCGGTACGCCGACGCCCAGGCGCAGCATCGCCCCGGGTACCTCTTCGAGGTAGTAGGCGAAGTCCTCGCCGCCCATGCTGATCTCGGCCTCGACGACCTGGCCGGTACCCAGGGCGGCCGCCGCGGCGCTCTCCACCACGGCGGTGGCGACCCGGTCGTTGACCACCGGCGGTACGCCCAGGCAGTAGTTGACCTCGGCCTGCGCGCCGGTACCGGCGACCACCTCGTGTACCAGCCGGGACACCAGTTCGGGCAGTTCCCCGCGCAGTTCCTTGCTCAGTGTCCGGACGGTGCCGCGTACCTGGGCGACGCTGGGGATGGTGTTGGCGGCCTCGCCGGCACGGACCGCGGCCCACACCATCGACACGCCGGTACGGGCGTCGACCCGCCGGTCCAGCAGCGCCGGCACGTCCACGATGACCCGGCCCAGCGCGTGCAGCAGGTCGGCGGTCAGGTGCGGCCGGGCGGTGTGGCCGCCGGGCCCGCGCAGGGTCACGTCCACCACGTCGGAGGAGGCGGTGAACGGCCCGGACCGGACCCCGATCTGCCCCACCGGCAGCTGCGGCGCGCAGTGCAGCGCGAAGATCGCGCTGACGTCGGTCAGCCCGCCGGCCGCGATGACCTCGGGCGCGCCGGACGGGAACGCCTCCTCGGACGGCTGGAAGATCAGCCGTACCGGCCCGGGCAGCAGCCCGCGTTCGGCCAGCCGGGCCAGCGCGAAGCCAACCCCGAGCAGGATCGTGGTGTGCACGTCGTGGCCGCAGGCGTGGCAGGCGCCCGGTACCTTCGACCGGTACGGCACGTTCTTCACGTCCGGCAGCGGCAGCGCGTCCAGGTCGGCCCGCAGCGCCACGACCGGCCCGCCGGACGCGCCCGGGATGTCGCACAGCACGCCGTTGCCCTTGGGCAGCAGCCGCGGGGTGAGCCCGGCGATGGCCAGTTCCCGGGCCACCATCGCGGCGGTCTCGAACTCCTGCCCGGACAGTTCCGGGTGGGCGTGCAGGTGGTGCCGGATGGCGATCAGGTCGGGCGTGACCGTGGTGAGCCACGCGTCGAGCCCCCCGGGCAGCGGCTGGGCGCCTGCGGGCAGGCTCCGGTCGGGGCTCAGGGGCACGCTCCGGTCGGTGCTCAGAGGCACGCTCCGGTCGGGGCTCAAAGGCATGGTGGGCGGCAGCGTCAACGCGGTAGTCACAATGTCTACTTGATCTCGGTCGATGGCAGGGGACTCCGCCAGCCTAGACCCCGACCGGTGACGCTGCGCAACATCATTCTCGTATCGACCGGATCGCACAGAGTCACGAAAGTCCTGGTACATGGCCTGAGAAGCGGTACCAGCACCGAGTTCAGCAGCCGTCATCTGCCCCCGACCTCCTACTACGGGTGACGACCAGTTCTGGTCACGACTTGGCCACAACGGATCTGACAACCGAAATAATGGGACGAACGTCACGTTGACCCGCCGGTCCGGCCTCTGCTGACAGGTGAGGGCCGTGGCGGCCGGGTACCCCGTGGTACCCCGGACCGGTCAGGTCCGGGCGGGCCCCGGGACACACTGGAGAATCTCAGCGTAACGCTCGGCGACACGCCGCAGCGCACAAACGGTGCGGCCCGGTGGCCGGGCCGGCGTGGTACCGGTCGGGTCAGAACCGCTCGTGCGGGTGGTACGTCCCCCAGACCGCGCGCAGCGTGTGGCAGACCTCACCGACCGTGGCCCGGGCCGCCAGCGCGGCCCGCATCGGGTACAGCACGTTGGCCGTACCCTCGGCCGCCGCGGCCAGCTCGGCCAGCGTGCGGGACACCGCGGCGGCGTCGCGCTCGCGGCGCAGCACCGCCAGCCGCCGCGCCTGCCGGTCGGCGATGGCCGGGTCCACCCGCAGCGGCGTGTACGGGTCGTCCTGCTCGACGGTGAAGCGGTTGACCCCCACCACCACCCGCTGGCCGGAGTCGATCTCCTGGGCCACCCGGTACGCGGACGCCTCGATCTCCCGCTTCTGGAAGCCGGCCTCGATCGCGTCCACCGCCGAGCCGTACCCGGCCACCTGCGCCATCAGCGCCTCGGCCTGCGCCTGTACCTCGTCGGTGAGCGCCTCCACCACGTACGAGCCGGCGAACGGGTCCACCGTGGCGGTCAGGTCGGTCTCGTAGGCAAGTACCTGCTGGGTCCGCAGTGCCAGCCGGGCCGCCTTCTCGCTCGGCAGCGCCAGCGCCTCGTCGTACGAGTTGGTGTGCAGCGACTGGGTCCCGCCGAGTACCGCGGCCAGGCCCTGGACCGCCACCCGGACCAGGTTCACCTCCGGCTGCTGCGCGGTTAGCTGCACCCCGGCGGTCTGGGTGTGGAAGCGCAGCATCCACGACTTCGGGTTGCGCGCGCCGAACTCCTCGCGCATCAGCGCGGCCCAGATCCGCCGCGCGGCGCGGAACTTCGCCACCTCCTCCAGCACCGTGGTCCGGGCCACGAAGAAGAACGACAGCCGGGGCGCGAAGTCGTCCACGTCCAGCCCGGCGGCCAGCGCGGCACGCACGTACTGCACGCCGTTGGCCAGTGTGAACGCGATCTCCTGCACGGGCGTCGCGCCGGCCTCGGCCATGTGGTACCCGGAGATGGAGATGGTGTTCCAGCGCGGGACCTCCGCCTGGCAGTACGCGAACGTGTCCGCCACCAGCCGCAGCGACGGTTTGGGCGGGAAGATGTAGGTACCCCGGGCGATGTACTCCTTGAGGATGTCGTTCTGGATCGTGCCCTCGAGCTTGTCCCCGGGTACCCCGGCCTCGGCCGCGACGAGCTGGTACAACAGCAGCAGCACGCTGGCCGGGGCATTGATGGTCATCGACGTGGAGACCTGGTCCAGCGGGATGTCCCGCAGCAGCAGCCGCATGTCCTCGATCGAGTCGATGGCCACCCCGACCCTGCCCACCTCACCGGCGGCGACCGGGTCGTCGGAGTCGTACCCCATCTGGGTGGGCAGGTCGAACGCGACCGACAGGCCGGTGGTACCGGCGGCGAGCAGCTGATGGTACCGCGCGTTGGACTCCGCCGCGGTACCGAAGCCGGCGTACTGGCGCATGGTCCACGGCCGGGTGGTGTACATGCTGGGGTACACGCCCCGGGTGTACGGGTACGCCCCCGGCGCGCCGAGCCGCCCGGCCAGCCCGGCCGGGATGTCGTCCGGCCCGTACACCGGCCGGATCGGGAACCCGGACTCGGCGTGCCGGCCCGCGGAGGACTCGGTCATGCGCCGATCCTAGGGTGTGCGGCGCGGGCGGGGACGGCCCGTCCGGCACCTGTGGACAGTCCATCCGGCCGGCCGTGCGGACAGCCCCGGTGCGCCGCTGGCACCCGGCGGGTACCGTGCGGATCGCCCCCGCGGTACGCACAACGCGCGGGCCCCCGGCGGGGTTAGATCTCTACGGGACTCCGGTACGCACCCGGACCGGTGGCCCGTGATGGCGGCGGTGGCGGCGGTGGCCCGGGCAGCATGACTAACCGGCGGTAAAGAGCGTGCTACGGATGGCCTATTGTCTGATCCCGGCTTTCGTTGGCTCCCCCCGGCACGCAAGATGGAACGGACGACACATGGAGGGCGTACCCGGTGCTGACCCCCGGACGACGGTGGACGGTGGTGACCCTGTGACGACCGCGACCTCGGCCTGGTACAACGATCCACCGCAGCCGCCCACGGTCGCGCGCGCGGTGCCCGGCACCCTGGTCGGCGGCCGGTACCAGTTGCGGACCGCGATCGGTACCGGCGGCATGGGTACCGTCTGGCAGGCCGCGGACACCCTGCTGACCCGCGACGTCGCGGTCAAGGAGGTGGTCTTCCCGCCGGGCATGGCGGCCGTGGAGCGCACCGCCATGTACGAGCGCACGCTGCGCGAGGCCCGCGCCGCGGCCGCGCTGTCGCACCCGAGCGTGGTTCAGGTGTACGACGTGGTGACCGAGGGCGACCGGCCGTGGATCGTGATGGAGCTGCTGCACGCGCGCAGCCTGGCCGAGCTGATCATCGCGGACGGGCCGCTGGCGCCGCGCGCCGTGGCCAAGATCGGCATCGCCCTGCTCGGCGCGCTGGAGGTGGCGCACGAGGCCGGCGTGCTGCACCGCGACGTCAAGCCGGCCAACGTGCTGATCTGCACCGACGGCCGGTGCGTGCTGACCGACTTCGGGGTGGCCCGGCTGGCGGCCGAGAGCAACCTCACCACCCCCGGCATGGTCCTGGGCTCGCCCCACTTCATCTCCCCGGAACGGGCCATCGGCGCTGAGTTCGGCCCGCCCAGCGACCTGTTCTCGCTGGGTGTGTCGCTGTACACCGCGGTGGAGGGCCGGCCGCCGTTCGACCGCGGCGACCCGTTCGAGACCATGCGCGCGGTGGTCGAGGACCCGCCGGCCACGCCGGTACGGGCCGGCAACCTCGGCCCGGTACTGCTCGGCCTGCTGGACAAGGACCCGGGCCGGCGCTGGGATGTCACGCTGGCCCGCCGTACCCTGCGCGCGCTGCTCGACGGCCCGCTGGCCAACCGGGCCATCCACCACGTCACCGACCCGCACGCGGTGGTACCGCCGGCGCCCGCGCCGCCGCTGCCGCCGGTCGAGCTGCCCACCGGCCGGGTCGGCGGCCGGGCGATGATCACCGACGCCGGCGGCGCCCCGGTGGTACCGGCCGCCCGCCGCGGACCCGTCGACGAGACCGACCACGGCGGCCCGGACCGCACCTACGGCCGGGGTACCGCCAACCGGGGTACCGCCGAGCGCGGCGAGCCGCGGCCGGCGTGGACCGGGCCGCCGGACGCGTGGTCCGACCCGCCGGACTGGTCCCGGGCCGGCGAGCCCCCACCGGCACCGGCCCGCCCGCGCGGGATCGCCGAGCCGGGCACCCGGCGTACCGGGCCGCCGGTACGGGTGTCCCGCCGGCTGCGTGACCTGTCCCGGCCGGTACAGGTCACGCTGGCGGCCGGGGCGGTGGTGCTGCTGGCCCTGGCCGGCTTCGCGGTGGCCGCGGTCACCAGCGGCGACGGCGGCGCGGTCACCGGGCACCCGCCCGCCACGGCCACCACCGCCGCGCCGCGGCTGGCCGGCGCGGTCGGCTACGCCGACCCGCACGGGTTCTCCCTCAACGTGCCGGGCTCCTGGAAGAAGGCGCCCTCCAAGTCGTCCTATGTGGACTTCACCGACCCGCAGGACGGCGCCCGGCGGCTACGGGTCAACGTGGAGCCCTCCGGTACCGACCCGGTGGCCTTCCTGGCCAGCGGCGAGACCCGGCTGCAGAACAACGTCAGCGGTACCTGTGCCGGCGGGTACCAGCGCAAGGCGCTGCGCAGCGACCCCACGGTCACCCTGGACGGGCGGCAGGCGGCCGAACTGGAGTACACCTGCGGTACCGGCGACCAGGCCCGGCACGGCATCTGGCGGGTGACCATCGTGTCCCGGCACGCGTACGAGTTCTACCTGACCACGCCCGAGCCGGCGTTCGCGCAGAACCTGGCCGTGTACCAGGAGGCGGTACGGAGCTACAAGATCACCTCGGCGGCCCCCGGCGGGTGACCGGGCCGTGCCGCACGGTTCGTGCTATCAAGTCGGGGTGACCACCACCCGACCCGGTACCGACGACGTGCGCGCCCGCGCCCAGGCGTGGCTGGCCGACGACCCCGACCCGGCCGCCCGGGCGGAACTCGCGGCGGTGCTGGACCGGCTGCCGGACAGTGCGGCCGACCTGGCCGACCGGTTCGCCGGGCCACTCACCTTCGGTACCGCCGGGCTGCGCGGCCCGCTGCGCGCCGGCCCCAACGGGATGAACCTCGCCGTGGTCCGGGGCGCCGCGGCCGGGCTGGTGCGCTGGCTGGCCGCCGCCGGTACCCCGGGGCCGCTGGTGATCGGGTACGACGCGCGGTACGGCTCGGCCGAGTTCGCCCGGCAGACCGCGCGGGTGGCCACCGGGGCCGGCCGGGCCGCGCTGCTGCTGCCCGGGCCGCTGCCCACGCCGGTACTGGCCTACGCGGTACGGGCGCTGGACGCCGCGGCCGGGGTCATGGTCACCGCCAGCCACAACCCGCCGCAGGACAACGGGTACAAGGTGTACCTCGGCGCGGCTGCCGGCGGCGACCTGGGCGCCGGGGCGCAGATCGTCCCGCCCGCGGACGAACAGATCGAGGCGGCGATCCGGGCCGTAGGCCCGCTGGCGGCGGTACCGCTGGGCGCCGACGGCGAGGTGCTCGGCCCGGAACTGGCACAGTCCTATGTGGACGCCGTGGCGGCGCTGGTGGACCCGGCGTCGGCACGGGAGCTGGCGGTGGCGTACACGCCGCTGCACGGGGTGGGCGGGCAGACCCTGGTCCGGGCCATGCGCGCGGCCGGCTTCGCCGCCCCGGCGGTGGTACCCGAGCAGGAGCAGCCCGATCCGGACTTCCCCACCGTCGCCTTCCCCAACCCGGAGGAGCCCGGCGCGATGGACCGGGTGGTCGCGCTGGCCCGGGCCACCGGCGCCGACCTGGCCATCGCCAACGACCCGGACGCCGACCGGTGCGCGGTGGCGGTACCCGACCCGGTCACCGGGTGGCGGGTGCTGCGCGGGGACGAGGTGGGCGCGCTGCTCGCGGACCACCTGATGCGCCGGGGCCGGACCGGCCGGTTCGCCACCACGATCGTGTCCGCCACGCTGCTGCGGGCCATGTGTACCGCGGCGGGGCGCCGGTACGCCGAGACGCTGACCGGGTTCAAGTGGATCGTGCGGGGCGGCGACGCGCTGGACTACGGGTACGAGGAGGCGCTCGGGTACTGCGTGGCACCGGACCTGGTCCGCGACAAGGACGGCATCTCCGCCGCGCTGCTGGTGTGCGAGCTGGCGGCCGGGCTGCGCGCGGCCGGCGCCACGCTCAGCGACCGGCTGGACGAGCTGGCCCGGCGCTTCGGCGTGTACGCCACCGACCAGCTCTCCGTCCGGGTGTCCGAGCTGGCCGAGATCGCCGCGCTGATGGCCCGGGTCCGGGCCCGGCCGCCGGCCCGCCTGCTGGGCGGCCCGGTCACCGCCGTGGACGACCTGCTACCGGCGGCGGACGTGGTGACGGTACGGGCGGCGGGGACCCGGGTGGTGGTACGGCCCTCGGGTACCGAGCCGAAGCTCAAGGCGTACCTGGAGGTGGTACGGCCGGTGTTCGGGGACGACCTGGCCGGCGCCCGCGCCGTGGCCGCCGGCGCACTGGCCGAGCTGCGCAGCGAGGTGACCGCCATGCTCGGCCAGTGAGGCGCGACGAGCCGCGAGGAGCCGCGAGGAGCGCAGCGCAGCGGAGCCCCGCAGCCCCGAGCGTGGGACCGTGCCGCGAGGACCGGTCAGAACCGGGGCATCCCACCGAACTGCCGGTCCCCCGCGTCGCCCAGCCCCGGCACGATGAACGCGTGCTCGTTGAGCCGCTCGTCGATGGCCGCGGTGACCAGGCGCAGCGGCAGCCCGGAACGGGCCAGCCGGTCGATGCCCTCGGGCGCGGCCAGCACGCAGAGCACGGTGATGTCGCGGGCGCCGCGGTCGGTCAGCAGCCGGCAGCAGTGCTCCAGCGAGCCGCCGGTGGCCAGCATCGGGTCCAGCACCAGTACCGGCAGCCCGGCCAGGTCGGCCGGCAGCGACTCCAGGTACGGCCGGGGTGCGAAGGTGTGCTCGTCGCGGGCCAGCCCGACGAAGCCCATCGAGGACTCCGGCAGCAGCGCCAGCGCCGCGTCGGCCATCCCCAGCCCGGCCCGCAGCACCGGTACCAGCAGCGGCGGGTTCGCCGGCCGGGTACCCTGGGCCGGCCCGACCGGGGTACGCACCGGGTACCGGGTCACCGCGATCGCCCGGGTCGCCTCGTACACGAGCATCGTGCTCAGCTCGTGCAGCGCGGCACGGAAACTTCCCGGATCGGTGCGCTCGTCGCGCAGCGCGGTCAGCCGGGTCTGGGCCAGCGGGTGGTCCACTACCTGTACGTCCACGGGCACAATGTAGCCGCCGGCCGGCCCGCGCCCGGACGCGCCGGTACCACCGGCGCCGGCCGGTACCGGTGCCCGGGGCCGGCGTCCGGACGGTGGCCCGCGGGCGGTACAACGGAACCGTGCTCGCATCGGTCCCCTTGCCGCCCGGACGCTGCTCTCCACCGGCCCCGGCCTGCTGGCGCTGGGTTTCGTCACCGTCGGCGGCGCCGCCCTGGTCGCCTCGGGTACCCGCGACGCCCGGCTGTGGTGGCTGCGGGCCGCCGGCGTACCGGCCACGGCCGTCCTCCAGGCGTCGGTGCTGCGGGCCACTGGACCACGACCTGGGCTGGCGCCGCCCGGTCACGGCACTGGCC
>Ga0075024_100001206_pt1 | contig 10286 bp, 7 predicted proteins | sample Str013_2_FD_71389 | JGI IMG/M metagenome (GOLD analysis project Ga0075024, IMG submission 71389) | Freshwater sediment microbial communities in response to fracking from Pennsylvania, USA - Straight Creek_MetaG_SC_2013 | ecosystem: Environmental > Aquatic > Freshwater > Creek > Sediment... | reverse complement strand
CCTTATACCTTTCCCTTTCGCCTTAATTAAGTATTTTGCTGTCTATAGCTACACCCATGCAGGTAAAAGAAAACGTTTCGCTAAAAACATACAATACATTCGGCATTGATGCATTAGCAAGGCATTTCGCTGCTTTTCGCAATGTGGAAGAATTGCAATCGCTTATCGCAGAAAATGGTATGCCGGCACTGGTGCTGGGAGGGGGCAGCAATTTATTGCTGACGAAGAATATCGATGGACTGGTGATTAAAAATGATATCAAAGGAATTGAACCCATACAGGAAGACGATAATTTTTATTATATAAAAGCAGGTGCAGGAGAGAACTGGCACCAGTTTGTAATGGATTGTATTCATAAAAACCGGGCGGGCGTAGAGAACCTTTCTTTGATTCCGGGTAATGTGGGCGCCAGTCCCATGCAAAATATCGGCGCCTATGGCGTAGAGATAAAAGAAGTGTTTCATTCATTGGATGCCTTTCACCTGCAGGATAAAACCGTGGTTACTTTCTCCGCAGCGGATTGCAGCTTTGGTTACCGCGAAAGTATTTTTAAAAGAAAGTATAAAAACCAGTTTGTCATTCTGAATGTAAGTTTTCGCCTGGATAAAAAACCGGTTTACCATACCAGTTATGGCGCAATCACAGAAGAACTGGATAAGATGGGTGTAAAGGATTTGTCCATACAAAGTATTTCACAGGCCATTATTAATATACGTTCTTCCAAATTGCCCGATCCTGCAGTTATTGGCAATGCAGGCAGCTTCTTCAAAAATCCAGAAGTGCCCGAAGCATTGCACCAATCTTTATTGGGCCGGTTTCCGGGTATTGTTGGGTACCGGTTACAAAATAGAAATGTAAAGCTGTCTGCAGGCTGGCTGATTGAACAATGCGGCTGGAAGGGATTCCGAAAGGGTGATGCAGGCTGCCATGCAAAACAGGCATTGGTGCTGGTGAATTATGGAAATGCAACGGGGAAGGAGGTATATGATCTGAGTGAGGAGATTGTACAATCCGTTGCCAAAAGGTTTGGCGTGACTCTGGAAAGAGAAGTAAATATTATTTAACCACGCTGTTTCTTCAATACACTATAGGCACTTCCCAGGTAATCGGTAATATCACTGGCAATCATGGCTTCTTCCGTCAGCATGGCCGCAGCATGATCCCCCGCAAGGCCATGAATATACACCCCCATTAAGGCTGCCTGCTCGGGTGCATAGCCCTGCGCCAATAAACCAGTAAGGATGCCCGTTAGCACATCGCCGCTGCCAGCAGTGGCCATCCCGGGATTGCCGGTGGAGTTGAAATAATTAATGCCACCCGGCATGGCGATAAAACTGCGGTGCCCTTTCAGTACGATGATCAATTGCAGTTCCTTTGCTTTTTGTCTTGCCATGCGCACGCGCTCAAAATCATTCTTAGATTTTCCGAATACCCGGTCAAACTCCGCAGGATGTGGTGTGAGTATGGAAAATGGCGGAATTTTATTTAATAAAGCCGGATAGGAAGCAATCACCGTCAATGCATCTGCATCTATAACCATTGGTTTGCTGTATGCAGTAAATAAAGCATCCAGCAAATCAACATGCGATGAGGGATGGCCCATGCCTGGCCCAATACCCAATGCAGCATATGTAGCAGTATCCGTGATGGTTTGGATGTATTGCTCCCCTTCCTCCACTTTGCACATGGCTTCCGGAATAGTGGATTGAATAATGTCATAACCGCAGGAAGGAGTATGGACGGTTAACTTGCCCACGCCGCTGCGCAAACAGGCTTTGGCAGCAAGAATAGCCGCGCCCATAAAACCATAACTTCCCGCTACGATGCCGGCATGTCCATAAGTTCCTTTGTGACTAAAGCTGCTGCGGGGATGATAGATGGCCTTTATGAATTCTATTTCCAGTAAGCTGGCTTCGTATGTAATGGTGGAAAGAAAAATATTCAGCAGGCCAATGTCAAGCACATGTATATGACCGGTATACATTTCATTTTCCGCCATCATGAATGCCATCTTCTGGCACTGGAAACTTATGGTATGTGTTGCATTTACAATATGGTAACCCACTGATGAGTCGTCCGCCAGTAAACCACTGGGCATATCTATGCTGATGATATTGTGGGAGAATATATTGATGTGCTGCACCAATGCAGCGGCAAGCCCATCCAGTTTTCTATTGAGTCCTGTACCAAACAATGCATCTATTACCACGATGGCCGGCGGCAATATGGGAAAATGATTTTCTGATTGTATGTAATGTATGGCCACATCGGTTTCATGCAGCCTTGCCAGGTTGATTTGAAAATCGTTGGTACCTAGTTGTCCCAGTTCCAGTATGTGCACGGATACTTTTGCCCCGAGTTTTGACAATAGTCTTGCAATGGCCAGTCCATCGCCGCCATTATTTCCCTTGCCGCAAAAAATATGAAACTCACCGGGCAGGTAATTCTGCTGCTGCAGCCATTGTACGCAACCAATGGAAGCGGCTTCCATCAAATCAACCGAGACAATGGGCTCGTGCTGAATGCTGTATTGATCCCAGTCGTGGATTTGTTTGGCAGAGAGAATTACCATGACATGAAGTTAATTATTTCAGGTCAGGCAATTTCCCTAAATAAAATGAATGGATATGTGCTGAAAGGAAGAAAGGCTTATTTCTTTCTTTTACGGTGATGCTTACGGTGCCCCACTTTGTGATGTGCCGCTGTTCTTACATGACGTTCGCCGCCACCGGAACCTTCCACTTCTTCCTGTCCGTTGGTCGTTTGCATGTATGGTCCGAACAGATCGCTCAGTTTTTTGGAAGCATAGATGCGTTTATTGAACTTGTTGCCCAATACAATGATGGTTGCCTTTTCATCTACCAGGCGAACAAACACGGAATTGTTGCCGTGCCACCAGCCATTGTGGTAAAGGAGTTTTTTGCCATTGTCCAAGAAGGTCATGCGCCAGCCGAGGCCATAATTGCGTTTGCCTTCTTTCTCAAAACTATATCCTGCAAAAGCAGAGTCGAGTGTGGATTGTTTGAAGAATTGTCCTGCGTAGAGGGCCTGGTCCCATTTCAGCATATCACGTGCCGTACTGTACACGTTTTTATCGCCATATACTTCATCCAGGAATTCCATGGGGAACTCGCGGTTGTTGAAGGCATAACTGCGCATGGCCCTTGCCGTATCTTTTAAAGCAAATACATAGGTATCGTGCATTTGCAATGGTGTGAAAAATGTGTCCTGTAAAAAATCTGCATAGGAATGGCCGGTCACTTTTTCAATGATAAGCGCCAGCAATGCATAATTGGTATTGCAGTAACTGAAATGTTTGCCGGAGACGAATTCCAGGGGCGGGTGCATCGTGTACAATGAATTGAGTACATCCGGGTTGGTCGCCATTTTGCGCTTGTCCCATCCATATCTATCCATGTAATGTACATAGTTGGGCAAACCGCTGCGGTGGCTGAGCAGCATTTTTATGGTTACACCGGCATATGGGAAATTGGGAAAATATTTACTGAGGTCATCGTTGAGATTCAGCCTGCCCTGTTCCCATAGCTTCAATACCGACATTGCGGTAAATGTTTTTGAAACAGATGCTAAGTGGAAAGCGCTATTGGGGGCGAGTGAGTCTTTATGGAGGCGTGGGTTTGCAAAACCTGCGTATTTTTCATAGACTATGGTTCCTTCCTTTGCCACGAGAATGCTGCCATTAAACCTGCCATGATCCAGCAGCAAGCTGTCAAAGAAGGAGCTGCATTTCGATCGGTATTGTTCTGCTTCTTTTTCGGGAATGGCGTTGTTTACGGGAGCAGTCAGGGCGGCGGTACCTGCATTGGCTGCAGGAATCAGGGACGCTTTTTTGCCCCCCAGGTTATTGCAGGACAAACAAAGTACTATCGCCGAGCCTCTAAGAATGGTTTTTAACAGGAACATTTCTAATCAGTGAAATAGGTTATGGAATTGGAATATCTGCAAAAATAATGCTACTTTCTTAATAATGCTAACATCCGTTTTTTATTGTATGATGTGAATAAAGGATATTTGCGCCTTAATTGACCCAAGTTTCATGGCTACAGAGAAAAAACCCACCAGTTATCCGAAGGAGAAGATAAATATACTTTTTTTAGAGAATATAAGCGACACTGCTGTTAAGTACTTTAAGGACGCCGGGTATGCTTCTGTCCGCAAACTGAACGGGGCGCTTTCCGAGGAACAATTGATGAAGGAAGTGAAGGATGTGCACCTGCTGGGTATCCGTTCCAAGACACAGATTACAAAAAATGTTTTGGCCGCGGCCAATAAGCTGCAGGCAATAGGTTGCTTCTGTATTGGTGTAAACCAGGTGGACCTGAAGGCCGCCCGGCAGAACGGGGTGGCTGTTTTCAATGCGCCGTATAGCAATACACGCTCTGTTGCGGAACTGGTGATTGGCCTATCCATCATGCTTATCCGCAGAATACCCGACAAGAATAAGGCCGCTCATGAAGGCAGCTGGATGAAGGAAGCCAAGGGCAGTTATGAATTGCGGGGAAAAACACTGGGCATTATCGGGTATGGAAATATCGGCTCACAGGTAAGTGTACTTGCAGAGGGTTTGGGGATGAAAGTGGTGTTTTATGATACCGTTACCAAATTGCCACTGGGCAATGCCATTGCAAAGAAATCACTGAAGGAAGTATTGGGCGTATCAGATATCGTTACACTGCATGTTCCGGAGACCAACCAGACTAAAAATCTCATCAATAAGACCACTATAAAATATTTTAAGAAGGGTTCCATCCTTATCAATTATGCAAGGGGTGAGGTGGTGGACCTGGATACGCTGGCAAAATCCATTACGGAAGGCGCACTCAGCGGTGCCGCAGTGGATGTATATCCATGGGAGCCCGAGAAAAACGGCGATAAGTTTACAACGCCTTTACAGAATATACCGAATGTGATTCTTACGCCGCATATCGGCGGTTCTACTGAAGAGGCGCAGATGAATATTGGTGAGGACGTGAGCAATAAATTGTTCCAGTACCTTGAAATGGGAATCTCTACCGGTTCACATACTATACCATCACTGAGCCTGCCACCACAGGAAGGCACGCACCGCATATTGCATATTCACAACAATGTACCGGGTGTATTGTCTGCTATCAACACGCAGTTGTCCAAACACCATATCAATATCCTGGCGCAATACCTGAAGACCAATGATGAAATTGGTTATGTGGTGCTGGATGTGGACAAGAAATTGTCGAGCCAGGCCCTGCAGCTGCTAAAGGAAGTGAAGGAAACCATCAAGGTGCGCCTCTTGTATTAATCAGCTTTTATAATTTCTTCTCCATCAGGTAATCGTTCATGAAGAAGCCATTGCCAATGTCGAGGTCTTCTTCCCGGATGATGGTGAATCCCAGTTTCTGGTAAAAATGAACAGCGGGATTGTCGCGCTTTACATGTAAAAATAAACTGGTTGCATTTGTTGCTGCAATGGATGTGATTATTGCATCGATTAATGACCTGCCCAATCCCTTTCCCTGGATATCTGTACGCACATATAGTTTGTGCAATTTGTAGGATCCATTGGTATCAAGGGGTCCGAAAGAAGCAAAGCCCACGGGTTCTTCATCCATTTCGGCCATTAGGAATTCATGGCCCTTTTCCAGCATTTGTTGTTGTAATGATGATGGACTATAGAATAATTGCAACATGTATTGCATCCTGTCCTCCGTCATTAAATCACCATAAGCGATGGGCCAGATAATATGCGCCAGTCTGCCAATAGTTGGTATGTCTTCCAATCCGGCCTTCCTGATTATTACAGCTTGGTTCATTTAATTGTCCTGTTTTTATTTTCAAAATCTATGCGTGATAGTTCCTGGTGCAGTTTGATGGAACGAATGCTGAGCCGAACGGCAATATAAAAAGATAGTATGGCGCCGAGTAACAGCAGGGCGCTGCTCACTTTTTGTGTAACATATAAATTGTCCTGCAGGAAAAGAAAAAAGTCGAATGTGCCATGGAAGAATATGGACAATAACAAGCCTTTTACCAGCAGTATCCGGGAACGCTGTTTATTGAATTTGGCCAAACCGATATAGTAACCCATCAAAATACCAAAAGAGGCATGTGCAGGTACGGATAAAAACATGCGCAGGATGGCGGTGGCAATACCATGTTGTTGTACATACCCGATATTTTCCAGGGTAGCAAAGCCCATGGCCACCATTACGGAGTAAACAATACCATCGAATGGTTCATTGAATGCTTTTTTGGGAAAGGCATAAAAGCGTACCACCAGGTATTTGAGCCCTTCTTCACTGACGCCTACAATAACAAAGGCAAAAAAGGCAATGAAAGAAATCGGAGAAAGACTGGCGATATCGCCAAAAATATAAGTGCCCAGTTTTTCAAAAACAATTGCCGGTATGGTACTTGCCATACCCAGGAGGAATGATATGATGAGGTATTTCCTGGGCTCCCGATCATATTTATCTTTCATATAGATATACCAGATGATGGCGAGGCCCGGCGCAACGGATAAAACCAGCAGCAGCATGTAAGAGGGATAAAGGTGATTAAAGCAACAATTTACAAATGCTGTTTTATATTTAATGAGTAACTTCAAAAATATTCTTCACATTCATATGAAGTCAATTAATATTCTATTCAGCGCAGCATTACTGATAAGCACGGGAACAGCGGCACAAAGATTTGGCGGTCATCGTCCTTCTACAAAATGGTTCCAATTGAACAATGAAACCGCCCGGGTGATTTACCCGGCGGGAATGGACAGCGTGGCCCGGCGCGTGGCTGGTATTGCAGACAGGCTGAGCAATACTACTTTGACTACCATTGGTGAAAAGCAGCATAAAATAAATATCGTCCTGCAACCATATACTACGGTTTCAAACGCTTATGTAGGGTTGGGCCCATACCGCAGTGAATTGTATTTAACGCCGCCGCAAAACAGTTTTGAACTGGGTGGCCTGCCCTGGCAGGACAACCTGGAAATACATGAATACCGGCACGTACAGCAGTATAATAATTTCAATGTGGGGTTGTCAAAAGTATTTCGTGTACTATTTGGTGAAAATGGACAGGAACTGGCCAATGCTGTTGCTGTTCCCAACTGGTTTTGGGAAGGTGATGCTGTTTTCCAGGAAACACTGGTGAGTGAACAGGGCAGGGGAAGGTTGCCCTTTTTCTTTGATGATTACAGATCGCTCTGGAAGGACCACCGCCAATACGGTTATATGAAACTGCGCAATGGATCGCTGAAAGATTTTACACCGGATCATTATAAGCTGGGTTATATGATGGTGGCCTATGGCAGGACAAAATACGGAGCCGATTTCTGGAAGCATGTAACACAGGATGCCGCTTCGTTTAAGGGTTTGTTTTATCCCTTTCAGCGTGCGGTAAAGAAATACGCTGGCATAGATTTTAATTCTTTTCGCGCAGCAGCCATGGATCATTTCAAACAATCTTTTCCGCAAACAATTTCCAATAGCAGTGTGCCTGTTCACTTTTTGGGCGACCAGGAATTCCCGGTATACACCAACGGAGGCGGGTTGATTTATGTAAGCAGCAGTTACAAACAGGTGCCCACATTTGTGGAACGTTTTAATGGTGAGGAAAGAAAAATCAGGGTAAGAGATGTATCCATTGATAACCAGTTTAGCTATAAGAACGGAAAGATAGTATATGCTTCTTACCGCCCGGATACACGCTGGAGCTGGAACGATTACAGTGAACTGCAGGTGCTGGATGCTGCTAGCGGTGTACAGCAAACGATAACACAAAAGAGTAAGTATTTCTCGCCCGATATCAATGAGGCAGGAGATATGATTGTGGCCGTGGATGTAAGGCCGGGTTATAAAACGGAACTGCAGGTACTCAATTCCTCCACAGGGGCCATTATTAAAACCATTCCCAATAAGGACAACCTGTTTTATACCTATCCCAAATTTGTAACGGATAAAAAGCTGGTCAGTATGGTAAGAACTCCTGCAGGCAGGATGGCCATTGTACTGATCGATACGGACAATGGTGAACATGAATTTATAACCGGCCCGGCGATTGCGGTGATGGGTTATCCGGTGGTGGAACACGATACAGTTTATTTTACAGCAGCCGGTGCGACCACAGATGAATTGTATGCAGTTAGTTTGACTGATAAAAAATTGTATAGGCTCGTGAATGTTTCACCTGAAGGAATTGGTGCTTACCAGCCGGCGGTTGGAAACAACACGCTCAGTTATACCAGTTTTACATCCTATGGATTCCGGATACAGGGCACCAGCCTCAGCAATTTGAAATGGGAGCCGGTGGAAAATCCCATTGTTTCCGTTGCGCAGGGAGGGATTGATTTTACAAAAGAAAAAGGGGCGGCGGTATTACCAGGCATCCAGCCATCTTCGGTTGCGGCTACCCGTTATTCAAAGGATTTTCATTTTTTTAATTTCCACAGTTTACTGCCCTATATTTCCGATCCGGATTATACGCTTTCTATAGTAGGAGAAAATGTACTCAATACCATGGAATCTGAAGTATTTCTTGGCTATAACCGCAATGAAGGATACAAACAGGTGGGTTTGAACATGACTTACGGTGGTTGGTTCCCGCATATTAATATTGGTGGCAATTATGTGTTTGACAGGAAGGATGTGGTGAGCCTGAACAAACCATTGTACTGGAACGAAGCCAATGTGAATGGCGGGTTGAGCCTGCCCTTAAACCTAAGCAAGGGCCGGAGCCTGACCTTTCTTAATATGGGGGCAGATTACGTGTATAAAAATGTTACCTATACCGGATATTACAAAGACAGTATTGCAGGTAGTTCCTTTAGTTACCTGAACAGTTACCTTACTTTTACAAACCAGGTACAACAGGCAAGACAACATATTTACCCGCGTATTGCGCAATCCATCTATTTCAATTACCGGAGGGCCATTCAAAATGCAGAAGCCAATCAATTGTTATTGTCAGGAAGTTTTTACTTGCCGGGTTTGTTCATCAATCATTCATTCGTGGTGAATGTGGCCTATCAAAGCCGTGATACGCTGAACCAATACCGTTTTTCGAACAGCTTTCCTTTTTCCCGCGGGTATGAATCTCCCAACCTGCGAAACCTGTTCAGGTGGGGCGTGAATTATCATTTTCCGCTGGCCTATCCGGATGCCGGTATTGGTAATATTGTTTATTTCCTGCGCATCAGGGCCAATGCATTTTATGATCATACCATTGGAAAAGTGGCGTATACCAATGGACAAAGAATCAATACTGATTTCCGTTCAACGGGTGCTGAAATATTCTTTGATACAAAGTGGTGGAACGAATTGCCCATTAATTTTGGATTCCGGTACAGCCATTTACTGGATCGCGATTTGTTTGGTGGTACCGGCTCGGAGCGGTTTGAGTTTATATTACCCGTTAATTTGTTTCAGCGATAATACTTTAGTAAAAAATAATCCCCTGCTTTCGGTTGAATGATTCAACGTAAAACAGGGGATCCTTCATTAAGAAACTGTATAGTTGGCAGGCGCCGAATTTACTGGTTCATTTGTTGTCCTTCCTGCAAACCTTCCATTCCACCTTTCATGTTCTTGCGTTTGAACAGGGAGATATCTAATTTTCCAAAGCGATAATTGAAATTCAATCTTACTACTTGCGGGTCCCTTCTTCTTTCATAGTCCTGTACAAAGAAAGCGGATTCTGAATGATAGCTGTATTTCCTTGTACGGAAGATATCATTCATGGCAAGGGTAAGGGAGGCAACTTTGTTTTTCATAAAATCTTTCCTGATGGCGATATCAAATCCATAGTTTGGATTGATATAACCCTGCGCGGAAGGTTGGGGGCTGCCGCCAAACATGCCACCACCACCACCACGGCCACCACCACCACCGCTGCCGCTACTCTGTGGCAACACAGCCTTGCTCTGGTAATCGCCGGAGAACTGTATGCTGAAGTTTTTAGGCAATTTGAAACTGTTGTTCCATTTTGCAAAATAACTCAGGCGCTGGTTGTTGAGCGAGGGGTCGATATTAGAACCATCAATTTTTGAATTGTAGAAATTGATATTGGTTGTCATATCCCACCACTTGGTAAGCGGGTTGCGGGAAGTAACTTCCAAACCATATGCTTCGCTGCTGTTGGCGTTTTTATAGGTAGTAAAGTAAGCGCTGTCTGAAGCAGCAGCGGCGATCTTATCGCGGTAGGTATACCTTGTAATAAGATCGGTGCTGTATTTAAAATAACCCGTAATCAACAAGCTGTGATTCTTCGGGAAGGTTTTCTGGTAAGAC
>Ga0075024_100001203_pt1 | contig 10292 bp, 8 predicted proteins | sample Str013_2_FD_71389 | JGI IMG/M metagenome (GOLD analysis project Ga0075024, IMG submission 71389) | Freshwater sediment microbial communities in response to fracking from Pennsylvania, USA - Straight Creek_MetaG_SC_2013 | ecosystem: Environmental > Aquatic > Freshwater > Creek > Sediment... | reverse complement strand
CGGTCTAACACCGGCGACCACAACGAGTCAGACGCGAATCTCTCTGCGCTTTCAACACCCGCAGGCGGCGGGGCATCATCGCCTTCTCCCGTCGGGAGAAGGTGCCCGAAGGGCGGATGAGGGGATCGGCGCCGGAGGGTGTCGCACTTGCGTGCATCACATCCGCAGCCGCACCCCCCTCATCCAGCGCTGAAACGCGCCACCTTCTCCCAAAGGGAGAAGGAGTCCACCGCATTCCTAGCGAGCTTTTTGTAAGTCGAAACGTTCACTGCTTGGTATCACACCTTTTCCACCGGCACCACCGTCAGCAGCTGAAGAGCGCCGCGCCGCAAGGCCTTGATCTCGATTTCGCGCCCGATCCGATCGGCATCGAGCACGCGCAAGAGATCGTCCACCGCCTCGATGGTCTGCCCATCCAGGCCCACCACGATGTCACCGGCGTGGAGGCCCGCCAGATCGGCCGGACTGCCGGCTGGCACCTCCACCGCCTGCACCGCGCTGGCCTGCGTCAGCCCGTTGGCATGGGCGATGCGGCGCGGCAGCGGCACATGGCTGCCCGCGATGCCGATGCGCGCACGCCGCACCCGGCCGTGTTTGAGCAGCTCCGTCAGCACGATCAGCGCCGTATTGCTGGCGACCGAGAAGCAGATGCCCTGCGCACCCATTATCATGGCTGTGTTGATGCCCATGACTTTGCCCGCAGAGGTCACCAGTGCGCCGCCAGAATTGCCCGGATTGAGCGCGGCGTCGGTCTGGATCACGTCGTCAATCAAGGCGCCGGACTGCGAGCGCAGCGAGCGGCCCGTGGCGCTGACCACGCCCGCCGTCACACTGGACTGAAAGCCGAGCGGGTTGCCGATGGCGATCGCCAGCTGGCCAGGCCGCACGCGCTTGGAATCCTCGAATTCGGCGGCATGAAAGCGTTCCGTGCTTTCGGCGCGCAGCACGGCGAGGTCGGTCTCGGGGTCCTGTCCCAGCACGCGCGCGCCTAGCCGGCGGCCATCATCGAGCGCGATTTCGATCCGCTCGGCGCCGGCGATGACATGCTGGTTGGTCAGCAACAACCCGTCCGGTGCGATCAGCACGCCTGACCCCGAGCCGCGCTGCTGCGGTCCGCGACCCGGATGGCCGCGCCCGCCGGCGCTGGCGCCCTCAACCTGCACGTGCACAACGGCCGGCCCCGCGATCTCGACAGCGCTGATGACCGCGTGCGAATAGGCGTCGAGCAGGCCGGCGTCGGAGCGATCGGTTTCGGTCGGTTGGCGCCACTGTCTGACCATGGCGGTCTCCTGAGGTGACTTCGGTTCATGGTACATGGGGGTTGCCGCCATCGCGCTCAAGTGCCGAGCCGCCCTAGACAATCGGCTAGGCGACATCTACTCCTGAGTGAAAGAAGCAGCTTTGAGCTGACAGCGGGACGAAAGCATGTTGCCAACTTCAACGGGGACCGGACCAAAGCCGACCGTGCGCGTGCGCGTGGTGGGCGGGCTCGGCAATCAGATGTTTTGTGCTGCGGCCGGCATGGCGCTGGCGCAGCGGCTGAATGCGGAACTGGAATTCGGCATCGACAAGATCCTGCGCATGAAGCAGCGCGCGTATGGTCTTGCGCCATTCCAGCTGAAGGCCAAGTTGATAGAAGGCGACGGCTGGCAGTTTTCCCGCCGCGCGGCGCCGCTGCATCAGCTGCGTAATCTGTTTGCCAGCGGCGGCGCCCATCCCACCACGATCTGGCGCCAGCGCGGGCACCATTTCGATCCCGCGTTTCTCGAACTTGCAGGCAATGTGTTCCTGCGTGGCTTTTTCCAGTCGCCGCGCTATTTCGCCAACATCGTGCCCGAGGTACGCGCCGCTTTCAATCTGACACCGCTGCTGTCAGAGAGCGGGCGCAAACTGGTCGCCAGCGCGGCCGGCGACGACAGCATTGCTGTGCATATCCGGCGCGGCGATTATGTCTCGATCCCCTCCAACGCCAACATCTTCACGACGCTTGATGCCGACTACTACGGCAACGCGCTCAAGTTCTTGCGCCGCGTCGTGCCCAATCCTCGCGTGTTCGTCGTTTCAGACGACATGGCGGCCGCGCGTGCGCTGTTGCAGGGCATTCCTGACCTGACGTTCGCCAACACCGAAACGCCGTTCGACGACATGAACCTGATTTCGGCCTGCCGTCACCATATCATCGCCAATTCGTCGTTCAGCTGGTGGGGGGCGTTCCTGGATGCGCGCCCGGATGGCCTGACCATCGCGCCGCGCCATTGGTTCAAGAAACCGGCGGCACTCCGCATGTTCACGGATGATACCTACCCCGAGGGCTGGTTGATCGCGTGACCGGACCTGGTGGGCGCGGCAGGGATTGAACCTGCGACCCCTCGCGTGTGAAGCGAATGCTCTCCCGCTGAGCTACGCACCCGTTCCAGTCGACCGCCAGATAGGGGGCGGGGGCGGGTTGTGTCAAGCGCCGCTGCTGAAGGTGCAAACCGAACCTTGCCCCCAATGCAACGCAGGGGACCCGGATGCCTCCGGGCCACCTGCGTCATGTGAGGAGCAGACCCCGGGCAGCGCCGCCGCCCGGTCGTCGTTCAAGCCTAGGCCGTCAGGAAGAAGTCAGTGGCGTCAATCACGGCACCGGCGCCGTGCGCTGAGGTGAACGTCGCCAGGTCGATGTGCGCCAACTGCGTCTGACCAGACGTAGCCGCGCCGTTCGAGTCCGAATACAGGTTGCCGGTCGAACCGTCGAAGACGAACTTGCTGCCAGAAGCATTCGCGGCGGCAAGTGCGGTCGTCGCGTAGACCGTAACGGCCGCAGCATCCAGCGTGTAGCCCTGGACCTTCGTGTTCGTGACGTCGTACTTGGTGTCGTACACGCCGTTGTCGAGGTGGTGCAACGTCGTCGACATGGGGTGCGTGCCCGAGGCATCAGCCACCGCGCCGAGAAGCGTGGTTCCCGACGTGCCCGTCATGCTGATCAGCAACTTATCGCCAATCTGTCCATCGTTGAAGCCGTAAATCGTGTCCACTTCGGTGGCGACATTGCCGACGCCGAATTTGTCGAACTGGCCCGAGCTGTTGCCCGAGTAGCCGTCGTAGACGTTGTTGCCGGCGCCACCCATGATGGTGTCGCTGGTGCCGCTGATTTGCGATGACAGGATCGTGTCATTGCCGGCACCTGCGTTGATGACGGCACTTTGGCCAGCGATGATGTAGTCGTTGAACTGCATCCCGATGACTTTTTCGATGCCCGTCACGGTGCCGACGCCAGCGTTGCCGGCAATGGTGCCCGCCGACAGATCGAGCAATACGCCGTTGCCGGTGCCGGCTGCATAGGTGGTTCCTTGGCCGGCAGCCGCTACGAAGGTGCGCGTATTGGTGACATTCGAAACGTCGAGCGTATCGGTGCCCTGGCCGCCATCGATTGCCAGTGCCGTCACAGCCGTGCTGCTGTTGTGCAAGACAAAGGTATCATTGCCTAGGCCGCCCGAAAGCGTATCGCTGCCGGTATTCGCAGCGTTTGCCAGGGTACTTGTGCTGGTGCCGCCGCCGTCGATCGTGTCGTTGCCCTGACCGCCGGTGAGGGAGTTGGCGACGAGGCTGCCGGTGATGCTGTCATTGTAGTTCGAACCAATGACATGGTCGACGTTGGTGATCGTGTCGCTCACCGCCTGGGGCGCTGCCGGCGCGATGCCATGCGCGGGGGTCCAACCGGCCGTTGCCACGCCGGTGGTCAGGTTGATGGTCGCACCGGTATAGCCGGCAGCGGGTGCCGGAGTTGCGGGCGTATAGCCGACGAAGCCGTAGCTGACAGTCTCATTGGCATGGTTGCCCGAATTGCCGGTAATGACGTTCGTTCCGGCGCCGCCAACCATGGTGTCGTGGCCAGCCGTGCTGCCGACCAGCGTATCGTCGCCCAAACCGCCATTGAGGACGTTCAGGCCACTCGAACCGATCGCATCCAGGCTGTCGGCGCCAGCGCCGCCATACACGAAGTGCTTATCGCCAGCGATCGTGTCAGTACCCGCCGAAATAACGTCGTTGCCGATGTCGCCGTAGAGCGACTGATTGCCGATGCCACCCGTCAGGCTGTCATCGCCGGCGTCGCCGTGGACCTGGTTGGTGCCAATGCCGCTGATGATGGTGTCGCGACCGGTGCCGCCATAGAGGTAGTTGAAGCCCGTTGACAAGCTTGTGCCCGTCATCGAATCGTTGCCGTCGCCACCGTAGGTGAAGTGACGGGCGCCGGACACGGTGTCGACGCCGGAAATGATGGTGTCGTTGCCGCCGCCGCCGCTCAGCGTCTGGTTGCCCGAACCGCCCGTGATGGTGTCGCTGCCAGCGCCGCCATCGGCGTAATCCTTGCCCGCGCCAGTCGTGATCGTATCGTTGCCGTTGCCGCCGAACAGCTTGTCCGCGACCGCCCCACCAGCCAGCGTGTCATTGCCGTCGCCACCGTAGACCGAATTGAATAATGTGCCGGTCAACAGAGTGTCCGACGCCGTAAGCGCGTCGGCGCCGCCAAAGCCGAACAGGACATTTTCTGTACCCGCCAACATCGTGTGCGTGTCGGCGTTCGACGTGCCCTTCCAAACCTTACTTGCCACTGTCATTGTCTCTGCTCCTCAAGTTGTGCATTGTTTGACCTGCTCACCCGCCAATCTGCTGGAGCCGAGTAAATAGTTACCTAACGCAAGGGGCGTATAGCGGGGCGAGACGCCACGAACCGTCACCTTACTGGACAAACACACAAGGTTTCTGCCGGGATTTATCGAAAATTTTCAATGCATTGTAGCGATTTGGCACAATCACCCGGCGATGCGCCTTGACTTGCGCTGCAGCGGGAATATTTCTTATCCGCACCAGCCGGCCGGACGGCCGCTGCGATGCGCACGCTTCGAATCAGGGGCGTACTCGTCGGAGAGGAAAGTCCGGGCTCCACGCATGCACGGTGCCGGATAACGTCCGGCGGGGGCGACCCCAGGGACAGTGCCACAGAGATCGAACCGCCCGGGTCGCGACTCGGGTAAGGGTGAAAAGGTGCGGTAAGAGCGCACCGCGCGCCTGGTAACAGGCGTGGCAGGGCAAACCCCACCGGGAGCAAGACCGAATAGGGGCGGCACGGAGTTCATCGGCTTGCCGGCGAACGCCAGCGCGCGCATGCGGCGCCGACCGCCCGGGTTGGTTGCTTGAGCCGCACGGTAACGTGTGGCCTAGAGGAATGGCCGTCGCGCGGGGGCAACCCCGCCGTACAAAACCCGGCTTACAGGCCGGCTGGTATTGATTCTCGTGGCGCAATGGCCTGGCGGGCGATCCGGATGAGGCGATCGCGCGCCGGGCCCTCGGCGGGAAAGACCGGAGCCGGCGCTTCGGCAGGCTCGGCCGTTGAGATTGGCGCAGCCACAGGCATGGCGGCTCGAGCGCGTTTCCAGCCCAAGGCCGGTTTCTCGATCAGGAACCAGGACAGCGCGGCCATTGGCAGGACGAGGCCGAGTGTCGCGGCCAACAGCACCGGCTGCGACAATCCTGGCCATACCACCAGCAACGCCTGGGCGATCACCCAGTCATAGATATAGACGCCGTAGCTGAGGTCATTCCGGCGCGTTATGGCGGCCAGGCGGCCGAGCGGCAGGCTGGCGGCCCACAGCGTTGCATAGGCGACGAACACTTGGGTTGCAGGCGCCTGTAAGGGCGTGCCCAAGAGCAGGGCGACGCCGAAGAGCGCGCCGACGACTCCATACCAATGCAGCACCAGGCGGTCGCGCCAGACATAGGCCAGCGTGCCCAGGCCAAACGAGAAGGCGAGACGCAGCAGCGACTCAAGCATGGCGCCGACATGAATCTGGTTCGGTAGGGCGGCGACGGCCACCCAGGCCAGCAGCACAGGCGCCAGCGCCAGACTGACCAGGCGCTGCGAGCGCATCAGACCGGCGAGCCCGAGGAGCAGCAGGCCGACATAGCACAGCGCCTCGTATTTCAGCGTCCAGGGCGGCAGGTTGACAAGATCGGGCACCGGATTATGGGCGAAGACACCCGGAAGCGGCGCATTGGCAGTAGTCAGACTCATCGTGACGGCAAGATAGCGCCAGAGCCCGCTGTCCCTGAAATAGCCGGCGGCCGGCGTAGTTGACAGCAGCGGCCCCAGCACCAGCGCCGTCAGCAGCACGCAGACGATCAACCCCGGCAGCAGTCGCAACACGCGGGCGCGCAGATAGGTCCACAGCGTATCGGACCGTACCAGGCTGGCCGCGATCAGCACTCCCGAGATGGTGAAAAACATATGCACCGCATGCATGCCGAGCGAAAAGCCGGTAGCGTCGGCCAGCGGTTCGGCGCTTTCAGGTGCGCCGGCCAGATGCACGCTGTGCGAGACGACCACGGCCACCGCCGCGAGCAGACGCAGCAGGCCGAAATTGTTGCTGTCAGGGGCAAGGATGTCGGCGAGGCGGGGCGTCGGCGATAACTTGTGCACGGGATCGTTGGTCACGAGAGGGTCCTGACGTCGGCTGGCATGAGCTGCGACCACACCCTGCAGGAAATGCGCCAAGGGCGACGGACTATCCGCCCAGGCCAACCCAATTCGCCAGGGCGCGGTCGACTTGGACCATATCTTCGGCGCTGAGTGCTCCAATCGTTGCGCCAAATCGCTCGCGGGACAGCGCAGCTATCTTATCGATCATGATCTGCGATTGCTTCTTGAGACCATTGGACGGTGAGGGCTCAACGGTGATCCGGAACAAAGGCGAATCAACAATATGGCTCGTCAGGAGACAGACCACGATACTGGAGTGGCTATCGTTAAAGGCATCCGACTGCACAACCAACGCAGGGCGCGGCTTGCCAAAGTCGCCCGGTGCGCTGCCAACGACCAGATCACCCCGTTTCAAGGTTCGTCACCCCAATCAGCGGCGGCTTCAATGAATTCGTCCGCTTCCCGGCTGGACGGGTGCGCACTCGCCAATATCGATTGCCGCCGCGCTTCTTCGGCAAAGCCCGGCGCGTTGATGTCGGGCACCCAGATCTGCACCGGCCGCAGTCCGGCCTTACGCATGCGGGCGCGATAGTCGCTCATCTTAGACGTCGCGGACTTCTTTAGTACGGACCTCGTCATGACTGACCTCCATTTGGTAACATGTTACCATTCTGATCTCGCAAGTCAAGACGACGCCGCCGCCTCGAACACCCCGGCCAGGCGTCGCTGGATGCGGGCCTCGCGCTCATCGTCGGCAACCTGTGCGCCTTGCAGGTCGGTGACATAGAACACGTCCACCGCACGCTCTCCGTACGTCGCAATATGCGCGGAATTAATGTCCAGCCCCAGGTCGGAGAGCGCGCTGGTGAGGTCGTACAGCAGACCCGGGCGATCCAAGCCCGACACCTCGATGACGGAGAAGCGCTCCGACATCTGATTGTTGATCACCACCTCGGGCAGTAGACGAAAGGCCGCCGCGCGGCTCTTGGGCGGACGGCGTCGGGACATCACCTCCTCGATCTGCGTGCTACCATCGAGCAGCTTGCCAATGGTCTCGCCGATGCGGCCGGCCAGGCGCAGTTCGTCCTCCTCGTCGAGTTCACGCTTGATGAGGAAAGTGTCCAGCGCCATATCGTCCGTGGTCGTTGAGATGCTGGCGCCCATGATGTTCGCGCCGGTAGCCGCGCAAGCGCCAGCGAACAGCGACAGCAACCGCGGTGCGTCCGACGCGAGCACGGTCAGTTCGGTAACGGCGGTGAATTTGTCCGTGCGCGTCTGGAAGGCGTAGCGTTTGCCCGCCGCCTCGGTGTCGCGCAACAGCCGCGCGTGCTCAATTTGATGTGCGTCATCCGTGCGCAGCCAATAGGCTGCCGGCAAGCGGGCAATGACGCGATCCACCTCCGGTCCAGACCAACCGGCCAGAGCCGTCCGCAAACTTCGCTGCGCTTCGCCAACCCGCGTGTGCTGGCCGAGCTTGGTATGCCCGCCTGCCAGCACCGGCTCGGTCTCAAAATACAGCGTGCGCAGCAATTGTCCCTTCCAGCCGTTCCACACCCCCGGCCCGACCGCGCGGATGTCGGCGACGGTCAGGATCAGCAGCAGCCGCAAGCGTTCCGGACTCTGTACGATAGCGGCGAAATCGCTGATGGTCTTGGGGTCGGATAGATCGCGGCTCTGCGCGATGATCGACATGGTGAGATGCCGCTCGATCAGCCAGGCCACGGTTTCGGTCTCAGCCGGGGTGAAGCCCAGGCGCGGGGCGACCACGCGCGCGATCGCTGCGCCGGTGACCGAATGGTCCCCCTCCAGCCGCTTGCCGGCATCGTGCAACAGCACCGCCAGATACAGCACGCGCCGGCTCTGCACCTGCTTGATGATATCCGAGGCCAGCGGATGATCCTCGCCGAGCGTCCCCAGTTCGATTTCGGCCAGCAGCCCTACCGCCCGTATCGAATGTTCGTCGACCGTAAAGTGATGATACATGTTGAACTGCATCATACTGACGATGCGTCCGAATTCCGGGATATAGCGCCCCAGCACGCCGGTCTCGGTCATGGAGCGCAGCACGCGTTCGGCGCTCTTGGGCTCGGTCAGCAGGTCGAGAAAGATGCGCGCCGCATCCGGGTTCACCCTAAGCTTGTCGTCGATCAGCACGCGCGACTGACGCAGCAAGCGCACGGCATCAGGATGCAGCGGCGTGCCGAACGCCTCGGCTTGGCGGAAAATGCGGATGATGTTGACAGGGTCGAGCCTGAAGATGTCGTCATTGACGGTATCGAGCCGGCCGTTCTCGACGCGAAAATCGGTGGTGCGACGCATTTTCGCGCGCGTGCGCCAGGTGAGCGGCGCCAGCAGGCGCTCGAACATCGGCGCGGTCTTGACCTGTTGCATTTCCAGCGCCGCGCTGGCTGCAAGGGTCAGCTCGCCGACCTCGCGCGCCACCATGAAATACTGCTTCATGAAGCGCTCGACGGTCCTGAGGCCGCCGCGCTCCTTGTAGCCGAGCTTCTCGGCGATCGGCGGCTGCATCTCGAAGGTCAGGCGTTCCTCCGGGCGGTTGGTGAGGAAATGCAGGTGGCAGCGCACCGTCCAGAGAAAATCCTCGCATAGCCGGAAATTGCGATACTCCGAATGCGTAAACAGGCCCGCGTCTCCGGCCACGCCGATATCGCGGCCATAGACATATTGCACCAGCCAATGCAGTGTATGCAAATCGCGCAGGCCGCCCTTGCCGTCCTTGATGTTCGGCTCGACCCGGTAGCGCGACTCGCCGGTGCGCCGATGCCGCTCGTCGCGCTCGGCCAGTTTGGCGTCGACAAAGCCGCGCGCCGTCGCCGGCGTGAACTCGGCTCGGAAGCGCTGCTTCAGATCCTCCACCAGCGCCGTGCTGCCGCAGATGTGGCGGCTATCCAGCAGGGAGGTGCGAATGGTCATATCGACACGCGCCAGCTGCAGGCACTGGTCGATCGAGCGCGTGGCGTGACCAACCTTCAGGCCGAGATCCCACAGGATATAAAGCATGAACTCGGCGACGCTCTCGCCCCACGGCGTCTGCTTGTAGGGGAGGAGAAACAACAGATCGATGTCGGACTTGGGAGCCAGCAGGCCTCGGCCATAGCCACCGGTGGCGATGACCGCCATGTGCTGGGCGTTGGAAGGCGCGCCAGCGTGATAGACCTTGCAAGCGAGGCGGAACAGCGCACCGATCAGGTGGTCGTGCAAGGCTGACAGCGCGCCAGCGCAGCGCCGGCCGTTGTTGTCGGCGTCGAGTTGCTGCTGCGCCGCCTGCCGGCCTGCAGCAAGTTCGACCTTCAATAGGCTCAGCGCGGCGCTCTTGAGAGCTGCGGGATCCGAACCGCACCGTTCCAGCGCCTGCGCCAGGTCTTGCTCAAGGAAGCGTGGGTCGAGATCGGATGGTTGAGCCGCTGTCGGCAAAGCTGTCACGGCCCTCAGGATGCCTCTGCTATGGCGTGGAACTCGTCCCGTTAGCCCCGGGCGCCCGACCCTAGCCCGTCCCGCCCTGCGCCGTGAAGCCCAAAGTCGCGGCGCATCGAAGAACTTACGGAGCGGGGCGTTTGGCGGCCTTGACCCTGTGGATGCCTCGCCCTAGTGTTCCGACCGATCCATCAGCTGCCCGTCCCAATCGTCATCCCCGCGAAGGCGGGGATCCAGGCAAGCCGATGTGTGGCATAGTTTCGTTGCCGCACAAGTTGCTGAAAGGGCAGGTGTTTCCGCATTTGCTGCTGACCGCACCTCTGGCTTGGCTGGATCCCCGCCTGTGCGGGGATGACGAAACCCAGGGAACCTTTTGAAAGGGTCAGAACACTAGGCC
>Ga0075024_100001202_pt1 | contig 10295 bp, 16 predicted proteins | sample Str013_2_FD_71389 | JGI IMG/M metagenome (GOLD analysis project Ga0075024, IMG submission 71389) | Freshwater sediment microbial communities in response to fracking from Pennsylvania, USA - Straight Creek_MetaG_SC_2013 | ecosystem: Environmental > Aquatic > Freshwater > Creek > Sediment... | reverse complement strand
CCCTTCTTGGCCATGGTGATCAGCTTCTCGGCCACCACCCGCAGCTCCTTGGCTTTCGGCAGGGTCGTGACGATCTGCTCGTGCTCGAACAGCGAGAGCGTGAGATTGGCCAGCATCGCCTTGCGGTGGCTGGTATCGCGATTGAAGCGGCGATGGGCTTTGCCGTGACGCATTTTGTTCTCCGTGAGCGGCGCAACGGCCGAAGGTGGCTTTAGGCTTTGGGCTCTAGGCTTTGGCGACCAGTGCCTAATGCCTAATGCCCAGCTTAGTAATGATCCTCGAAGCGCTTGGCCAGCTCTTCGATATTGTCGGGTGGCCAGTTGTTGACTTCCATGCCGAGGTGCAACCCCATGGATGCCAGCACTTCCTTGATTTCGTTCAGCGACTTGCGGCCGAAATTCGGGGTGCGGAGCATTTCCGCTTCCGACTTCTGGATCAGGTCGCCGATGTAGACGATGTTGTCGTTCTTCAGGCAGTTGGCCGAGCGGACCGACAGTTCCAGTTCGTCGACTTTCTTGAGCAGGGCGGCGTTGAACTCCAGCTCCGGGATGCGCTCGGAGACCACAGCCTTCTGCGGCTCTTCGAAGTTGACGAAGATGGCCAACTGGTCCTGCAGAATGCGGGCAGCAAGAGCCACGGCGTCCTCGGCGCGGACGGCGCCGTTGGTTTCCACCGACATGGTCAGTTTGTCGTAGTCCAGGATCTGGCCTTCGCGCGTGTTTTCGACCCGGTAGCTGACCCTTTTGACCGGCGAGAACAGGCTATCGATCGGGATCAGGCCGATCGGGGCGTCGTCGGCGCGATTGCGGTCGGCGGGCACATAGCCCTTGCCCATATTGGTGGTGAACTCCATGCGGATCGAGGCACCCTGATCAAGGGTGCAGATCACATGTTCCGGGTTCAGAATTTCAAGATCCGACGACACTTCGATATCGCCGGCCTTGGCTACGCCCGGGCCTTCCTTGCGCAAGACCATGCGCTTGACGCCTTCGGAGTGGGATTTCAGCGCGATGTCCTTGATGTTAAGGACAATGTTGGTCACGTCCTCTAGCACACCGGGGATCGAGGAAAACTCGTGCAGCACACCATCGATATGGACCGAGGTGATTGCAGCGCCCTGCAGCGACGTCAGAAGAACACGCCTTAGCGCATTGCCGAGCGTCGTACCAAAGCCGCGTTCCAGCGGCTCAGCGATCAGCGTCGCTTCGCGGTGACCATCGCGGCCGCCTGTGACCTGAAGCTTGTTCGGCTTGATCAGGTCTTGCCAGTTCTTTTGCAGAAATGCGGTTTGTGTCATATGGGTCTCACCCTTGGCGGGGAAATGGGCGTTGGGCGTTGGGCATCAGGTGTTGGGTCAAAGCCCAATGCCCAAGGCCTAACGCCCGCGAAGCGCGTGTTCGCGCGAAACTACACGCGCCGGCGCTTGCGGGGGCGGCAGCCATTGTGCGGGATCGGCGTAACGTCACGGATGGTCGTGACCTGGAAACCGACGGCCTGCAAAGCGCGCAACGCCGACTCACGCCCCGAACCCGGACCTGTCACTTCCACTTCGACGGTCTTCATGCCGTGCTCCATGGCTTTCTTGCCCGCATCTTCGGCGGCCATCTGGGCGGCATAGGGCGTCGACTTGCGCGAGCCCTTGAAGCCAACGGTGCCCGACGACGACCACGAAATGGTGTTGCCCTGAGCGTCGCTGATGGTGATCATCGTGTTGTTGAACGAGGCGTTCACATGCACCACGCCCGATGTGATGTTCTTCTTCTCTTTGCGGCGGACCTTCGCCTGCCCTTGCTTCTGTTCGTCCTTGGCCATGATGCTCTCTGAGGTGATCTGTTAGGGCTTTAGCTTTAGGCTTTAGACTTTAAGCGTCAGACTTCAGGTCGATCGACCAAAGCCTAAAGCCAAAAGCCCAATGCCCCGATATTATTTCTTCTTGCCGGCGATCGCCTTCGCAGGTCCCTTGCGGGTGCGGGCGTTGGTGTGAGTCCGCTGGCCGCGCACTGGAAGCCCACGACGATGGCGCAGTCCGCGATAGCAGCCCAAATCCATCAGGCGCTTGATGTTCATCGTCACTTCGCGGCGCAGGTCACCCTCGACAACATAGTCCTTATCGATGGCTTCGCGCACTTGCAGCACCTGGGCGTCCGTGAGCTCGTTGACGCGCTTCTCAGGCAGGATGCCGACCTTGTCGCAGATCTGCTTGGAGAACTTCGGCCCAATGCCGTGAATATATTGCAGCGCTATCAGCACGCGCTTATTGGTTGGGATATTGACACCTGCGATACGAGCCACGTTTCGTCTCTCCTGAAACCGCCGCAGGCGCACTTGAGGCGCGACGGCTAACCCTCTAACGTTGCGAACCGACTTTTATCGTGCCGTGGCGGTGAGCTTGGCTCCCCGGCGCGTGCCGAAAATTCCATCAGCGTCATGAAACCGCGTTTTCTAGCGCTGTTGCACGACGTCGTCAATCAAACTTCCTCCGGACATTGCCGGTTTTCCGAAAAGGCCAGTTGCGTCGAGAGGCGCCCAGTGCATCGCCGCGACAGCGCTCAGGCCAGCTTCTTCAAGATCTCGCCGATCGAGGCCCTGACGGCACCAATTTCGCCAAGACCGTCCACGCCCTGCAGCGTTCCCTTGGCGGTGTAATAGCCCAGAAGAGGCGAGGTTTCCTTGTAATATGCCATCAGTCGCGTTTGCATTGCAGTCGCCGAGTCATCGGCGCGGCGCTTGAAGTCGGTCGAGCCACAACGATCACAGGTTCCCGCCTTGCGCGGAGCCTTGGACGTGTCGTGATAGCCTTCGCCACACTTCGCGCAGGTATACCGACCAGCTATGCGACGCACCAGCTCGGCGTCGTCGTCCACGCGCAGTTCGATCACCGCGTCGAGCTTACGGCGGCGGTCGGCCAGCATCTTTTCCAGGGCCGCAGCCTGGTTGAGGGTACGCGGATAGCCGTCCAGGATGAATCCCTTGCGGACGTCCGGCGCATCAATGCGCTCGGCGACAATTCCGTTGACGACACTATCGGGCACCAACTGGCCGCGCGCCATGATGTCCTTGGCCTGCAGTCCGACTTCGGTGCCGGCCGTCATGGCGGCGCGCAACATGTCGCCGGTCGACAGCTGCATCAGGCTGTACTCTTCCGTGATGGCGCGGGCCTGCGTACCCTTTCCCGATCCTGGAGGACCAAGCAGTATCAAAATCATCGGCGTCTCCCGATGGGAGAAACACCGCCACCGCGCAGTTTCGACTTCTTGATCAGACCTTCATATTGATGCGCCAGCAGATGGCTCTGGATCTGCGCTATGGTGTCCATAGTCACGCTGACCGCAATCAGCAGCGAGGTGCCGCCAAGATAGATCGGGATACCCACATTGGTGGTCAGGATTTCCGGCAGCACGCAGACGGCCGCAATATAGATAGCGCCCACAACGGTGATTCGCGACAGCACATAGTCGAGGAACTGCGCGGTGCGCTCGCCGGGGCGAATGCCCTGGATGAAACCGCCGTATTTTTTCAGGTTTTCGGCTGTCTCCTTGGTGTTGAACACCACGGCGGTATAGAAGAAGCAGAAAAAGATGATGAGCGCGATGTAGAGCAACTCGTGGATGACCGAACCGCGCGCCAGATAGGCGTTGACGGTGTTGAGCCAATCCCAGCCGACGCCCAGATTGCGAGTTTCGATGCTGGAGAGCGAAGCCGGCAGCAGCAGCAGCGAGGAGGCGAAGATCGGCGGGATGACGCCAGCGGTATTCAGCTTCAACGGCAGATGGGAGCTGTCGCCCTGGAACATCTTGTTGCCCTGCTGGCGCTTGGGATATTGCACCAGCAGCCGGCGCTGCGCGCGCTCGAAAAACACGATGACCGCGATGATCAAGGCACCCAGCACCAGAATGCCCGGCACCCAGAGCCGGTTGATCGCCGCCGTATCGGCCAGCTTCATCAGTCCGACGAAGGACGACGGCATGGCGGCCGCGATGCCCGCGAAAATAATCAGCGAGATGCCATTGCCGACGCCGCGAGCCGTAATCTGTTCGCCCAACCACATCAGAAACATGGTGCCGCCAACCAGCGTGATGACGGTGGTGGCGCGGAAGAACCAGCCGGGATCGACGGCCAGATTCTGGCTCTCCAGGCCGAGCGCCGTGCCATAGGCCTGTAGCGTGCACAGGCCGACAGTGCCGTAGCGCGTATACTGATTGATCCGCTTGCGGCCAGCCTCGCCATCCTTCTTAATGGCCTCAAGGGCCGGGACGACGCTGGTCAGCAGCTGCAAGATGATCGAGGTCGAAATATACGGCATGATGCCGAGCGTAAAGATCGCCAGCCGCTCGACAGCACCACCCGAAAACATGTTGAACATGCCCAGGAAGCCGCCCTGCGCCTTCTGGAAAGTCTGGGCATAGTGGACGAGATCGACACCCGGTATCGGGATGAACGTGCCGAGCCGATAAATGACCAGCGCACCCAGCGTGAACCAGATGCGCTTTTTCAGCTCGGTCGCCTTGCTGAAGGCGTCGAAATTCAGATTTGCGAACAGTTGTTCGGCGGCAGATGCCATATGTCTCTACTCCGGGTCTGCTTCGACCCCTTCCGGGGTCCTCAAAGCGCCGGACCCGCTGGCAACCCTCATTGTCGAACGACTGATATCGGAACGCGCTGTGGGATTGTCCAGGCCCGTCCAGTAGCTTACTAGACTCGTTCCGGCGAAGCTTTTTTGAGGCCCTTGCCCTTGGGCTTGCGCTCCTTGGGCTCCTTGCCGGTCGCGGCCAGGAACACTTTCGGCTTCAAGAGCTTGATCGAACCGCCGAGCTTGGTGACCACTTCGGTCGCCGTCTTGGTGAGATGGTTCACCTCGAAGTTGAGCGTGGTCTTGAGTTCACCATCGCCCAGAATGCGCACGCCGTCCTGCAGCTGGCGGAAGATGCCGGCGTCATGCAGCACTTCGTTCGTGATGGTCTTGGAGGCATCGAGCCGCTTGGCCTCGATAGCGCCCTGCAGGTCGCCCAGGCTGATCTCGTTGTAGTGACGCGGGAACGGCACGTTGAAACCACGCTTGGGCAAGCGGCGGTAAAGCGGCATCTGGCCGCCTTCGAAGCCGTTGATGGCGACGCCCGAGCGCGCGGTCTGGCCCTTGCCGCCGCGTCCGCCGGTCTTGCCCTTGCCCGAGCCGATGCCGCGCCCGAGGCGCTTGCGGGTGGGGCGCGAGCCGGGATTGTCCCTGATGTCGTTCAGACGCATGTCCGTTGTCCTAATTATCTAGTCTCATGTACCCTGGTTCAACAAACCACCGTCCGCCCCACACTCGTCATCCCTGCGAAGGCGGGGATCCAGACATCTCGGACCGCGGCACACGGCCACATCCACGGCAGTCTGGTTTTTCCAAGTTCGGGCGCGTGTCTGGCAGTGTGCCTCACTCTGGGTTGTCTGGATCCCCGCCTGCGCGGGGATGACGAAAATTCAGCCTTCGATGATGCGCACCATGTGGCGCACCTTGGTGATCATGCCGCGCACAGCGGGCGTATCCTCAAGCGTGCGCTTGCGGTGCAGCTTGTTGAGGCCGAGCCCGATCAGCGTCGCGCCTTGCGAGGCCTCGCGCCGGGCGGGGCTGGCGATCTGCTCCAGCGTAACCGTCTTGCCCGTTTTAGGCGTCTTTGCATCTGCCATGATCATCTACCTTTGCGTGCCTGACCGATTGGCCGGGCGCTCGTTGTGTCAGGTTGCTGCTGCTTCGGCGGCAGCGGGATCGGCTGCTGCGCCATCGCGGCGGCGCGAGACGATGTCCGAGACCTTCTTGCCGCGACGGGCTGCGACGCCACGCGGCGAATCTTCGTTCTTCAGCGCGTCAAACGTGGCGCGCACCATGTTGTAGGGGTTCGACGAGCCCAACGACTTGGCGACGATGTCGTGCACGCCGAGCGTCTCGAACACCGAGCGCATCGGGCCGCCGGCGATGATGCCGGTACCGGGAGGAGCCGCGCGCAGAATGACCTTGCCGGCGCCGTGATGGCCGCGCACGTCATGATGCAGCGTCCGTCCCTCGCGCAACGCCACACGGATCATGCCGCGCTTGGCCGCTTCCGTCGCCTTGCGGATGGCTTCGGGCACTTCGCGCGCCTTGCCGTGGCCGAAGCCGACGCGGCCCTTCTGGTCGCCGACCACGACCAGCGCCGCGAAGCCGAAGCGCTTGCCGCCCTTGACGACCTTGGCGACGCGGTTGATCGCGACCAGCTTGTCGACGAATTCGCTGTCGCGCTCGTCGCGATCACGATTGCCGCCTTTGCGATCGCCGCGCTCGTTGGGATTACGTGCCACTGGGACCTCGTCCTTTCGTATTAAAAGCTAAGCCCGCCTTCACGCGCGGCTTCCGCCAGCGCCTGAATGCGACCGTGATACATGAATCCGCCGCGGTCGAAGACCACCTGCTCTATGCCTGCCGCCTTGGCACGGGCCGCGACCAGCTTGCCAACTTCAGAGGCGGCGGTCTTATCGGCGCCTGTCTTCAGCTTGGCCTTGAGGTCCTTGTCCAGCGACGAGGCGGCAGCCACGGTGTGACCCGTCTTGTCGTCGATGACCTGGGCATAGATATTCTTGGACGAGCGGTGAACGCTAAGCCGCAGCCGGTTGCCCGCCACAGCCTTGAGGGTCTTACGAACCCGGCGCTGCCGCCGCTCGAAGGGATTGAGTTTATCGCGCATGATTACTTCTTCTTGCCTTCCTTGCGGAGGATGTTTTCGCCTTGATAGCGAACACCCTTGCCCTGGTAGGGCTCCGGCGGACGATAGTGGCGCAGTTCGGCGGCCAGCTGGCCCACCTTCTGTTTGTCGATGCCGGCAATCTGGATTTCCGTCGGCTTCGGGATCGTGACGGTGACGCCGTTGGGAATCGGGTGCAACACTTGGTGACTGAGGCCGACCAGGAGTTCAACGGCCTGGCCCTTCAGCGCGGCGCGGTAGCCGACACCGTGGATCTCCAAACCCTTCTTGTAACCCTCGGTGACTCCGACCATCAGGTTCTGCACCAGGGTGCGTTGCATGCCCCACATGGAGCGCGCGACCTTGCTGTCGTCCACTGGCGTGATTGACACGCCATCAGCCGTCAGCTCAGGCTTGACCTGGTCCACCACGACGAGCTTCAGCTCGCCCTTGGGGCCCTTGACCGTCACCGTCTGTCCCGAGACGTTGGCCGTGACCCCTTTGGGGACCGGAACGGGACGCTTGCCAATGCGCGACATATCGCGAAATCCTTGTCTTTTGGGGACTAGGGACTAGGGACTAGGGACTAGGAAAAGCTTCGAAGATGCAGGCTTCACTATTTCCTAGTCCCTAGTCCCTCGTCCCTAGTCCCTTCCATTAGAAGATATTGCAAAGAATCTCGCCGCCGACCTTCTCGTCGCGCGCCTTGGAGTCCGACATGACTCCCTTCGGCGTCGAGAGGATAGCGATGCCAAGACCGTTCGCGATCGAAGGCAGGTTGGTGTAACCCGAGTAGACGCGGCGGCCCGGCTTGGAGATGCGCTTGATCTCCTTGATGACGCCTTCGCCGTTGTAATACTTCAGCTCGATTTCAAGCTCGGACTTGCCGTCCTTGTCGACCTCGGCATAACCGCGGATGTAGCCTTCCTCGATCAGCACGTCCAGCACGCGGGCGCGCAGCTTCGAGTTGGGGCTCACCACCTTCGGCCGCTTGCGCTCCTGCGCATTCCGGATCCGGGTCAACATATCGCCCAGCGGATCATTCAATGACATCGTGGTTTCCTTTATTCCAAGCGGGACAAAAGCGAAATGGTGGACTTACCAGCTCGACTTGGTCATGCCCGGGATCAGACCTTGTGATGCGAGATCGCGCAGCTTAATGCGCGACAGTTTCATCTTGCGATAGAAGCCGCGGGCGCGGCCGGTCAGCTCGCAACGATTGCGGATGCGCGTCGGGTTCGAATTGCGCGGTAATTCTGCCAGTTTCAGGCGGGCCGCGAACCGGTCCTCCGTCGACACGGTTTTGCTCTTTGCCACCACCAGCAACTTCTTGCGGCGCTCGGCAAACTGCGCAGCCATGCGGCGGCGCTTGTTATTCTTTTCGACAGAACTCTTCTTAGCCATCTGATCCTCCAGCCGTTACGCGGCTGCCTTGCCGGCTTCGGCCTTGGGGGTTTCAATACGGAACGGGAAGTTGAACTGCTTCAGCAGCTCGCGGGCCTCGTCGTCGGTGCGCGCCGTGGTGCACACGATGACGTCCATGCCGAGCACGCTATCAACCTTGTCGTAATCGATCTCGGGGAACACCAGATGCTCTTTCAGGCCGAGCGCGAAGTTGCCGCGGCCGTCGAAGCTCTTCGGGTTCAGGCCACGAAAGTCTTTGACCCGTGGCAGTGCGATGGTCACGAGACGATCCAAAAATTCGTACATGCGATTCTGACGCAAGGTCACCTTGGTGCCGAGAGCCATGCCCTCGCGCACTTTGTAGACGGCGACCGACTTGCGCGCCATCGTGATCACCGGCTTCTGACCGGCGATCAGGGCCAGATCGGCCGCAGCGCTATCGACCTTCTTACGATCATTGACCGCCTCGCCAACGCCCATGTTGATGACGATCTTCTCGATCTTGGGCACCATCATGGGGTTCGAATAGGCAAACTTCTCGATCATCGCCTTGCGGATGACCTCGTTGTATTGCTTTTTCAGGCGCGGCACGTAATCCTTCGGCACGGGCTTGCGCTCGACCGGACCTGCTGCAGCGGCCTGGCGGTCCTTCTTGGATTCACCCTTGGCGCGGCCAGCCGCAGCGGCCTTGGCGGCCTTGTCGTCCTTCGGGGCCTTGCCGGCCTTCGGTGCTTTGTCTTCGGCCATGACTTACTTCCCTTTGGGCGTCGGAATGACTTCGCCCGAACGTTTTGCAACTCGGACCTTGCTGCCGTCAGCCAGCACCTTCACGCCCACGCGCGTTGGCTTGCCGTCCTTGGGGTCCTCAATGGCGAGGTTTGAGAGATCAATCGTCGCCTCCCGGGCGATGATGCCGCCTTCTTGGCTGGCGCTCTGCTTCTGATGCTTGCGAACGACATTGACGCCCCGCACGACGGCGCGATTATCGTCAGGGATGACGCGAAGGACTTCGCCCTTCTTGCCCTTGTCGCGACCCGTGAGAACAATCACGTTGTCGCCTTTGCGGATCTTGGCCAGCGCCATTTAGAGGACCTCTGGAGCGAGTGAAACGATCTTCATGTGGTTCTTAGCGCGCAGTTCGCGGGTCACCGGGCCAAAGATGCGCGTTCCGACCGGTTCGCCGTTCGGGTTGATCAGCACGGCGGCGTTGCGATCAAAGCGGATCGATGAGCCATCGACGCGGCGGATCGGAAAAGCGGTGCGCACGATGATGGCCTTCATCACCTGGCCCTTCTTCACGCGCCCCTTCGGGATCGCCTCCTTGACGGAGACGACGATAGTGTCGCCGACGCTAGCGTACTTGCGCTTGGAGCCGCCCAGCACCTTGATGCACTGCACCCGGCGCGCGCCCGAATTGTCGGCGACATCGAGGTTGCTCTCTACCTGGATCATGTCAGTTCTCCGCTGCGGCCCCACGGGGGCACCGCAATTTAATTCGTTATCGTCTCAAATCCGTCCCGCCATCGGCTGCCGCGCAAGACGTCTGCGCCCGCTAATCCGTCAGGGGACGGCATAAATCAGGACGCCTTGGCGTCCGGCTTGAGCATCTTCCAGCGCTTCAGCTTGGAGATCGGCGCGCACTCCTCGATGCGCACGTGGTCGCCCAGCTTGGTCACATTGTCTTCGTCGTGCGCGTGATACTTCTTGGTCCGCTTCATGGTCTTCTTGAACAGCGGATGCATGAGCCGGCGCTCAACCTCGACCACGCGGGTCTTGGCGTTCTTGTCCGAAACCACCACACCTTGCAGAATACGTTTTGGCATTGCCTGTGTTCTCTATTCTTTTCGGTCGCTGACCGATTGTCATTGTCCAACCCGGCTCGGGGCCGGACAGTCAGTCGTCTTTGTCTAACCTTCCAAGGACATCGATCCCCGGTCGGCCTCTCATTTCGTCATCCCCGCGTAGGCGGGGATCCAGCCAAGCCCAACCTGCGCCCAACTGCCAATTCACGTCCCGGAGCCGCGTAGTCCGTCTCCGCTCTTCGATCCTGCCCCACGCTGGCTTGGCTGGATCCCCGCCTTCGCGGGGATGACGAGCCTTTAGCCTGATGTCGTGCTAGGCCTTGGCGCCCGTGGTCTTCTGCTTCTGGCGCGTCATGACCCGCGCGATGTTGCGGCGGATGGTGCGCACCTGCGC
>Ga0075024_100001199_pt1 | contig 10305 bp, 8 predicted proteins | sample Str013_2_FD_71389 | JGI IMG/M metagenome (GOLD analysis project Ga0075024, IMG submission 71389) | Freshwater sediment microbial communities in response to fracking from Pennsylvania, USA - Straight Creek_MetaG_SC_2013 | ecosystem: Environmental > Aquatic > Freshwater > Creek > Sediment... | reverse complement strand
GTCGTCTGAGCAGTATTGGCTGCCACGGTCCGAATGGTGGATGAGGCCCGCTTGCGGTCGCCGCATGAGGATGGCTTGGCTCAGGGCCTTGAGTGCCAAGTCCTTCTTCAACCTGTCACTGGTAGCCCAACCGACATGCGCCGTGAGTAGAGATCAAGCACTATGGCCAGATAGAGCCAGCCCTCAGCCGTCCAGATGTAACTGTTGTCAGCACCCCATTTTTGATCAGGGCCTTCACGGTTCAGAGATCCAAATCTAAGTTTCTGATTTTGACAAAACGAATGTGTTAGTTTAGTCGTAACGATGGACTTCAATGTTCATAGCTGCATTAAATCGGACCTCGAAAAATACGGAGGCTATTTATGGGCGTTATATATTTCATCCGCGCTATTCCCGAGCTAAAGCCTGTCGAGAAATCAACCTCCATCTGCGAGCGGTTGCAATGACGACCGCCGTCCAGCCTTCACCAACAGAACCGCGTCACAAATTCGTCGTTATCGGTTCGGGGTTTGGTGGTTCGATGACGGCACTTTCGCTGGCTCGCGCGCTGCAACGACGAGACAAGGCAGAAAGCGTCTTAATGCTGGAGCGGGGGACGTGGTGGACAACGCCCGTTGGCACCGTTCAGGACAAAGAGGCTCGAGCCTATGATTTTCTCGTCGCCAACAAACAGCCTGTGCAGTTCTGGTCATCACTGAACAATTTTAGAGGTTTCTTGGACATATTTTTTCGCTGTTTCAGAAAGCCGGGAAACATCGATGGGCTTTATCAATTTGAGACTCTTGGCCGCAAGCCGTTTCTGGGATTGTTTGGTGGCGAGAATGATGGCGTCTCGGTGGCGAGGGCCAGCGGTGTTGGTGGTGGTTCGCTGATTTATTCCAATATCACGATCCGCCCGCCGGAGTTGATCTTTGCGGATGCACGCTGGCAGGCAATGAGCTGGGATACAGCAAAGCGTGATTCCTATTACGACTTGGCGCGGCAAGCGATTAGTGTTGGCGTTGTCTTTGCTTTGAACGAACGCGCTACCAAAGGCATGGACCCAAACTTGTCGGGGTCTGACCGGATTTCAGGCAAGATAAAAGATTTCGTACAGGGAAAGACAATCACACTCGATTCCGCAGGGGTCTCGACCACTTATAAGTTCATCGCTGATGCCAAAGTTCCGGTCACATTGCGGATTGGCGATGGGGCATGGTTGAAAACCGATGCGGCGGGTCTTGCATCAAGTGTGGTGATTCAGGGTCCTTTCAAAGTGAACACAGGTTTAAGCAATATCATCGGGCGCACCGCCGCTGTGCCGACGGATTTTCATTTGGCAAACCCTGGAAGCCCGTTCAATTCACGCGGCGTCAAGCAAATCATTGTCGGTAAAAAAAATCCAAATGCGCCACAAGCTCTCGGGGATTTTGATGATCCAGAGGACGCCTTGTGGATCGATCGCGCACGGGTTTTTCAAACTGCGGCTGCCAAAATATCAACCGACTATGGCGCAGTCGATCTCGCGATCAATGACCTCACCACCAGAGACCCTTCTCAGGTTCCCACACTTTTCCATCCCGCCGGGAACCCAAAGAATTATTGTGAACGTCAAGGTCGGTGCAATGTCGGCTGTTTGCCGGGTGCACGCCACACCTTGAACAAGCAGCTGATGGTGGCTGCTCTCGGAAAACCCAATGCCAACGCCAAGCCAACGGATGCTCAATACAAGGATATATTGTCAATTGAACCCTTGAGTGAAGTTGATTTCATTGAGGCGTTGCCCGAGGGAGGCTACCGCATCCACTACATTCAATACGCGGATCAATCGTCACCACAGCGAGGCCAGAAGACGAGCAAAACTGTGATTGCCGAAAAACTGGTTGTTTCGGCTGGCTGCCTTGGAACAAGCGAAATTTTGCTCCGCTCAAAACAACGCGCTGACGGGTTGCCCGATTTGAGCGACAGAACCGGGTTCGGTTTTTCTACCAATGGCGATTACATCGGATTTCTTGAAAATATTTCTGAACGAATCACTCTGACGCGTGGGCCAGTAACGACGTCATTTGTCCACATGAATGTAAACGATACCGGCACCAAGTCCGATGAGCCGCGCTTCCACACGATAGAAGACCAAGGCATACCGCCCGCAATCGCGTCGTTGACTGGCGTTGGTGTGCCTTTGATCCGTTCACTCGGTAAGGGGCGCGGCCCCGGCCTCTTTGTGTTTGTCGCAATTTTGCGCTGGGCCATCAATTGGGTAATTCGTGCTGTGACCGCCTTGTTCAAAAATGCTCAGGAGAGGCAAGACTTTTTCAAATCTCCGGAAGAGCTCACTGGCGAGATGATGTGTGTGGTGGCGCAAGGTCGTGAAGCCGCTATTGGACAGTTCCGGCTGGGTGGGGCTTCACGCGAGACTGGATTGCGGGTGAAACGCAGTGACGGCAAGGCTTTCCACGAAGATCCAGTCTACAAGGACATTGAAGCGTCGCTGAAACTTCTCGCGGATCAACTGCTGCCTGTTGGAGTCAAGACGCGAAAGTTCATCAATCCCTTTTTAATGGATGCTGCGGGAGCGCTTAACGCTACTTCAGTGCCATCGCCACACCCACTGGGCGGCTGTCGGATTGGTGCTGATATTTCGGAAGGTGTGGTGGATCAATATGGTCATGTCTATAAAAAGAATGCTACCGATCTAAAGGGCATTTATCCTGGCCTTTACGTTGCCGATGCTTCGATCATTCCGACCGCACTTGGTCTCAATCCGTCTTTGACGATTAGTGCCTTGTCACTTCGCATTGCCGATAAGATAATCGCAGAATTATGAAGCGGCCAAGAGATACAGCGCCAGAGATGCCGCAACCTCCGACTTCGCTGCGCAAAGCCGAGGATTTGGTAAAGCTTAGCCGCAGACCGAATATCGAACGCATGGTTGCGAAGAACTATTACAATCAAAGTGCCGCGAAGGTACCCGAACCCCCAGTTCGCCAAGGGATGTTTCAAAAATTGTCGGATTATCTTCCGAACAATCCTTGGCCGTGGATTTCAAAGTATTTGAATTATACGTTTTCTCCGAAAGAGCCGTTTCGGACTTACAGCGCAAATTCGAAAAATAATGGGGTGTATAAAATAGGGCCGCAGAAGAGCTCCAGTGGGATCGAGCTAGCACTTTATGGTGATTGGGCGACTGGAACGCTTGAATCTTGGACCATTGCAGAATTGATAAGATCTTCAAATCCCGATTTTACAATCCATCTTGGTGACGTTTACTATGTCGGTGATGACGCGGAAATAGAACAAAACTGTTTTGGCAAAAACGCCGACGGTTTTGATGGCGTAACTATGCCCAAAGGCGTGCAGGGTAGTTTTGCGCTCAACGGCAACCATGAAATGTATGCCAATGGCGGACCTTACTTTCGCTCGCTCTTGCCACGGCTTGGAATGAAGAATTCGGAGAAAGGTCAAGAGGCCAGCTATTTCTGCCTCGAATCCGAATTTTGGCGGATCATTGCCATCGACACGGGCTATAATTCGGTGGGAATTCCTTTACTCGGCGCAATTCCGTTGCTCAGAGAAATTCCATGGATCGGTACGGACTGTCGCCTCGAACAAGATTTTCTCGACTGGCTGAAGACTGTTGTGCAGGTCAAAACCAAGCCAAAGGCGACGCTCGTATTGGGGCACCACAATTATTTCAGCGCCTTTTCGGAACGAGTTTATACGAGGCCTGCGCGGCAAATGGCCGAATTTTTTCAGGATCAGGAATTCATCTGGCTTTGGGGCCATGAACACCGTCTTGGCATCTATGATAAATTCAAAACGCCAGAGGGCTTGACGGTTTATGGCCGTTGTATTGGTCACGGCGGCATGCCCATCGAGATGGTCCAGCCAGATAAGTCCATTGCTCCCTTGAAGTTATACGACACACGCTCCCATGTTCTTTCTGATGGAAGTCCTGTTGGCCAGAATGGCTTTGTCAAACTTAAATTAACAGATGACAAGCTGACATTAATTTACGTCGATATTGATAACATTGAATTGTTCAGCGAGGAGTTCAAGCCAGATTCGGGCGGCAGACTGTTTTATGCCTCATCCAGTCAAAACATTTTGACTCAATGTCCATGAAAACGGTAGCAACTCATGGTGCATTATAATGCGACAATCGATCTGATTTCACAAATCGGGAAGTTGTCGGTTTGACGTAGACCCAACTCGCTGAAAAACTTTCGGAGTACCAATCTTTCGTGGCTCGGCTGGAAGGTGGGCAAAGACGGGTTGATGTCATTGAGTTCTTGGAATTGGCATCAATTCTTGGGTTTGATCCGGCTAAAGCAATCCACATAGTCCAGCGGAAGAACTGAAACCTTATCCAAAGTGGACTGCTGCTCACTTGCGAAAAAAACGATCCACAGGAAAATCACACCCATAAATTTGCCCGCAAATTCCCGTTCTGTTGTGCCCCAGCTGTGCCCCAGCGTGTGAATTCAAGAATCATCAAAAAGAAAGCCCCTGAAATCGGGATACGATTTCAAGGGCTTATTGGTTGCGGGAGCCAGATTTGAACTGACGACCTTCAGGTTATGAGCCTGACGAGCTACCGGGCTGCTCCATCCCGCGTTATCTGTTTCCAAGCTCCGGGCCATCCGATTGGCATTGAAGGGGGCTTGGGTAAAAATCGCGTTGGCGGCTTCTAACAGTCATGTGACGCCATGGGAACCCCTAATCTAAATTCTTTTTATTTCGCGCCAAGGGCTCAACCTGTGCCCTTTTGATACGCTTTGCGTAGCTTTCGCACAGGCTAGTAAGCCTCTGTTAATGCAAAATTTTAATGCAGAAAGGGTTTCGAAACGACTGTCAGCTAAACATCTTGTCACGACACGCGTTGGCTTCACGGCCAGTGTCCCGGGCTTTCCGAGATTAGGTACTGCGTACTCGGAATCCAGTTTGTGCGAAGGGCTCCCCGGTCGGGAGCCCTTTGTCGTTGCGTTAGGGTGTAAAAGCTGCGCGGAAAGCTTCGAGCGCTTTTTCAGGATCGCCCGAAGTATGGGCCTCCAAACAAACCGCCCCGCGATAGCCCATCGCCTTGAGGGCGCGGGCAACGCCTGCATAATTGATCTCGCCCGTGCCAGGTTCCATGCGGCCCGGAACGTCCGCCACCTGCACCTCGCCAATCCATGGCTGGCACTTGCGGCACCATTCGATCAGGTTCCCTTCACCAATCTGCACATGATAAAGATCAAGATTGAGCTTCAGGCCCGCGCGATTGATGGATGATACGAGCGCGTGTGTGTCTTCGACCTTCGCAAAAGGCACTCCGGGATGGTCCACTGCCGAGTTGAGATTTTCCAGCATGAAGACAACGCCTTCTTTCTCCGCCAGATCAGCAATGCGATTGAGCGTATCGCGCGCTTTAAGCCACATGGCTCCCGTCATCACAGCACAAGGCGCGGCAGGCAAGCCCCTGTCGCCAAGCCCTGTGCCATGAAGGTTGAGCCGCGCCACATTGAGGCGCTTGCCCACGGCAATTGATTGCCGCGCCGTGGCCAACAATTCATCAGCGCCCTCATCATCCGCTAAGCGCCCACGCACATAGCCCGTCATGGATGACAACATCGCGCCAGATTTCTCCAGCATGGCCAGATCATGATTGCCCCAGTTCCAAATGCCACATTGGAACCCCATTTCAGTCAGGCGTTGCAACCGCCACAGCATGGGCTTCTCAGGCCAGAGCATTTCAGCACAAGCGGCAAGAACAAATGTGTTGGTCATGTTGAAACTCCGCTGGCGTGAACTCAAACCTTCACAGGCTTGCCAGTCTTCCAGCTCTTGGTTGCGGCATCAGCAAGCTTCTGGGCCTGCAATCCGTCAAAGCCAGAGGGCTTCGGGTTGCGGGTCCCCTTTTCAACTGCCTGAATGAAGCTGTTGAGCTCATTGGCATAGGCCGCACCATAACGCTCCAGGAAGAAGTTCTGAATGGGGTCTGCCTGCGTGCCTTTTTCATTATGCAACTCAACCGTGGTGTTGTGAACATTGCGAGCGGTGAGCATGCCCTTGGAACCATGCACTTCCATACGTTGATCATAGCCATAGGTGGCGCGGCGAGAATTGGTGATGACAGCGATCTTGCCGGAAGCTGTTTGCATTTGAACAGCCGCCGTATCGCAATCGCCCGCCTTGCCAATCGCCTTGTCGACAAGCGATGAACCCAACGCATTCACAATCACAAATTCTTCGCCCACAAGGAAGCGCGCCATATCAAAATCATGAATCATCATATCGCGGAAAATTCCGCCTGAACCTGCCACATAGTCAGCAGGCGGTGGATTGGGATCGCGGCTGATGACGGTGACCATCTCCACATTGCCAACAGCACCAGCACGAATGCGCGATTCAAGTTCCGCAAAGTTGGGGTCAAAGCGGCGGTTGAAGCCGATCATCAAAGTCGATTTATTTTTCTCAACAACCTTGAGTGTTTTCTCAATCATTGCAACTGAAAGCGAAACCGGCTTTTCGCACATGATGGCCTTGCCCTGTTTGGAGGCCATTTGAATTTGTTCGGCATGAAAACCAGTGGGGGAGCCGATGAGGATTGCATCCACATCTTTCGCTTTCATAATCTCTTCAACCGAAGCTACTTTGGCGCCATATTGCGCAGCCAAGGCTTCTGCCGCCTTGGGCATGGCATCGGCAATATAAGCCAGTTTCGCATTGGGGTTTGCTGCGATCGTTTTTGAATGCACTTTACCAATGCGGCCTGCACCAATCACGCCAAATCTAATCATGTTCTTGTTCTCCGTTATCTTTTGGGAAGGGACTTAATAAATTTTTCAAGCTCAGGCTTGGTGATGCTGACGAGGTGTTGCTCGTGAGGGTAAGCACCAGTTTTCACATCAGCAACAAACTCACTGAACGCGGCGATGCGTTCTTTCTGCAAGCGCTCAAACTCTTTGGCAAAGTTCCGGTATATTTTCGCATGGCGCGGAATGTGGCCGGTGTTTTGGCCAAGCACGTCATCCGCAAAAAGATATTGGCAATCACCACCAATGCCAGCCCCCATTGAAACCAGAAACAACTTGGTGTGCTTGGCAATTTCAGCAGTGACTTCGGCTGGCACTACTTCAATCTCAACCCCAAAGGCACCCGCCTCTTCATATCGCATCACCAGATCATAAACGAGGCGAGCTGATTCAAAAGTTTTGCCAACCGCTTTAAACCCACCGGTCCACGTCGCTTTGGATGGAATGAGACCTGTATGGCCAATCACCGGAATGCCCTCATCGGCCATACGCCGGACGGTTTGCAGCGAGGCCGCGCAATAAACAGCATCAGCGCCATAACTCAACATTTTATAGCCCCAGCGTAAAAAGTCATCGGTGGTGCCGGAATTATCGTAGAGCGAAACGCCAGGTACGGCGAAAATGGATGGACCAACGTCGCGGAATTTCTTTTGCGCAAGAAGTTCAGGTGGCACTGAACACATATCAATGCCAGCGGCTTCGGCGGCGGCCAGTTCGTCCCAATTCTCAACCCGCATCATCGTATATTGATACTTGCCCTTATTGGCGCGCACATCGGCAACGGTCGGGCGTTTTTTAGCCATATCATCTATCCCTTCAAAAGCGATTTGAGTTGAACAGCTGGATCAGCCAAGGCCGCAATATCTGGCTTCATCTGCTTGGCAATCATCATCTCCGCCAGCTTGATGTCGCGTGCGATCGAATTGCCGGGCCCAATGCCACTGGCCCCTTTGATGGCACCATCTTCGGCGAGGTGAAACAGGATCAGGGCAGTCTCGGCTGGCGCGCGCACCACGGTTTGCGGCCCCATGTCCGCCATGCCCGCAATCTGCAAAGACAGATCATATTGATCAGACCAGAACCACGGCACATTCACATGCGCCTTGCTGCCACCCAGCATATTTTCAACCGCCGTGGCCGCCTGCTCTTGTGCCGAGCGCCAGGCCTCCAAGCGAATGCGCCGTCCACCCATCTGCTCATGGACAAAGGACGCACAATCGCCAGCCGCATAAATATCAGGATCGGAAGTTTGCATCTGCGCTGTGCAGGCAATGCCGTTTTCAATCGCAAGGCCTGTATCCGTTGCAAGTTGCACTTCAGGCGCCGCACCAATGCCCGCAATGATCGTATCTGCCGCAATCACTCGCCCATCGGCCAGATGAACCGCATGGGCGGTGAGATGGGAAAGCCCCGTGCCGATGATCATCGTAACACCCGCCTTCACATGGCGCTCATGCACCATCTTGGCGATCGGCTCGGGCACACCGCGCATCAGAATGCGTGGCTGGGCTTCAATCAAAGTGACGTCACAACCCAATTTGCTGGCCGAAGATGCCAGTTCCAAACCAATGAACCCGCCACCGATGACAACGATCTTTTTGCCCGGCTTGAATTTCTCACGCAGGACCAAAGTGTCTTGCTGGTCCCGCAATGTCAGTGCGTATTCGCCACCGGGGCAATTCAGTTTGCGCGGCTTGGCCCCCGTGGCCAAGAGCAGCTTGGCATAAGCAATCTTGCTTCCATCATTCAACGAAATGGTTTTCTCCTGGCGATTGATCGCGATCACCTTGGCGCCCAAACGCACATCCACCTTGAGCGATGCAACAATGCCTTCATCCAGCAACAAAACGGGTTCAGCACCCGCCTCATCCACAATCGAGGCCTTGGAAAGTGGTGGGCGGTCATAGGGCAGAAGCGCCTCTTCGCTCACCAGTGTGATCGGGCCTTGATAATCTTGCGCACGAAAATTAATGCAAGCCCGGGCCGCAGCCATGCCACCACCCACAATAACCATGCTCGGCACGCTGCTCATATCAGCTGAGTTCAATGAAGACGCGGCCGCCCTCAACCTTGGTCGGATAGGTCTTGAGATTGACAATGCAAGGCGCACCCTTGGCTTGGCCAGTCGTATAGTCAAAGCGGCCATTGTGCTTGGGGCATTCGATGATGTGATCCATCACCAACCCATCGCAGAGATGAACCTTTTCATGCGTACACTGCCCATCCGTGGCGTAATATTTATCGCCCGGCGAACGAAAAACTGCAAAGGTTTTGCCGCCATGATCAAAACGGATCACATCTTCATTGGCAATATCGTCGGCGGCGCAAGCATCAATCCACTGTGTCATTTCATATCCTATTCGGCTGCTGCCAAAACATTTTGCCCATGCAACCCCGGCTGATAAGGCTTGGCAGAAGCCGGCAGCTTGCGCACCAGATAAATGTCTTCGCCACGCATCTGCCGCGCCCAGATGGGCAGCATTTCTTTGTAGCACGCCCACAGGGACGCCGTCGGCGCTGGCAAATCGGCTTTGATCATTTCATGCAACCTGGGCAGCGCATGATAAGGCACCATGGGGAACATGTGATGCTCCACATGATAATTCATGTTCCAATAAATAAAGCGCGAAATCGGGTTGAGATAAACCGTGCGCGAATTCATCCGGTGGTCCAGAACGTTATCAGCCAAAGCGCCATGCTGCGTCAACCCGGTCAACACATGGTGCCAAGCGCCATAGAGTCGGGGCAAGCCAACCAGCAGCAGCGGCAGAAAGGAATGGAAATAAAAACTCGCGCCGAGCGTGGCCGCATAAATCACCACCCAAATCCGCGCCGCCAAAATCACCTTGGGCCACTCCATCTCTGGAATGAAACTTTTCTCCTGATCGACAATCTTGCCAGAGGCATTTACCAGCATCATCTTCATCGACTCAAAAGCATCCAAAACACCAACATAAGCAAGCGCCACTTTGAAGGCCACAGGTGGGCGCATCACAGCAATTTCCGGGTCAAGGCCCACGATCACTGTATCGGTATGATGGCGCGTATGGCTCCAGCGCCAGCGCGTTGGGTTACGCATGATCATGAAACAGGCGATGTGATAAACCGCATCATTCATCCACCGTGTCTTGAACGCCGTGCCGTGCCCACATTCATGCCAACGTGAATCTGTTGCTGATCCATAAAGCACACCATAACAGGCGAGCGGCACCACGGCCCACCAAGAAGGCCAGACATAAATGGCCCAGGCCGCAAACAATATCATGGCCCCCAGCCAAATGATCGTATCGCGAATGGCAGGCGCGTCGCTGCGCTTCATCAAATCCTTCATGTCCTTGCGCGCAATATCACTGTGATACCAAGCAGCAGATTTGAGCCCAGCCGCTTCCGCTGCCTTGCTCTCCGCACTCAACATCGCATAGTCCCGCATCTGCATGGAACATTTCCTCCGTTGGAGGGTGATCGTAGATCGTGCGTTCCAAATCAACAAGAATTTGCTGATGGAAACCATCAGTTTGCATCATTTCAT
>Ga0075024_100001197_pt1 | contig 10313 bp, 10 predicted proteins | sample Str013_2_FD_71389 | JGI IMG/M metagenome (GOLD analysis project Ga0075024, IMG submission 71389) | Freshwater sediment microbial communities in response to fracking from Pennsylvania, USA - Straight Creek_MetaG_SC_2013 | ecosystem: Environmental > Aquatic > Freshwater > Creek > Sediment... | reverse complement strand
GCGAAACTCCCGCTGTAACCACCTGTTCAGGTGTGCGGGTTGCAACCAAATCCTGGGCGCTGAACATGCAGGGTTTGTGCACGGCACCCGAAATCACGTCGATGAACTGAAAGGCTGCAAGCTCAGGATCAGCGCGTCGCAATTTACCTTCGTCCATACATTTACGAAAATAGGCTGCGATCCTCCCGATAGCGAAGGCGGGCCCCGCCTCATAGAAGCTTCGGCCGATTTCGGGAAATTTGTTGGCGGCGGCGATCACAATGCGCACCTGCGCAATGGACTCTTCCGACGACATCAAATGGACCATGCGCAAGCCAAGCTCATTCAAAACCTGTTCAACCGGCCTGCCATCATCCAATATGATAACCGATTGCTCAGCTTGGCGACGGCGATCTTGATAGACCATTGCCTCAAACAGCTTTTCCTTTGAAGGGAAGTAAGCATAAACCGTGCCCTTGGAAACCCCTGCTGCGCGCACAATGTCATTCATGCTGGCGGCATCAAACCCGTGCTCCAGGAACACCTGGCGGGCCCCAGCAAGGATCTGCTGACGCTTCGCGCTATCCTCGGGATTGTTGGTCGGCAGGGTGATTGGGGCGACGGTTGTCATGAAGCTTCCAAAACTTTAATGTATCGAACCGAACGGTTCAGTCTTGCACATAGCAGCGAAACTTGCTAAAGGCAAGCAATACCGAACCGTTCGGTTCACTTGAAGTGCGGCGGGGAAACCATCCACCGCTTTTTGCGTTTCTTGATCTTGAGGGAATCTGCCATGTCCGTACCTGCCTACAAGACGCCGACCAATGAAGCTCCGGCACAAAAACCGGCAGGGCCCCATGCGGTGCAGCCCGCGCCCACGACAGCGACCGCAGAGCCTAAGAAGTCCTCCAATCTCCGTCGGATCATTTTGGGGGCAGTTGCGCTTGTCGCTTTGGGCTTCGCAGTGAAATATGGCTATTACTACATGGCGACAGGGCGCTTCATGGTTTCGACCGATGATGCCTATGTGAAGGCTGACACCTCTATTCTCAGCTCGCGCATTTCCGGCGTGGTGGTGGCAACTCCAGTTGCCAACAACACCCCGGTTAAGGCAGGCGATGTTGTGCTGCGCATTGACCCAAAGGATTATGATCTGGCGCTGACGATGGCGAAAGCCAAAATCGCCACACAGCAAGCGGCAGTGGCTGTTTATGCAAAACAAAAAGCCGCTCAAGCAGCTCAAATCACTTCCGCTGAAGCGCAGCTGAAAAGTGCCAATGCCACCGAGTTGAACGCCGTGTTGACCCAGCGCCGAGCCAGCCAATTGGTGAAAACCGATGTGGGCTCTTTGCAAGCGATGGACGACGCAAACCGCGCGCGCGACGTGGCCGAAGCAGGCATCACCTCTGCCAATGCCAATGTTGACGCGGCGAAGGCGCAGCTCGACGTGCTGGCCGCCAATGAAGCCCAAGCCAAAAGCGTTTTGGCCGAATTGCAATCGTCTCTCGACAAAGCCCAATCAGATCGTGACTCGGCTGATGTGAAAGCGCCTTTTGATGGTGTAATTGCCAACCGTGCCGTAGCCCCCGGCCAGTTTGTGGCCCCTGGTGTTAACCTGATGGCACTTGTGCCGGTTCAATCCAGTTTCTTGATTGCCAATTTCAAGGAAACCCAGCTGCCCGATATTCATCAAGGCGCTAAAGTTGAAATCACCGTTGATGCCTATAAGGGTGAAACTTATGAAGGCAAAGTTGCAAGCCTTTCGCCATCTTCAGGCGCTGAATTCTCATTGCTGCCGCCAGATAATGCCACCGGCAATTTCACCAAGATCACCCAGCGCTTTCCAGTGAAGATTTTGGTCGCACCAGAAGTTTCCGCAAAACTGCGCCCCGGCATGTCTGTTTCTGTTGATATTGACAGCCGCGACAAGGGCGAAAAATAATGTCAGCCGCTGCCGCACCAACAGTTCCAGCGGCTGTGCAAGCGGTACCTACGCGCCACATCGTGGCGTTCTTTTTCATGGTGTTTGGCATGTTCATGGCGATTCTGGATATCCAGATCGTGTCTTCATCTCTGGCCGAAATCCAGGCAGGCATCTCCGCTTCGGCAGATGAAATCCCATGGGTGCAAACCAGCTATCTGGTGGCCGAGGTGGTGATGATCCCACTTTCCGGCACGCTCACTCGCATATTCTCCACCCGCTGGCTGTTTGTGGCGGCCTGCGCGTCATTCACGCTGATGAGCCTGATGTGTGCATTGTCGAGTTCCATTGGTGAGATGATGGTGTGGCGCGCCTTGCAGGGCTTCCTTGGCGGCGCGATGATCCCCACCGTTTTTGCCACGTCATTCACGGTTTTTCCACCGCGCCTGCGCAATGTGATTTCGCCGGTGATTGGCCTGATTGCCACGCTGGCCCCCACCATTGGGCCAACGGTTGGCGGTTATCTCACCTCCATTTATTCGTGGCACTGGCTGTTTCTGGTCAACATTGTGCCGGGAATTATTGTCACCATCGGTACTTGGGCGACGATTGATTTTGACAAACCGAATTTCAAACTGATCAGATCATTCGATTGGCTGGGCATGATCGTGCTGGCATTCTTTCTGGGCTCGCTCGAATATATTTTGGAGGAGGGTGCCGCTGACGATTGGCTGAATTCTGATATCATCCGCAATCTGATGATGATTTGCGTTGTCTCCGGCACCATTTTCTTCTGGCGGATGTTCACCAAGCCCAATCCGCTGGTTGATTTTCACGCCTTCACCAACCGCAATTTCACCGCTGGCTGCATCTTCTCATTCACCATGGGCATCGGCCTCTATGGTTTGACTTATCTCTACCCCGTCTATCTCGGACGGGTTCAAAACTATTCTTCGATGCAGATCGGCACCACGATGTTCGTGACGGGCATCGCCATGTTCCTGACCGCACCTATCGCGGGCAGGCTGTCTGGGAAAATTGATCCTCGCATCATGATTGGTGGCGGCTTTCTCGGCTTTGCGCTGGGCACTTGGCAGGCCCATTACATCGATAGCACCTGGGCCTTTTGGGAGTTGTTGATCCCGCAAATCTTGCGCGGCGTGTCTTTGATGATGTGCATGGTAACTGTGACCAATGTTTCGCTCGGCACCCTCACGCCCACCATGATGCGTGGCGGCTCAGGCCTGTTCAACCTCACGCGCAATCTCGGGGGGGCTGTGGGCCTTGCCTTAATCAACACCATCATGAACCAGCGCTTTGACCTTCACCTGCAGCGCCTGCATGAGGATGTGACTTGGAGCAGCGCCCAAGCCAATCAGACTGTTCAGGACATGACCTTTGCCTTCAGCAAACTAGGCTCCAATGCCAATTTGGCGGCACTGCGTCAGGTCTCACTGCTGGTGCGCAGGCAAGCTTTTACATTGGCCATTGCCGACATCTTCTTTTTGTTGACGATCATTTTCTTCAGCATCATCTTGCTTTTGCCCTTGCTGCAAAAGCCCAAGCCGCAAGGCGGCGGTGGGCACTAAGCTCCATCACCGTTCAAATGGGTGGGCAACGTAAGGTTCTTTGGCCTTCAAGTGAATGCAATTAATCGATTTGCCTAGCCTGTCAGTACACACGTTGACTGCAACCAAAGAATCCAGACTGCGGAAATTGGCCGTCACCAAGCCCAACCTTTCGCGCTCATAGCTGTGATAACTGATCCAGTTCATGTCCTTGGGGGCGGCCTTGTCCATCTCAGCCAAAATATCAAGTGAGCCACCCATCTCTCTGATATAAGACGATAACTCCATTTTCAATTTCGGCGTGATGCCCACTACCGTCTTCTTTGCCATATAGGTGCGTTTGACAAAACTGCGTGAAATGATCTGCTTCTTGCCATGCACCATGCGATATTTGATCCAGAAATGATCGACATAGGGCTGGGTTTGGCCAATGGGCTCATGCAGACCAATAAGAGATAATTGATCAACCACGCGGTGCATGCCACCCAGCAACACCAAAGGGCAGGCAGAGGCGCAGTAAGCGCGCATTTGCGTGGCCCGGCCATCATAGGCTTTGAGAATGGGGTCAGGGTTGCAGCCGCCCAAGTTGCCCCTCTTTGGCGGACAGCTGTTGAACAGGCTTTTGCCGACGGCGGTATCCATTTTGTATTTACGCAACATCCGCCCCATAGATAATGCCGAATAGATGCTGCCGCCACCGGAATTAAGAACCAACGGCAGTTTGCGCACGGCAGGATCGGCCAGAAACCTTTGCAGTTTTGCTGAGGTTTGCGGAACAATCTTGCCTTCAGCTGCAATCCACTCAGGGCAATCTGGCTCACACTTGGGGTCAGAATAGCGCATCACCCAGAAATCCATCTCAGGCTCAACGATTGTTGCAGGCTTGGTGGTTTCGGCGGGCTTGGCCGCAACAGGGGTGGGCGCAGGCGCTGCATGCCCAACTGCTAAGGCCAGCCAGAAACCAAAATATACAATCGCCAATCTGGTTATCGACATCAAAGTGCCCCCACTCAATAATGTCAGCCTAATCAATTCATCAAATCTTGCAAGCGGGTTGCCTTATTCCTATCTTGTCTCTAAACAGCCACAAAATTGATTTTAGAGGCGATAATGCAAACAGTTCTGTTGATGATCCATCTGGTTATTGCCGTTTTCTTGATCGGCCTTGTTATGCTGCAAAAATCTGAAGGTGGCGCGTTGGGCATTGGCGGCGGTGGCGGCGGACTATTTTCGGCGCGTGGTGTTGGCAACACCCTGACGCGTGCTACGGCGATTTTGGCTGCGGCCTTCTTTGCCACATCAATTGCACTTACCGTTTTGGCCAATCACAAATCTGATAACGCCATCGGCTTGCCTGCGGGGCCGATCACCTCAAATGAAGTTGATGGTGTTGTGGCCAAGGGCACACCCGTGCTGCCTGACCAAGGCTCAGGTGTTTTGCCAAACCTGGATAGTGGCAAGCCTGCGGTTCCCACCAATCAGTAATAGGCTGTGAAACAATACAAGTTTCACAAAGTTCCACAGTTATTTTAACCCCAGATGATTCTTTGCTACGAATCATCGTGGCCAGTTGTTAGGTTGGTTTCCCATGGCGCGATATATCTTCATTACTGGCGGCGTGGTTTCCTCACTAGGCAAGGGATTGGCATCTGCGGCTTTGGGCGCATTGTTGCAGGCCCGCGGCTTTAAGGCCCGTCTTAAAAAACTCGATCCCTATTTGAATGTTGATCCCGGCACGATGAGCCCCTATCAACATGGCGAAGTTTTCGTCACTGATGATGGCGCGGAAACTGATCTCGATCTCGGTCACTATGAGCGTTTCACAGGCCGGCACGCCAACAAGTTTGATAACATCACCACCGGCAAGATTTACCAAGACATCATCACCAAAGAGCGCCGTGGCGATTATCTCGGCGGCACGGTGCAGGTGATCCCGCATGTGACGGATTCAATCAAAGACTTCGTGCGTCAAGGCAATGAGGGCATTGATTTTGTGCTGGTAGAAATTGGCGGCACGGTGGGCGACATTGAAGGCCTGCCATTCTTTGAAGCCATCCGCCAATTTGGCCAGGAAGAGCCGCGTGGCAATTGTATTTATATCCACCTGACCTTGATGCCTTACATCCCAACGGCTGGTGAGTTGAAAACCAAGCCGACGCAACATTCTGTAAAAGAGCTGCGCTCCATCGGCATTCAACCCGATATTCTGCTCTGTCGTGCTGACCGCGAAATTCCAGTCAATGAACGCAAGAAGATCGCACAATTCTGTAACGTGCGCCCATCTGCTGTCATTCAAGCATTGGACGTGGCCAATATCTATGATGTGCCGCGCGCCTATCACGCCGAGGGCCTCGACACTGAAGTGCTGCAATGTTTCGGCATCACAAACGCAAAGGCTCCTGACCTTTCCAAATGGGATGAGATTCAAAACCGCATTGTGCACCCTGAAGGTGAAGTGAATATCGCGGTGGTGGGCAAATACACGGGCCTGCTTGATGCCTATAAGTCGCTGAAGGAAGCGCTGGTGCATGGCGGCATTGCCAACAAGGTGAAAGTCAATCTCGAATGGATCGAGAGCGAGATATTCGAAAAGGGTGATCCTGCACCCTATCTCGAAGGCGTGCATGGCATTCTCGTTCCCGGTGGCTTTGGTGAACGCGGCAGCGAAGGCAAAATCAAAGCCGCCACTTTTGCCCGCACCCGCAAGGTGCCTTATTTCGGCATCTGTTTCGGCATGCAAATGGCCTGTATCGAGGCCGCGCGCAGCTTGTGTGGCATTCCTGATGCGTCATCAACCGAATTTGGTGAAACCAAAGAACCAATCGTTGGCACGATGACAGAATGGATGAAGGGCAATGAGCTCGAAATCCGCAAACAAGGCGGAGACTTGGGCGGCACCATGCGCCTTGGTGCTTTTGACGCAAGCTTGAAGCCAGACAGCCACATTGCCAAGATCTATGGCGACACCAAAATCTCTGAGCGCCACCGCCACCGCTATGAAGTCAACACAGCTTATCGGCCCATGTTGGAAAAGGCGGGTCTTTCATTCTCCGGCCTGTCACCTGATGGCTTGCTGCCAGAGACAGTGGAATATGCCGATCACCCTTGGTTCATCGGTGTGCAATATCACCCTGAACTGAAGTCAAAACCCTTTGCGCCACATCCATTGTTCGCCTCGTTCATTCAGGCTGCCGTGGTGCAGAGCAGGTTGGTATAAAATGGATAACAAGTTTCTCGAAGAAGTGCGCATCGCCCACGAAGAATTTGTCAAACTTTCTGGTCTTGAATATATGCAGCGCGCCGTGCGGGATGGCACAACTTATCCCTTCGCCAAACTGCTCGGCATGCAGCTGGTTCTAGCTGAAGATGGTCATGTGATCTTGGAAGCTGAACCGCGCCATGAATTCTACAATCCCATGAACCGCATTCACGGCGGCTGGCTGGCCAGCATCATGGATTCAACTCTTGGCTCTGCTGTCCTCACTAAATTGGGGGCAGGGGTTGGCGCTGGCACAGTGCAGTTGAGCGTGAACTATGTGCGCAAGGTGGCTGTTGAAAGCGGCATGTTGACTGCGGAAGCTTGGGTCAAACACGCAGGTCGCAGCATGTTGACGGCTTCAGCTGAAATCCGTGACAGCTTTGGCAATTTATGTGTCCATGGCACGGGAACTTTCCTGCCATATCAAAAGTGATCAGGCGGGGTCTGCCAAACCCAATTTCCGCTCACGCCAAATAATAAATAACCCTGAACCAATGATGAGCGCCGCCCCCAATACAGTGGAGATCGCCGGTACATCTCCCCAAATCAGGAAACCGGAAAACACCGACCAAATGATTGAGCTGTAATAGAACGGCGAGATCACTGATGCAGGTGCCGCGTTGTAAGCGCGGATCAAGCACATATGCCCAAGGCCAGCGGCCAAGCCTGAGCCCACAAACAATGCCCAACCTTCAAGGGTGGGCCAAGTCCAAGACAACGGCAGCACAACACTTGTCACAACAGCGCCCACTAGAGCTGAATAGATCAGCGTGGTGCGTGGGTCTTCGCCGCGCAGCGAGCGGGTGGCAGTCTGATAGGTGGCGTTGGTGACGGCCGCCGTGAACAACAGCAATATCCCATGGTTGATTTGTCCTTGCGCCATTTCCCAGAAGCGCATCACGATCATTGCTCCGAGAAAGCCAATGGCAATGCTGGTCATGCGTCGCCAGCCCACATGCTCGCCCAGAAATATAGATGAAAACAAAGTGACGAAAATCGGTGTCATCATCATGATGGTGGTGCCGGTGGGCAGGGGCATGACGGCGATACCAGCATTGAAAATTCCAGTAGTGATCGAAAGCATCAACGAGCGTGAAAGTTGAAGCGAGACCTGTTTTGATTTCACCAGTTGCGGCACGTGCCTGCCTGCCAACAGAAGCGCAAAAATGGTTGAAAAGAAAAACCGCGCCCAGCTCACCTCAAGCAATGAATATGTCGCAAGTGCATATTTCATGATGCTGTCCAGCATCACAAAGCAAAACATGGTGGCCAACATCCACAAGATGCCCTGGCTGCTGGATGCCAAGCCGCTATCTGATTTCATGACCGCTTCTTTTTCTCGCAACTGCAAAAAACATCAGACAACCTTAAAAATTGTCAGGTTGCTACAGCGCGTTAACATATCTTAACGGTGAGTCGTGTTAATAACTGGACAAGTGATTCAGGGAATTCGGGGAATTGAGGGGAAACTAATGGCCACGGAATTAAAACATCCAGCTGACGAAATTGCGAGGGCTTTGTCTCGCGCAAATGGCATTCTAACGGTTATCGGCGGCTGCTTTGACAAGCAGTCCGGCCAGTTTGCGATCGGCACATCATATCTGGCCGAATCAATTACCGCCGTGGACAGTTTGCTGAATGCGGCTACCGCAGCGTTGGCGCGCCTTTACCAGACCTGTGATTTGTCGGTCATTCGTGAAATTTCAGAAGTCCAGACCCAGGGTTTTGCTTCTGAGGAAGCTGGGGTAAATGTGCAACCTGCGCCAATTGTTGAGGAAGTAGTTCCAGCAGCGGACGCCACCTCGCAGTATTCGCGGCCCGCCGCACAAGCGGCTGCTGCTGCCAAAACCGGGTACCTTGCTGCCTTTGGCCCGACTGAGGCCACTGCGAGCTTGGTTGAGCGTGCCGAATCCATAGTTCCAGTTTTTAAAGTCGCGCAGCACAGCAAGCGCGAAGCACTGCTGGAGCAGCCCGCGCTAACTTATGACGAGCTTTTGGCCAAAGTAACCGCAGTTGCGGATCAAGCGGCGTTTCAGGCCCATTCTTCGCCAACAGAGCGTTCGTTGTTGCCAGCTCTTGAGGGCTTGCGCGCTGATCTGCTGAAGATGCGCTCAGTCGCCTGACAACAGCCGATTTTTTCTGCCACAAATCTGCCGCGGCAAGTTCATGCCCTTGCCATTGTCCAGTGGCACCTGTGGCCGGACAATGCTTTGTTGATTTCCTTAACAGCATCTCCACAAGTGAGAATTCGGATGCTATAGGGCGAACGACAGGGCGACAGGCAAATCGGGAGTTATTTTGAATGTTAAAAAAAATTGTAGCCTCGCTGGCAATCTTGGCGAGCCTCGCAAGTGTGGCGAAAGCTGAAGCAACGGCAATCAACCCATTGGGCGATTGGACGCTGAGTGATGGTCGCCTGACCGTAAAAGTGGTTTTTTGCCAGGGCAACCGCGTTTGCGCCAACGTGATCCGCTTGCAAGAACCAAACAATGGTGACGGCACGCCGAAGCTGGATCTCAAAAACAAGAATCCAGCCATGCGTTCGCGTCATTTGATTGGCATGCCTGTCATCGAGGGCATGGAGCAAACGGGTGCCAACACCTGGAAGGGCACGATTTATTCATCAGATGATGGTGACTTTTACCGTGCCTATGCCACACTCAATGGTGATCACTTGGATGTGAAAGGTTGCTGGTTTGTGGTTTGCCGCGATTTGAATTTCAATCGCAGCAAATGAACTTAAAGCGTCTGGCTTTTGTGCTCTTGGCTTTGGCAGTGTTTGCACTGCCAGCCAAGGCATTGGACAAGGCGCTTGAGGGATTGCCTTTTGCAAAGCGCTTGGCTCTTGCCAAGGCAGGTGACAATGCCGCTAAATTTGCAGTGGGTGAGTCTTACGAGAAGGGTGAGGGCGTAAAGCTCAACGTGCTGGAAGCTGCCAAATGGTATCGCCAGGCCGCGCTGGCTGGCGTTCTTGATGCACAATTCCGTTTGGCATTGCTGATTGAAAAGGGTGCGCAGGGCCTGAAACCAGACAAGCTGGCCGCCACCAAACTTTTGCTCGCTGCCGCAAACAAAGGTCATGGCCCTTCACAGCTGGCCTATGGCCAAAAGCTGCACCGTGGCGATGGTGTGCCGCAGGATGACAAAGTTGCGGCCCTATGGGTGCACAAGGCCGCTGAGCAAGGCCTGGCCACCGCCCAGAATGACTATGGCTCCATGCTGCTGCATGGCTGGGGCATTGAGCGCAATCTGGACGAGGCGTTCAAATGGTTTGAAAAAGCTTCCAACCAGGGTGACCTCTGGGCGATGAATAATTTAGGCGGCATGTATGAGCAAGGCTGGGGAACAGCCAAGGATCAAGCAAAAGCCATCGAGCAATATCAACGCTCTGCCGCAAAGGGCAACGAGGCGGCTCGCAAGAACCTTGAGCGCTTGGGCCTGCCGCTGCCTGCCAACAACCTCTAGTATAATTTACGATTGCTTCACCACGTTTCTTGATTGGGCCTTAACTGCGCTTGCGTAAACTTTCGTGAAATTTACGGAGTTTGCGATGGCAAGAGATCGCCTGACGATATCATTATTGGGT
>Ga0075024_100001194_pt1 | contig 10322 bp, 10 predicted proteins | sample Str013_2_FD_71389 | JGI IMG/M metagenome (GOLD analysis project Ga0075024, IMG submission 71389) | Freshwater sediment microbial communities in response to fracking from Pennsylvania, USA - Straight Creek_MetaG_SC_2013 | ecosystem: Environmental > Aquatic > Freshwater > Creek > Sediment... | reverse complement strand
CTACAATTCCAAAATTCCTCTACATTTATTCTTCAAACCTGAACGAAGATAAGTTTTTGAAATGACCATTCAACTTTACCCTTTCCTTTAGAATTTCCATCTCGGCAATTACAGGCAATACTTTGCTCAGATGTCGCTTCACGTATTCCTGCCGTTGTTCTTCCAAAAATAAACCCAGCAATTCATATTCTTCCTGCAATGATAATCCTGCATGATGCGCAATATCATACACATTCAGCTGGTCGTCTGGTTTTTTAAAATCTTTGCTGATATGCAACAAACGATGTAACTCCCTGATCGCATTTACCACTTTTTTCATCAATTCCCCGTTTCCTTCATCCTCCACATTTTCTGGATAATTAACAATGGCGCCACTATATAATTTATCGGGTATTGATTTGATTACTTCAAGGATACGAAAAACAGTAGTGCCGGTTGTAGTGATATCCATTTCCCCATTTTCCTGAACATTTACTATTGCTGTGATTTTTACAAGAGTTCCTATATCATTCAGTTTGTTATTGATCACTGTAGGTATTCCGAAATTCTTATTTTCTGTATAACATTCATTGATTAATTGTTTATACCTCGGCTCAAATATGTGCAGGTTCAGGCTTTCGCCTGGATATACGACAATACTTAACGGAAATATGGGAATGAAATTGGTCATGAATAAATTTTGTACTTGCCGGTGTTGGCTCTTATGGTTATTTCAACTCAAATTTACTTGCTTGCAGCATTTGAATTAAAAAATTCTGCAATGCTTGACAAAAAATTTTGATTTTATTTTTTATCTTTTATTACAAGCCATATCTTTCCATTTGCTTTTACCATTACATCCTGGATAAGAATGAATGCAAGCGATCTTACCAACAATGCAAAGTCATTATTGCAGTCCATCCGGGAGGGCAATACCCATATTCTTGCGAGGAGCATTTCACTAATCGAGAATGAGGCGCCCGCATATTCGAAAATACTGGAAGCGCTGGAAGGCGATTATCCCTCTTCTATCATTGGCATTACCGGCCCACCGGGATCTGGCAAAAGTACGCTGGTGGATGGATTGGTGGGGCAATGGGTACAGCAGGACAAAAAAGTGGCGGTGCTTTGTGTTGATCCTTCTTCCCCATTTCATTTGGGCGCCTTATTAGGAGATCGTATCCGGATGAGTGAATGGTACAATCATCCGCAGGTATTCATCCGCTCTTTGGCCACCCGTGGCTCATTGGGCGGCCTACATCCAAAGATCATCGAAATAACCGATTTGCTCAAAGCGGCCGAGTTTGATTTTATCATTGTTGAAACGGTAGGAGTAGGACAAAGCGAAGTAGAAATTTCAGGACTTGCTGATACAACTGTTGTCGTATTGGTTCCTGAAGCGGGTGATGAAATACAGACTATGAAAGCGGGACTGATGGAGATCGCAGATATATTTGTTGTAAATAAATGTGATCGCCCGGATGCGGATCGTTTTATCAAACACCTGCAAACTATATTTGATTTTAATATTACAGGCGAACAGCAAGAACCTATTATTGTAAAAACCGTTGCCTCTGAGCGAAAAGGATTACAGGAACTGGCTGAAAAAATTCTTCAACATCGGAAAAATATAAACGAGGAACAAAAAATAGTCATGCTTGCTGAAAAAGCTCATCGTTTAATCATTCAAAAACGCGTGCAGGATATCAGGAAAAATGAGTTGATAAATAAAATTCGGAAGGCCATGTTGGAACCAGGTTTCAATATATATGAATTTATAAAGAGGAACTTCTGATTGGAATGATTTGAATAATATTCTATGCGAAAATATTTTTAATAGTACAACACTTTAGTGGATAATATCTTCGTTGCTGCTACTTGGTTGCAGCTTTCAATTTTTTAAAAAAATTCTTCCATTTTAAAATGGCGGACAAGGCCGGCGCTGTCAAAGGCCCATCGAAAGATGATCCGCTGCGTAGATAATGATTTGTAAAAGTACCGGAAGTAATTCCCCATTTAGCAATAAAAGTATAATAGCCCTTATTCTTAACTACCCGGCTTACGGATTTTGAGCCGAAATGATATACCCGGCTTTTACTAACGCCTTTAAATAAACGCACCCCCAGTTGCCATAACTTCATAGAAAAGTCAGGATCAGAGTACATGCCTGGTGAAAACTCAGTACTATAACCGCCAACAAGGCCCCAAATATCTTTATGCACCACGTTGGGTGGCCATGTAGATCCAAGCCAATCATCTTTTTGCAAGGTTGAAAATTTATCCAGCAATTTTGCTTCCTGGAATGAATGAATATCTTTTCCATAATTTTTTACCATCACGCATCGATTACCGGTAAACTCCGGCTCAATGGCTGTTGACGAAAAAAAGAAATAATTGTGCCCTGCATTTTTAATTTCATTGAATAAGGCAGTATCCCAGCCCGGGCAGACATACATATCGTCATTCATATATACAATATAATCGGTAATGACGAGTTTACTGCTTATATTCAAAGCATAGCAAATACCAATATTTTTTTCACTGTAAGTATAGTCGAGGTCATTCTGGGAATTAACCCATTCAAATGTTCCATCGTTTCCTTCATTGATATGAACAATTAACTGATGTGGGAAATGAGAATTTTTACGAATGCTTTCAATGCAGAGTTTTAAATAAGCAAGATTGTTCCAACTGGGGATCAATATAGAAAAAACAGGATTGTTTTGCCGAGAAATTTTACGTTTTTGAATGGCGGTGGATCCGGGCATGCGGCTTTGAATGAGTAAGCAATTTATGAAAACTAATCAAGGGACTTGAATCGAAAGCGGGGATATTAATGATTAAGCCAATCAGGGTTCGCGGTTATTTTTCCACCATCGGTATCCGATATATCCAAAAATGGCAAGGGGTGCAAAAGCGAGATACAGGATACCTGCATTCAATGCTGCCGCAGGCTTTTCGCCCATCTGCTGCGTGGTTTTTGTACAGATAGAACATTGGGCAGTGGCACCATGAATGCCCAGCAATAATAAACAGTGAATAGTGAACAACAATATCAGGCCCCACTTTTTCATCTTACAGGCTTTGTACAAAGTTACAAGGATTCTAAAAAGGAAAATCAATTCAATTTTTATCCGACTTCCTCTGTTTTCAGCATTTTTTGAAATTTCTTCCTTTCATCTTCATCCAGAATGGTTTTACGCAAACGGATATTTTTAGGTGTTACTTCAATACATTCGTCCTGCTGTATATATTCCATGCATTCTTCCAGCGACATTGATATTTTCGGTGCGATACGTGAAGCATCGTCGCTGCCGCTGGCGCGGTGGTTTGTCAATTTTTTAGGTTCGGTCGCATTTACGATCAGGTCACCCGGTTTGATATGTTCAGCAATGATCTGTCCCTTATATACTTCTTCTCCGGGATCTACAAAAAAAGCTCCTCGATCCTGTAATTTGTCAATTGAATATCCAGTGGTGCGATCCTGGTTTTTCGAAAGCAATACCCCGTTATTTCTTCCGGGTATCGGTCCCTTCCAGGGTTTATATTCATTGAACCGATGGGCCATCACAGCTTCACCGGCAGTATTTGTCAGCATATTCGACCGAAGCCCGATAAGGCCACGAGAAGGAATTTCAAATTCTAAGTGTTGCATTTCTCCCTTTGTTTCCATGACAAGTAATTCACCCTTACGTTGAGTTACGAGGTCAATCACTTTACCGCTATATTCATCCGGAACATCCACCACCAGTACTTCAAAGGGTTCGGATTTTTTTCCATTTATTTCTTTTACGATCACCTGCGGCTGGCCAACAGTCAGTTCGTATCCTTCCCGGCGCATCGTTTCAATCAATATCCCCAAATGCAGAATACCACGTCCATATACAAGAAATCCATCGGCACTATCGGTATCCTCTACCCGAAGTGCAAGATTTTTTTCTGTTTCTTTCATCAGGCGGTCGCGAAGGTGACGCGATGTAACGAATTTACCATCGCGGCCATAAAATGGAGAATTGTTGATAGAGAACAACATGCTCATCGTGGGTTCGTCCACACTGATAACAGGTAACGCTTCGGGATTTTCCCCATCTGCAATCGTATCTCCGATATTAAAATCTTCCACGCCCACTACGGCACAAATATCTCCCGCTATTACTTCAGTTGCTTTCTTTTTACCAAGCGATTCAAACACATACAATTCCTTTGCACGTTGTTTTTTAATGACGCCTCCTGCCTGCATCAAGGAAAAAGGTTGTCCCTCTTTGATAGATCCGCGGGTTACTTTACCAACCGCAATTCTTCCAAGAAAAGAAGAATAATCCAGCGAGGTGATCTGCAATTGCAGGCTTCCTTCGCTGATTGCAGGAGCTGGAACATATTTCAAAATACCATCGAGTAATGGTGTGATATCTTCGGAAGGAGTCAATGAATCATTGAACCATCCATGTTTGCCCGAACCATAATATGTCGGAAAATTCAGTTGCGCCTCTGTAGCATTCAGATTGAAGAATAAATCAAATATGGCATCATGCACTTCATCAGGACGACAGTTCGGCTTATCTACTTTATTGATAACAACAATTGGCTTTAGATTTAATTGCAATGCTTTTTGCAATACGAAACGGGTTTGAGGCATAGGCCCCTCGAATGCATCAACCAACAGCAATACTCCATCTGCCATCTTCAGTACACGTTCCACTTCACCACCAAAATCGGCGTGACCAGGCGTGTCGATTACATTTATCTTTACATCCTTGTATTTAACAGCTGCATTCTTACTAAAAATGGTAATGCCTCTTTCACGCTCAAGGTCATTGCTATCCATAATCAATTCACCGGTTTCCTGATTGTCGCGAAAAACTTTTGTGGCATGCAGAATCTTATCCACCAAAGTAGTTTTACCGTGGTCAACGTGAGCGATGATTGCTATATTCCTTATCTCCATATACTTTACTTTTTAACGCTAGCCACTGGGTATTAGTATTATCAAATAGTTAACTACTAACAATTTAGAGCTGAGTACTTTTTTTGAACGTGCAAAGGTATGGCTTTTTAACGGGAGATCAAACTCTATGTGTGAATATCTGAACCGGGATTTTAAACGATTTTGCTGATTTATACGATTAACTTATTCGAGTAAAGATTATTATGATCAGAGCAATCAGCAAAATCGTTTAAAATCCCGGTTCAGATATTCACACATTAAATCAGGGAGTATAATGCAAAAAGGCTTGTTAAACTCTTACATATATTTTTCGCTTATCGAGGTAATATCCTACCAGCCAGCATACCAACATCCAGCTTATTGCGAACAACAAAGAGCCGAAATAAAGCCCGGCATGTTTATATATATTTTCATATAACCAATTATAAAGCGCCATCCCTGGCTTTGGACGTATGATGTATAGGACAATTACTCCAATTTCAGATAGTAGGTAAATGAACAAAGGATTTTTTCCAAATACTGTAAAAAAATTTGTCCATTTTGTTTTACCGAGAAAATCAATTACATAGATAATCGCTGATAAAATAATGCAATCAAGTCCCACTGTATACAATACAAAAGAACTGGTCCATAATTTTTTATTAATTGGAAAAACAAGATCCCAGAAATAAGCTGCAGTTATACATGCAAAACCTGCCAGCAAAAGTTTTGACATCCCTTCATAGGTTTTACCTTTTTGCTGCAGGAATTGCCCTGCCATATATCCTCCAATCACATTTCCTATTGATGGAAAAGTGCTTAACAGGCCCTCGGGTTCAAAGGCAACTCCTTCGCCATGATACATGTGGTTTTCACCCAACAGCCATTTATCTATTGTATATCCGAAATTGGTAGTCATCCCCAGGTGATTAGCCGAATCACCAAACAACATCATCACTGCCCAGTACAACAGCAATATAATTCCTGCTGCAATCAGAGATGTTCTTGGTTTCAGATAATAGATCATCAGGGAAGCAATGCAATAAGCAAGTGCAATGCGCTGCAACACACCAAATATCCTTGTATGAGAAATGGGAGAAAAAATAATATGATTGCTCTTATCCATTTCCACGAAAGGAAACCAATACAGTAAGTAGCCGCATAAGAAAATGATGATGGTGCGTTTAAAAATTTTTGCCAACACCTGCGATTGGGGGAGGCCGGCCCATTTAACCATCACAAAGCTCATTGCGTTGCCGACAGCAAATAAAAAAGAGGGGAATACCAGGTCGGTCGGTGTGAAACCATTCCACCTGGCATGTTCCAGCGGCGAATAAGAAAATTGTCCGCTGCCGGGCGTGTTGACAATAATCATAAAACAAATGGTCATTCCGCGAAATACATCCAGGGCAAGAAAGCGTTGGCTGGGAGATGACATAAGCAATCAGTTTGGGTGAGATAATCAGAGCGCTATACAACCCTAATATCGGAAACTTCTTTCAATCAACCTATTTGCCAGCGCAAAATAAAAATTGTTATAATAATCTTCTGATGATCCGGAGAATGATCGTAATCAAAATACTGAAAACAATCATAGTGGTAATCGGAAAATAGAAACGGAAATTTTTTCTTACAATATGTATGTCGCCAGGAAGATGGCCGATCCAGTGCAGCTTATCATAAAAGAAATAAATGACGATACCAATCAAAATAATTACTCCGCCTGCCAGTATTATATATTTGCCTGTTTCAGGGTTCATATAATTTTTTTTCCTGTATTTATTTAAATTGCCCGCTTATTAATACATTCACTTCCAAATTTACTTTATGCGCAGGAAATGGCTACTCACAATTCCGGTTGTTTTAATCATAGCGTATGCCTCGGGACCAAACCCCGGCACACCAAAATACAATAAAGAAATGCCAGTTGTTCCCTCCGGATCTTCGCTATTGGAAATATATATAAATAACAATGAGGCGCAGCATAAACTCAAACCCGACAACCAGGCAAGGATCATTTGGGCGAATGATTCGCTGAAAGAGAAAACTGATTATGCAATTGTTTACCTGCATGGTTTCTCTGCTTCACAAAAAGAAGGAGATCCTGTACACAAAAATATTGCAAAAGAATTCGGGTGCAATTTATACCTGTCACGTTTGGCCGAGCATGGGATTGATACAGTTGACCAGTTAATCAATCTCACGCCCGACAAATACTGGGAGTCCGCTAAACAGGCAGTTGCTATTGGTAAGCAATTGGGCCGGAAACTAATATTGATGGGCACTTCCACAGGTGGAACGCTTGCATTGCAACTAGCTGCCGCTTATCCCGATGATATAGCTGCATTGATATTATTGTCACCAAATATTGCGATCAATGATCCCAATGCGTGGATCATAAATAATCATTGGGGGCTTCAAATAGCAAGATTTGTAAAGAAAAGCAATTACAATACATCCGAAGATGACAGACCAGCTTATAAACAATACTGGAACAAAACTTATCGGCTGGAAGCAGCCGTAGCTCTTGAAGAATTATTGGAAACCGCTATGACTGAAGAAACTTTTGAAAAAGTAAAACAGCCCGTACTGCTTTTATATTATTATAAAGATGAGATGCACCAGGATAATGTAGTGAAGGTATCTGCAATGCTTAGCATGTTTGATCAGTTAGGTACACCATCTGCCCAAAAAAGAAAACAGGCAATGCCCAATACCGGTAATCATGTTATTACTTCTCCAATTAAATCAAATGATGTGGAAGGAGTGGAAAAAGAAGTAGAAAAGTTTATGAGGGAAATAATTATTAAGTGAAGTATGGGGTAAGCGGCGTAAGGTATAGCAACAGGATGATGCTATACCTTATGCCCTACGCCTTATGCCTTATATCCCATTGTAACAACAAATTCTCCCGGCACTTCGTACTTTTTCCCTTTTTTATATTGATTAATGGAGGCGAGATATTCAGCATGCGCCTCTGCCTTCACTGCATCGCTGAATTTATTATAAGCAAGCGCAACCGGACCTCCTGCAAAAGCGGCCCCACAGGCCTCTTCATCCGTTGGGTATTGAAGTGTTGTTGAAATTTTTTTTGATTCAATGCGGGTATATCCTGCAGATTTGAAATATAATGGAAGTTGACCGGGATTGCCTAAATTAAAAAACATTGGGCACACTTCGGACGTCACTCTTTTGTCAACAATCTCAAAAATTTCTGCCCAGCCACAATGATCACGCTGCCCCCATACTGCTGCCGCGGCCCGTCCTCCGGATTTCAACACACGATGCATTTCTTTCAATGCTTTGAGCGGATCGGGCATATACATGAGGCCAAGCGCACAAATCGCCACATCAAAGTTATTGTCTGCCGCTTCCAGTTCTTCTGCATCCATTCGCACAAACTGAATACCCGTCAAATTTTTTTCTTTCGAAGCAGCAGTTGCCATTTCCACCATCTTATCAGAAATATCCGTTCCTAAAACAAATCCACTATCTCCAACTACCTGCCTGGCTCTGAAGCTCACCAATCCTGTACCACTCGCTGTATCCAACACCTGCTCTCCCAACTTCAATTTTATCATTTCAATTAATAAATCCTGCGCCGGTTTCAATTGATTATGCCAGAAATCTTCATAATAAATTGCAGCTTTATCCCATCCATATCTTTGCACTCTTCGTTGTAATGCAGCATCCATAATTAATGAGATTTTTGAGAAATTATTTGTACTTCCCTTTTGCATTTCTGTGCCCTGCTGAAAACATCCAAATAAGGGCTGTGTTCATCTGCTTCATCCAGCACGCGCATGATATCTTCCTGTGTGGCCTCACTGTCAACAGTAACCGAATACCTGACTTCAAGATAGCCGGGTGGTGTATTTTGAGAAGTGCCGAATAATGCTCCATCATCGTAATCGGCCTGTACTTCCACTTCAAGCGCGCTGATTCGTATCCCCAATTGAGCAGCACGCATCATATATCCAATTGCCAGACAACTCCCCAGCGCAGCACGGCCATAAACTCCCGGGGTAGGACCTGCTGCATTGCCGCCAACTTGTTCCGGCATATCGGCGGTAAATTTCCAATCACCCTCCTGCACCTGGCAGGTGAGTCCGTTGGTTATAGTAGTTTTAGATATTCCTGTGCCTAATCCGAATGATGGTCGTTGGGCAAGTGTTTTTGTGACCCGGCCAATGGCAGATTTAATTTTTTCATTTTCGGACATCGTCAATTTATTTTCCTTAAGTTAATCCATTTTTTGTATAATATTTTAATGGATTCACCCAACGGACTGATTATTTACGGGAAATCAGCCGATTTACTAGAAAAAACAGAGTAAACCCGCCAAAATAGTTTGGCCAACGGCATTTCATTTAACAGTCAATTTTTTAGTTTTCTGTAATTTTCCATTCTATCTTAAAGTGAGGGCCTATGATTCGCTCAAAAATTGCCGGGATTGGAATGTATTTGCCTGAAAATATCGTTACAAATGATGATCTAACGAAAGTAATGGACACATCGGACGAATGGATTGTTGAACGCACCGGCATCAAAGAGCGGCGATTTGCCACCCGCTATAAAGATACAACCACTACAATGGGTGTGGAAGCTGCAAAGATTGCCATTGAGCAGGCAGGCATTACTTCTCAGGATATTGACTTCATTATTTTTGCCACATTGAGCCCGGATTATTTTTTTCCCGGCTGTGGCGTATTGACACAGCGTATGCTGAAAATGAAAGAGGTGGCAGCATTGGACATACGCAACCAATGCAGCGGATTCGTATATGGGCTTTCTGTAGCGGACCAGTTTATCAAAACAGGCATGTACAAAAATGTGTTGCTGATAGCTTCGGAAACACATTCATATGCGCTTGATTTCAGTACCCGTGGAAGAAATATCAGCGTAATCTTTGGAGATGGAGCCGGCGCCGTGGTATTACAACCCACTACAAAAAATAACCAGGGCATTTTAAGCACCCACCTCCATAGTGATGGCGGCGAAGCGGAATTACTTTCTATGATAAATCCTGGTTTTCATGCAGGGTATTTTATGTCAGAAAAAAAACCCCCCATGCCTGAAAAACCTTATGGCGGATTATTCATCACAGAAGATCTTGTAGCGAAAGAAGATCATTATCCTTATATGGATGGCCCCGCTGTTTTTAAAAAAGCAGTAATAAAATTGCCTGAAGTGATTATGGAAGCATTGGATAAAAACCAATTGAAAATTTCCGACATAGATATGTTGATCCCCCACCAGGCCAATTTACGTATCAGCCAATTTGTGCAACAAAAAATGGGCCTGCGCGATGATCAGGTATATAACAATATTCAGAAAATCGGGAACACAACTGCTGCATCCATTCCTATTGCTTTGTGCGAAGCATGGGAAAAAGGTATGATAAAAGAAGGAAACCTGG
>Ga0075024_100001193_pt1 | contig 10324 bp, 10 predicted proteins | sample Str013_2_FD_71389 | JGI IMG/M metagenome (GOLD analysis project Ga0075024, IMG submission 71389) | Freshwater sediment microbial communities in response to fracking from Pennsylvania, USA - Straight Creek_MetaG_SC_2013 | ecosystem: Environmental > Aquatic > Freshwater > Creek > Sediment... | reverse complement strand
TGCCGCCGCGCCGACATCCTGGTGGCGGCAATCGGCCGGGCGGGAATGATTACGCGCGACTTCGTGAAGCCGGGCGCCACTGTGATCGATGTCGGCATGAACAAAGTGACCGAGCGGACCGAATTTGAACGGCTCTTCGCGGGTGACGCCAAGCGGGAAGAAACTTTCAGGACGAAGGGGTCGACGCTGGTGGGCGACGTCGATCCTCATGTGGCGGAAGTGGCGGGGGCGATTACGCCGGTGCCGGGTGGCGTGGGCCCGCTGACCATCGCCATGCTGATGTCCAACACGGTGAAGGCCGCAAAGATGCGGAGGGGCTCGCGTTTGCCTGTCCGGGCGGCCGAGCACGCGCGCAGTGCTTAAGGTCGGATTGACCGGAGGCATCGCCGCGGGAAAATCTGTGGTGGGAAAGATGTTTGCCGCAATGGGCGCACAGGTGGTCCAGGCTGACGAAATTTCCCACCAGCTTATGATGCCCGGCGAAGCCGTGTACCGGGAAGTGGTGGAGCACTTCGGAGCTGGAATTCTGGATCCCGACGGCAAGGTGAACCGGGCGCGTCTGGCAGAACTTGCCTTCGGCGGGGCGGGAAAACCGTCGCGGGTTCAGGAACTGAATCAGATCGTGCACCCGGCTGTGATTCGGCGCCAGGAGGAGTGGATCGCTGAGGTTGGCCGGCACGATCCTCATGCGATCGCGATGGTAGAGGCTGCGCTCATTCTTGAAGCCCGGATGGCGGAGGGCTTTGATCGATTAGTCGTGGTGACCTGCCGTCCTGAACAGCGTATCGAACGATGGGCCCGGCGGTTGAAAGTTGATTTGGAGACGGCGCGCGAGGAAGTGACCCGACGCATGGCAGCGCAACTTCCAGATGAAGAGAAGATCAAAGCCGCCGACTACGTGATCGACAACTCGGGCTCTCTCGATGAGACGGAGCGGCAGGTGAGGAAGATTTACGCTGAGCTGGAGATTGAAGCGCGATAACGAAACACGTGAGGATTGATATTGGGGAAGGTTTTTGAACTATGAAACTGTTGCGACCTGTTTTGCTGGCTGTGGTCTTTGCCGGCGCGTTCTATTACTTCACGACTTACCGCTCGGGACGCATGCATCCCACGAATTGGCTTGGCCGGCCCATTGAGAAGGTGGAAATCACCGAAGCTTCCGCGGTCGAGCCGTTCGATGCCGAAGAGCAGAACAATATCAGCGTCTATCGCAAGAACATCGATTCGGTAGTGAACATCACTTCGCGGGCCGTCACCTTTGATTTCTTCTACGGCCTGGTGCCACAAGAAGGGCAAGGCTCGGGCTTCATTATCGATAAAGAGGGTCACGTGCTGACCAACTATCACGTGATCGCCGAAGCCCGCCAGGTGGAAGTGACACTTCACAACAGAAAAAAGTACCGGGCCACGGTAGTGGGGACCGACCGCTCGCACGATCTGGCGGTGATTCAGATCAAGGGGCCTGGACTCACCCCGATGGTTCTCGGGGACTCGCACAGTTTGCAGGTCGGGCAAAAAGTCTATGCCATCGGCAATCCGTTCGGTCTGGCCGGGACGATGACTCGGGGCATTATCAGCTCGATCCGCCCGGTGCAGGAGCCGGACGGAATGCAGATCGATGAGGCTATCCAGACCGATGCGGCCATCAATCCCGGCAATTCAGGCGGGCCACTGCTGAATCTGCACGGCGAAGTGATCGGCATCAACACGATGATCGCTTCGAACGTCGGACAGAGTGCGGGAATTGGTTTTGCCATTCCGGTGAACACCGCAAAAGCCGTGCTCAACGACTTGATGACCCTGGGCCGTGTGAGGCGCCCGGCACTGGGCGTGCGCACGATTCCGATTACACCCGAACTGGCCGACCAGTTGGGACTGGCGGCGGACAGCGGATTGCTGATCGTGCAGGTGGTGGCGGGTGGCGCCGCCGATCGCGCCGGGTTGAAAGGCGGCACTGAGCGCGCTTATCTGGGGAACATGCCGATCATGGTGGGCGGTGACCTGATTGTGGCTATCGATGGTCAGGATGTTCAGGACCAGCAGGACCTCAGCCAGATGATGAACAGTCACCGCGCGGGGGACACGGTGCGGCTGACTATCTACCGAGCGAAAAAGAAGATGGATGTGAGCGTGACGCTGGGCGAGGCGCGGGAGCAGGTTTGAGCGAGTGAATTGTCATGGCGCTGGTCGTCTTCTTGAGGGGAGTCAATGTGGGCGGCTACCGGACTTTTCGTCCGAGTCTCCTCGCGAAAGAACTGAGCGACTTCGACCTGGTAAATGTTGGCGCCGCCGGAACTTTCGTGGTGCGGAACCGAATCAGTCAGGCCACGCTACGTGCTGAGCTGGCAAAGAGATTGCCGTTTGAAACGGAAGTGGTGATCTGCAAGGGGGCCGATGTCCTCGAACTGCAATCTGCGAATCCGTTCGCAGGTCAGCCCGCGGGACCGAACATCACTTGGTTTGTGAGCATATTGGCGAAATGCGGGCGGCCTTTGCCTTCCACTCCTTTCAGTCTTCCTTCGACGAGCGAATGGTCTTTGAAAGTCCTCGCCATAAGAGACCGGTTCGTCCTCGGTCTATACCGGCGCGAGATGAAAGTGATCCGTTACCTGGGCCAGCTGGATAAGATTTTCGGGGTTCCAGCCACGACGCGTAACTGGAACACGATGACCGCAATTGCCAGAATCCTGCAAAAAGCAGAATTGTGATTCAGGCGCGCGATTTTACCTTGTTTTGACGCGTACCACGTCGATACGCAACATCTGGCCTGCGAGGGGCTGGTCCACGACCCCTGGAATGATCTGCTGCCTATCCGGAGCGAACTTACCATTGTCGATCTGCCGATCGTTTCCGTCAGCGACGCGGATGACAACGGTTGCACCCGCTGCCACGACGATGGTTGCCTCGAAGTCCTCCTTGTAGATGATGTGCCCGACCGAGGGATAGTGATTCAGCCAATACGTTTGTTTGGGTTCCGAGACTTCGATTCCCCAATGGGACCAATCCGCAGTGCTGACCGCACCACCGACCTTGAAGTATGGGTGCGCGGGGTCCGGTGTGTCGCCACCAGTGATCGTGGTAGGTTCGAAAATGCCGCGAATACGCAGGGTCACGTTGTACCCGGTTCCAGGTTTTCCGCCAAAGGTAAATGATTGCTCGTGAAGCCGATCATGGAGGCAGGTGTCGGGCTGGGGCGGGTATTGCGCAGTGCAATTGTCGTGCAGGAAGAACTGAGCGAAGCCTGCGGCAACCTGCATGAGTTCGTCTGACGGGGGTTGAGACGAGATAGCCTGAGCAGGGAAACTCATCTGTGCGGAATAAGCCTTTCCATGCCCGCAATCGAGAGCTGCGAGGCAAAGAATAGCCAAAACTCCTCGGAGGAACTCTGGCGTTAGGCAGAGCTGAAGCCGCCTGAAGAGTAGCGCCCTGAACATCAGCATGACCTCTTTGGCTTTGAAGACTGCCTCAGCGGCGTGCAACGTCAAGGTCCCTGGAACTCCGTTCGGTCCTTGAGTGCTGTGGCACAAGCCCTGAGTGACGAAAAATCGCTATCACGCTCATATCGGCTAGAATCGCCTACCGAACTCAATTGATACCCTATCCAGAGGATGCGTCAGGACTAATCGAAAATTTATGAAAATCTGCCTCATTCTTCTTTTTTCCTGCATGATTGGCCCTTCTCTGGTCTTCGCACAGGCGCCGGACACGTCTCTGACGGTCGATTTCACCAATCATCTAGGCCCCATGAAGATCAACCGCTTCTCTCTCGGCCAGACCGGGGATTCCTCAGAATCAATGTTCGCGGACCGGACCGCGGAGATCCGCACATTGCGGCCTCGCGTTATTCGTCTTTTTGTGCAGGAATACTTCGATCTGCTGCCGGAGCCGGGGAGTATCATTTCGCCACTCTGGATGCATCGGTTGACGCCATTCTGCAGGCAGGCGCGACGCCGCTGCTCTGCATCCTCCTTAAGCCCAAAGTATTGTTCCCCCGCACTGATCAGAATCTGGTCGAGCCTACCAGTTGGAAAGACTGGGAATCCCTGATCTATGCCATGGTCGACCACTACAAACAACGTAGCGGCGCGGGTTGGTACTGGGAAGTGGGAAATGAATGGGACCTGGATGACGGCGGCGGGACTCCTTATCATATGACTCCGCAGCAATACACGCGGTTCTACGAGCACACCGTCACGGCAATCCGGCGCGCTGACTCCGAGGCCCGCGTGGGGGGCGCAGGCCTGGCGTATTACACGTCACCCATCCTGCCGGCGCTACTGTCCTTTTGCGACAAAAACAACGTTCCCCTGGATTTTGTATCGTGGCATGGTTATCAGAGCGACCCGCGATGGTATCGAAAGTCGATTGATTACGTGCACGAACAATTGCGGCCATATTCCAGACTGCATCCCGAGGTAGTGATCGACGAGTGGAACATCCCCCTTGGCCAAGCAGAGGTCGACCCACGCCTGCAGCCGGTCTTCATTGCGGAAACAACTTTTCAGATGCTTGAGGGAGGGATTGATCTTGCGTGCTACTTCCACATTCGTGACTATCCCTTTGAAGCAAAAGCTTTCGCAAAATTTTTCGCGCCGCAGCTTGCTGCTGCTCAGGAACGATTCTGGGAAAGTCATTCGGTATATCTTGGGCTCTTCGATGCCCAGAATCATGTGCGTCCGTCATATTTTGTATTCAGACTGCTGGAGCGTCTGACCGGAGAGCGCGTTGCGCTGACTTCAAGTTCAGACACTGTGCATGGTCTGGCGACCATCGACGATCCGTTGGGAGTTTCCTCAATACTCGTGTGGAACTACTCGGACAAGGCGTCGGACGTGAGTGTCCGCCTTCATAGCCTCCCGGCGAATGTGACGGCATGGCCATATCGGTTGGATGCTACCGGGCCGAGCGACGATGACATGGCGCGCCTTCGGCCACAGCCGACGCAAAGGCTATCCAAGGGAGACGGCAATTTGTCGTTCCACTTGGAGCCGTGGGGCATCACCATGATCTCACTGGAGAAAGACTGAGCTTGAATCTTGAAAGGGGCGCCTTTCGCTCAGGATGACAACGGCACTACCACTATTAACCTGTAGCGCGCGTCGATGCCCATTACGCTGCCGACTGCGCCGAAAAACTTTCCAGCTCACTCACTTCTTCATCCGTAAGAGACAATTCTCCGGCACGCATGACGCCGTCGGCCTGGCTGGCGTTGCGAGCGCCTACGATGGCGGCGGTCACGGCTGGATTCTTGAGTGTCCACGCGATTGCGACCTCGCCGGGAGTACGGCCGTGGCGTTCGCCTATGTCGCGGAGGCGTTCGACCAAGACCAGGTTCTTGGACAGCTTGGGCTCGTTGAAATTTGCATTGGCGCGGCGCCAGTCGTCCTTGGACAGGCTGGCGGCGCGTTCGCGGGTCATGGCTCCGGTCAGCAGGCCTGACGCCATCGGGGAATAGACGATCACGCCAATGTTTTCGCGCAGACAGTAAGGCAGAGTTTCCGCTTCCACGTCGCGGTGAATCAGGGAATACGGGGGCTGTAACGAAGTGACCGGCGCGATGGCCTGGGCTCGCTTCAGTTGTCTGGCATTGAAATTCGAGACGCCGATCCAGCGCACGTTGCCTTGACGCTTCAAATCGGCAAGGGTGGACCAGGCCTCTTCGAGTGCCGGAGAGTCGGGATTCGGCGGCCAGTGAATCTGGTAGAGATCGATCACGTCGGTATCGAGGCGGCGTAGGCTGTCCCCGACTTCGCGGCGGATGGAATCAGCGCTCAGGCCGCCACGGATGTTGCCTTTTTCATCCCAGAGGCGGCCGCATTTGGTAAACACGTAGGGTCGGGGGCCGGACCAGGTCTTTAGCGCCTTGGCCACGACTTCTTCGGAATGGCCGAGGCCGTAGACGGCGGCGGTGTCGATCCAGTTCACGCCCAGTTCGAGGGAACGATGGATGGCAGCGATGGATTCGTTGTCATCCTGCGATCCCCAGGCGAATTGCCAGCCGGAACCGCCGATGGCCCACGCTCCGTAGCCTACCCGGGTGACGTGCAAGTCGGAGTTGCCAAGTTGTCTGGTTTGCATTTCAATCTCCTGATGGGCTTTGATTCTACGTTTCGCAGATTAGATTCGCGAGCCTCAAGAATATGAGTGTTGAATCCATCCGCAAATTTTGTCTTTCATTTCCTCATGCGATCGAAAAGCTGCAATGGGGAGACGTCCTGTGCTTCAAGGTCGGCGCGAAGATTTTTGCTCTGCTGAATCTGGAGGCTGTGCCCCCGCGGTTGATGTTCAAGTGCGATCCTGAGAGGTTTGCGGAGCAGGTGGAGCACGAAGACATTATCCCGGCGCCGTATCTGGGGCGCTACAAGTGGGTGGCGTTCGAACGGTTGGACGTGCTGCCCTGGGGCGATGTGAAGGATTTGATTGAGCAATCGTATGGGATGGTGGCGGCGAAGGCCAAAATTGGAAAGGTCAAAACCGCAAAGCCCAAGTCAGCCGACCGCCGGAAGGACAAATCGCTCCGCCCAAAACGATAAACTGTTCCATCCGTTGGGGATTGCACTGGGTTCCTCTTCCCGAGCACCTTTTCTGTGGTCTTTGAGCACATCCCCAGCGAGTGGGTCAGCATCGAAGCTGGCTGGGGTTGGAGCCTATCTCCACAAACCTTAGATGCGATCTTTTTACGTTGAGCCGAGTTTGACGTTGAATCGAGCTGTGCGCAGTGTAACCGCCTTCTTTATCTGCGTCTTCCTGCTGGCGGCAGCTACAGGATGTGGCCTTTCGTCTGCCAGCAGTCCGAGGCCTTCGCCACCCCCATCTTCGTCCGGCTCAGTTCCGCAGTTTGGGCATGTCGTAATGGTTCTCGAGGAGAATCACAGCTACTCCGAAGTAATTGGAAATGCAGCGATGCCCTATCTGAACAGCCTGGTGTCTCAGTACGGCCTGGCCACCGAGTATTTCGCCAATGCGCATCCTTCGATTGGAAATTACTTCATGCTTACGACCGGGCAACTGGTGACCAACGATGATGGGTTCACGGGCACGGTGGGTGTGGATAACATTGCCCGCGATCTGATCGCTGCCGGCAAAACCTGGAAGTCTTATGCCGAGAGTATTCCATCGACTGGCTACACGGGAGGCGACGTCTATCCTTATAGCAAACGCCATAATCCCTTTGCCTACTTTACCGACGTGGTGAACAGCAGCACTCAGGTCAACAATCTGGTGTCGTTATCTCAATTCAATTCGGACTTGACCAATGACCAGCTCCCTAGCTTTTCCTTTCTGGCGCCGAATCTTCTGGACGATGCTCACGACGGGCCGCTTCAACTGGCGGATACCTGGCTTCAGCAGAACATCGCCCCGCTGATTTCAAGTGCGACGTTTCAGAAGGATGGTCTGCTGATTATTGTCTTCGATGAGTCGGATACAAACGATTCGACCGATGGCGGAGGTCACGTTGCCGCCGTCATTATCAGCCCGAAGGCAAAGCAGGGTTATCAGTCGACCGCGATGTATCAGCACCAGAGCACATTGCGGCTAGTCCTCCATGGGCTTGGGATTCAAACTTATCCAGCAGCGGCCGGCAGCGCTCCTGAGATGGGTGAGTTTTTCTAATAGCGACCTACTTCTTGATGATTTGACTCTCGATCTCCTACTGTTCTAGCCTCTAACAGCCCTACCCATGCGATCTCATTGCAAGTCATTCATTCTGCTGGTCTTTGTTCTGCTGACGGTGGTATCAGGCGCGCCGCGAAGCTTTGGGGCGCGACTGGTGCCTGCAGTGGCGCCTCGCGCCATGGTGGTCAGTGTCCACGGACTGGCCTCGCGGGCCGGGGTGCAGATGATGAAAGCAGGCGGCAACGCCGTCGATGCGGCCGTCGCGGTTGGCTTCGCGTTGGCGGTGGTGCATCCGCAGGCGGGGAATCTGGGCGGCGGCGGCTTCATGCTGGTCCGACTTGCGGACGGCAAGACGCATTTCGTGGACTATCGCGAGAAAGCTCCGGCAGCGGCTACCGCGAACATGTATCTGGATGGCAAAGGCAACGTTATCGAGGATGCCAGCACCATTGGCTATAAGGCGATCGGAGTGCCGGGATCAGTGGCGGGCATGGTGTACGCCGAGAAGAAGTACGGCAAGCTTTCTCTGGCGCAGGTAATGGCTCCCGCGATTAAGCTCGCCGATGAAGGCTTTGCGCTGGCTGCCCAGGACGCCTCAGAAATCCAGGGAGACCAGGATCTGGCGAAGTTTTCCGAGTCGCGGCGTATTTTTCTGCGCGATGGAAACTACTACAAGGCGGGAGAGATTTTTAAGCAGCCGGATCTGGCGCGGACCTTGAAACGGATCGCAGCTAATCCTGACGATTTCTATCATGGAACGATGGCGGGTGAACTGGCGGCCTCCCTACAGAAGGGCGGAGGGCTGATCACGGCCGACGATCTGGCGGTTTATGAAGTGAAGGAGCGGGAGGCAGTGCGGGGATCGTATCGCGGATACGAGATCATCAGCGCGCCGCCGCCGTCGTCGGGTGGGACGACGCTGATCGAGATCCTGAATATCCTGGAAGGCTACAACCTGGCAAAGTTTGGAGGCCGGTCACCGCAGGCCATCCATCTGACCCTGGAAGCCTTCCGCCGGGCGTTTTACGATCGGGCGGAGTTTCTGGGTGATCCGGACTTTTCCAAAATTCCCGTAGCTCAACTCATCGACAAGCACTATGGTGCAGCCTGGCGGGAATCGATTGATCCTGAGCACGCGAGTGTAAGTAAGGATCTGAAACGCCCGGCCAGCTTCAGCCAACTGGAGCAGGAGGCTGCGGCACACTATCCCGCCACTGAGCCGAATCATACGACGCATTATTCAGTGGTTGATCCCGAGGGAAATGCGGTTGCCGTCACGACTACACTGAATGACAGTTTTGGCTCGCGAGTCACTGCCGAGGGGCTGGGTTTTCTGCTGAACGACGAGATGGACGACTTTGCCGCCAAGCAGGGTGTGCCTAACATGTTCGGGCTGATTCAGGGCCCGGCAAATGCGATTGCGCCGGGCAAGCGGATGCTATCGGCGATGGCGCCCACGATCGTCCTGAAAGACGGTAAGCTGTTTCTGGTGCTGGGCTCTCCCGGCGGCCCGCGGATTATCACTACCGTCGCCAATATCCTGATGGGAGTGGTCGACTACGGAATGAACATTCAGGAAGCGGTGAACGCTCCGCGCTTTCATCACCAGTGGCTGCCGGATATCACTTATACAGAACAGGGTTTTCCTCCGGAAGCGGTCAAGCAGCTGGAGGGAATGGGCCACAAGGTTGAAGCGGAAGAATCATGGAGCGATGGAGAGTGCATCATGATTGATCCGAAGCGCGGGGATCGCCTGGGCGCCAGCGACAAGCGTAATAATGGGAGAGCCATAGGGTTCTAAGGTTGGACGAAACAGGATTGATCATGTTGAAAGCGATGTCCACTTACGTGTATGTGAAAGAACGGCTGCATCCTGGGCTGCTGGACGGCCTGGTGCGCGGCGGAGCGCAGGCCATCGAACTTTTCGCGGCGCGACAGCATCTTGACTATGCCAATCGCAAACAGCATGTGCGCGAAATTGCGGATTGGTTTCAAAACAGCGGCATCGCGCTGCACTCCGTGCATTCGCCAATGTATGCGGATTACGAAGGCGGGCGCAGCGGTGGGCCGCCAGTGAATGTAGCCGCCACGGACCGGGCGCAGCGCATCGAGGCCATGGACGAAATCAAACGGGCGATCGAAGTGGCTGAGCAAATCCCGTTTCGCTTCCTGGTGCAGCACATGGGGACCAGCGGGGAATCGTTCGACGATCGCAAGTTCGAAGCGGCCATGACTTCGATCGAGCATTTGCGCGCGTTTGCCAAGCCGCTGGGCGTACGCATCCTGCTGGAAAATATTCCCAATGAGTTGAGCACGCCGGATAAGCTTGTGGACTTTATACAGATCACTCACTTCGACGACATGGGCGTATGCTTCGACGTCGGCCATGCGCACATCATGGGCAACGTGGCGGCTGCGTTTGAAATCCTGAAAAGTCATATTCATTCGACACACGTTCACGACAATGCGGGTGATCGCGATTCGCACTTTTGGCCAGGAGCCGGAAACATCGACTGGAGAGAAGCGATGGAGTTGTTGCGGTCAGCACCGAATACCCCGCCACTGCTGCTGGAGATTGAAGCTGACGATAAGGTGAATCCGGTGGAGAAAATGCGGGAAGCATTCGAGAAATTGGAAGCGGAATAATATCGTCACGGCGAGGGCCGCATGCCTTCGCGACGGCCGGCGGGACGCCGGCGCTACA
>Ga0075024_100001190_pt1 | contig 10334 bp, 9 predicted proteins | sample Str013_2_FD_71389 | JGI IMG/M metagenome (GOLD analysis project Ga0075024, IMG submission 71389) | Freshwater sediment microbial communities in response to fracking from Pennsylvania, USA - Straight Creek_MetaG_SC_2013 | ecosystem: Environmental > Aquatic > Freshwater > Creek > Sediment... | reverse complement strand
GTCTATGGGGTCGTTTTCGTGATTTCGCTGCTGATCACGGTGCCGTTCCTTCGCATTTTCGAAAAATCCGGAAATCCTCGGCGCGTGACTCAATTGGGCGTGCTGCTGCTGTCGGCCGCGCTGTTTGAAATGTTTGCAGGGGGGCGCGCGACGCTCGGTGCCTACACCGGGCTCATCCTGTTTTTCGGCGCCTTCAATTTCCTGGAGGCGAATTTGCCGGCGCGCCTGTCAATCGTGGCGGCGCCGGAATCGCGCGGCGCCGCGATGGGAATTTTCGGCACGGCGCAGTTCCTGGGCGCCGGGATCGGCGGGACGCTGGCGGGTCTCTTGCTGAATGCGGGGCAGGGAATCGGCGCGGTGTTCCTGGCTGCGGCCGCGGTCGTCGCCGTATGGCTGTTCAGCCTGTTGCTTCTGCATAAAGCCGACACTTGAAGCTGCAAACCGACGCGCGCTGAGGGTGTACAATTGCCGGAAATCATTCAACGTTGGTTAGGAGTTCGCGATGGCCCGCGGTGTCAATAAAGTCATTTTGGTCGGCAATCTGGGGGCTGATCCCGAAACTCGTTCCATGCCCAGCGGCATGACGGTCACCAACATCCGGATCGCCACGAGCGAATCGTGGAAGGACAAAGCCTCGGGCGCGCAACAGGAGCGGACTGAATGGCACGGCGTCGCCTTGTTCGGACGGCTGGGCGAAATCGCCGCCGAATATCTGCGCAAGGGATCCCAGGTGTTCGTCGAGGGCAAACTGCGGACCCGCAAGTGGCAGGACAAGCAGGGCAACGAGCGCTACACCACCGAAATCATCGCTGACAACATGCAGATGCTCGGCGGACGGGCCGGCGGCGGAGCCGAACGAGGCGGCAGCACGAGCGCACCGCCGCGTGACGATTACGATCAGGCACCCGCTCCGGCGGGCGGAGGCAAGGAAGAATTCGACGACGACATACCGTTCTAGAAGCTGGTCTTTCTAGTCGTCGCCCAATTCCTCGCCGGGGAACAATGCGTCGGTGAATCCGAACTGCGTCAGGTCACGAATTCGCTGCGGGTACAAGATGCCGTCCAGGTGGTCGACTTCGTGTTGCACGACGCGTGCATGAAAATGACTGGCGTCGCGCTCTACGGCCACGCCGAACTGGTCGAATCCCGAATAATGCAGATCGCGGTATCGGGGCACGACCCCGCGCATGCCGGGAACCGACAGGCAGCCTTCCCAACCCTCTTCGAGGGCGGTTCCGGCCGGAGTGAGGACCGGGTTGATCAGCACCGTGAACGGGACGGTTTCCGCGTCCGGGTAGCGGGGATTTTCCGCGACCCCGAATATGACAACTCGCAGGTTGACGCCGATTTGCGGGGCTGCAAGACCGGCGCCGTTCAAACGGCGCATGGTGTCCTGCATGTCGGTGAGCAGCGCGTTGAGCTCCGGCGTATTGAATTTCTTGACGGGCACCGATACTTCCAGGAGTCGCGGATCGCCCATTTTGAGCACTTGTTGAATCGCCATAATATTTCGCTATCTTAGAGCCACCAATCGATATTTTGCCTATGCCGGGACGTTTGTACATTAAGACCTTTGGCTGCCAGATGAACGAGTACGATTCCGGCAAGATGCGGGACGTGCTTTGTTCGGCGGAAGGATTGACGCTGACCGATGATCCGTCGGAAGCCGACGTGCTGTTGGTGAACACGTGCTCGGTGCGCGAAAAGGCCCAGGAAAAGGTCTTCTCCCTGCTCGGTGAATGGCGGCAGTTCAAGCTGGCCCGGCCGCATGTGGTCATCGGCGTGGGCGGTTGCGTGGCCTCCCAGGAGGGTGATGGCATCACCGCAAGAGCGCCGTTCGTGGATCTGGTGTTCGGTCCCCAGACGCTGCACCGCCTGCCGGAGATGCTCAAGGGGTTGCGCCAGTCCGGCCGCGCCCAGGTGGACATCAGCTTTCCGGAGATCGAGAAATTCGATTCGCTGCCCGAGGCTCGCGCAAGCGGTGCCGCGGCTTTCGTGTCCATCATGGAAGGCTGCAGCAAGTACTGCACATTTTGCGTCGTGCCCTACACGCGGGGCGAGGAGATCAGCCGCGGTTTCGATCAGGTGCTGACCGAAGTCCGGCAGCTCGCGCGGCAGGGCGTTCGGGAGATCACGCTGCTGGGCCAGAATGTGAACGCATATTCCGGTCTCATGGAGGACGGAACGGCCGCCGATCTTGCCATCTTGATTCATGCGGTCGCGGCGATCGAGGGCATCGAGCGGATTCGATTCACAACGTCGCATCCCATCGAATTCAACGACAGCCTGATCGAGGCGTATGCGAACGTCCCCAAGCTCGCCAATTTCCTTCACTTGCCTGTGCAAAGCGGCTCGGACCGCATCCTGGCGCTGATGAAGCGCGGTCACACGACGCTCGAATATAAGCAGAAGATCCGCAAGCTGCGCGCCGTCCGGCCGGATATCTGCATTTCCACGGACATCATCGTTGGCTTTCCCGGCGAATCGGATGCGGATTTCGACGCGACGCTGAAGTTGGTCGCGGAAGCCGGTTTCGATCAGTCGTTTTCATTTCTGTACAGCCGCCGCCCGGGCACGCCCGCCGCCTCCTTTACGGATGAAGTGCCGCAACGGGTGAAACGGCATCGCTTGAATGTGCTGCAGGCGCTCTTGAATACCCAGGCGCGCGCGATATCCGGGAGGATGGTGGGCAGCACCCAGCGGGTTCTCGTCCAGAGACCCTCGAAGCGCAACAAATCGCAGCTGGCCGGCCGCACGGAAAACAACCGCTGGGTGAATTTCGACGGCCCGAGCTCCCTGATCAACGATTTTGCCGATGTCGTGATCACGGAGGCGATGCCGAACTCGCTGCGCGGCCGGCTGCACGCACCAATGGATTCACGGTGCGCTTGAACGCGCTGACCACAACACGGGATCTGGTCCTCGAGCCAAATGAGAATGCCCGACTGATCGAGCTGTGCGGGCCCTTGGACGAGCATCTCAGGCTGATCGAGTCGCGTCTCGGGGTCGACATCAAACGGCGCGGAAATCGCTTTCAACTGGTGGGCTCGGCGCCGGCGACGCAGAGTTCCGCCAACTTGCTGAACAAGCTCTACCTGCGCTCGGAGCGCGAACCGATCGACTCCGAACAGGTCCATCTCGCGCTTCAGGAGCTGGGTATGGATGATGCATCTTCTCCGGAAAATCCGCGTCCGGACGAACTCAAAGTGCGGACGGCGCGCGGCGCGCTGCGCGCACGGGGCGCCAATCAGACCGAATACCTGAGCAACATCCGCACCCATGATCTGACCTTCGGCATCGGACCGGCGGGCACAGGCAAGACCTACCTGGCCGTCGCCTGTGCGGTGGAGGCCCTGCAATCCGACCAGGTGCGCAGAATCGTACTGGTGCGTCCGGCGGTCGAGGCGGGCGAGCGGCTCGGCTTTCTGCCGGGCGATTTGTCGCAAAAGGTCGATCCTTACCTGCGCCCCATGTACGACGCGCTGTACGAAATGCTCGGCTTCGAACGCGTCGCGCGCTTCATCGAGCGCAACGTCATCGAAGTGGCTCCGCTTGCATTCATGCGCGGCCGTTCGCTCAACGATTCCTTCGTGATTCTCGACGAAGCGCAGAACAGCACGAACGAGCAGATGAAAATGTTTTTGACGCGCATTGGATTCGGGTCAAAGGCGGTCGTTACCGGGGACATCACGCAGATCGATCTGCCGAGCGCGAAGCAATCCGGATTGCGCACGGTCATCGACATTTTGCGCGGGGTTGAGGGAATCGCCTTTTCAATGTTCACGTCCAAGGACGTCGTCAGGCATCCTCTCGTGCAGCGTATCGTGCAGGCCTACGAGGCGCGGACCCCGGAGTGAGTTCGACGGCGACCCAAGTCGACGTCCGGTTTGCCGCGCGCAAGCCTTGGGTCCCCGCGGCCGGGAATTTGCGCCGCTGGGTGAATCTTGCGCTCAAGGGCCGGGGCGTGACGCGCGCCGCGCTCTCCATCCACGTTGTTGGAAGCCGTGCGAGCCGGTCCTTGAATGCGCGCTATCGGCGCAAGGACGCGCCGACCAACGTCTTGTCCTTCGCGGGTGCCGGCATTAGCCCCTCCGGCGTCACGTTCCTCGGCGAAATCGTGATTTGCGCGCCCGTCTTGGCGCGGGAGGCGCGGCAACAGGGTAAATCCCTGCACTCGCATTGGGCGCACATCACCGTTCACGGCGTCCTGCACTTGCTCGGCTTCGACCATATTGAGACGCGCCAGGCCGGTAAAATGGCGAGGCTGGAAACGCAAATCCTTGAAAGCATGGGATTTTCGAATCCGTATCGCTGATTCTAGTATCCTTCGTACCCATGCCTGAACAGCCTCAGAGCGGCAGCACCGGCCGCTGGTTGAAGCGGATTACGCAGTCGATGTCCGGCGAAGCTCGCGACCTCGGCGAGTTGATCGAGGATTTGCGTGCCGCGAGCGAGCGTGGACTGTTCGACGGCGATGCGCTGGTCATGCTCGAGGGCGTGCTGGCCGTGGCGGAAATGCAGGTGCGGGACATCATGGTGCCGCGCTCGCAGATGGTCACGGTGGACCGCGACGAATCGCCTGACAAGCTGCTCAAGCTCGTGGTCGAGTCCGGCCACTCGCGCTTTCCCGTGATCGGCGAGGATCGCGACCAGGTGGTCGGCGTTTTGCTGGCCAAGGACCTTCTTCGGCTTCGTCACGAAGGGTCTGCTTCGTTTGAAATTCGCGAATACATGCGGCCGGCGACATTCGTTCCCGAGAGCAAGCGGCTGAACGTGCTGCTCAAGGAGTTCCGGCGCAGCCGCAATCACATTGCAATCGTGGTGGACGAATACGGCGGCGTCGCGGGCCTGGTGACGATCGAGGATGTGATCGAGCAGATCGTCGGCGAGATCGACGATGAGCACGACGTCGATGACGATCAGGCGATCCGCCAGGAGGGCGATCGCCAATTCACGGTCAGTGCGCTGACGCCGATCGCCGAATTCAACGAATTTTTCGGCACCGCGTTCTCGGATGAGGAATACGACACAATCGGCGGTTTGATCATGCACGAATTCGGCCGGCTGCCGCGGCGCGGCGAGGCGATTTTGATCGGCCAACTGGAATTCCGGATTTTGCGCGCCGATCGGCGGCGGATCGATTCCCTCAGAGTCATCACTCCCACGGACGTGAAACGCCGGCCCGCCGACGAGTCCGATACTTGAGCGTCCCAATCGGCGCGCATCCCGCGCCCCGGCTGGGCTTGCGTTGGAAAGCGCTCGCGGCGTTCGCCGCGGGAGCGCTCTTGAATCTCGCGTTCGCTCCCGTCGGATGGTGGCCGCTCGCGATAGCCGCGCCCGCTGCATTGTTCGCCTTGATCCACGGCGTGCCGCCGCGCCGCGCAGGATGGATCGGTGCGTCCTTTGCGACTGGACTGTTTTCGATCGGTACCTATTGGCTCTACACCTGCATTCACAAGTTCGGTCAGGCTCCCGTCTGGCTGACGCTCTTCCTGCAGGCGGGACTGGTCGCGATCATGGCGACCTATTCGGCGCTGCTGTGCTATCTCGCGAACCGTTTTTGGCTGAAGCCAAGCGCGACACGGCAGTGGCTGGTGTTGCCTGCGCTGTGGGTTGTGCTCGAATGGGTGCGCGGATGGTTTCTGAGCGGGTTTCCCTGGCTCGGTCTCGGCTACGCGTTCATGGATTCGCCGCTCGCGGGATACGCTCCGGTGCTGGGCGTGTATTCGCTGACCTGGGCCGCGGTCTACGCGGCCGTCGCGCTCGATCCGCTGCTGCGCAAGTGCTCGACGCGGCGGCAGCGTGCCGGCGCGGCGGCCGCGATCCTGTGCTTGTTCGGCGCTCCGGCCCTCTTGTCCGGGATCGAATTCACGCGGGTGTCGGGCGGCAAGATCCCGGTCGCCATCGTTCAGGGCGCCGTGCCTCAGGATTTGAAATGGCAGGAAAGCAATCGCGACGCGACGCTGGTGAAGTATTCGAAGCTCACCGCTGAGGGCGCCTGGGGAGCGCGCTTGATCGTCTGGCCGGAGGCCGCGCTGCCGGTCCTCGCCAATGATCTGGGGGACTATCTGGATGCGCTGCGCGCCGCCGGCCGCCGTCACGATGCGGATTTTGCGATCGGGCTGGTGCGTTATGAGCCGCAGACCGATCAGTATCGCAACGGTTTGATCGTGTTGAGCGAGACGGGCGGCGGATGGTATTACAAGCGGCGGCTCGTCCCGTTCGGAGAGTTCTTCCCGGTGCCGAAGTTCATCCGCTCCTGGATGCGATTGATGAGCCTGCCCTACACCGACATGACGCCCGGCGACGAGAACCAGCCGGTGCTGCATGCCGCGGGGCAGCCGTTGGGCCTCACGATCTGCTACGAAGACGCTTACGGCAGCCAGCAGCTTTCCGTGCTGCGCGATGCGACATTGCTGGTGAACGTCACGAACAACGCCTGGTACGGCGATTCCACCGCGCCGCATCAGCATTTTCAGATCGCGCGCATGCGCGCGCTGGAAGCGGGGAGATATCTGCTGAGGGACGCCAACGACGGCATCACCGCCGTGATCGGGCCGCGCGGCGAGATCGTGGGCCGGTTGCCGCAGTTTGAACCGGGCGTGCTGCGGGCGGAGGTGTATCCGCGCTCCGGCTTGACGCCGTATGCGCGATTCGGCAACTACCCGGTGCTGGCCGGGGCCGCGGTCGCGCTGGCGGCGGCGCTTTGGCGCCGGCGGCGCGGCATGACCAGCTGATTTTGTGCACAATACTCAGATGCAAGAACGATATGAGCCTGCGGCAGTAGAAGCCGAAGCACAACGGTATTGGAACGAGCACCACTCGTTCGAGGCGAAGGAAGATCACCGTTGCGAGAAATATTATTGCCTGTCGATGTTTCCGTATCCCAGCGGGCGCCTGCACATGGGGCATGTCCGCAACTACACGATCGGCGACGTGCTGTCGCGCTTCATGCGTATGAACGGCAAGAACGTGCTGCAGCCGATGGGTTGGGACGCGTTCGGCCTGCCGGCGGAAAACGCCGCCATGGCCAATGGGGTTCCGCCCGCCAATTGGACGCGATCGAACATCGCGACCATGAAGCAGCAATTGCAATTGCTCGGGTTCGCGCTGGACTGGAGCCGGGAACTGGCGACCTGCGACTCCGAGTACTACCGCTGGAACCAGTGGTTCTTCCTTCGCATGCTGGAAGCCGGCATCGCGTACAAGAAGACCGGCGTCGTGAATTGGGATCCCGTGGACAAGACAGTCCTCGCCAATGAGCAGGTGATCGACGGCCGCGGATGGCGTACCGGCGCGCTGATCGAAAAGCGCGACATCCCGATGTATTACCTGAACATCACCCGCTACGCTGAGGAGTTGCTCGGCGCCTTGGACGAAATGCCCGGCTGGCCGGAGCGCGTTCGCACGATGCAGGCGAACTGGATCGGCAGGAGCGAGGGCGTCAACATCGGCTTCCCGTACGAATTGGGCGGCGAGCCGAGGGTTCTGCGCGCCTTCACGACCCGCGTGGACACCATCATGGGCATCACGTTCTGCGCGGTCGCCGCCGAGCATCCGCTTGCACTGCATGCGGCGCGGAGCCAGCCCGGTTTGTCGGCCTTTCTGGATGAGTGCAATCGCGGCACGGCGACCGAAGCCGATCTTGCCACCCAGGAAAAGAAAGGAATGGCTACGGGTACGTTCGTGACGCACCCAATCACGGGAGACCCGGTGCCGGTATGGGTCGGCAATTATGTGCTGATGGCCTACGGTGAAGGTGCGGTGATGGGCGTGCCCGCCCACGATGAGCGCGATTTCGAATTCGCCAAGAAATACGATCTGCCGATCGTGCCCGTGATTTCGGTTGCGGGCCGCGAATACTCCACGGATGCCTGGCAGGATTGGTATTCCGATCACGGCCGATGCCGCAACTCCGGCGCGTACGATGGCCTCGATTTTTCCGCGGCCGTCGATACGATCGCAGCGGATCTGGGCAAGAAAGGTCTGGGCGAGAAGCAGACCACATGGCGTTTGCGCGATTGGGGCATATCCCGCCAGCGGTATTGGGGTTGTCCCATTCCGATCATTCATTGTTCGGAATGCGGGGACGTTCCCGTGCCCGACGATCAGCTTCCCGTGGAACTGCCCCAGGACCTCGTGCCCGACGGTAGCGGCAATCCGCTCGCGAAAAGCGCGGCATTCCTTGAATGCAAGTGTCCGCGGTGCGCGAAGCCGGCGCGCCGCGAAACCGACACGATGGACACCTTCGTCGACTCCAGCTGGTATTTCCTGCGATTCGCCAGTTCCAAGAACCCCGCCGCGATGATCGATGAGCGCGCAGCATATTGGATGCCGGTCGATCAATACATCGGCGGCATCGAACACGCGATCTTGCATCTCTTGTATTCCCGATTTTGGGTCCGCGCGATGAACGAGCTGAAATTCACGGAGTTGCGGGAACCGTTCGCGAACCTGTTCACCCAGGGGATGGTGCTCAACGAGGTTTTTTTCCGCAAACCATCTTCCGGCAGGCTGGAATATTTCAACCCCGCAGACGTCGAATTGAAATACGACGGCAACGGCGCGCGCATCGGTGCCTGCCTGCGTTCGGACAAGCTCCCGGTCGAATCCGGCGGCATCGTCACGATGTCGAAATCCAAGAACAACGGCGTGGACCCGCAGGCGCTCGTCGCGGAATTCGGCGCGGACACGGCGCGCCTGTTCACGATGTTTGCCGCTCCGCCGGAGCAAACGCTCGAGTGGTCGGATGAAGGCGTGCAGGGATCGTTCCGCTTCATGAAGCGGCTGTGGAAAGCCGTGCATTCCCATGTGTCCACGGGCCGGACGTCCGCGGCCAGATCCGCGGCGCGGGATTTTTCCGCACTGAACGACCGGCAGCGCGGCATGCGCCGCCAGGCGCATCAGACGCTGGTCAAGGTGACCGACGATTTTTCGCGCAGGCGCACGTTCAATACGGCGATTGCGGCCGTCATGGAATTGCTGAACGCGCTCGCGAAATTCGATGATGCGACGGCCACGGGCCGCGCGGTCGCGCACGAGGCGCTGGAGATCGCCGTCATTTGCCTGTCTCCGATCGTGCCGCACGCAACTCATGCGCTGTGGAAGGCCTTGGGTCACGAACGGGCGATCATCGACGAACGCTGGCCGGATGCGGACGCGAGTGCTTTGACTCAATCGATGCTGGAAATCGTCGTACAGGTGAATGGGAAACTGCGCGGCCGCATCGCGGTGCCGGCGGGCGCCGACGAGGCCCAGGTTCGAGCCGCCGCTCTTGCCGATGCCAACGTGCAAAAATTCATCGCGGCCGCGACGATTCGCAAAGTGATCGTCGTTCCGGGCAAGCTGGTCAATGTGGTCGCCTCCTAGCATGAAGTTGCGCAGCTTCGTTGGAGTCCTTGCGCTGCTGCCGCCGACGGCCCTGTTGTGCGGCGGTTGCGGCTTCCGCCTCGCGGGCGGTGAGCCGCTACCGGCGGTCATGGCCAAGCCGTATCTGTCGGTGCAGGATTCCTACACGGATTTTTCACGGGAATTTGAACGGCGTCTCAAGGGCTCCGGAGTTCAGCTCCAGCCTCGGGCAACCGATGCAAGCGCGACGGTGGAAGTGACCCGTGACGATGTGCAGAGGCGCGTGTTGTCGGTGTCGGCCAGCAACATTCCGACCGAATATGAGCTGACCTACACTGTGACCATCGCGGTGCATGCCGGCGGCAAGGAGGTCCTCACGCCGCAGACCTTGAGCCTGTCCCGGGACTACAGTTTCGACGAGAACACGCTGCTGGCCAAGGAAAACGAGGAAGACGTGCTGCGGGTGCAGATGGCTCGCGATCTGGCTGCGATCGCGACGCGGCGGCTGACAAGCCTCAAGTAGTCCGGCGGGATTCATTGCTGCAGCTTCAGCACATCGATCGCTTTTCCCTGCACCGCCTGCTCGACCGGTACGGCGCACAACTGGTCTTGGTCGCGCCGCAGGAAGTGATCCCCGGGTCTTATTGGGGCGAGCGCGAAGCGGGCCTGATCGGCGACCGCCTGTTCGCCCGGCTCGATACTCCCGTGCATTCCTTGCTGCATGAATTCGCGCATTTCGTTTGCATGACGCCCGAGCGCCGGGCGAACCTGGATACCGATGCGAAGGGCGATGACATCGAGGAAGCGGCCGTCTGCTATCTGCAAATCCTGTTGGCGGAGCAGTTGCACCAGACGGGCCGGGAGCAGATGTTTCGCGACATGGATGAGTGGGGCTACAGCTTTCGCCTCGGCGAAACCTGCGCCTGGTTTCGTTTCGACGCTGACGACGCGCGGTTGTGGCTGATCAATAACCACATCATTGATCA
>Ga0075024_100001189_pt1 | contig 10334 bp, 11 predicted proteins | sample Str013_2_FD_71389 | JGI IMG/M metagenome (GOLD analysis project Ga0075024, IMG submission 71389) | Freshwater sediment microbial communities in response to fracking from Pennsylvania, USA - Straight Creek_MetaG_SC_2013 | ecosystem: Environmental > Aquatic > Freshwater > Creek > Sediment... | reverse complement strand
GTTCTGGGCGGCGCATCGGTTGGCCCCTTCCCCATCACCTTCCAGCGCCTCTCAAACGGCTATGTGCCCGATATTTTCGGCGGAGGTGACGGATTTAATATTCTCGCTATTGTTGTTGGTGTGGCCATTGCTGCCTTACTGATTTTCACCAACTTGCGTGAACGCCGCGCCCAAGAAGCCCATGGCCTGGCCGAAGAACCAACAGTGATCTTCTGGGGCCGCAACAGTTTGATCGCCATTGCGTTTGTGGGCTTCGGCTGGCTGATGGCCTATTACAAGGGCCTGCCCAATGTTCTGGTGGTGATGGGCTTACTGATCGCGCTGTTCATTTTCATCACCACGCGCACCACCTTTGGGCGGCGCATCTATGCCATGGGCGGCAACGAAAAGGCCACCAAGCTTTCCGGCATCAACACCGAAAAGATGACACTGCTGATTTTCACCATCATGGGCGCTTTGGCGGCCTTGGCAGGTCTGATCTATGCGGCTCGCCTCAACGTGGCCACGCCAAAGGCTGGTGAAACGCTTGAACTGGATGTGATCGCCGCCTGCTTCATTGGCGGGGCGGCTGTGACCGGCGGTGTGGGCAAAGTGATTGGTGCCGTGATCGGCGCTTTCATCGTGGGCGTGATGAACAATGGCATGTCGATTGTGGGCGTGGATATTGGCTGGCAGTTCTGCATCAAGGGTGCCGTGCTGTTGCTGGCTGTGTCGCTGGATGTCTATTACAAGAACAAGAGATAATATCGTCGTTCCAAACATGGAGTGAGCGGGCATGGAATTTGAGAAGGGTGGCCTTTGGCGCAACTGGGTTGGCAACCAATCCTGCATTTCGCGCTTCAAGGCCGCTCCCTCAACTGAAGCCCAACTGGCGGAGATGCTGACTGAGGCTGATGCGCGTGATCTCAGTGTGCGCGTGGCGGGTTCAAGCCACAGTTTCACGCCATTGGTGGGAACAGGCGGGCTGATGTTGTCGCTGGCTGAAATGCGCGGCATCAAGGGCGTGGACAAAGCCAAGAAACAAGTCACCATCGGGGCTGGCACCCGCATCAACGAAGTGGGCACGGCGCTGCGGGGCTTGGGCTATTCGCTGCGCAACCAAGGTGACATTGACAGCCAGGCGGTTGCTGGCGCTTTCACCACGGGAACCCATGGCACGGGGTTGACACTGGGTTGCCTTGCCACGCAAATTGCGGCTCTACGCATCGTCAAGGCCGATGGCAGCGTGTTGGTGGTGGATGGTTCAGACACTGATCTGCTGCAAGCCGCGCGCGTGACATTGGGCGCATTGGGCGTGATCTCCGAAGTCACCCTGCAAGTGAGTGATGCTTATAACCTGCATGAACATGTCTGGCGCGATGATTTTGAAACTTGCATGCAACGCCATGATGAGTTGGCGGCCAAGCACCGCCACTTTGGCTTCTTCTGGTGCCCGGTGCCGGAAAGCCGACACTTGTATTGCCTAGCAGACACCGCCGCAGCGCCGTTGACCACCACCAAGAAAACCGCTGACGTGTGCGAAATGAAGGTGATGGACATCACCGATGAGGCCCCGCGCCAATCAGAGTTTGAAAAGGTCGCCTATAGCTCGGACGTTTACCCCATCGAATATGTGCCGAATTTTCATGAGCTGGAATATGCTGTGCCTGTGGCCCACGGCAAAGAGGCGGTGCGGGCGGTGCGCGAATTGATGCTGACCAAACACACCAATTGCATCTTCCCGATTGAATATCGCTTCACGGCAGGCGATGGCGCGTGGCTCAGCCCGTTTTATGAGCAGGACAGCATCAGCCTTTCTGTCTCTGGCCAGCCCGGCATTGATTATTGGGAATACCTGAAAGACGTGGACGGCATTCTGCGCCGCTATGGCTCTCGCCCGCATTGGGGCAAGCTGCATTTTCTGGACACTGCCGATGTAACAGCGCTCTACCCCAAGGCCGAAGCTTTCCGCGCCTTGCGCCGTAAACTAGACCCTAAGGGGAGGTTTCTCAATGAGCATGTGCGCATGCTGGTGGGGTGAGCCTTAGGAATTTTCGTCCTCGTTATGGTTTATAGAGTTTTAAGGGGTTGCATCTATCGATAGCTAACAACTTCGATCGAGGTCATCATGCGTTTGTGCATTTCTCTCTTAAATTCAGCGTTATTGTTCTTGGCATTGCCTGTGTCCGCCGCGCTGGCTGGGGATTTTCCGCAAGGCGAACTGCGGCCGGCAGACTTTCCGGATGACGGCTTTCACGGCAATGTTCATGCAAGCGCTGGCCTCGACACCACCTTTGGCGCGACCCAAGTTTACTCGCCTTATGTGAATGTGGGCGGCAAGGGCGCTTATGAATTTGTGGGCAGCGCCTGGGGCATGCAAGCCGATGTTGATGGCAAATATTCTAATCTAAGCTGGAGTTTGCCACAGGTCGCTGGCCAAAGCGGAAATCAGAGTGAGATTGATTCAGCCATCCACGCCACCTACGCCTATGACCCCACCAAGAAGTTTGGCCTTTTCACTGGCTATAGCAGCCGCAGTATAACACTAAATACCGCCACCACTGGCAATGTCACCACGTTTGGTATGCAAGGTGTTGGCGCAGAAGGCATGATGCTTTTGGGGCCTTCAACAACTGCCCAGCTGCGCGCTGCCGTGTTGGTGCCGATCTATGACAGCGTGGTGATCAACAATGGCCTTACAACCACAACAACTGGCGGCACCGGGCCAGACTTTGGACACCTGGGCTATATGGTTGGGGCCAGTGCAAGCCGCCAACTCTGGACAAATGTCAGCGCTCGGCTTGATGCCACCTATGCCAATTTTCTAGTGAAAGACGTGGGCAGCAACATCACCGAAATGAACGCGCAACTGACGGCGCAATATTCCTTCGAAAATCTGCCCCTCACTTATGGTGCCACCATCGGCTATGGCCGCGAAACCATACAGGGTGCAAGCACCGATGTCTTGTCAGCCACCAGCCGCCTTACCTACTCCTTTGGCGGTGCGCCGCAGGGCACGCGCGGCCGCCTGTTCAAGAGCGGCGTTCTTGGTTGGGCCAACTGAACAGGCACCCAACAACTTAAAAACAAAATGGCCCGGTTTGCACCGGGCCATTTTTAATTCCGATGTCAGCAGATCAATGCTTGGTCAATTGCACGCTGTGAGTGATGGCGGTCAGCGCCTTGCCATTGGTTTTCAAGGCTTCATCTGAGCCCCAGAAGGTCATCAGCAGGAAGGTATTGGCAACCGGCGTTTCAACCAGCGTGATGCCGAAATTGGTTGGGCCATCTTGGTCTTTGCCCGTGTACATGAAGTCATGCATCTTGAGGCCATTTTCTTCGGAATCAGAAGTCTTCTTAGAGCTAAGATCGATGTCCAGACCCTGGCCCGCGAGCACCTTGACTGAAGCTTCAATGGCGGCGGCGATGTCATCGGCCTTCACGGCTTCAGCACCAATATAGATGCCGCCATCGGGCGAATTCATTTCAATGCCATTGTCGGTTTCGCTGGGTTCCCAATCATCGGGTGCGTTGATGGTGGCAACAGCATCTTCGGCCGGAATGGAAAATACCTTGGCTTGTGCCGCAGGCACAAAGGCGCAAAGGGCCGCAGCCATGGCGATTGTGCTGAATAAAACTTTTGCTTTGAACATGGTTCTCTCTGGGTTTCTGCCGGATTGGCAATCACGGCAATATACACGTCGCCCCCTGCCCCAAAGCAAGGGGTTTCTGAGGCGGTGGAGAAAACGCTGCTGCGGCAAAGGCAGATAGGGACACGGACAGATAACTCAGGAGGCGAAGCTCTACGCAAGGCTTTTATATGAGGTGTCACCGTAAATCTATCGACCAACGGAATATTACTCATGGCCGTTCTCCCAAGCTTGTACGGCTTGTTTGACGGTATCGCCAATCTTAGCTCTTGCTACTATTTTTCCACGAGTACCGTTCCAGTCTCCATACAAATCACAGAATGCGCTCAACAAATCTGAGATCAGATTGATGTAGCCATTCCGTTGTGGTTCTCCTGTGAAATGAGCAGGATCCGAAATATTATAAGTAATGTCTAATGTGCCATCAGCTAGCCTAGGGTAGTCACGCACGGTAGTTATCGAAACTTTAGTTTGACCGTCTATGATATCGAAGAGCCATATTGCATCACGAACATATCCTCCCGAACGAGTCAGATAGACTCCCGTCTCGGTATCGATTGTCTTCTTGTTTTCAAAATCATTCACAATCATGCTGCAATCCTCGCATCAGAATATTTCATCAAACTCATGTTATTATCATTTGCACGCTGGCCGCTCTCGCCGCGATAGACCGTATCCGTCTGGTCATTGCCGAACACCGCATCATAAACGCCCGATGTGGTGCCGTCTGTTCTGGTAAAGGTGGAATAGGTTCTAATCTCGGTGCCCTGCGGTGTGGTGGCATTCACCGCTTGGCCCGAAAGCGCAATCGAGGCGATGCCCAGATCAGCCAGCGACGAAAGCTCGCCACCTTGGCTCACGCCATCGCCATTCAAATCCTGCCACACTTGTAAGCTGGCATAGACCGCATCGTTGGCGTCAATCACTCCATCATGGTTCACATCATATTGCGCCAGATCAGCAAGGCCAGAGCCGGTGAAGGTGCCAAACATCTCGCTGGCATCATCCACCTTGCCATTGCCGTTTTTATCCAGAACCAAAAGCCCAGCCCCAGCCCCAATCCAGCCCGTGCGCTCAGCAAAGAAATTGTTGTTGAGATCAAAATGCACCGATGAGCCATCGAGCGAGGTGGTGGCAAGCCCGCGCCCGGTGAGATCGAGCACCAGCGGATCAGCGCCTGATGACCATTGCATGGATTTGACAAAGCGCTGCGCAGAGGCCGCACCCGTCAGCACTTCATCAATCAGCGCGCCGATTTCCGGGCCGCCGCCCGTCAGCGCCGCTGTAATCGCCGTCGGTGGCAACACCGCCAACACCGCCCAAATCGGATTGGCCTTTTTGAACACCATGCCGAAGGTGCGCTCGCTTGCCAGTGCGACTTGCCCGGCATCTGTGCAGCTGCCGACCAAGTCAAAGGTTTCGACTTTCTTTTCGCCGTTCAGACAGTTGATGGCATCTGCGTGTTTCACGCATTGCCCCTTGCTTCGCCCATGGGCGCTTGCGGTTGCTTTGTGGCTGTTTCTGCCGAAGCCAATTTCAGTTTCTCCAACACCGCCGGATCAATCAACCTTCCCACAATCGGATGGATGCGGATTTGTTTTTCGCCTGCCAATTGGCGGAAATTGGCCAGCACGGTGGTGGCATCTTTGGTGACACACTTGTGGGCAATGGCCACAGGGTTGCGCATCAGCGGGCTGATGACCAGCTGCTGCAAGTCGCCCAGGCACCTATGTTTATAGCGCGACAAGTCCGTGATCAGCAGCTCCCCAGTCTTAGAAGTTGCACTAGGCCGCGATTCTGAATGCAGAGCAATGGAATTAACTTGAACCCAAATCCGCGCTTCACTCCGCAGGCGCGACCCAGTCGATGTCAATCGACACTAAGCTTGGTAAAGAAAATTGGCGGAAACGAAGGGATTCGAACCCTTGATACGCCTTACAGCGTATGACGATTTAGCAAACCGTTGCCTTCAGCCACTCGGCCACGTTTCCGTGCTTGGGTTATGCACCGAAGCGAATGGCTCTTTGCCCCGATTTGGCTTGCGTTGCAAGCCTAACGTCAGACTTGATGTGCTTAACGAAATCTTGGTGTATTTGGCGAATAAATGGTTTAAATTGGCAAGTGTGGAGTTTGATGATGCGTAAACTGTTTATTCTTGCCGTTCTGTTGGCTGGCGCTGTGCCGGCCCAAGCCTTTGACACCTTTGTGCCGATGGGCATGGGGTATTCAACTTCGAATGCGGAATTGTCCAAGCTTTCAGCGCGTGATCGAGCCATCATTGCCCAGACTGATATCTATGAAACCGATATTTATCAGCGCCAACTTCGTGCACGCGAGTTTGATGCGCGCACGCGTGCCTTCTCCAGTGATCGCAACTCGGACGGCATTTTGCCACCGATCAACTACTGACGCCTTAGTGTAGCGTGAGGGCCTGACGCGCGCGGCGTAGAGCTTCAGCGATTTCAGCGTGATCCATTTCGGCGGCGATATCACTGCGATAGCTGCGCGCTGCCTGGCACCCCATCAACGCTGACAAGTTGAACCACTTGTGGGCTTCGATTCGGTCTGTCGGCACGCCTTGGCCAAGATAGGCTTTCAGGCCCAACTGCAACATTTCTTCGGCGTGAACTTGCGATACAGTTTTGGTTTCACTCATCATCAACTCCCATGTTTGGCTTCGGGGTTCTTTCAACCCGCCGCTCTGAGGGCATAGTGGCGCGAGGCCCCCAATGGGTTGCTAAGATTTGGGCTTAACCAAACCTGAATCTGAAGCTTGCAACTGTTTATTGCGCACAATTGAAATTGAATATTTTCAGTGGCTTATCCTGTGCTGATGCGATTAATGTGCAATCTCGTGCAAACCAATCCTTCACCACATGAGTAGATTATGGTTGAACCGGAATTGCAAAGCTGCGGGCAACGGGAATGTGGTCTGAGCCCACAGCGTCGCCACCAAGCTGTGGCCCAATGCTGACAATGCCATTGCGCACCAGAATTTGATCAATGGCAATCTGCGGCAGCCCATAAGCGGTGGGATAGGTTGGCAAAGTCAACATCGGTTGCAAATCCAGGCTCTTGGAAAAGTCTTGGACAAGGCGCGATTGCGCGGTGGCGTTGAAATCCCCCGCGATGATCATCGGTCCGGTTTCTTGGGCGAGACGACGTGCCAAGACGGACGTTTCGGCAAACTGCTTCACCGATTTGGGAAACCGCGACCCATGAACATCCACAACCAACAAATCCGAATACTCAGCGCCAAACCGCATGCCTATGGCGCTGGGGCCATTTGGCAACAGCAAGTTGACTTTCTGCTTGAAGGGAACCCGCGCGGCGATCAACACATCGCAGCGGCTCAAATCCTCACAAGCCACCAGATAAGGATAAGCGATAGCCAAAGCCGCCAGCAGTTTTGGGCTGCCATCATATTCCTGAAGAAGCGCCACATCGGCATCCAAACTGATGAGACTGGCCACGATGGCATCTTCGCGCCCGTCTGAATTGTCGATGTTGAAAGTGGAGATGCGCAGTCTCTTGGTGCCCACCGGTGCTGGGCCATCTGCCGATACAGGCAGGCTTGGCCAAAGCCCGTAGGCAACAATCGCCGAAAAAAACAGAATGGTGGCCGACAGCGTTTTATATCGCGGCATCAACAGCCCAATACCTGATGTAATGACCAAGATTGCGGCTTGGACTGACAATGCTGAAAACACGTCCAACTGCAAGCGCAACCAGCCCAAGCGGCCAAGAGCAAGGCCAAGCAGCCCAATGCAAAGGGCAGCGATGGCCCCGCTCCAATCGCGGTGCATTTTTTGCTTGGGTGAAAGACCCGCGTCTTTGGCCGAACCAAAGCCTGATCCATCCACGAAATGATTTGGCAAAGACGTGACCTAAAGTTTAAATCAGCCTGCTCTCAAGTGGCAGGAGTTGCTCGGGTGTAGCAAATCCCGGCAGCTCTTCAAACCGCTTCTTCCAAGCCAGTACATGTGGATAGTGTGACAGATCAATATTGGCCTCTGGCGCGTAGCGCAGCACGCCGTAAATGCCGATATCAGCGATTGTTGGCTTTTTGCCGACGATCCATTCCGACTTGGCCAACTCTTGCTCCAAAACCGCTAATGCAGTCTTGGCTTCGGTGTCATACATCACGCGCACTTCCTCGCCGAATTGGCGAAAACCGCGCGCACGCCCACGCAGGCGGAAAATTGGCGCCGCAAGCTTGTCCCATTGCCAGAACAGCCATTCGCGGATGCGGTTTTTTTCGGCTGGCTGCTTTGACGTGAATTTGTCCAAACTGTCTGCAAGGTGCAGCAAGATCACTGCAGACTGAACCACATACAATTGGCCATCACGCAGAGCCGGCACTTGGCCGTAGCGGTTTTTGACGAGGTAATCAGGCCGCTTATGTGCGCCCTCACGCAGGTTGACGTGAATGTATGAAAACGCGTGGCGCATGAGCGAAAGGCCCAGGGCAGCCGTATATGTTGGCCCTGAGGTCACAGAACCATAAAGCGTAAAGCGTTGCGCCTCTTTCGATGAAGGGCCCTTTTCTTTCTTGGCTGCTGGCTTTTTGGCTGCTGAAACTTTTTTGATCGGTTGGCTCCGACCTGAAACGCTTGACTTTGCCCGTTTTGGCTTAACCGCCATTTGAGCTTCTCCCAACTTCATTTTTGTCCGAAATAGACCGTATGCTGATTATCAGCACACGGACTATAGCGGATCAAACCAAAAAAGGGAAATATCCGTTAATCTAATATTAACGCCTCTTAAGTCTATGATATTGAAAGTTTATTTTTAAGCATGTCGTTGACAGCCTGTGGGTTAGCCTTGCCACCGGTGGTTTTCATCACCTGCCCCACAAACCAGCCCAGCATTGAGGGTTTGGCTTGAACGGCGGCCACTTTGTCTGGGTTGGCGGCAATAATTTCGTCCACGGCCTTTTCGATGGCACCCAAATCTGTCACCTGCACCAAGCCGCGAGACTGGACGATTTGTGCCGGGTCTCCGCCTTCCGTCCAGAGAATTTCGAACACGTCCTTGGCAATTTTGCCAGACACCGTGCCATCTGAAATCAAATCGACCAGCCCGCCCAGCTGCGCAGACGTAACGGGCGAGGTTTCCACCGTCTTGCCTTCTTTGTTCAATCGGCCAAAGAGCTCGTTGATCACCCAATTGGCGGCAATCTTGCCGTCCCTGCCATTGGCCACATCTTCAAAGAACTTTGAAGATGTTTGTTCAGCAATCAATACTGATGCATCATAGGCCGACAGGCCATAGGCGGAAATGAACCGCGCTTTCTTGTCATCCGGCAATTCTGGCAGAGCTGATTTGATCTCGGCCACACGTTTGAGATCAAGCTTCAGTGGCAACAAATCCGGGTCTGGAAAATAGCGATAGTCATGCGCTTCTTCTTTTGAGCGCATGGAGCGGGTTTCGCCCTTCTTTGCGTCATAGAGGCGGGTTTCCTGATCGATCTTGCCGCCATCTTCCAGAATGCCGATCTGGCGGCGCGCTTCAAACTCAATCGCCTGGCCCATGAAGCGGATGGAATTCACATTCTTGATTTCGCAGCGTGTGCCGAAGACATCGCCGGGCTTGCGCACGGAAACGTTCACGTCAGCACGCATAGAGCCTTGCTCCATATTGCCATCGCAGGTGCCGAGATAGCGCATGATCTGGCGCAGCTTGGTCACATAGGCCTTGGCCTCATCAGCCGAGCGCATATCAGGCTTCGAGACAATCTCCATCAGCGCACAGCCAGAACGGTTGAGATCAACATAGCTCATGTTGGGGTGCTGATCATGCAGGCTCTTGCCAGCGTCCTGTTCCAAATGCAGGCGCTCAATGCGGATCTCGATGGACTTATCATCATCAAGATCAATCGTAACTTTGCCTTCGCCAACGATCGGCTGCTTGAACTGGCTGATTTGATAGCCCTGCGGCAAGTCAGGATAGAAATAGTTCTTGCGGTCAAAGACTGAAACTTCGTTGATTTCAGCCTTCAGGCCCAGGCCCGTGCGCACTGCCTGTTCGACGCAGAACTCATTGATCACCGGCAACATGCCGGGCATGGCTGCATCCACGAAGGACACATGATCATTGGGTTCACCGCCAAATTCAGCCGATGCACCAGAGAAAAGCTTGGCTTTGGACAGCACTTGCGCATGAACCTCAAGGCCGATGATGATTTCCCAATCACCTTCGGCTCCCTTGATCCAATCCTTTTTATCAGCAATGCGCTTGGCAGATTCTAGCATGTCTCACCCTTTGTTCTAGCGGGTGGGAATAACGCCTCAGCTTCAGCTTATCAAGCCGCTTCCGCTTCGGTTGGCATCATGCCCAGGGCAGAGAGATAAACGTCGAGCATGGCTTCTTCTTCCATGCGCTCGCCTATTTCTTTCTTGCGAAGGCTGATTATCTTGCGCAGGATCTTGATGTCATAGCCGTTGCCCTTGGCCTCGGCATAAACTTCCTTGATATCGGCAGCGATGGCCTTCTTTTCTTCTTCGAGGCGCTCAATACGATCGACGATCGACTTCAATTGACCTTCAGCGAAGGTGGTTTTTACATTCGTGGCCATAACTTACTCCAATTTACTTAATGTGATGGTTTAACTGGCTTAGTGTCGCCCGTCTGATATTTGGCCTTCCACTCGTCTTGTGGCATGCCGTAAATATGTTCGCGCGCTTCTGCGCGGCTGATATCCAG
>Ga0075024_100001187_pt1 | contig 10343 bp, 10 predicted proteins | sample Str013_2_FD_71389 | JGI IMG/M metagenome (GOLD analysis project Ga0075024, IMG submission 71389) | Freshwater sediment microbial communities in response to fracking from Pennsylvania, USA - Straight Creek_MetaG_SC_2013 | ecosystem: Environmental > Aquatic > Freshwater > Creek > Sediment... | reverse complement strand
GTGCCGAACACCGACGCCGACGACATGTTCACGATGCGCCCGGTGCCCGACGCCTTGAGGTGGGGCCACGCGGCGCGGCTCACGCGCACGGCACCACCGAAGTGCGTGTCGACGAGCAGGTCGAAGTCGTTCGCGGGCATCTCGTCGATCGCCCCACCGCCGGTGATCCCGGCGTTGTTCACGACGATGTCGATGCGGCCGAACTCGTCGATGGCGTGGGCGGCGATGGCGTCGGCGCCGTCGATCACGCTGTGGCGATCGGCGATCGCGATCCCACCCTCGTCTTGGATCTCGCGCGCGACTTCGTTGGCGGCGCTCTCCGTCTCGGGCGCGCCGTGGGTCGCGACGCCGGGGTCGTTCACGAGCACCTGGCAGCCGCGCGCCGCGAGCAGGCGCGCGTAAGCACGACCGAGCCCTCGACCGCCGCCGGTCACGATCGCCACCTTGCCGTCGAATCGCAGCTCGGACATTCCCGGCCGCTCCTGTCTCGTTGGTTCCCTGATCTACTCCGGCTTTGAACCCTGCCACGAAACGCGCGTAGGGTGCGAACGTGGCGCTGGTGCTCACCGAGGAACTGGAGCCCGGCATTCTGCTCGTCACGATGAACCGGCCCGAGCGCCTCAACGCGCTGAGTCAGGGTCTGATCGCAGAGTTGCACGCGACGTTCGAGCGCATCAACACCGACCGCACCGTCCGCGTCGTGATCCTCACCGGTGCGGGTCGCGGCTTCTGTTCGGGCGACGACCTCAAGGGTGTCGAAGGTGAGCACGGCGCACCCGGCACCGAGGGCATGGGCCAGATTCCGTTGATCCTCCTGACCCAGGAACACCTGGCGTCGCTGCACGAACGCATCCACCGGCTCCGCCAGCCGGTGATCGCCGCGGTCAACGGCGCGGCCGTGGGCGGTGGGTTCGCGCTCGCGTTGTCGTGCGACATCCGGTACGCATCGGAGTCGGCCCGGTTCGGATCGGTGTTCATCACGCTCGGCGTGTCGTCGTGCGACATGGGCACGAGTTACCTCCTACCTCGTCTCGTCGGCGCGTCGCGTGCAGCCGAACTGATGCTGACCGGCCGCATCTTCGACGCTGCTGAGGCGCGCGCGATGAACCTCGTGCTCGACGTCGTTCCCGACGGCGATGTCGTCGACCGCGCGCTCGCCACCGCGCGGCAGATCGTGGCGCACGCGCCGCTCGCGGTGTGGATGACGAAAGAGACGATGTGGCAGACGATCGACTCTCCGAGCTTCCGCCACGCGCTCGACATGGAGAACCGCACGCAGGTGATGTGTACGCAAACCGGTGAGCTCGCCGACGCCGCCGAGGCGTTTCGCGAAGGTCGAAAACCAGAATGGAGACCCCTGTGAACCGCGACGACTTCGCGAAGTTGTTCGATCTGACCGACCGCGTCGCCATCGTCACCGGCGGCACGCGCGGCATCGGCCGCTCCCTGGCTGAAGGTCTCGTGTGCGCGGGTGCCAAGGTCGTGGTCGCCAGCCGCAAGGCCGAAGCCTGCGCGGAGACCGAAGCGCACCTCACCGCGATGGGTGGCGAGGCGCTCGGTGTGGCCACGCACATGGGCGACCTCGACGACCTCCAGGCGTTGGTCGACGCGACTGTCGAGCGCTTCGGTGGCATCGACATCGTGATCAACAACGCCGCCAACGCGCTCACGCAGCCGCTCGGCGAGTTCACACCGGAGGCGTGGGACAAGTCGTACGCGGTGAACCTGCGCGGTCCGGTGTTCCTGGTGCAGTACGCGTTGCCCCACCTGAAGGCGAGCGCGCACGCCGCGGTGATCAACGTGATCTCTGCCGGCGCGTTCCTGGCTTCGTCGCAGCAGTCGATGTACTCCGGGGCCAAGGCCGGGCTCATGGCGTTCACGCGCGCGCAGGCACGGGAGTGGGCCCCGTTCGGCATCCGGGTGAACGCGCTCGCGCCCGGCACCATCGACACCGACATGGTGCGCAACAACCCGCCGGAAGCGGTGGCCCGGATGGCCGCGGCCAGCCCGATGAACCGGGCCGCGCACGCCGACGAGATGATCGGTCCGATGATGTTTCTCGTCTCCGACGCCGGCAGCTTCATGACTGGCCAGGTGGTGCTGGCCGACGGGGGCATGGTCCCGCATTAGGAGATGCAGTGGAGCCGTGCCCGGAGGGCGGGACGGCGCAGCGGAATCGACCAATGAAGCTGACTCTCGGCGTTGCCGGGGGAGCGGCGCGGCGCGAGACTGAGGTTCAACGTCTCGTCTCGAAGGGGAGCACACCGTGGACTACATGTTCGTCGACGCCGACAACCACTACTACGAGGCGGAAGACGCTTTTCTTCGCTACGCCGATGCAGATGTCAAGCGCTACGTGCGGTGGGTGAGCGAGGGCAAGCGCCGTTACATGGTGTTCGGCTCGACCATGATCGGTCTGGCCAACACCGCGGTGCCCAACCCCACGTTCAACCCGATTGCCAAGGCGGGTGCGTTCCACTCGCGGCTGAAGGAATTGCAGGAGCGCACGACCGGCGCGACCGGGATCCCCCTCACCGACATGCACGGCGCGTACGGCCAGCTGGAGGAGATCCCCGAGGGATACCGCGTGAACCACCCGCGGCTCGACATGCTCGACGAGCAGAACGTCGAGAAGTGTCTGCTGTTCCCCACGCTGGGCGACTGCGTCGAAGGCCTAATGCACGACAACGTGCCGATGGCCTACAAGGTGTTCCACGCGTTCAACCTCTGGTTGGAGGAAGACTGGGGCTACGCGTACCGCGACCGCCTCTACGCGCCGCCCTACATCCCGATGCTCGATCCCGATCTCGCCGCGGCCGAGCTCGAGTTCCTGCTGCACAAGGGTGTGAAAGCGGTGTCGTTGCGTCCGGGTCCGGCGAACGGCCGATCGCCCGCCGACCCGTCGTGGGATCGGTTCTGGTCGTTGATGAACGAGAGTGGAACGCTGGCCGCGTACCACGGCTACGGCGGCACCACGAAGTACAGCGAGGCGTTCGACCAGATGTGGGGTCAGTCGCAGGCCGACCCGGGGTACAACGCTGCGTTGTCGGCTGCGTTCATGAGCGATCGCGGCATCCTCGAGTTGTGCGTGGCGTTGGTGCTCGGCAACCTGTTCGGTCGCTTCCCCAACGTGCGGATCGCTTGCATCGAGTTGGGCTGCAAGTGGACGCCGTACGCGTTGCACATGGTCGACCACGCGGGTTCACTGCTCGAACGGCGGATCGAGGCGTTTGGCACGACCATGTCCGATCTGCCGTCCGACGTGTTCAAGGAGCACATCTACATCTCGCCGTTCCCGGAAGAAGATGTCGTCGGTCTCACCGAGCTCATCGGCGTCGACCGCGTGCTCATGGGCTCCGACTGGCCGCACCCGGAGGGCAACATCGTGCCCGGCGATTTCGCCGACAGCATCCAGAAGCTTCCCGAACTCGACATCAAGAAGATCATGCGCGACAACCTCCTCGGTCTGCTCACGTAACGCATGAGCGATGCCCTGGAGGGCCCGTCGAACGCGGTCGCGCCACGACAGGCTCGGGCGCGCCGTCGACGTCGCCGTCGACGGATCGGAGTGCTCCTGTTTCTGTTGATCGCGGGCGGGGTGTTCGCCGCCGCCTACCTCGTGCTCGCCGGTGGCAACGACACCGCCAACGACGCGGGCCAGGGCATCACGACGCTGCCGCCCAGCACGACGGTGGTGAAGGCGTTCGGGCCGTACAAGGTGACGACGGGCGTCAACGTGCGCCAGGGCGCCGGCACCAACTTCCCGAGCGTCGGCACGGTCGAAACTGGTCGACCGGTCTTCGTGGCCTGCGTCGTCGAGGGCCAACCGGTCGACGGTCCCACCGGACCCGACCCGAGGTGGCTGCGCCTCACCGGCTTCGGACCGAACGGCTACGTCACCGCGTTGTACGTGAGTACCGGCGAAGACCTCACCAGCAAGAAGATCCCGAATTGCCCGAGCGCGTGAGCGCTACGACACGTGTGGAAGCGTCACGCTCGACGCGCGCGTGGCGTCGTGATGCACCGTGACGTCGTTCGTGCGCATCTCGACGGCAGTTGTGAAGGGCTCACCGGTGCCGAGGTTGCGCGCGTAGACCGGGTGCGCACCGCTCGACACCTGGACGCGGAGCCGGTGGCCCAGCGCGAAGCGGTGCCCGATGGGCCAGAGCGCGATCTCGGCAACGAACACGCCATCGTCATCGCGCGCGATGGTCGCGGGTTCGTAGCGCTGGAGCGCATCGCACACGTTCAGCGACGTGCCATCGGGTGACACGTCGCACACGCGCACGAAGAAGTCGACATGGTCGAGGCTCGACGTCACGTGGAGCTTCGCCGACACCGGTCCGACGAGCTCGAGCGCCTCGGTGAGCGCGTCGCTCGTGTACACGAGCACGTCGGGGCGCGCTTCGAGGGCGCGGTTGTCTTGCGCTCCGCCGGTGAGGAGACCGATGCCGCCCACCGATGGCGTGGGGTCGGCAGGGTCGTAGCGGTACGCGTCGGGGGTTGTCGACGCCGGGCTTGTCGACGCCGGGGGATCGGTCGCAAGCCGGTCGTCGGCGCGGAGAAACCACGGGGTCGGGGTCGCCGGTGGCGGCCAGTCGTCGAAGTCGCGCCACTCACCCCCCTCGCCCTGCACGTGCACGGTCACGGGCCGGTCGGGGAGCAGGCCCGGTTGGTCGCGCAGGTACGTGTCGAACCAGTCGAGCGGAGCGTCGTCCATGCCGCCCTCGCCGCCGCCACCGAGGTGTCCGCCGGCGCCGATTCGCAGGCGCACCGGCGCGGGCGAGTCGCGCAGGATCGCGTAGTCCTCGAGCACGCCCGGCAGCGGGTAGTCGTGCCAACCGTCGACGAGCAGGGTGGGGATGCGCCAGTCGCGCAACTGCTCGCGGAAGTCGACCGCGGCCCAGAACGGATCGTCGCGTCGGGAGTGCTCGAGCTGGTTCTGGTACAGCGGGAGGTCTTCACCGCAGGCCAGCCGGATGACCTCACCGAGCGGGAGGTGGTCGAACAGGGGCTGGAGCGCGGCCATCCGTTCCGCGATGGCCTCCGGAGTGAGGTCCTCCACGATCGGCGTTGGTTGCGGTTTGTTGAACATCACCGCCCCGAGGTCCCACGGGATGATCACCTCGAGTGCGAGCGAGTCGCCGGGATACCACGAGAACTTGCGCACCGACGTGGAGAGCGCGACCGCCATGGCCTGGAGGTGCGGCGGCTGCGTCGACGCGAGTGCCCACTGCGTGAACCCCATGTAGCTCGCGCCGTAGCTTCCGAGCCGGCCGTCGAACCACGACTGCTCCGCGATCCAGTCGGCGGTGGCGCGTCCGTCGGCCGCTTCCGCGAAGTAGCTGTGCACGCCGCCCGAACCGTCGGTACCACGACACGCTTGCAACAAGTAGCGGTAGCCGCGCGTGGCGAACGCGCGGCCCGCGCCCTCGCCCGCGGGGATTCCCGCTCGGCCGTACGGGGTGCGTTCGAGCAGCGTGGGCGCGTCGTCGACGCCCACCGGGTGGTACACGTCGGTGAGGAGCACGACGCCGTCGGGCATCGTCACCTTCACGTCGCGTTCGATCTCGACGTCGTTCGTGGGTGCGCGCATCCCCGGAGTGTGTCAACTCACTCGCTGGGAGGCAACCTCGAGGTCGTCGAGCGCGGCGGCGACGCATGTGGCGATCGTCGTCGCCCCGGGGACCTTGGCCGCATCGGTCATGATGCCGAGATCGAGGTGGTCGACGTAACGGCGCAGCGTGATGTTGAGGAAGCGGCCCGAACCGATGATCGGGGTCGGGTAGCTCGCAGTCATGCGGTACCCGGCGAGGTACCGGGCGGTGTCCGGGCCCGGTACGTTCGACAGCGACACGTTGCCCGGCAGCACCGCGCCCCCGCCTTCCACCCGTTCCGCCATCTGGTCGCGTAGGCGGCGGGCGCCGAACGGCACCGCGGGCTGGTCCATCAGCGGCTCCTGGAGACGGCTGCGTTCGACCTCGGCAGCCATCGACGCCCGGATGGCGTGGAACCGCTCGATCGGATCCTCGACGTTGGTCGCGAGATGGGGGTGCAGCGACACGATGCGGTTCCCGAGGTCGCCGTGCTCTGGGCGCCGGTAGCTGCGCGCCGCGTTCACCACGATCGGATCGTCGGGGAGCGCGTCGATCGACAGGAGCAACGCGCGCACCGCGCCCGATCCAACGGTGAGGAACACGTCGTTCACGGTGCCACCGAGCGAGCGCGCGATCGTGCGGAAGCGCTCGAGCGGCAGGCTCACCGCGTCGTAGCTCCGCTGGGCCGACGTCGCGCCCGACAGCGCGAACTTCGGGGTCTTGGCTCGGCGGTGCTCCTGCTTGTACGCGTCGAGCGCGGCCTGGGCGTCGGCGTGCGCGTGCTTGCTTCGGCGCGCGGCACGCGCGTCGCCGAGCAGGGCGATGCTCGCGCGCGCGAACCACTCCGGTGCGGTGGGTACGCGTTCGTCTGGCGCGATCGTCGTCATCGGTGGCGGCCCCGGGGTCGGGCCGTCGTCGGTGAGGGCGGTGACGATCGATTGGAAGCCGACGCCGTCGGCGAGCGCGTGAAGGATCGTCAGGAACATCGCCGCCGCGCCGCCCTCCACGCGCGGGACCAACACGATGCGGAACGGGGGCTGCTCGGGGTCGAGTTGTTCCATCACCCAGCGCGCGACGTGGTGGTGCAACTCTGCTCTCGACAGTTCGGTAGGTGTGTCGATCACCGTGGTGAGTCGATCGAGGTCGACGTTGCGCTTGGTGAACCAGGCGTCGGTGTCGATGTGGAACGGCGCCGAGCGGCGGACGCGCGCCAGCGCGGTCGACGGGATCCTCCGGGCCAGATGCGCACGCACATCGTCGACGAATCGGCCGTGATCCGATTCGGGTACCTCGAACAGCTGGAGCGCTCCGATCTGCATCGGCGTCGCCGCGCTGTGCAGGCAGAGGAAATAGTCGTCGTCGGGTCGTAGACGCTGCATTCGTCGCGGAGTGTACGACCTTGCGTCATACTGCGAACGTGCGCGTGCTGGTGGTCTTCGTCGTCGCGATCGGGCTCGTCGTCGGCGCGCCGGCCGGGGCGCGGGCCGTCGACGTCCTCGACCAACTGGTGGTGAAAGGGCGCGCGCCGAAGACGGGCTACTCCCGCGCGCAGTTCGGTGCCGCGTGGGCCGACGTCGATCGCAACGGTTGCGACACGCGCGACGACATCCTCAACCGCGATCTCCACGACAAGCAGTGGCGACCGGGCACTCACGGCTGCGTGGTCATCGCGGGCCGGCTCACTGATCCGTATACCGGCCGGGCGTTGGTGTTCGCCAAAGCCAATGCCGCAGCCGTGCAGATCGACCACGTGGTGGCGCTGTCGGACGCGTGGCAGAAGGGTGCGGCGCGGTGGGATCCGGCGCGCCGGCGTGCGTTCGCCAACGATCCCTTGAATTTGCTCGCAGTCGACGGCCCCACCAATGCGCGCAAGGGCGACGGTGACACCGCGACGTGGCTGCCGCCGGTGAAGTCGTACCGGTGCCAGTTCGTGGCTCGGCAGGTCGCGGTGAAGGCGCGGTGGAAGATCTGGGTCACCGCGGCCGAGCGCGCCGCGATGGCACGCGTGTTGGCCCGCTGTCCGGACGAACACGTGCCGGGGTGACGGGGCTTGTCCTCTTGCACCCGAACGGGTGCGCGGAGGGCGTGGCCTCCCAACGATCCACCGCGCCGAGTGGATCAGCGCGCCGGTACGGGAGGCGAGCCCTCGATCTCGATGCGGTGGATCTTGCGTGGCGCGGCGCCGAAGTCGCCCAGGGCGTAGTGCTGCACAAAGTGGTTGTCCCAGATCGCGATGTCGCCGGTGGTCCACCGCCACCGGCAGCTGAACTCTGGGCGCGCCGCGTGCGCGTACAACATGGCCAAGATCTCGCCGCTCTCGAACGGCTCGAGCTGGTTGATCTTCGTCGTGAACGTCCGGTTGCAGAACAGCGCCTTGCGTCCGGTCATCGGATGACGGCACACCAGGGGATGATCGGTACCGATGCTGGAGTCCATCGGGTGTTGATGTCGCGCGGTGAGATCTTCGAGGAACAGCTGGAGCGCCTCGGAGAGCGTCTCGAACGCCACGTGTTGGCTCGACCACATGGTGTCACCGCCCACGGCGGGCGCGACCTGCATGTGCAGGATCGAGTACTTCGGCGGTCGTGGATCCCAGGTGACGTCGGAGTGCCACAAGCTCGAGGCGTACGCAAGCTGGTTGTCGGTGGAGAGCACGCAGATCTCGGGATGTCCGTCGGCAACCAGCGTCGGGATGTACTCGGGTGGCAGCTTCGGGCGGCCCAGCGCGCGCGCCAGCGCCGCGTGCCCGTCGACGTCGAGGTTCTGCCCGGTGAAGAACACCACACCGTGCCGAGCCAACGTGGCTTCGAGGTCGGCGACCAACTCGGAGGTCAGGGGGGCGCTCAGATCGACACCTCGCACTTCGGCTCCGAGCGCACCCGCAACGGGGAGCACCTCGAATGTGGTTTCCGTGCTGATCGCCATGTCCATACAGCGTAGGGTCGTACCGGTGGAGAGGCGAGACGTGAACGAGCCGTACTACCGGCGCGATCTGGCGTTGGTGCACCATCTCGGGTTCGGGTTCCACGCCGACATGTGTGCACCCGGGATCCTGGCGTTGTTGGAGCCGGTGCGCGAGCGCGAGGGGCTCGTGCTCGAGGTGGGGTGTGGCAGCGGGTTGCTCACGCGGCACTTGGTCGACGCCGGGCATCGGGTGCTCGCGACCGATGCGTCGCCGGCGATGCTCGAGCTGGCGCGCGCGACCGTGCCCGACGCGTTCGGGATCGAGCGGCTGTCGTTGCCCGGCGACCCGGTTCCGGAGGCCGACGCAGTGGTGTCGACCGGTCACGCGCTCTGCTACCTGCCGACCGTCGAGGCGGTCGAGCAAGCGCTCGTCGCGCTGGCGCGTGCGCTGCGACCCGGGGGTGTGTTCGCGCTCGATCTCGAAGACTTGGAGTGGGCGGCGGCGCGAGTCGACGCGCCGACGCACGCGCGCGTGGGTGACGACTGGGCGATCATCAGCGAGTACGCGGTGCCGGCGCCCGACCGTTTCGTGCGCGAGATGACCACGTTCGTGCGTGACGACGATCGGCGGTGGCGGCGCGACGACGAGCGTCACGACAACGTGATGATCGACTGCGCGCGTGTGCCCGCGCTGCTCGCGGCCGAGGGCGTTGAGGTCGAGGTGCGGCCCAGCTTCGGGACCGAGGACTTGCCGGTCGGGTTGTATGCGATCGTGGGTGGGCGACGCGAGTGAACGACGACCCGCACGAGCGTGCGATGGCCGCAGGCGAGCCGGGCTACATCGATCCGGCGACGGGGTACTTCGTGTTCACCGCGGCCGAGCTCGCGGCGCGCGGCGAGTGCTGCGGCTCCAGTTGCCGTCATTGCCCGTATCCCACCCCCTCTTGAAGAAGGAATCGACACCATGCCGGGAATGGCCCCGTTCCACACCGACGAGCACGATCTCCTGCTCGGCTACCTCGCCCAGCAACGCGCTGTGCTGCGCCTCACCGCCTACGGGCTGACCGATGAGCAGGCGCGCACGCCGGCGGCGGAGCCGAGCCCGCTGACCGTCGGCGGACTGATCAAGCACGTCGCCAGTGTCGAACAGACCTGGATCGACGTCGTCCGCCAACGCGAGCGCCCCGCCTCGGCAGAGGACGACTACGTGGAGGGTTTCGCGTTGGGTACGAACGAGACCCTCGACGAGCTGTTCGCCTTCGCCGACGCGGTGGCACAGGAGACGGAGGCGGTCGTGCGGGGCATCGCCGACCTCGAGCAGGCGGTCCCGGTGCCGCAGGGCGTGCCGTGGTATCCCGACGATCTCGACGCGTGGTCGGTCCGCTGGGTGCTCCTCCATCTCATCGCGGAGACCGCCCGCCATGCCGGCCACGCCGACATCGTGCGCGAAGCGATCGACGGCGCGACCGCGTTCCCGCTCATGGCGGCGGCCGAGGGGTGGCCGGCGACCCCGTGGATGCAGCCCTGGGAACCGACCCCGTGAGCATCGGAGTACCGCTCGACGACTTGCGTCGTCGGATCGACGAGTTCCCGACCGACGCGTATCTGCTCACCGTCGGTGACGACGGGAGGCCGCACAGTGTCGCGGTGTCGGTGCGGTGGGTCAGAGACGAGTTCGTGGTACCCGCGGGGCGCACCACTCTGGCTAATGCCCGAGCACGGCCGTTGGTCGTGTTGCTGTGGCCGCCGCCCGAACGGGGAGGCTTCAGCCTGATCGTCGACGCCGAGGCGCGCGGCGACGGCGACACTGTCGCGCTGCGACCCACGAACGCGGTGCTGCAC
>Ga0075024_100001186_pt1 | contig 10343 bp, 8 predicted proteins | sample Str013_2_FD_71389 | JGI IMG/M metagenome (GOLD analysis project Ga0075024, IMG submission 71389) | Freshwater sediment microbial communities in response to fracking from Pennsylvania, USA - Straight Creek_MetaG_SC_2013 | ecosystem: Environmental > Aquatic > Freshwater > Creek > Sediment... | reverse complement strand
CCTTCCGCTCCGCAGCCATCGGGAGCCGATTCGGAAGCTCAGGTAACGAAACTCAGCCTGACCGCGCGGTTCATCGAATGATCCGCACGTCGCCTGAAGGGTATTTCAACAAGCTCCTAAAGGATTTACACGATTCGCCCCAAGGGACGAGTAGTTGACCTTGCTTTATTCAGCCTTCCTCTGCGTCCTCTGCGGTAAAAGCCTTTGCCTTTCCGATCCCGGCGATCACGCGCGATGTCCGGGGTCCCCGGATCGCGCCGATTTTGCGCGGACTGGGGTGGGGTGTCGGCGATTCCGGCGATTCTTGTGCCCCCTCCCCCTTGATCCCAAGATCTAAAGGACTTACGCACCGCATCCCAACGAGAGACTGTGGAGCGCAGCCGCTCTCGGCTGCGGGGGTGTTGGTTCCTCGTTTCCGATCACCGGATGCCCCGATCACCAGATCCCCCGATTTGGTGCCGTGGGTTTCAGCCACGCCAAGAGCGATTCATCCCACTTTGGCGTGGACTTGAGCGTTTTTGCGTCCGGTTTTGCTAGTCGCTAGCTGCCAGATGCTAGTTGCTTTGTTGTCAAAGATCGAAAAACAAACCCGCCTGGGCGGCCCGGTTTTTGGCCAACCGCCAAGAGCCAAATACTAACTACCGTTTTCGTAGTATATCGCATTTTATTCGCCTTAGCAAGTTAAGACTCATGGGGTCAGGCAGGGGAGAGGGAAATCAAGCGGCCTGGAAAGAACTGCCGCTACTTTCGCGTTCCAGTCCCGCCACGACATTTTTGAACGGTAGGTCGGGCTTCAACCCCGACTTTCGCAAAGCGAAACGAGGTACGTCCAAGGCGCGCCAAGAGCTAAAGAGGTAGGTCTGGGCTTCAGCCCAGACTGAGCGAAGCGAAAAGCCGGGAAAAGGGCGCAAGAGATTTCTTCCGCACTGCCGTAGGCGGGCGCGCAGCGAAGCGGAGCCTAAAAAATGGATAGGGCATTAGGCCCTAGTTGTGATATGTTCCCTGCCTCACCCCCTGAATTTCTAGGATCGCTCTAGCTAGAGCGACTTACTCGGCCATTACCTCCACTCTAAGGAATGAACGATGATTCCAGAAGATCAAGACACGTGGCTCCCGAAGGGAGCACACGCAGCTTCCCCGGCCAATCGTCCCGGACGTTTTGTCGATCAGCATCTAGCCCCCTTATTTTTTAGAAAGACCTATGACGATACAACCCCGCACCATCTAAAAGACATTTCTTCGGAAAAGCAATTTTGGGGCGAAGACGGACTTGTGTTGTTCGGAGCCGTGCGCCTCAAAGGATTCAGGCTTACAGATTGGTTTCCCCGTACCCCAGGTGTCTTTTGGTCGCAACACGGGCAGTACGTCCGAAGACGTGTCAGATCGACCGAATTGCCGGAAATGGATGAGGAACTTGGCACCTACTACACTCCCAACTCTAAGATGGATTTCATTGAAGAGGGAGGAATTGGGAGTATCCGGTTACTCCCTGGAATAATTGACGGCGAGCGTTGCTCGCTCGCGACCGCACTTACCGGCTCTGAATGCCATGGGGGTGTTCCTCTGGCAATTCCCGATATTTTGTTGCGTAAAGCGGGATTGAAGTGGGGAGATCAAGCTACCATCATCGGACGGGTGCGGTTTCTACAGGAGGCTGGGCTGCGGGATACTGCAAGCTATGTTCATCATGCACGACCGTTAATCGTATTTGTTGATGAACTCGAAGGCGTTACAGCTCGACGATCAGCCGAGCCTATTATCATCAGCCCAGTTGCGCTCTTCGAGACTACCGATTCAGACATTCGACACGGATATGGAAGAGCTCAATATACATTCGTACAATGTGCCGCCCGTCCCGACTCGGAGCTAGATGCGGCGGCGGAATGGATCGAAAAATATACGGCAAAATATAAAGGGCGTGTGATCACGAACTTTGACGAGCAGCGTCCTGTTCTCGCGGACGCCCCTCTGAGCTATCAACGGCTTTTAGCCAAGACATACGAGCGCGCCCTGATTCAACACTTTGGCGGAACTATCAAGGTTGATCGCATAGATGAGGTAATTCAAGAAAGAGGAGAAATTCACATGGGTAACAAGATCAATGTTGTTGGTCCAGCGATTATTAATATCGACTCGGTACTAAATGGCGTGACACAGACGATCGGTGCAGCTGCTGGCTTGGACTCAGTTCAGAAAAGCGAATTGGATGCGCTGGTGAAGTCTTTGAAAACCGACTTGGACCAACTAAAGGCGACACATCCCGATGAAACCCACGAGATCGTAGGCGCGCTCGAAAAGGCGGTTGCAAATGCGTCAAAACCTCCGCAAGAGCGGAAACCGAGCCTTCTGCAACTCTCCGCGAAAGGGTTAAAGGATGCTGCCGAGTTGGTGAAGGATCTGGCGCCAAGCGTCCTGACGACGGCAGGCCTGATCGCCAAATTCATCGCGGGGCTCTAAGGGCGTTTTCTAGTCATTGTTCGCGCTGGCGTTCTTGTAGCGCGACGTTCGACCGATTCTCGGAACACCGTTCTGTTGAAGGAAAACGCTAGTCAGAAACCCACCGCAGGCGATGGTGCCTGCGCTCCACGCATAAATTTTGGGAGTGGGACCTCTCGCTCCGCTCGAGGCTAAAAACCCTAATCTGCCATCGCCTCTTCTTCACGCCGGCTTTCAATCTTCACTAACTGCGGTTGTGCGTTAGGTCGGAACACCTGATGTGAAGGATGCGTCTGCGGGTCGCGCCAGAAATCAACGATCGACGTCTGGTGGACGCACGAGATCGTGCAGTTCGGCGCGCAGGCTTTCTTGGAGAAATATTCGCGGCGGATATCGGCCGTGGAGTACTCGGCCAGCGGAATTCCCGGATAGCCGCGTTGCTGCGAACAATAGTGCACCAGCCCGAATTCGCAGATGTACAGATAACGGGCTCCGGCGCGGCAACGCCAGTCGTTAGCGCGGCCCCAGGCAATGTTGTCCTGGAAGCTGTTGAAGCGGGCGTAACTATGTTTGCCCAGCAGCTTCATCTCGCGGAAGACTTTGTGCGCTTCATCGTCCAGCGGCTTGAGCTGTCCGGTGCCGTCATGGATGATGCCCACGGTGGACGTGAATCCCAGTTCCACGGCGCGCTTGCCGATGGTCACGGCGTCCCATTGGTTGACCACGCCGGCGCCGATCACCGAGTTGATGTTCACGTGAAAATCAGCGTGCTCGCGCAGCCATTGCAGCTTTTTGTCCAGGACCTTGAGTGATTTCTTTGACACTTCGTCCGGCATCACGTTGTCGATGGAGATCTGCAAATGGTCCAGGCCAGAGTCGTTCAACTGCTGAATGCGCTGAGGTGTCAGCAGGTAGCCGTTGGTGATCAGTCCGGCAATCGCGCCGTTCTGGCGGATGCGGCGGATAATGTCATCGAGTTGCGGGTGGAGCAACGTTTCGCCGCCGCTGATGGTGATCAGCGTGGTGCCCAGCGCGCCCAGCTTGTCGATGCGGCGATACATTTCTTCGAGCGGAACGGGCTGGGAGAAATCGTCATACTCATTGCAGTATGCGCACGAGAGATTGCATTTGCGCATGGGGATGATGTGCACCTGGACCGGATGGTCGCGTGAGACCACGCCCTTGGCGATCATCTTGAGTTCCCGAAATGTACGGTAAGCGGCTTTAAGCCGCCGCCGGAACGTGTTGGCTGGCATCGTTAAACTGTTTATTAAATCATACATGCCCCGGGGAGATTCCCGGGGCATCAGCTAACGGTGAGTTTTCAAGGGCGAACGGCGAAAAAACCGGCCTTGGGCATACCCCTCTTTAGGAGAATGCGGCTTTGAAACCCGCGCCAATCAGTACCACGAGCGCGTAAAGCACAAACATGGTAATAAGGGCCGCGTTCACCGAAGGCTTCTTGTTAAGAGAGGCCTTGGCAAAACCCAGGCCAAGGAGAATCACCACCCAGATTGCGAAGATGTCGAACCCGGAGGCCAGGCCATAGAGCAGCTTGTTGCCCTGCGGATCCAGGAAGAACGCCGGGTTGGTTGGCATGGGGTTATTGGCGAAGTCAATGCTGGTGGGGTCCGAACTCATCAGGTAACTTGCGCTGAGCAGGGCCGAGCGAATGCAGTAAGGGAGGTAAGCATAAAAAACAATGGCCATCGATCTGCCAAAGCCGACCTCCGCGCCAAATCCGAAACTGAACACTGCCCAAAGGATCACCGCCAGTATCGAGCCGAAGATCAGACTCAGGACTGGAGTGAAATAGAGAGCCACTTTAGTGACGGTTGCCTGGACCCGGATGATTTGGTCGCGCTGGCCTTCCGGCACCTGTTCCATGCGTTGCTGCGCTTTAGGTGACTTGTCAATTTGCTCGTGCGCATAGCGGACAAAGTCGATTTTTTGCGCGGCGACTATGCCGAAACCCAGGCCAAAAACGGCTCCCACCAGCCACGGGACCCACCAACTGGCATTGCGTCTTAGATCTTCGAAAGTCTTGCTGGGCGCAACGAAGGTGTTGAGCAGGCGCGACGCTTCTGACAAAGGTGGCTCTGCCGGCTGAACGGATTCAGGCCCCGGCATCATTGGTTGACCAGAGTTGGGTTGACCAGGCAAAGGTGCTGGAAGTGTGCTCATGATCCATCCTACGTTTCAGGGTAAGAAAAGTTACGCCCTAAGTTACGGCGGGATTCTAACTCCGCAAGGAGCCCATGTCAGCCTTTTTTGCCGAAATGCTGCCAGCCCAGGGGCTTGAGAATCCGGCTTGCTTTTCTATCTTCCGCGATACGGATTTGCGGCTGAGAAGTTACGCGGCTTTCGATCACGCCAATTTGCGTAATCTTAACGCCGGCAATGCGCGAAGGCACTTCGGCTCTCTTCTTTACGGTGAAAAGCAGTTCGTAATCGTCGCCGCCATGCAGCGCCAGATTCAAGTCGGCGCCGGCAGCGATTGGGATCGCGTTCGCCTGAATAGTGGCGGAAACGCCGCTCTCTTCGCAGATATGAGCCAGATCGACAGACAGGCCGTCACTAATGTCGATCATCGCTGTGCAAAAGCCGTGTTCGCGGAGCCAATTTCCTGCCTGTACGCGTGGCATCGGATAGAAATGGCGGCTCGATTTCTCCGCCCGAATCTTCTTACCCGCATAAAGCTGTTTGAGGATGGCCGCGGAGTAGCCGAGTTCGCCGGTCACATAAATGCGGTCACCGGGCTGGGCGCCGGAACGCAGCAAAGCTTTTCCGGCCGGGACCTGACCAGTAACGATGATGTCAGCCGTTATGTCCCGTGCGGAGGAAATATCGCCGCCAGCCAGTTGTACTCTGAACTTGCGGGCCAGGCGGTGCAAGCCCAGCAGAAATTCGTCAGCCCATTTTTGCGGCAGTTCTTTTTCCAGCAAACCTTTCTCACGGAAACCTTTCCCCGACCGTCTGGCAGGCAATCCCAGCGAAAGGAAGCAAGCCAGCGGTTCGCCTCCCATGGCGGCAATATCGCTTAAGCCCCGGGTCAGGCACCGATGGCCAACCGAGTCCGCCGGGTGCCATTCACGCCGAAAATGAACATTTTCTATGCAGAGGTCGGTAGTAACCAGAAGCTCATTACCCTGGCTGAGGCGCAGGATGGCGCAGTCGTCGCCAATGCCCTTGACCACGGCCCGGTTCGCCGGTTTGGCCGCCAGGCTGCGAATGCCCGCAATCAGCTTTCTTTCTGTCAGTACCAAAGCAGGTTAACTATATCGAATAAAAGGGTTTAAGTCATTATTTCTGAGGCACTGATGATGCTCTAAGTTGAGGGAAGACCCGCGCTTGCCGATATAACCAGTGGCTACAGAAGTAGTGCAGGCCTTGCGGCAGGCTCGAAAGGACAGGGCGGGTGATGACCCATCCTCCAATCTGTCCCCGCCGACCTTCGTTATGAATGTAGGCTAGTGGGCCGTTGACATGGCTGGAAGGCCCTTGTTAAGGTTACGGCACTCTAAGTTAACCTTTGTCTGGCCGCCTTTCCGAAGTTTTCTCCCCCAGCGCCAAGCTGGCAGCCGGATATTGAGCCGAGATCGCTTTCAGTCGCGAAGGCCTGAAAATTTTAAGTTTTGCAGCAAGCAGCAGCAGCTAAAAAAGTGGCCGGCAAGTTGTTCAGAAAAACCTTATTGATCGCGGAGAACCAAGTTTTGCGGAAACGTTTTTACATCATGCTGGTAGCCCGGAACTCAGAAGGCGAGCTTCTGAAGATTCCCGTGCCGCTGCATTATTTATACGTCTTTATTGCCGGAGCGCTGATCGGCATGCTGGTGATTACCGGCATGGCCGGTTCCTATACGCGTATGGCCCTCAAGGCCCAGCGCTACAACCAGCTTCGCTCTGAAAAAGAAGCACTGAAAACGCAATACTCCCAGCTTGAGCAGATCGCCCAGGAAAACGAACTCCAGGCGCAGTCATTGAGTTCGCTCGCTGGTGAAGTTTCTTCTCTTTACGGCCTCAAGGCTGATCCGGCTTTCCAGGATGACGATCCAGTTTCAGCTTCCTTGCAGCAGTTTTATGCGCTTCGTATGACCGCCATGACCGGCGCAGCTTCCGTGGGCATTGGCATGGGCGACCAGCGCAATACCAGCACGCGCGATTGGATGCGTCTAGCGGCAGCGCCAACACTTTGGCCCGTGCAAGGCCGGTTGACCGGTTCCTTCGGCGAGCGCATTGACCCGTTCAGCGGTGAAGGCGCGTTCCACCGCGGCGTGGACATCTCCAGCGACATCGGTACCCGCGTGATTGCCCCCGCGGACGGCGTCGTCCAGTACTCTGAGCTGATGAATGGTTACGGCCGCACGGTCCTGCTGGAACACGGCAACGGAATCAGCACTCTCTACGGACATCTTTCAGGATTTGCCGTAAGCCCGGGACAGTTCGTCCATCGCGGCGATACAGTTGGTTACGTTGGCCAGAGTGGACGCAGCACCGGTCCGCATCTCCACTATGAAGTCCGCATCTTCAACACGCCAGTGAACCCCAGTAAGTACATGCGGTTCACGTTCACCCAGCAAGTGGCTTCAGGATCACTCTAAGGCTTTTTCGGCTTCATCTTGGCAGGTGAAGGAGTCGGAGAAGGCGCTGAACTCGTCGCTTCCGTTTGGGCTTCCGACACAAGCTTCTTCAAAAATCTTTGTGAAAGCGTGGCGTTAAAAACCGCCGCGCTTTTTTCTTGATGCACTTCAATGCTGCTCAGCGCGGCTTTTACATCCTGGTCTGTGCCCTTGGGACTGACCGATGTGGCCACCGTCTGGTAGAGAGCCAGGAATGATGTGGCTCCATCCATCACGTGTTTAGCTTCTTTTTCTCCCGCAGTGATCACGTCTGCCCGGACCAACACATCGCCGGCAAAGCGCACGGACAACACCGTGGTGGTGTTTTGCAGAAAATCAAAGCTCCAGCCATTCGGCAATTGCGGGCCGCTTGAATTTGCCTCAACCCGCGTGATCATCCATCCCAGGCTCGCCAGGGGAACATGATCGTAGTAGAGCTGCGCCAGAGTCGGTCCAGCGGGAAGTTTTGCCAGCGAATCCACCATGCCGCGGATCGGATCGCCCGAAGGCATATTCGTAATCGCCACGCGGCCGTTGCCCAGCAGGCAGACTCGTACGTTGTGCCCGTCATGTGGGATGACGAAGATCGTGTGGTCGCGGTAGGTTTCCCGCAGGGAAGAGATCTTTCCCAAATAGTCCGTCAGCTTCGGCTCGTCAAAACGTCCAGTGATGACTTCGGCGGATTCGGTATCGCGATGGTCCGGAGTGTCGCGACGGGACATGGCAATTTCATCCAAGTCGCGTTCAAATTGAATGCCTGTCTGGCTGATAAAGTTCTGGTAATCGCCTTCAATCTGTATGGAAGGAGCAGGGCCGGCGTTCTGATTTGCCGAACCGGACTTTCCTGCTTCACTGGTTTCGGCTTTACGGGTTCCAGATTCCCAGAGCCGCACGGGGCGCAGATTTGCGTAAAGGATCACTTCGCCTTCAGGCAGCATGCGGACCGAATCAGGCGGTTGCTGCGAACGCCGCCGCAATAACCAGGCTGCGGCCATCACTACGATCAGTAAAGAAACTAAAATCAGCAGTTTGCGGGGAGTCTTCATGGTTTTCTGAATCATGGTTTGCTGAATATGGTTCGCTGAATATGGCTGGCTGAATTAGAGACAGGAAACAGTATATCCGGCCTCGGTAGCCTGCGCTGATTCCCCCGCGCGGATAACTCTTGCAAGTTGACTTCCCGGGATACTTCCTAAAGCGCGGATTGCCTGGGGTCGCCAGTTTGACCGGGAAATTGGTACAATAATCAAGCGACGTATCAAGTTCGGTACGCCACCCGCAGAAGTGTGCGGGCTTGAGTTATTGCACGCGGCTTTGCCGTTGTGCTAACTTATTGATCTTGTCCCATTTAACTTGGGGCAGTAGTTGCTGGCGTAGCTCAGTTGGTAGAGCATCTGATTTGTAATCAGAGGGTCGGGGGTTCAAATCCCTTCGCCAGCTCCAGTTGAAAAACGGGTTTTCCAGAACGCATTGGGCATGGGCGCTCTGGAGTTTTGACAGCAGGCACTGCGCACAGAAGAGATCTTCTCGCCGAAGCATTCCACTGACGAAAGACTTTCCGTTATTGGCTTGAGCGACTGAATGCGGAAGTATGTTTGCGCGTCTCCTGATTAGCCATATTGTCCCAGTCGGACAAAAAGGCTGCCCGTTGGCAAGCGAGCATTTGGGGCCGGCGATGAATCGGAAACGGTCGGCAGGCCCGGCTTAGCGGTGTCCCGCGCGCGACAAGTTGCGCGGTTTGGGATACAAGCGCACAGGTGGCCGAGTGGTTAATGGCAGCAGACTGTAAATCTGCCGCTCTCCGGAGCTACGGAGGTTCGAATCCTCCCCTGTGCACCAGGTTCAAGTTTTGAGTGTGAGTGTTTTTAGAGCTGATGTAGCTCAGTTGGTAGAGCACTCCCTTGGTAAGGGAGAGGTCACCGGTTCGATCCCGGTCATCAGCTCCAGAGATTGCAAAAGGGCGGATGTAGCTCAGTTGGTGGAGCACGCGCTCCTTTGGTAAGAGTCGCAGCAGCGGAGCGTAGCTGCGACAGACAGAAATCGGTTACCGGTTCAGGTTTTCCTGTCCTGGTCATCAGCTCCCGAGATTTCAGGGCCGGGTGAAACGCGGAGCGAGCGCCGGATAGCGCGAGCAAGCGTGAGGGCGAAGCAGCGGAGCCCTAAGAAAATGGAACAAGGTAAGCGTTTCTGGTTGGCGCTCGGAATGTACGCGGTCCTGGCGATGTTGGCCTGGGCAACCATGAGCAGTGAGCCGCTGGGTATCGCCCATGGCCGGATCAGTATTAGTTTTCGCGGGTTCACGGTTTTCCTTCTCGGAGTTTTCGCGATGCGAACCGTGTTGCACTGGAGAGCAGAAAGAATCCGAGCCGAAAGCAGTCAGCACGATTAGTAACAAGTGAGCAGGGAGTAACGGTTAGGTTGGGGCTTTAGCCTGAACTAGAGTCACGCAGCCGTTAGAGCAGGGCGGGAGTAACTCAGTGGTAGAGTCACAGCCTTCCAAGCTGTTGGTCGCGGGTTCGATTCCCGTCTCCCGCTCCAGAGATTTGAAACGCGGCAAGAGTGGTGGGATGGAAAACGGGTGAGCGTGAAGTGAGCGCCGAGAAAGCGCGAACGGAACGCGAGGGCGAAGCGCAGCGGAGCCCTTGAAGTAAAGCCCGCGGGTTCGATTCCCGTCTCCCGCTCCATAAAGTTGAGACGAGCACGAGTTTAGAAAATATGTATCAACAAGCCCAAATCGCGGTCCAGAAAACAGTGGAGTTTGACCAATTGCGCTCGGCGCTGGAGAGAATCTTCTCTTCCGCGGCTCTGGACAAGTTTTTCAGTAAGCTCGGCAGCAGCAGTGTCCCGGTGCGCGAGTTCGAGAAAGTCCTGGACAAACGGTTTTTTGAAAAGGCTGACGGCGCGCTGGCCGGGCAAGGGAAATCCGCCAAAGAACTGTATCAAGCCCTGACGGTGTCAGACCAGGCTTTGATGCGCGAGTTTTATCTGGAAAAGATCGAGCAAGTGGACGTGAAGGTTCGCGACAAGTTCAAGAAAATTTATCAGTACTACTAAATACGCATTTGAACGCAAGCAGCGGCCACGCGAGTGGCGCCTTGAGGAGAGAGCATGGCAAAGGAAAAATTTGATCGCACCAAGCCGCACGTAAACGTGGGAACGATTGGGCACATTGACCACGGGAAGACGACGTTGACGGCGGCCATCACCAAGGTGTTGAGCAAGCACAACCCGAAGATCAAGTTCCGTTCGTTCGACTCGATCGACAACGCGCCGGAAGAGCGCGAGCGC
>Ga0075024_100001185_pt1 | contig 10346 bp, 8 predicted proteins | sample Str013_2_FD_71389 | JGI IMG/M metagenome (GOLD analysis project Ga0075024, IMG submission 71389) | Freshwater sediment microbial communities in response to fracking from Pennsylvania, USA - Straight Creek_MetaG_SC_2013 | ecosystem: Environmental > Aquatic > Freshwater > Creek > Sediment... | reverse complement strand
CGCAGCATTCGCGTGCTGGCGATCGACCAGACGGCGAAGGAAGAAGGCGACTCGAACGCCATCGTCGGCAAGACCGCAACGCTCGAGCTGACGCCGAAGCAAGCTGAAACGATCGCGCTCGCTGAGGCGATGGGTGAGTTGCACCTGTCGCTGCGCAGCTTGAGCCAGCCCGACCAGCCCGACGATGCCGACGCCAAGCCTCACCACGGTCTCGGTGGCGACGATTCCAACCAAATCGCAGTGTTTCGTTTCGGTGCGCCGTCACACGCCGCACCGGGCGCGGCCGCAGAATAACGGGTGTAACAATGAAGCTCCTCCGCCTCCTGGCCATCGTCACGTTCGCTTGCGGAATTGCCTTGCCGGCAGCGGCCGACGGCGATCATGCGTCGGCGCCTGCCGCGCGCCCCGAGCCGACACAGACACTGCAGATTCGAGCGGGCGGAACGGGTCCCGTGTCGCGCCGGTTGCTCTTACCCCTGCACAAGGCGGCGATCATCGAGCTGGCTGAGGATTCGCGCGACGTGCTGGTCTCCAGCCCCGACATCGTCGATGCCGTCGTGCGCACGCCGCGCCGCATCTACGTCGTCGGCCTCAAGGTCGGTCAGTCGAACGCCTTCTTCTTCAATGCCGGCGGCAGGCAGCTGCTCAATCTCGAAATTTTCGTCGAACGCGATTTGGGTGCGCTGCGCGAGGTGATCGATCGCAGCATTCCCGGCGCCGACGTCAAGGTCGAGATGGTCAACGACAACGTCATCCTGACGGGCTCCGTTCGCAGCACGGTTGATTCCGACGCGGCGAAGGAAATCGCCATTCGTTACGTCACCGAATCGAACATGCCGCTTCGCAAGGACGCCATCGTCAATCGCATCGCCATCCGCGGCGGCGAGCAGGTGATGGTACGCGTTCGCATCGCCGAGATGCAGCGCACATTGTCCAAGCAATTGGGCGTCGACATGAGCGCCGCCTTCGACATCGGCAAGAATTTTCCGGTCAGTCTCGTCAGCTCGAACCCTTTCAGCTTGCTCGGCCAAGCCTTGTCCCAGAACCAGCACTTCCAAGTCGGCAGCCTGCTCAAGGGCAATTCAGTCGAGGGTATGGTCCGCGCGCTCGAGCGTACCGGCCTCATTCGCACCTTGGCTGAACCGAACTTGACGGCCATCTCCGGCGAGTCGGCGAAGTTCCTCGCCGGCGGCGAGTTCCCGGTGCCGGTCTCGCGTGACCGCGACGGCAACGTCCAGATCGAGTTCAAGCCGTTCGGCGTCGGCCTCGGTTTCACCCCGGTCGTTCTTTCGGAAGGCCGCATCAGCCTGAAGATCTCGACCGAAGTCTCCGAGATCACCGGCGAGAACGCGTTCGTCAGTCAGGGCGGCACCGTCATCGACAGCAACAACAACGTCATCACCGTTCCCGGCGTTACGATCCCGGGCTTGCGCGTCCGCCGTGCGGAGACGACGGTTGAATTGCCCTCGGGCGGCAGCATGGTCATGGCCGGTTTGCTGCAACAATCGATGAAGCAAAACATCGACGGCATCCCCGGTCTCAAGAATGTGCCGATCTTGGGCGCCCTCTTCCAAAGCCGCGACTTCCAGAGCGGCGAGACCGAGCTCGTCGTCATCGTCACGCCCTATTTGGTCGAAGCGACCGCGCTCGACAATCTGGCGGGGCCGACCGACGGCTTTGCGCCGCCGTCCGATGCCGAGACAATTCTCCTCTCTCGCTTGAATGCGACCTATGGGCCGAGAGGCCGGGGCCAGCCGAAAGGCACGCTCAAGGGGCCGATCGGATTCATCGTTCAGTAAGGATTTAGACGCCGGCCGCAAGGAATTGGCAATCACACGAAGCTTAGGATGACTCTCATGATCCGGTATGTGCGTCTTATCGCGTTGGGCATGGTGGCCGTTGGCGCCGCCGGCTGCTCGATGCCCATGACCAACGGCGAAGAACAGGCGGTCTCGCCGACCGAGCATTATCCCATCGTCGTCGAACCTCAGGTCGTGACGATGGCGGTCGCCGTCGACGATGGCATGCAGCGCCTGGCGCCGGGTGAAACCGAGCGGGTGCGCGCCTTTGCCGAGCGTTGGAAGGCACGCGGCCAGGGCATGATCAACGCCGCCACGCCTGCCGGTTCGTCGAACCGGGCAGCGGCGATGGCGGGCCTCGATGAGGTCAAGCACATCTTGCGTTCGTCTGGTGTCGATTCGAGTGCGGTCACCGTGTCGTCTTACCGCGCCGAGAACGATCCCCGCGCGCCGATCACTCTGAGCTTCGTCACCTTGGCCGCCTCGGCCGCCGACTGCGGCGCCGATTGGTCGAAAAATCTCGCCTTCAACCCGCGCAACATGCCGTGGCCCGACTTCGGCTGTTCGTCGCAGCACAACTTCGCCGCCCTTGTCGCCGATCCGCGCGACCTGCTCGAGCCCCGCACCTCCGATCCGTCCGACGACATGCGTCGGTCGCAGGTGCTCGACAAATATCGTCAAGGTCAGCCGACAGAGACCATTCGTACGACCAACGACACCGGCAACGTCAGCACTGTCGCGCACTAGCGCGTGAAATTGTCTAGGAATTTGGGAGTAGCCTGAGATGTCCAAGACGAGTGGGACCGACAAGCAAGAGCCGGCGTTCGGTGCGGCCGTTCAGGACCGCCCCGTTCCGCGCATTTCGATCCACGCGTTCTGCGAGTCGCCCGAAACCGGCGCGGTCATCCAGCGTGCGGGTCAGGATCGCCGCTTGGCCAAGGCGCACCTCACGGTTCACATGGGCGGCGTCTTCGGCGCCGTCGAATATTTCAGCGACTCCTCGACGCCGAACGTGGTGATGGTCGAGACGCGCGAACACGGCCCCTCGATCCTGCGCGAGCTGGAGAAGCTCGCCCACGTTTGCGATCCGGGAACGAAAGTCATCGTTATCGGCGGCACCAACGACATCGTTCTCTATCGCGAGATGATCCGCCAAGGCGTCAACGAATATCTCGTCGCGCCGCTGAATCCGCTTCAGGTCATCGAAGCCATCGCCACGCTCTATCACAGCCCGGCAGCGGCGCCGATCGGAAAGATCTTCGCGTTCGTCGGTGCGCGCGGCGGCACGGGATCGTCCACGGTTGCGCACAATTGCGCCTGGTCGATCGCCGAAGATCTGCACATTTCGACCACGATCGCCGATCTCGACATTCCCTTCGGCACCGCCGGCCTCGATTTCAACCAGGACTCCAGCCAAGGGATCTCCGAAGCTCTCGCCAGTCCCGAGCGCTTGGACGACGTTCTGCTCGATCGGCTGGTGATCAAACACACCAATCACCTCAATTTGTTCGTCTCGCCGGCCCAGCTCGATCGCGACGCCGCCTTTGCGCCTGAATCGGTTGAGACCGTTCTCGACATCGTTCGCCAAGCTGCGCCTTGCGTGGTCGTCGACGTGCCGCATGTTTGGGCGCCGTGGGTCAAGCACGTTTTGATCGCCGCCGACGAGATCATCGTTACGGCCACGCCCGACCTCGCCAGTCTGCGCAACGGCAAAAATATTTACGATCTTCTCAACCAGTCGCGGCCGAACGATCGCCCGCTCAAGGTCGTGCTCAACCAGGTGGGCATTCCGCGCAAACCGGAAATTCCGGTCAAGGATTTTGCCGAAGCGATGGGTGCCGACCCGGCGCTCGTCATTCCCTTCGATCCGCAACTCTTCGCCACCGCCGGGAACAACGGCCAGATGGTCGGTGAGTTGAACGCCCAATCGCGCGCCGCCCAAGCCTTCCGCCAATTGGCCCAGCAGCTCACCGGCCGCGAACCGCGCGTCGAACAGAAATCAACCAGCAAACTCAGCTTCGACTTCCTGAAGCGCAAGAAGGCTTGAGTAGCGCATGTTTGGTAAGCGTCCAGGGGGAGGAGCCGAGGTCGCTGCGCGGCCGAAAGCCGCCGCGCCGCCGATACCGGGCGGCCCAAAGTCGAGCGCCGCGCCGCCACCGGCGACCCGCGGCGCACCGCCGCCTCAGGTCGCGCCGCCGATCGTGGTCGACGCCCGCTCCGAGCAGTACTACGAAATCAAGACGACGATCTTCAACGCGCTGATCGACACGATCGATCTGGCGCAGTTGGCGCAACTCGACGCCGAATCCGCGCGCGAGGAAATTCGCGACATCGTCAACGAAATCATCGCGATCAAGAACGTCGTGATGTCGATCGCCGAGCAGGAACAGCTGCTCCAGGACATCTGCAACGACGTCTTGGGCTACGGTCCGCTCGAGCCGCTGCTGGCGCGCGACGACATCGCCGACATCATGGTCAACGGCGCCGAGCGTGTCTTCATCGAAGTCGCCGGCAAAGTTCAATTGACCAACATCCGCTTCCGCGACAACGCGCAGCTGATGAACATCTGTCAGCGCATCGTCAGCCAGATCGGCCGCCGCGTCGACGAATCTTCGCCGATATGCGACGCGCGTCTGCCCGACGGCAGCCGCGTCAACGTCATCGCGCCGCCCTTGGCGATCGACGGGCCGGCACTGACGATTCGAAAGTTCAAGAAAGACAAGCTGAAGATGGAGGACTTGGTCCGCTTCGGCTCGATCTCGAAAGAGGGCGCCATGGTCCTCAACGTGATCGGCAACTCGCGTTGTAACGTTCTGATTTCCGGTGGTACCGGTTCGGGCAAGACGACGCTGCTCAACACCATGACCGCGTTCATCGAGATCGACGAGCGCGTCATCACCTGCGAAGACGCCGCCGAACTTCAGCTGCAACAGCCCCACGTCGTGCGTCTCGAGACGCGTCCGCCCAATCTCGAGGGCGCCGGCGAAATTACCATGCGCGACCTGGTCAAGAACTGCCTGCGTATGCGCCCTGAGCGCATCATCGTCGGCGAGGTTCGTGGACCCGAAGCTTTCGATTTGCTCCAGGCCATGAACACCGGCCACGACGGCTCAATGGGCACGCTCCACTCCAACAGTCCGCGCGAAGCTCTGCAGCGTTTGGAATCGATGATTACGATGGGCGGCTACAATCTGCCGTCCAAAACCATCCGCGAGATGATCGTCGGCGCCATCGACGTCGTGATCCAAGCCGCGCGTCTGCGCGACGGTTCGCGCCGTATCACGCACATCACCGAAGTCATCGGCCTCGAAGGCGAAGTCGTCATCACGCAGGATCTCTTTCTTTACGAGATTTTGGGCGAGGATGAGACGGGCAAAGTCAAGGGTCGGCACATGTCGACCGGCATCGCACGTCCTGCCTTTTGGGAGCGGGCGCGCTATTACGGCCGTGACAAGGAACTTGCCGACGCACTCGAGGCGGCAGCCGACAAATAGGGAGGTGAGGTGCGCAAGCGCCTCCAACGCCGCCAATGTCTCAGACCATGATCCTACTCGCGATCGCGCTGACCGCGGCCTTGGCCGTCGGCGGCGTCGCGTTCGTTTTTCTCGGCACCGGCGAAGGTTCGGCGAAGACCTCCAAGCGCGTCGCCGCCGTGTCGCGCGGTACGGGCGGGCGCGGGCCGACGAAAGCCGCCACCGACACGTTGGGCGAGTCGACCGCCAAACGCCGTCGCCAAGTCCAAGACACGTTGAAGGAAATCGAGCGCAAGCAAGAGCAGAACAAGACCAAGCTCACGCTCGCCAACATGCTCGACCAAGCCGATTGGAAGGTCACGCCGCGCAATTTCTACATCATGACGGTCGGCATCGGGCTCGCGATCGCCGTTCTGTTTTTCATCCTCGGCTACGCCTGGTACACGGCGATCCTCGCCGGCTTTGCCGTCGGCTTCGGCTTTCCGCGCTGGTTCCTCGGCTTCACCATCAACCGCCGCAAGAAATCCTTCACCAAGGAATTCGCCAACGCCATCGACGTTATCGTGCGCGGCGTCAAGTCCGGCCTGCCGCTCAACGAATGCTTGAAGATCATTTCCAACGAGACACCGGAGCCCGTCGGGCCTGAATTCCGTCAAATCGTCGAAGGTCAGAAAGTCGGCATCCCGCTCGAGGACAGCTTGAAGAGAATGTACGAGCGCATGCCGATTCCGGAAGTGAATTTCTTCCAGATCGTTCTGACCATTCAGCAAAAGACCGGCGGCAACTTGGCCGAAACGTTGACCAATTTGTCGAATGTGTTGCGCGATCGCAAACGCTTGCACGGCAAGATTCGCGCTTTGTCGTCGGAAGCCAAAGCCTCGGCCATGATCATCGGCGCGCTGCCGGTCATCGTCATGTTGCTCGTCTATCTGACGACGCCGTCCTACATCGAACTCTTGTTTACCGAGCGCTTGGGCAACATCATGCTCGTCGCCTGCGGTTTTTGGATGTCGATCGGCATCTTGGTCATGAAGAAGATGATCAACTTCAAATACTGAGACCCGGCACCAATCATGATGCACTATCTGAATTTGTTGTTTGATCGCCAGTTCGTAGTCACGGCGCTTGCCGCGCTTGCCGCCTTCGGCACGATTCTGACGCTGGCCTTTCCTTTGCTCGAAAGCGACAAGCTCGGAGCGCGCCTCAAGGCGGTGGCCACCCGTCGCGAAGAGCTGCGGCGCATCGCTCGCGAAGCCATGAACAAAAAGGGCCAGCTGCGCTCGACCCCCGTCGGCTTCATGAAGCAGACGATCGAGAAGCTGAACCTGCGCAATATCTTGGAATCTCCGAACACCAAGGAAAAGCTCTCTCGCGCCGGCTATCGGGGCCAGGCCGCGATCTACACCTTCATGTTCTTCCGCTTTGTCATGCCGTTCGTAGTTTTCTTCGGCACGATCGTCTATTTGTTCGCGGTCTCGCATTATTCGATCCCGCCGATCGGCAAAATCGGCATCGCCTTCGGCGCCGCGTTTGCCGGTTTCTATCTCCCCGATCTCTATGTGCAAAACGTCATCGACAAGCGCATGAGCTCGGTGATGAGGGCTTTCCCCGATGCGCTCGACCTCCTGCTGATTTGCGTTGAATCCGGTATGTCGGTCGAAGCCGCGTTCAACAAAGTCGCATCCGAGATCGGCTCTGCTTCGGTCGAACTGGCGGAGGAATTCGCCCTGACGACGGCGGAACTCTCCTACCTTCCCGATCGCCGCCAGGCGTATGAGAATCTCGGCAAGCGCTGTGCCCATTCCGGCGTGCGCGCCGTGACCACCTCGCTCATCCAGGCCGAGCGCTACGGTACGCCGCTCGGCACGGCGTTGCGCGTCATGGCGCAGGAAAATCGCGAAATGCGCATGGCCGAAGCGGAAAGAAAAGCCGCCTCTCTTCCGGCCAAGCTGACGGTCCCGATGATTCTATTCTTCCTGCCGTCGCTCTTTATCGTCATCCTTGGGCCCGCCGCCATCAAGTTGATGAACCTTTAAGAGAGGCTCACCGCCCCGAGCAAACAAAAAAACGCCGCGCTCGTCGAGCGCGGCGTTTTCGTATTGCCGGCGTCCGGCGCTTCAGGGTGTCGCGTTGGCGACGTTGACCTCATGTTTCGGACGGAACGGATCGGTCGGCTGCGAGCTGCGCAGGCTTGTCTGCGAACCATCCGGCTGGGGCGAGGTCGATGTCGGCTGCGCTGTCGCGGCAGGACCCGTCGTCGGCAAAGCGGTGGGCTTTTCCGGTGTCGCAATTGCCGTCGGTGCTGCGCTGGTCGAGCCGGTTGTCGGCGTCGCACCGGCAGGGATCGCACTGGCGGGCTTGGCGCCGGCAGGCTTCGCTCCGGCAGGCTTCACGGGCACCGTATCGTCGTCGGCGATCGGCGACATCGTCACGATCTGACGCGCCGCCGGCTTCCGCGTTGCGGGCGCCGCTTCGTCGCTTACTTCGGTCTTTGGCGGTGCGGCGACCTCGTTTTCCGCAGCCGGTGTTGTCGGCGCAAGGGCCGCCGCTGCCGGCTGCGGCGCGGCAGGAACAGGCATTGGCGAGGCGCTCGGTAGCGGCGGGGTCAGCGGCTGGACATCGACCGGGGCGTTGGAGGCGGAGAGTTGGTTGAGCACCGAGATGTTGTTGTCGGCATCGGGCTTTGGCAGGTCGCCGCGAACGAGCTGTTCGGCCTCGACCTTATTGCCGCGGATCGACTCGACCATCGCCAGATTCTGCCGCATCTGCGGCGTCGCATCCGGGCGCGCGACCAATTGGCGCAAGAGCGGTTCGGCCTGGGTGATTTTCCCTTCCAAAAGGTAGGAGAGCGCCAGATTCGACTGAATGGTGGAATTGCCCGGCGACAGCTTCAAGGCCGCCTCATAATTGTCGCGTGCGGGTCCGTGGCTGCCGATTTGGTCGAGCGCGACCCCATAGGCCGAGAGCGTCGACCAATCGTTGCCGTTGATTTGCGAGGCCCGGGCGAGGAACGGTACGGCGTCGGGTGCCCGGCCGGCCGCGGTCAGGGCCTTGCCGTATTCGGCCAGGACGCGTGTGTCGTCGGGATGGCTCATCACCACGTCCTTCATGACCGTCACCGCTTGCCGGGCGCCGCCCATCAGACGCAGGTTGCGGGCGAAGGACAGCGCCGCGTTCAAGTCGTTGTGGTTGGCTTCGAACTTTGCCCCCCAATAAGCGGCGCCGCCGATGAAGTCGCGGTCCTCGGGCTGGATCAGCTCTTGCGGCGAGCCCGCCATTTGATTGTCCGGCGCCGCATCGCTGCTGCCCATGATCGACGAAAATCCGCCGCAGCCCGTCAACAATGTTGCCGTGGCCGCAGCTATGGCGAGCTTGCTCGCCGAACGAAGGAGGTCGCGGCTCGATGCACGGGCCATTGGTCTAAATCCTCGCAATGTGAGCGGGCGCACAGCCGCGATGGGATGTTGCCCGCAGGGTTTCATGGGACCCAATTTCGCCGCAAAGCGGATAACAAATACTTAAGCCTAATCGCGGGTTAAGAGCGCTTTCGCCGACGCCGCGCGAAGCGTATAGATCCGACGGAAAGCGGGGTCGCCGAAATGCTGCGTCGTTGCAGACCCATTGCCGCGCTTTTGGGAATCGTTGTCTGCGCGTTTGCGGTGTTGGGCGCGAGTGCGCAGACCCCGCCTGAGATCGTGCGCATTTCGTTTCAAATCGCGACCGGTCCCGTTGCCGGCAGCTATTTCCCGGTTGGCGAAGCGTTGGCGCGGATCGTTTCGAATCCGCCGGGCTTCGGCCGCTGCGAAGACGACGCCACGGTTTGCGGCCCCGCCGGTCTGATCGCATCGGCGCGAGCAACCGACGGGCCCGTCGCCAATATCGCCGCCATGCGCAACGGCCGCGTCGTTTCGGCGCTGATTCAAGGCGACCTCGCAAGCTTGGCCTATCACGGCACCGGCCCGTTCCAATCGTCCGGCGCCTTCAAGGACCTGCGCGTCCTTGCCAAGCTGCAGCACGAAACCATTCACCTCGTCGTGGCGGCACACGCGCGTGTCAAGCGCGTCTCGGATCTCAAGGGTAAGCGCATCGGCATTGACGCGCCGTCATCGGCGACGAACGCCACCGCGCGCTCGATCCTGGTCGCCGCCAAATTGAACGTCGCCAAGTTGAAGCTTTCGTTCCAGTCTCCCGACCAAGCCGCCGCCGATCTGAAGAGCGGCAAGCTCGATGCGTTTTTCGTGATCGGTGCGGCGCCTTTGCGCGTCGTCGACGATTTGTTGCGTCGCGGCTCGGCGCGCCTCGTTGCCATAGATGGCAGTGCAATTGCTGCCTGGCTGAAGACCCAACCTTTGCTGCTGTCGATCGATTTGCCCGCGGACGCCTATCATGGGTCGAAGGCGACGCGCACGCTCGCCGTTTCGGCGTTGTGGATCACGACCGCGAAATTGCCCGATGACGTCGCCTATAGCTTGACGAGAGCGTTGTGGAATCCGGCCAATCGCAGCGAACTTGACAGCTTGGGGTCGGTCGGCGCGTCGATCCGCCGCGACGGTCTGCTTGAGCCTTCGCCCATTCCGCTGCACGCTGGCGCCGCCAAATTCTATCAGGATGCCGGCCGCCTGCAGAACTGACCGCTGCCGACCGCCCTTTCCCGCACGAGTCCGAAAAATGGCTGCCCGAACTCCCCAACCGGTGTCGGCCTATCTTGTGCTCCTGATCCTGGGTTTCTTGCCGCTGATACTCGTCGCGCTTTTTTATGATGACCTGCCCCATCGCTTCGTCGTGCAATGGAGCGGCGCCGGTCTGTCGATCACCGGCACGCGCGCGAAGTCGGCGCTGACGATTGCCATCGCTTGCGCGGCGATTGCGTTGTTCGCCGTCGTCGTCGCCGTCGTGCAGAACGACACGCTTAAGGCGTCGGGCATCCGCCGGCTGTTTCTGGCGCTGAACTTCGCCCAAATCGTGACGATTGGGCTGACCTGCGTCATGTTGGTCGGCGAGGCGGTCGGCTTTCCCTTCCGCGCCCGCGAGGTGGTGCCGCCCAGCGCCGCACTTTTGCTTCTGATCGCCGCTC
>Ga0075024_100001183_pt1 | contig 10348 bp, 8 predicted proteins | sample Str013_2_FD_71389 | JGI IMG/M metagenome (GOLD analysis project Ga0075024, IMG submission 71389) | Freshwater sediment microbial communities in response to fracking from Pennsylvania, USA - Straight Creek_MetaG_SC_2013 | ecosystem: Environmental > Aquatic > Freshwater > Creek > Sediment... | reverse complement strand
GGCCTGCAATTCATCGCGCGTCCATTAGACGATGCTAAGGTTGTGCACGCCGCGCGCCTTTTCCAAAACCGGACCAACTGGCACACCAAAAGACCCGCCTTGTAAGTAACACGGGGGGATTAACCCTAGTGCCGCCACGGCACCCGTGTGCCATACTAGAATATGAGTCGCCAAAGGCGTCTGCCCAGCGCAGGCTGCATGTGCGGCTTGCGTTCAATTTCACGATGCCGTCCAATTTGCTAACGGAAACCGCGTCCAGCCCGGAGTCTTTGCGGGACTGCATCATGCGCCACGTGCGCTACACGCTGGCGCGTCCCGACGGCAACATGGTCCCGCGCGAACTCTTCAAGCCGATGTGCCTGGCCATTCGTGACCTGCTGATTGAACGCTTGCTGGTCACCGAGCAGCGCTATCGCGAACAGGACGCCAAGCGCCTCTACTACCTCTCCATGGAATTTCTCATGGGCCGGTGGCTGAGTGACAACCTCTGCAACCTGCGGCTGGAAGAACAGTGCCGTTCGATTCTCGCCGAACTGAACATCCATCTGGAACACGTAACGGAATCAGAGCTTGACGCCGGCCTAGGCAACGGCGGTTTGGGCCGTCTCGCGGCCTGCTTTCTGGAATCACTGGCCACCATGAACATGCCGGGCTTTGGTTACGGTATCGATTACGAATACGGTTTGTTCCGGCAGGAGATCATCGGCGGACATCAACGCGAGAAGCCCGATATTTGGAAAGCAGATGGCACGCCTTTCTACATCGAACGCTCGCAAGAGCTGTGCGCGATCCCTATCTACGGACGGCTTGAGCACTTGCGCGACCCGGAAGGCAAGCGCCAGCAACGTTGGATCGATTGCAAAATCGTGGTAGGCGTCCCCAATGACATGCCCGTGGCTGGACTCAACGGTCAGAGCGTGAATTACCTGCGTCTCTTCACCGCGCGTGCCTCGCAGGACTTTGACATTGAGATTTTCAATCGTGGCGATTACATCCGCGCTGTGGAACAGAAAATCGCTTCGGAAAACATCTCGCGCGTGTTGTATCCGTCCGACTCCATCCTCTCCGGACGCGAGTTACGTTTATTGCAGGAATATTTCCTGGTGGCGTGTTCGTTGAAAGACATTGTCCGCCGCTATCGCACCACGCACACCACGTTCGGCGCGTTCCCGGAAAAAGTTGCCATCCAGATGAATGACACGCATCCCAGCCTGAGCGTTGCCGAACTGATGCGTCTGCTGATCGACGAACACCAACTCACATGGGACCAGGCATGGGAATGCACGCAAGCCACGCTCGGATACACCAACCACACATTGCTGCCGGAAGCGCTGGAGCGTTGGCCGATCTCCCTGCTGGAACACGTTCTGCCGCGGCACATGGAAATTATTTTCGGCATCAACCACCAGTTCCTGCGGACGGTGGAACGCTCCTGGCCGGGAGACATGGAGCGGCAACGCCGCATGTCCATTATTGAAGAAGGCCCGGAAAAGCAGGTCCGCATGGCGCACTTGGCAATCATCGGCAGCCACGCCGTCAATGGCGTTTCCAAGCTGCATAGCGAGCTGCTCAAGACTTCTCTCGTCCCCGATTTCGCCGCGTTGTGGCCGGAACGCTTCAGCAACAAGACGAATGGAGTTGCTCCGCGCCGCTGGCTGCTCAAAGCCAATCCCGGACTGGCCAAACTGTTTACCAAGACCGTGGGTGAGGGTTGGATTACCGATCTTGAACTGGTGCGCGGTCTGGAAAAGTACGCCGACGACAAGGAGTTCCAGCTCGAATTCCTGGAAATCAAACGCCACAACAAGGAACGCCTCGCGCGCGAAGTGCTGAGCAGTACCGGCGTGACCGTTGATCCCGGATCGTTATTTGACGTCCAGGTAAAACGCATTCACGAATACAAGCGCCAGCTACTGAACGTGATGCGCGTGATCCATCAATATCTGGCGATTGTGGAAGACGGCGAAGACCCTAAAGTCCCGCATACATATTTGTTTGCCGGCAAGGCCGCGCCTGGGTACTGGGCCGCTAAGCAGATCATCAAGTTGATCTGCAACGTGGCCAACATTGTGAACGCCGACAAGCGCGTGGACCAGGTAATGAAAGTAGTCTTCGTGCCGGACTACCGCGTGTCGCTGGCGGAACTGATCATGCCCGCCGCTGACCTGAGCCAGCAGATTTCCACCGCCGGCATGGAAGCCTCCGGCACCGGCAACATGAAGCTGTCAATGAACGGCGCACTCACGCTGGGCACGCTCGATGGCGCGAACATTGAAATCATGGAAGCCGTGGGTGAAGAAAACATTTACACCTTCGGCCTCACGCCGGACGACGTAAGCTGGTACCGCCAGAAAGGCAATTACAATCCGCGCGAACTCTGCAACGTGAATCCGGCGTTGCGCCGCGTGATGGACAACCTGGCTTCGGACCGTTTCTGCCCTGGCGAAAGCGGCCTGTTCCGCTGGATCGTGGATGAAATTCTGGACCGCGGCGACCGCTACTTCCTTATGGCCGATTTGCCTTCGTATCTCGAGGCCTCGCGCCGCGCCGATGCCGACTACCAGCAGCCGGACATCTGGGGCCGCAAAGCGATCTTGAACGTGGCGCGCGTGGGGACCTTCTCCAGCGACCGCACCATCCGGGAATACGCCAGCGAGATTTGGGGCATCAAGTCGTCGCTCGACGCGCAGACTGTTACGCCGCCCGCTCCCAACGAAACGCTGGGCGCGGAAGTCTCGCAGTAAGCCAGCCGCTCTTCGCGAAACCTCAACCCTACCTAGCCGACCCAGTCCTTGGTAAAAAGCTTGAACGACGCTTCGCTCTTCAACATGCGCTCGATCCAGGCAAACAGGTCCACATCTTCTTCTTCGTTATCGTACGGATTCGTGCCGATCCCGAATCTCTCTGTGTAGATCACGCCGAACTCCACCGTCTTGCTGTAGAGCTCTTTGTGGAAAAGGGTAAAACGCTTCATGCATTTCGGCGGAGGCGGAAGCTTTTCCAACGTGGCCACCGTCCAGCGGTAGCGCCCGACCACATGTTGCGAGTTCAGAAAGAACACCGGGCCTTCGGGCGTGGCAAACACGCCGGCCACGTAATGGTCTTCACTGCAGAAGTTGCCCATGGTGAGCGGAATGCCGAGCTTCTCCCACTCGTCGTGATGGATGATCTTGAACGTGCCATCCGGTAGGTGATATTCCAGGACGTCAACGTAGCGGTCGTAGCTGTGGAGATAGACGGTGTGGGTCATCGTGTCCATGATAGTTGCCGTCGCCGTCTGGGGCGAGTCCCCTCCCTGTTCATCCCAAAGTCTAAAGGACTTAGCGAATTCATCCCATGGAGCAAACCTCTAAGGACTTGCCATTCCGAGGGCTCCGCCCGAGAAATCTGCTTTCTCTTCCTCCGCGAACCTCTGCGTCCTCTGCGGTAAACCGTTTGGGTCTTCCGATCGCGCGCGATGTCGGCGATCACGGCGATTCCGGCGATCTCTCCGCCCCTCCCTCTTCATCCCAAGATCTAAAGGACTTAGCAACCCGATCCCAATTTGGCGCGGGTTTCAGTGCTCTTGGGTTTTTGTTTGGCTAGGTGCAAGCCACTAGTTGCCAGTGGCTCAAGTTGTCAAAGATCAGCAACGCTCACCCCTGAGGGCTCCATATCGTAGCGTGTTTTTTTTGGCGAATCAATTGCGAAGTAGTTCATTGGCACGCACGCCTGTCAAGTGTCCTGATGGACATAGGCCTAGATCGCTTCGGGCCCACAATAGCATCCGTATAGCTCTTCATCCATCTGTCACCTCTTTCTGCAATTCCAAACATACACGGCTTGCTGCCGCGACCAAACTTGGGGATGCTACTCGACCCTCACGCGGCGCGAAACCACTAACCCACTGCGCTTTTCAATTTTCCGATTTTGGCAATTCCCCGATTTTGGCAATTCCGGCTATCCCCCGTGCCCGTTCCTGCTTTTCCTTATTACGTCAGCATAAACCTGCGCACTCGGACGCGCCCTCCGTTCCTGTGTCGCGGGATCGAGTTCGATCAGGCCGAAGCGCAGGTGCCAGCCTTCATTCCATTCGAAGTTATCAGTCAGGCTCCAGTGGAAGTATCCGCGCAGGTCAACGCCGTCGCGCAGCATGCGTTGCATTTGTTGCGCGCTGGACTGAATTACCCACGGACGAATCCTGTCGTCGCGGTCTGGCACGCCGTTTTCAAGAATATAGATCGGCTTTTCGAACGCCTTGAAGCTTTTTACGGCTTTGCGCAAGCCTTTGGGGTAGGCTTCGCCGTACGGGACTTCGATGCCGGAATCACCCTGCGGCTTGTGCGGAGGCACGGTGAGCTGGAAGAAGGCAGTCTTGGGGCTGCGCCAATTGAATCCCGCGCGCAGGCGGCTGTAGTAGTTGATGCCCACATAATCGCAGGTGCCTTTTACTTCCGGCAGGGAATCGCCAAAATTATTCAGCGGAAAGGGAGCGCGGCCATCCAGAATGCTGTCGGCAAAATTGTGGTTGAACCGTCGATTCACAAAACGTGCCAGCCAGCGGTCCGGGCCAAATTTTTTACGTTGTGGTTTGAACACGGCGTAGTGTTGCGCCCATCCAACGTTAGCGTCCGGCTGAAGTTCGTGGATCTTGCGATACGCCGCGGCGTGTGACAGCAGAAGATTGCGCGTCACGCGGGCTACTTGCATGAAGCGTCCACGACGTCCGGGTGGAAATTCGCCCAGGAAATATCCCAGCGAAACATAAACGTTAGGTTCGTTGAAGGTGGTCCAATCGGTGCAGAGATCGCCCAGCGCGGAGACCACGCGTTGCGTGTAGCGTTCAAAGAGTTGCGGAGCGTCCGGCGCCAGCCAACCGCCTTTGGCTTCCAGCCAAAGTGGATTCGTAAAGTGATGCAGCGTGACGAACGGCCGCATGCCGCGTTCTTGCAGTGCCAGCAGCATCTGGCGGTAGCGACTGAGCGCGTCAGCGTTCCACTGGCCTTCGGTGGGTTCAATTCGGCTCCACTCGACTGACAGCCGCAGTGCGTTCACGCCCAACTGCTTGGCCAGATCAAAGTCGAGTTCAGCGTGGCGCCACCAGTCACACGCCAGTCCAACGGCGTCGCCGGACTTGATGCGGCCCTGCTTTTCCCAGGCCGCCCATTGATTGTTCAGGTTGCCGCCTTCCACCTGATGGGACGAGGTGGCTACGCCCCACGCAAACTGCGCAGGGAACGCGTGACTGGATTTTTCGCCTGGCTCTTTATCCATTCCTGATTTGGATTTTAGACCTTTTGGCGCCAGTATCCCTGGTCGCGCAGGAAATAATCTTCATTCCAGGTGTTGAGCATGGTCTTCAGGAACAGGCCCACGATTTTGAAGTAACCCATGTTCTGGAAGCGGCGGTTGGTGGTGTGGATGCGTCCGCGAACCACGCCAAAGCGCCAGTTCGCAACTTTCTTGCTGAGCAAATAATCTTCCGCGTAAAGCGCAGCTTCATGGAAGCCGCCCAGGCGCTCAAACGTGGTCTTATCAAACAGCATGAACATGCCGGTGCTGAACGGAGTGGCCATCACCGAGCCGTACTGAGCAAGATCGTTCAGCATATAAAGGATGTTGTCCCGCAGGCTGCCGTTGCTGCACCAGATGTTCGTGGTCACGCAATGCAGGTGGCGGCGTTCGGCCAGTTCCATGGTGCGGCGCAGCAGGGTGCGGTCTTTTAGTTCCATGTCCGCGTCAATGAACAGGACGTAAGGAGTTTCAGCGCGGCGCGCTCCAGCGTTGCGTCCCACGGAAGGCAGGCCGCCGGGGATGATTTCAATATCCAGCCGGTCGCCAAAGGCCAGGGCCAGGTCTTGTGTTCCGTCGGTTGAGCCGGCGTCGGCGACGAAGACTTTAGTGTGCCGCAGCAGCGGATAATCCTGCTGGCACAGCGACTCGAGCAGTGTCGGCAACAGTCTCGCTTCGTTCTTGGCCGGAATCACTAGGGTCAAACGCTTCTGGATTGTATTCATGGATAGCCACTCCTTCCTGGCAGATCGTGATGTAAGTGCAGCGCAAATCCACCCAGGCCCCGGAGTTGTAATATTCCACGCCGTCCCGCTCCAGGCTGAGCGGGACGTGGGTGTGACCGCAGAAAATGCGCTCAGCGTTGCCTTGTTTTGCGTGGCTGAGCGCGCCGTCACCTACCTGCGCCGATAAGCGCAGCCATCTCGTGTTCAGACGGTCCAGGTAGCGGGCCAACGTCTTCTTCTTGGAATCAAGTTTCTGCAGAAACAAAAAGAATGCCTGTCCGATGCGCGTGATGTGAAAATTGTTGATGCCAAAACTGTCAAACTGGTGGCCGTGGATGGCCACGTGCTTTTTGCCGGCAAATTCCCATTCATATTGCTGGTACACGGGAACGCCCACCAGGTGAGACATTACTTCCGTCAGGCCGTGGTCATGGTTGCCTTCCACCCACACCACTTCTTTTTCATGTTTGGGATTGGAAAGCTTGCGGATGTACCCCAGAAATTTCCAATGGTCTTTGGTCAGGCGGCTGAAGTCGAGATCGGCAAAGATATCGCCCAGCAGGATGAGACGCCGGAAGTCAACGGAGCGCAGGAAATCCAGCGCATCCTGGGCCCGGCTGACCTGGGATCCCAGGTGGAGATCCGAAATTATGACCGTATCGTAAGATTTGCCCAGCATGCCCTATGATTGTAGCACTCATAAGTTTCAAACTTATGAAAAGCACGTTAAATCTATGTAAATAAGGCAATTCCGGCTAAGTGCCTGAATCTAAGGGTCGCCTAAGGTACTGTGGAAATCTAGGGTGAAACCCGATCTTGGGCAGACATGCACCTCCGATAAATGGCGGCCTTGATTTTTCATGGCAGAATAAAGGTGCGGGAAAAAGGAAGGTGTATGGAAAGACCTGCGCTCATCGTCGTTGACATGTTGAATGATTATTTTGAGGAGTGGAACCAGGCGTCTCGTGCGCAACTCACTCAGTCCATCAATGATCTGGCCGACTTCATGCGCGATGCCGGACATTCCATCATATGGGTCCGCCAGGAATTTGAACCTGACCTGAGCGATGCTTTCCCGGAAATGCGCCAGCGCGGAATCCACGTGACCATCAAGGGCACGCCTGGATCGCAACTGCTTCCGGAGCTTCACACTTCGCTCTCCGATATGTATCTGGTCAAGAAACGCTACAGCGCTTTTTACGGTACAGACCTGGATTTTGAACTCGCGCGCACGCAGCCCGATTCTCTTATCATTGCCGGGATCAACACGCACGCCTGCGTCCGGACCACGGCCATTGACGCTTACCAGCGCGACTGGAATGTTGTGCTGGCCGGCGACTGCATCGATTCTTACGATCGCGAGCACCATGACATCAGCTTGAAATATATGGACGGCAAAATCGCCCGCGTCATGAGCAATAACCAGATTCGTGACACGCTCGTTCCGGGATACAACCGGCGCGCTGCCTCGGCTTGACCGGCTTGAATGCTTGACCAACGCCGCCACGCTTCGTAGTCTTGAGCTGGCCCGCTTATGCCCCAACTTAAAGATTCGGCGCGTTTTGGAGTTGCGCAACGCAACCATCTAGGACGCGCCGATTTAGCTTCTCTGCCCAAACGCAAATTCGATCCTCTGGACGTTATCGCCAAAGCCTGCCGTGGCCATGTGCCGCGCCTTATCCCCGTAAAGTTTGCGCGGATGAACGAATCGCCCTTCGCGTTTTTCCGCGGCGCCGTGGAAGTAATGGCCGCCGACCTTGGCGCAGGCAAGCATACCCAGATTGAAGTCCAACTCTGTGGTGACGCGCATGTAAAGAATTTCGGCTTCTTTGCGGCTCCCGACATGCACGTGGTACTGGACGTGAATGATTTTGACGAGACACAGCGCGGTCCGTGGGAATGGGACGTCAAACGCATGGCGGCCAGCATTGTTGTCGCCGGACGCTTCGCCGGTGACGGCGACCGGCTTTGCAAAGAAGCTGTTGGAATTTTCCTGCGCGAGTACTGCGCCTGGATCCGTCGTTTTGCCGGCATGACTGCCTTGGATGTTGCGCGCCATCGTGCGCTGCGCGAGTCGTCAAGTCCACTGGTGCGCGGCGCGCTCAAGGAAGCCGAACGATCGTCTCCGCAAGTGAACCTGAAAAAACTGACACGGCCGGCAGGAAAGAATTCGCGCCGGTTCCTGCACAAGCCCGGCCTGATATGGGAAGTGGCAGGCGCGGAGAAGAAAGCTGTGCTGGCGGCGCTTCCGGAATATCGCAAAACGTTGTTGCCCGATCATCAGCGGCTGTTCGACAGCTATGCTCCAGCCGACGTCGGTTTCAAAGTGGTAGGCACGGGCAGCGTGGGCACGCGCGATTACGTGGTGCTGATGATCGGCCAGGGCGCGCAGACGAACCACCGGAAAACAAAAGACGCTCTGTTTCTTCAGATCAAAGAAGAGTCCCGGTCGGCCTACGCTCCTTACTATAAGGATGCGTCCGCGCCGCGGCATCAGGGACAACGGGTGGTCCAGGGCCAGCGGGCATTGCAGGTGCTTTCTGACTTGCTGTTGGGCTGGTGCACCATTGATCGCCGAGACTACCTGGTCCGCCAGCTCAACGATCACAAGAGTTCGATTGACCCCGAAAAACTTCGCGGCAACCGCCTTACGGAATACAGCCTCATCTGCGCCGAACTCCTGGCCAAAGGGCACGCGCGTTCCGGAAGTCCAGCGGCGCTGGCCGCCTATCTCGGGAACTCCCCCAAGGCCGAAAAAGCTCTTTTGCAATTTGCCGTGAAATACGCTGACCAGACGGAAGAAGACTTTCAGGTTTTTAAGAAAGCCATGAAGAAAGGTTTTGCTGGAAAAGTTTTGAAAGCCCTCTAGCGAACAATATTCTGGGCGGGGAAGAGATAGACCACCGCTCCCAGCAGCGCCAGCAAAGCAATGTAATAGGCGGCGATCAGCGGACTGCCTCTGCGCCTTCCTTCTGAAGCACGCGGATAAGCAAACGTCGCGCCGGATGGGACTTGATCCGCGCCCGCGCCTTGCATATTGATCTGCACCACGGCCTGTTGTGGTTCGTTCCTGTGGCGGTACGCCAGCACCAGGTTCACCAATGCTCCGCCGGCAATCGCCCAGAAGATTAGTTCATGGGTGGCGTAGCCAATTCCCGCCGCGACAAGCGTGACCATCGATTTTTCTGGAATGCTCAAGGGCCGCATGGCGCCGGCTCCGTCAAACACCCAAACGGGAATCAGGTTCAGAAGATTCAGCCATGCTCCGGTGTGAGCGAGCGCCGCCCAGATCGGGTCGCCGGTTTGCACGCCGATCAGGCCGCACGTGGCTGCGGCCAGAAATCCCGCCATGGGACCGGCCAAACTAACGGCCGCACGCGTTTCCAGCGGGACACCCATCGCGTCCCAGCGGACGTAAGCTACCAGTCCCGGAATAAACATGGGAAGTTCTGCAGGCAGCCCGCGCCGCTTGATTTCCACGTAATGACCCAGTTCGTGGATCAGGATCAGTACGGCAAACCCAATACCGAACTTGGCGCCGAAGAGGCTCCAGTAAAATCCGATGAACGCCGCAAAACTCAGCAGCGACTTCGCCTTGAGCAGGATCAGCCAAAGGCCTTTGCCTTTGGCCAGAAACGCTCCAATGGCTGCCAACGGGCCCAGGCGTTTGGCCCAGACTCCGGTTTGGCCGGCATGGCGTTGGCGGTCAGCATTGGTTACGGCGGCTTCCAGTTCGCGCAAGTGCGCGCGTATCCACTCTGCTTCTTTGGACGACGGCGGCAGCAACGGCATGATCGACTGCCACACCTGGTGCGCCTGCTGCAGTGCGTTGCGGGCTTCCAGTGCGCGGGCCTGTGCGGCCAGACGGTCCATTTCGTCGGAGTTCACCAGCGCCTGGCACGACTCGCAAGCCAGCGCTCCCGGTGGGATAGGCCGGGAACAGCGCTTGCAGATCGATCCGATTTGCGGAGTCAACGTGGACACATCTCTATTATTTCAGTTATTCCGACTTATTTCAGCAATTCCGGTTTTCGGGGATGGGAGTTCTGCTTTCGGCGACTGGAGTTCTGCTATTTGAGTTCAGTTATTCCAGTTCGGCTGAAATCGTATATTCCGCGGCGGACATGTCCCAGAAAACGCTCAGCACGTTGGGCTTGCAGCAAACCTGGCAGTCTTCGATATAGCTCTGCCGGCTGCCAGCGGAGGAATCCACCGTGGTCTCGTTCCACTCGCCACAGCCCGCGCATTGAAAACCGGAAAGCACAGTTTCTATTTTATATTTTGAGCTGTACTTGCGGCCGTCCGCGCCGTTGAAACCCGCGTCGCTGTGCTACACTAAACCAGTCTTCCTG
>Ga0075024_100001182_pt1 | contig 10348 bp, 13 predicted proteins | sample Str013_2_FD_71389 | JGI IMG/M metagenome (GOLD analysis project Ga0075024, IMG submission 71389) | Freshwater sediment microbial communities in response to fracking from Pennsylvania, USA - Straight Creek_MetaG_SC_2013 | ecosystem: Environmental > Aquatic > Freshwater > Creek > Sediment... | reverse complement strand
GCGGTGTGTCTGGGGCACAGACACCAGGCTGTTTTTCCACTGGTTGCGATTCGCCAGTGAGCGGAGCCTCATTGACACGCAGCGTTGACGCGTGGATCAGGCGTGCGTCCGCGGCGACCAGATCGCCAGCGTTGAGCAGGAGCACATCACCGGGGACCACTTCAGAGGCAGCAATCACTGCCGCATGGCTGCCGCGCACGACCTTTGCTCGCGGCGCAGTCAAACGCGCCAGAGCAGCAGCGGCTCTTTCGGCGCGATACTCCTGGAAGAAGCCGATCACTGCATTCAGCACGACAATGGCAATGATCGCGATGCCATCGATCAGTTCGCCAAGGAGGGCAGACACCAGCGCAGCGCCGATGAGCACCCAGATGACGAGACTGCGGAACTGTGCCGCAAGAATCGCCAGCGGTGATATCACTGCACCTTTGCGTAGCTCATTGGGACCCGTCTGTGCGAGTCGGTCTGCCGCTGCCTGTACGGAAAGACCACGAGTCACGTTGGTTGCAAGCCGCGCGGTCAGCACATCAAGCGAGGCATCATGCCAGGTGTCTGGCGCAGCGCTAGCTCCCGCGTTGGACTGTTGCTCGTCTCTCTGTGCTCGCGGTTTCATGACGGTTCACCAGGGCAAACCCGACCGGGAAAGGTGCCGTCACCAGAACCCTCTCCCCGTGTCTGAATATGGTCGGCACTATTTGGCCGACTTCGCCATCTCTCGATGCAACTTTGCGAGTGCCTCGTACTCCTTGGCCGTCTTTTGATAATTCGTGGCAATTGTGTTGCAGTGCCCCGGCAGGCCGGTTTTGCTCGCCAGGTGCGGAATTTTCTCGTACGACGCTTTCAACTTGAGATGCTCTTCGTGTTTTTCGTGTGCGGCTTGTGCTTCCTGATCGTAGTATGCCGCGACCGCCTCATGATCCGCCGGTGTTTTTGCCTCCATGATCATCTGCTCGATATTTTTTCCATCCTTAGCGAAGCTCACTGAGGCGTATCCGAATGTACCAACGCTAATCAGTGCGGCCACCATAACAATGGATTTCCACGTCTTCATGGTTTTTCTCCTCTCTTCCAAAGTGCTGGACTCGGTACCCTACTGCCCGACGTTAGGTATTGTCGTTGTTGGGTCGTGTTTCTGCCGATGCGCGCCATAACTAACTGTTCTTACACTTCTCGTCTCGCAAGTCGCATACCACACCCCGGTTACCTTGGAGACGGAGAAAAGGCGCGCCTTTTTCTCACATATAGGAAATCGCGCTGTGCTTTTTCTCATATCTGCGAATCGCCTTGCTCATGGCGGAGTCTTTCAGAAAGGATTCTTCGCGCAGGGTATCCTGAGACCTGTTGCTGCACCTCCGCTTATCGCTCCACCCGGATATACACGCGTAGATAGAGATTATGCAGTCCGAGACCACGAACCGGCAGCTCTACACAGCGGTAATCCTCGACCATCGCCGGGATGTGGATGCGGACGGTTTCTTCCTCTTCCATCATCCCTTGCGCATCACAGGAAGTGCACGATGCCAGTCCCTCACGCCCAGAGCCACCGCATGTCGCGCATGGATAGAAAACAGGAATCGGGATCGACGCGATCCCACCACTTGCGGCTTCGTCCGGTGACAAGACGATCTGTACATTGAGGCTCCGTAGCGGCTCTTTTTGCTTGACCTCCGTACGCGCAAAGCTGCTCCAGATCTGAGACGCGATCGATTCGATCGGCGGCCACATGGTCTGCCGTACGTGCAGTTGTGGCACGACTATCGGCGCGAGTGACGTCTCCTGACGTTCGCTGCCGACAGTGATCGTGGACTCTTCTTCTCCTGGATTCCCCTCCGCATGCAGCAAGCCCTGGTCATACAATCGTCGTTTCTCCGAGTCACAGAGCACATGGTATGCAGTAAGAATATCTTGCAAGAAGTCCGCGCCCCGTAGGCCAATCCGTTCCGGATGGTAGCGTTTCGCCAGCGTCCGGAACGCTGAGCGGATACCGCTCGGACTCTCTGTACGCAGAACCCCTAATGTGACGTAGTAGTCTTTTCTTAGCATGATGCCCTCCGTAGCGAGGCGTCTTGACCGCGCCCCAACGCCACCGTAACGTTTGGTGGCTTTTCCATTGTTCCCTACTGCGGTGTGGGTCACTGGAGATTGACGTTGCAAGTCGCTTGCCAGTGAGCGCGTGTACAGGATGCACGTTCCATGAGTCCGCTCTTCCTATTGTGGTCAAACGCTTACGAGGCGACCATTCGCAAAACTAGGAAAATGCGGCAGCGGTTTTCGCAATTTTGGGAATGAAGGCTGACCTCTGTTCCCTCTTCCGTCCTCTAGCACGGCTTTTTTACGTGTCTGTTGTGGGCACGCACTTTGCTTCACTCGGTAGTAAAACCCACAGACTGCAATATGATCGTGGAGGTGTAATCATGAGTACCAGTGGCGTCGAGGCGTTTGATACGACCCTGCAAAAAACCAATGCGTGGCTGAATGACTTGATGGAAGACCTCGCCTGGGACAACCGGCATTGGGCCTATCTGGCACTCCGAACCGGACTGCATACCTTGCGTGACCATCTGACCATAGAGGAAGCCACTGACCTCGGTGCGCAACTACCTATGCTGGTGCGTGGCTTCTATTACGAAGGATGGACGCTGACAGGAAAGCCGGTGCGCGAACGCCGCAAGGCGGAGTTTCTCGACCATATCCGCGAGGCCTTCAGGCATGACGAGCGGATTGACCCGGAACAAGTCATGCGAGCGGTCTTCCGACTGCTGTCGCGGCGCGTCAGTGCTGGAGAAATCGCTGACGTCAAACAGTTGCTCCCTGCGGCCCTGCGCCACTTGTGGCCGGCAACAACATAGGGTCACGCACGGCTTCATTCCGTCACAAAGAGAAAGGACCATCTATGACACCCTATAGGTTGCTTGAGCAGTTGTTAGCGCTGGAACAGCGTGTGCGCCATGTCTATGTCCTCTTGAGTCAACGACAGCAGTTTCCCGACGACCTCCGCGCGGTGTGGAAAGCCCTGGCCGAGGATGAAACCCATCACATCGTCGCGCTGGAACGCTCGGCCCATCTGTTCAGTGTGATGGAGGTTCCCCCGTCGGTCCCCGACCACGTGCTCGCCAGTGTCGAGGCTGTACTGGCCGCTGCTGAAGCGACGGCGCAGCAGACGAGCCTGACTAGTGATGCGGCGTTCCACCAGGCCCTGCAGATCGAAGGGTCGGAGTTAAACCACCTCGACGACGCGTGGATGCATGGGTTTCGGTCGACGACGAATCTGTTGCTGCACGCGTTGGCGCCAAAAACCCAGGAACACATCCGTCGCTTGTTTGACGCCGTCCATCGGTTCAGCACTGACACGACGTTGCACGCAGAAGCTGATGCCGTCTGGAAGCAATACGACAAGCCAAACCAAGAGCCGAGTAGGACTGAGTCTCAGCACTAAAGAGGTGTCTGTATGGACATCAAGAAAATCCTCGTGCCGTGCGATTTCTCCTCGTATGCCGAACATGCCCTGACGTGGGCAGTGCGTTTGGCACAGCAAGCAAACGCCGAGACCCTCCTCATCTACGCTGTACCGATCTTTGCAAATCTGTCGTACACAGAAGTACCCATCCTGGTCGATATCCCGAAAGTTGAGGCTGAGTTAGTGGCCGAGGGCGAGAAGCAACTGCGAAAGTTCCTCACCGAACACAATACAGGAAACGTGCGAGTTGTCCCGCGTTCCATGCTTGGTGATCCCTTCTCGGTCATTTGTCGCGTCGCAGAAGAGGAGCACGTCGATCTGATTGTCTTGGGATCGCATGGCCGCACCGGTTTGTCGCACGTGTTTCTGGGGAGCGTCGCGGAACGCGTCGTCCGGCACGCGCCGTGTCCTGTGCTCGTTGCTCGACTACCACACAAATCCACACAAGGAGTGTAATCATGGAACAGGAACGTCAGATAGAACGCAAAGAGACGGGTATTCGCATTCTGCTGACCGTGCTCTTCGTAGTGATCCTACGTGCCGTTGACGTAGTCTTAGCGGTGATTGTGCTCTTTCAACTTGGCTTCGCGCTGATCACCAAACGCCGCCCAGGCGACCAAGTCGCCCGTTTCGCCAACCGGATTATCGCTTACGTCGTCCAACTCCTGCGGTACCTGACGTACCAAGAGGACCAACGCCCCTTTCCGTTCTCGGATTTTCCTGCAGAGAGCACCCCGCCCGATACGTCAGCAAGACCCAACGGGCAAGCTCCAGCATCGCTCCAGGAACCTTCAGCGCTCACTGGGCGGTGATTGGGGGGTACAACCGCGGCAAGAGAATTGCTCGCGGAACACACTCGCTGTGAGGAATCGTGAAAGGACGCAGTGCAAGTGCGCCATGCACTCACAGGGCCAAGACGCGGAGACAAGGGAAAGCAGCAACCGGTGTACACTGACGTCACCAGCCGCCGCTCCCCGTCACCTCAGGAATGTTATTGGCGAAACGCCAATACTGGGCACGCCGCTTCGCGCATCATCTTCTCGGTGATGCTCCCTAACAGTAGGTGAAAGAAACCAGACACGCCATGGGTCGTCATCACGATCAGATCAGCTGTGATATCCGCTGCGACTTCCAGGATCGTTTTAGCCGGATCACCGCTGACCTGTAACTCTGGGTGATACCGCATCCCCGCAAGATGTTGTTCGGCAAGTTCCGCCAGCTTGCGGCGGGCGACCTTTTCCGCCACAACCGCATTGACCTTGTGGCTGGTCTGGTCTTCGCGCGCCTCATACACGTCATGCAGGAGCAGTTCGGTTTCATCGGTCGGAACAATATGGAGCGGATACACGACCCCGCCGGATTGTTCCGCGATCTGGCGCGCACAGACGAGGGCCGCGTTTGTCGTATCAGCGATATCCACTGGCACGAGAATCTTCTGAAACGGCTGCGCTCCCGAGAGCGTCTCGCCGCTGCGCGTCGTGAAAACGGGACGCTTGGACTCCCGCACGACCTTCTCGGCCACACTGCCGAGGATCAGGTGGGCAATCCCGGTGCGGCCGTGGGTGGCCATTACCACCAGGTCGGCTCCTACTTTCTCCTCCGTGTCCAGAATCCCCTTGGCGGAATCACTCTGACGGGTCGTCACAATCTCATGCTGCGTTCCTTTCAAGTGTTCCCGCGCAAGCCCTGCGAGGCGGTCCCGCGCTACCTGTTCAGCCCGGATAACATCCGCCCCTCCATCCTCCTGTGGGTGATAGACCTTACGCAGCAGGTGAAGTTCATCGGTCGGTACGGCGTGGAACAGGTATACCGTGCCGTCAGCCTGACGCGCAAAATGTTGGGCATATTCCAATGCGACCGGTGAGGTCTCATCGAAGTACACGGGACAGAGAATCTTGTGAAACGGTCGTGCCATGACGTGTTCCTCCTTACTTCTACATCGAGAGCATCTTTCGTGCCGGACAAGATCAGCGGCCAGAGTCGTTCTTCCTAGAAATGAGAAAACAGGCGACGGTTTTTCTCATTTTTGCGACAACACACCTAACGATCGCTCGTCTTTTCACCCCATTCTGGGTCGATCTCTCTGGTCACTGTGTCTTTAAGCGGTGGATACTGACGCGGAAAGTCGCTGTGGTGCTGCGTAATGAACCGCTTCAGGACTTCCACCTCAATCTTGAGACTGTCCACCTGGGACAGAAGATTCAGTTTCGTCTCTTCGAGCAACGAGACCCCTGCTTCCACCTGTTTCTGTAAGAGATGGAGCTGTTGTTTGATGTCTGCGTCTTCCATAAACCCTCCTCGGGCATCGCGGGATGCCCCGCATGAATAGCCTTGATCTGCAACCACTATGCCACCAGCTGCGGCACGGCACTCGAATTGCTTCTCTAATCTTGCGGGAGATAATCAACTACATCGCGACTGCGATCCCAGTTCTGAGCCTGAAAGGAGCCGCGTCGTGAAGAATAAAGGAAGCAGTATGGCAGCATATGATGATATCCGTACAGCGTTACAACACAAACGCGACGAGTTACAACAGAGGATCGGCAAGATTCAACATAACCTGCGCGCCGCTAGCCCACCCGATTCTCAAGAACAGGCCAGCGAGCGCGAGAACGACGAGGTCCTGGAGCACTTGGATGATAGTAGTCGCACAGAGTTGGAGATGATCGAGGCGGCGTTGGCCCGCATCACCGCCGACAGCTACGGACGATGCATCACCTGTGGTGACGCGATCACGACGGAGCGTCTGACCGCCCTGCCCTACGCAACGTCATGTATCCCGTGTGCAAAGTCATGACACGGCGATGAATCGCCGTGCTAGAGTAACCGCGCCCCATAAATGGGGCTTTAAGCCGGATTCATCCGGCGTCGTTGTGTAGCACGGGCATCGATGCCCGTGAGCAAAAGCGCATTTTGTTCCCACGTACAGTATGAATTACCGCAACGGTGGGCAACGCTGCGCACGTACCCACCCTACCTTTTTCGTCGTGACGGAGATCTGAGCGGTCATGTTTTTATCTCTTACCGCGCCGCGCCAGTGGTCTCGTGCACCTCTGCCCAGTAGCGGTCCACCTGCGCTTGAATCTTCTGGATTGCTTCGTCGTTACGGGTGGGCTCGAAGAGATGGCGGTAGCGCCCTTGTCCGCGCAGATATTCCTCGACTGAGATCTTGCGACGTGGGACATAGGTATGCGTCACCACACCATCGATCGCTTTCTTCAGCGCAAACATGCCGGTCTCCACCGCCGAGCGCGCGTAATCCGCAGTCAGCTCGGGCTCGTAGAGCCAACCTGTCGGGCATGGAGCATGGGCAATGAAGAGCTTGGGGCCGCGCAGTTGCTTGGCTTCTAGGAACTTGTTGGTGAGATCTATAGGAAAGCGTGGCGATACTGTCGCCAGATACGCCGGTCGATGTGCCCGCCAGATCTCAAAGAGATCTTTCTTGCCGTGCTCAGTCCCGGCGCGCGCCTTTTCTCCGACTGGTGTCGTCTGGGTCCGCACGCCATACGGCGTGGCACTCGACATCTGCATCCCGGTGTTGCCGTACGATTCGTTGTCGTAACAGAAGTACCAGAAGTTCAATCCACGAAAGATTGCGCCAGATGTTGACGACAACGCCATATCATATGTACTGCCGTCGCCCGCAACCACGACGACATCAATATCCTCACTATCTGAGAGCTTGCCGCGCGCAATGAGCACATCGAGTGCATCACGAACACCCTGAGCGCCTGCTGCCGCACTCGCCATGCTGGTGTAGAGCCACGACCCCTTGAACGGCGTATAGGGAAACGTCGCCAGCAACGTGAAACACCCCGCCGCGTTGACATACACCACCTTCGGTCCAATCACCTTGGCAGCGAGCCGCAGGGCTTCGAGTCCACCACAGCCGCCGCAGATTGCGGTACCAGGCAAGATAAACTCTTCACGGTTGATTTGCTTGAGACTTTTGATCGCTTCAAATTCGGGGCTCGTCGGTGTCGTCATATAGCTACCTCCTTCCCGGCAATCTTGAGCAGGGTACGCATCCGTTCTTGTTCTGCTTTGGTGTACAGCAACCGCGGACCAGCGACGGCTTCCCCCGCCGCAGCGTGTTCCATGTCAGACAGCGCAACCTCAAATTCAGCATCAGAAATATCCTTGCCACCCAGCCCGCCAATGATGCTCACCACCGGCGGTCGTGTCTTCTCGTGGTACAGGGCAGTGACGATCTCCTGATAGGTAATGCCGCCAAGTCCTGGAGCCAAATTCTGATCGATCACCGCCACGGCTTTTCGTCCGGTCAAAGCGGTTGCAATCGCGTGTGTAGGAAACGGACGTAGCAGGCGTAAGCGCAACAGTCCGACCTTTTTCCCTTGGCTTCGCCAACATTCAACAGCCGCCCTGCCCTTCGTTGCCATGGCATTCGACATCACTAACACGTAGTCAGCATCATCGAGCTGAAAGGGATCAACGACGTCATACCGGCGACCAAACCGGGCGGCGAACTCTTCTGCCACTACGTCGTGCACGGCCAGCGCGTGCTGTTGTGCACGATGTTGTTGATAGCGAAAATAGCTATACAGAGATCCCCCCAGCACGGCTGTCCCTTGCGCCATCGGTTGATCGCCGCGCAAGAATGCATGACGCGGCTGATAGGCGGGGAGGAACTCCGCTACCTCCGCAACAGTTGGAACAACGACTGGCTCGCGTGTGAATGACAACGTGAAGCCATCGAGGTTCACGAGAACTGGCAGCATCACATTTTGATCTTCAGCAAGACGATACGCCATCAGGATTGAGTCCAGCACTTCTTGACACGTTTCCGCATGAATTTGCAGGAAACCGCTATCGCGAGCAGAGAGGATGTCGTTGTGATCGGCTTCGAGCGAGATGGGTGACGCCAAAGCGCGCGAAACATTGACCAAGACCAACGGCACCCGCCATCCGGCAATCGTGTACAACACCTCAAAGCCGTAGAGTAATCCCTGACTGGAGGTCGCTGTGAACACGCGAGCGCCAGTGGCAGCCGCAGCTCCAGCCGCAGTGAGCATCGAATGTTCTGAGTCCATCGTTGTAAAGCGTGCAGGCATGAGTCCGTTGGCAACCCATTGCGCCAGCAGCTCGATAATCTCCGTTTGGGGCGTGATCGGAAATGCAGGAATGTAATCCACATCCGCCAACCGGGCACCCCACGCCGCTGCAGCATTGCCGGTCAGTAATTGACGCTGACTCATCGTACCTCCTTCTCCGCCGTGAACGCATGGGTCGGACACTCATGCACGCAGAGCAGGCAGCCTTTGCACTCATCGTAGTCCACCATTGGATAGTCGTGCACATCGAGTGAGATGGCCGCTTCCGGGCAACGCACAAAACAAATCCAGCAGCGGGTACATAACTCTTGGTGCAGGACCGGTCGAAACTGTCGCCAGTTGCCAGTTTTCCGTTCCGGGCTGTTCGCGAGAGCGGCGATGCTGGGCGTCGCTAGAGGCGGTGGGTCGAAGGGAACATCGACGACTGTGGACAGACCAGCAACGGTGGTGTCACTCCGCTCTGTGATCGGCTGCCACGCAGCTGTCACCGCATGCGTCGCTCGTGCGAGCGCGAGGTTACGGTCCCATTGCTCCTGGGTCACGTGGTCAGCCAACTCATCTCGTAACCCAGCTTCGATGTCAGTCAATGTCAAGCCGACCAACCGTGCACTGGCAACACCAAGAGCAGTACTTAAACCGGACAGCGTTTGCGTATGCTCTTGGGCGAGAGCCGTCAGATCTGCAACGTACAGACGAGAGGAGGCGATCGGCAGCAACTGTCGCACGGTCGTTTCGTCCTTGGTTGTGTTGATGAGGAGCACCGTCGTTGTATCCGCACCTGCGAGCGGTTGCGCGGCTGGATCACTCAAGAGGGTATCATCAGCCAGCGCGACCAAGTCAGGTTGTGAGAGCAGACCGCGCTCGTGAATCGGGCGACTGGCGATACGAACGAATGCGGCCATTGGTGCGCCGCGCCGTTCGGCTCCGTAGATCGGCGAGTCTTGTACGATGGAGCCCGCATGGAACGCGGCTGAGCCGAGAATGCGACTCGCTGTCTTCATCCCCTGACCACCACGACCGTGAAAACGAACACGATACATGTGTACCTCCCTCTGCACAGTAGAGCGAAAACCATGCCATCAGAGCAGATCGCGATTCCTTCGCACACGTTCCAGGATTCGCAAAAATGAGAAAATGGTCGATGTACTTTCCTATATTTGGGAACCGTAGCCGCCATACCCTCCCCCCATCACCTCACGACTAGTCCTCCATTGCACTCTTGAGCCTTCAGCCACACGGCACACATCATGCTGACGGAAGCTGACAGGAGGATAACCAATTATGGCAAAGACGGTACGCGACATTATGACACCAGAAGTGACAACGTTGGGCCGCAACGATTCCCTACAAGTCGTCAAAGACATCATGACGCTCGGCCGCGTCCGGCATTTCCCGGTCATTGATGATGGGAAGCTGGTGGGTGTGGTGAGTCAACGCGATTTATATAAAGCCTCGCTCGGCTCTGTCATGAAGTATGGCGAGAAAGCCCAGCGGTCTTTCCTTGAAGGCATTGCCGTTAAAGAAGTCATGTGTGAACCGGTGGTCACTATCGCCCCACATGCGTCAGTGAAAGACGCCGCGCGCCTCATGATGGAAAAGAAGATCGGCTGTCTCCCTGTGCTGGAGGGACCAAAACTGGTCGGCATCGTCACCGAAACCGACATGTTGAAACTCGTCGTGGAAATGGACTAAAACGGCGGCATGAAAACCCTATTCCCGATTTTCATCAGCGTCTTTCTTGCTGAGCTTGGCGATAAGACGCAACTCGCCACTATTCTTTTTGCCACCGACGAAAGCCTAGGACGCTTCGGTGTATTTC
>Ga0075024_100001179_pt1 | contig 10377 bp, 9 predicted proteins | sample Str013_2_FD_71389 | JGI IMG/M metagenome (GOLD analysis project Ga0075024, IMG submission 71389) | Freshwater sediment microbial communities in response to fracking from Pennsylvania, USA - Straight Creek_MetaG_SC_2013 | ecosystem: Environmental > Aquatic > Freshwater > Creek > Sediment... | reverse complement strand
ACCCCCAACCCCTCCCCACAAGGGGGAGGGGAGAAATTTGCGGCACCGTCGCGCCTCGACTTAGCGCCCGTTCTCGAAATGCTCACAGCCCAAACACGACCAGTATCACGTCCTGCCCGAGCGCCATCGCCTCGGGAAAGGAGCCTTCATCGCGGGCGGGCCGGCCGCCGAGCGTCAGGGCGATGTACTGCTTGCCGTTCGCCGAATAGGTCATCGGATTCCCGGCGAATTGCGTTCCGGTGTCGAAGCTCCACAGCTCTTGCATGGTGTCTTTGTCGTAGGCCGATATCTTGCCCATGATGTTGCCCATGAAGATGAGGCCACCGTCGGTGCCGAGCACCCCGGAGTAGGCCGGGTAATAGGACTCGAGCTTCTTGACGGTGTTGCCGGTGTGGACATCGATCCCGCCGAGCAGGCCGTGGCTGACCTTGCAATTGGGATTGGTGACGTTGCGCACGATGGGCTCCACCGCATTGTCCTTGGTGTGGGAGCCGCAGAAGATCTCCCGGAAGCCGGTGCCGGGGATCCCCTTGGCCGGATCCGCGGGCCGGGAGTTGAAGTAGTTGGCTTCGCCGATCATGGCGTTGAAGTAGGTGATCCCGCGGGTCGGGTCGTAGGTATTCGGCATGAACGTCGGCATCCCGTAGTGAGCGGGGCGCACGTCGATGGCCTTCTTGCCGTATCGCACCGCCTTGCCGGCGTAGTCCTGAACGGTCTTGGACGGGTCGTAATCGATCGGCTTGCCGGTCTTGCTGTCGAGGCCGGCCGTCCAGTTCACGGTGGTGAATGGCTCGCTCTTGAGGAACTGTCCGTTGGTGCGGTCCCACGTGTAGAAGAAGCCGTTTCGGTTGGTTTGCGAGATGACTTTCCGGGTCTCGCCGCCGATAGAGACATCGTAGAGTTGGGTGATGGCGACCGCATCATAGTCCCAGGCCTCGTTCGGGATGGTCTGGAAGTGCCACTTCAACTGGCCGGTATCGACATCGAGCGCGATAATGGAGCTGGTGTAGAGGTTGTCCCCCGGACGGCCCTGCGGGTCGAACATGTGCACGGGGTTGCCGGTGCCGAAATACGCGAGATTCGTTTCCGGATCGTAGGACGGCTCCGTCCAGATGCCGCCGCCGCCGAACGCAATGGTCCGCTTATCGACCCAGGTCTCCGACCCGGGCTGGCCCGGCTCGGGAACGACGAGGAACTTCCACAACAGCTTGCCGGTGTCGGCCGCATAGGCGGCGACGTAGCCGCGGCCGCTCTCGTTTCTGCCGCTCGAGCCGATGATGATCTTGTCCTTGACGGCGAGCGGTGCCGAGGAGTGCCCCTGGTCGGGCGCTTCCGGGATGTTGGTGCTGACGTCGAAGACCACCTCACCGGAATTCTTGTCGACTGCGACCAGCCGAGGATTTGGACTGTCGTTGCCGGTATTGAAGTACATGTTGTTCCCGAGCAGCGCGACGCTATGGGCGCTTTTTCCGCCGCCCTGGACCTTGGCGTCGAACTTCCACACCGGCTTGGCATTCCCGTCTCTGACGTCGAGCTTCCAGTACTGGTGCCACTGGTTGCCGACGTACATGAAGCCATCCTCGACCAGCGGCGTAAAATACTGGGTAGCCTTGGTTGGACGACCGGGGTCGCCGAGCGAGAACATGAACTTGACCTTGAGGTTGGCGACGTTGCCGCGGTTGATTTGGGCGAGGGCCGAGTTGTTCCAGTTGCTGTAATTGCCCATTCGCATCAGCCAGTTCTGCGGCGCGGCGGAAGCATTCAGGAGACCCTGATAGGTCGTCTCCGCCGCCAGTGCCGAAAAGCAAAAGGCGAGTGTGGTGCTGGCGACCAAGCCGGCGAGGCCAAGCCGCGCGGAGCGATATCCCCGTATCGTCATTTGGATCCTCCCTACTTTTTTGGTTAGCGACACGCAACGATAACACTCCGACGGCCTCGCGTAATCCCTCCCCCTTGCAGGGGGAGGCTATCGCAGAGGGCGGTGTTTCCGTCCTCCGCCGTCACGGGTGCACGCTGTTGTCCGGCATGGTGGCGCCTTGAAATTTCGTATCGGTCTGGTTCGTGTTGAAAAGCTTGGCCGCCGAAAGACGCGAGAGTGCGAAGTCCGCCCGCGTCAGGTCCGCCTCGACCAGGTCGGCTTGGAATAGATCGGCCTCGTGCAGCACGGCACCCGACAGGTTGGCGTTCCGCATGCCGGCCTGCGTGAGGTTCGTGCGGTCCCCGGTAACGCCGCTCATGTCGGCACGGAGCAAGGTCGCGGCATGCAGGTTGGCCTCGGTCAGAACAGCGTTGCGCAGGCTCGCGTCGGTCAGCTTGGCCTCCCACAGGTCGGCGAACGACAGGTCGGCCCCGTCCAGCTTCGCAACGATGAGCCGTGCGCTTCCCATCAGCGCCGCCCGCAGGTTCGCGCCCGTGAAGTCGGCGCCGCCGGCCTCGGCCTGGAACAGCAGGGCCTGAACCAATGTCGCGCGCTGCAGGTTGGCCGATGTCAGGACGGCCAAATTGAGGTTCGCCCCGTTCAGGTTTGCGCCCGACAGGTTTGCGCCGCGCAGGATGGCGCGGTGAAACGATGCGTCCTCGAGATTGGCGCCGGACAGATTGGCGCCGGTGAGGTCGCGCCGCTTGAGGCTCGTGCCTGCGAGATTGGCGCGCGACAAATTTGCGTCGTGAAGGATGGTGTGGGAGAACATGGCGCCCTGGAGGCTGGCGCCGGACAAATCGGCGCCGGTAAGATCGCGCCGGTCGAGGTTTGCCCCGCGCAGGTCGCAACCGGGGCAATTGATTGTTTGCTTGGCGAGAAACGCGGCGCGATCCTGTGCGGCGACGCCGGAAATCGCCCACGCCATCATGGGGAGCAGGACCGCGGATATGATGAGACCCCGCCGGTTCACGACCCTCTCCAAAATCGAACGCGCAGATCATCCGTTCGGATCGTCATGTGACGCGCGCGTTGAGCGCTCGGCTGCGCTGCACCTTCTTGCAACGATACGGATACTACGGACGAGGCGGCCGGGTGCAAGCGGTTCGGATTGCTCGACGCAGCTTGCTGGCCCGGGTCCGCAGCGATAAGGTGGTTTCCTCGCAAGAACCTTGTGCAAGAGCCGACCAGGATCATGAAAATACGGTCTGACGCAGTTTCGATCGCTTCGAGCTTCAGCATCGGACTGGCGGTGCTGACCATGGCACCTCTTCACGCCCCGGCCCACGCTCAATCAGCCGATCTCGTGCTCTGCGACCGGCTCGCCGCCGATCCCACCGATCCGGACAAGCCGGCGGACGTCAAGGGCACGCGCGATATCGCCCCGTCCGATGTCGCGACCGCGATCAAATTTTGCAGGGTCGCGTCGGCGGCATCGCGCCGCGCGCTCTATGCGCTCGGCCGTGCCTACGCGGCCAATCAACAATTGCCGGAAGCCATCGGCGCCTTCCGCAAGGCGGCCGACAAAGGGAGCACGTCGGCCATGGTCGAGCTCGGCGTCATGCTCGCGACCGGGTCGGGCGTTGCCAAGGATCTGGCCCAGGCCCGTACGCTGTTCGAGCGCGCCGCCGAGGCGGGCAACCCGCGCGGCGCCACCAATCTCATGGCGCTCTCCGATAGCGGCGTATCGTCGGATCCCGTCAAGGCGAGAGCGCTGCTCGCGCGAGCGGCGGACACAAATTCGGCGGAGGCGCAGTATCAGCTCGGATTGATGACCGCGGATGGCATCGGCGGGCCGAAGGACGAGGTCGCGGCGCGGGCGTTGTTTGACAGGGCTGCGGCGCAAGGTCACCCCGGGGCGTTGGAGCGGATGGGCGCATTTGCCCAAAGCGGGCGCGGCGGATCGCAGGATTCGAGCGCTGCCAAAGCGTATTACGAAAAAGCCGCGGCGCTCGGCAACGAGGACGCCAAGGCGGCTCTCAAGCGCTTGGAATGTCCCTACGTGATGAAGGACAAACGCGGAAACGTCGTGACCAACCTTTGCTTCTAACTGTCTCGGGCCTGCCGGCGACGAAAATCGCTCACGCAAGCGCGATCATGCCGGTCCACCATTGGGTGAACGGTCCGACATCGATGTCGTACTTCCGCACGAAGTCGAGCTTGCCGTCCTCGCGCATGCGGAACACGGATAGGCCGGCCGGGACGTCCACCACCTTGTCGCCCTCCCGCTTCGCGGTGGGCGCAAGCGATCCGGCCACCAGGAGACGCGCGCCGGTATCGAGCCCGAACGTGCGCGGATGGGCGGCCCGAATATCGGCATGCTCAATGGCGGTCGGCTCGCCGGTCTGCTGGTTGATGGCAAACACCGCGATGTTGCTTTCGCCGCCGCTGAACACCATCTTGCCGCCCACATCCTCCACTCCGGGCACCGCGGTACCGGTCACTCCCGAGCGGTTGCCGAGATAGACGAACCTGCCATTGGGATGGATATGGATCGGGCCGGCGCCCTGGATCGGGAACTTGTGGGCCGGATCCGCCAGGGTGGGCTTGGTGAACAACGGCTCGGGAACGAGATCGCCGTCCGGCGTCATCTTGTAGACGATCAATTGGCTCTGGCGTTCGACGGAAAGATAGACCCACGGCTGGGTCGGATGAATGTCGAGGTGCCGCCCGCCGAAGCCGTATCCGCCGTTGGGCGCGATCTTGCGCATGGGCGACAGCACGCCGTTCTTGAAACCGTAGACGTGGAGCGAGCCCGGATCTTCCGGCTTGCCCTTTTCCGGATTGTTGCCGCGCGCCACCACCAGGATGGATTTGTCCGCAGGCGTCGCGCGGATCTGATGGAAATAGATACCCACCTCCAGATTGTCCGCCTGCTTCACCTCGTCGCCGATGCTGCCGTCGCCCTTGATCTTGTAGACGGAGACGCCGGAGGGGAAATTGTAGGCGACCAGAACATGTTCGCCGGCATTGTCCACGCTGGTATGGACGGGTCGCTGTCGCAACTTGATCGGATCGCCATGGGGTGAAAGCTCGCCGGAGGATGCGAGACGGAACGCGGTCAGATGGTGCTCGTTGGGCGGATATCCGGGCACGGGAGCGATCCCGACGCCGCCGCTGCTCGACGCCACGTAGAGATGCGTTCGCGATGGATGCGGCCATGCGTACTGGATTCCGCCCGGCAGCCTGACCGATGCGCGCTTGGTCAGCGTGGCGGCGTCAAAATCGACATCGAATTGGGTCAATTGCCCGCCGACGCCGGAATAGAAGGCCGATCTGTCTTTCGCCTGCGCAAAAGCCATTCGGGGCGCGGCGACGGTGCCGGCGACCATTGCGGAAAACATGCGGCGATTGATATTCATGATCATCACCTCCCCATTGCAAGCTTGTTGAGGCTATCTAACGCCGGGTCGGCAAATTGCACAAGCGGGAGTCCCGGACGGTTCGAATGACTGTCGGCCTTCATTAGCATTGGGTTCCGGCCAATCGGATCGCCGAATGATCTCGCAACCGTTTGCGGCCCGCTCGGCCGCGTCGTGCCGCTTCCAGGCGACCGGCAAGTCGGTATAGCCTTGTTGCAGGCAGCGGGACTTGCCGCGGCGCGGCAATCGCGACCCATGTGGAGATGCGAAATCAATCCGCGAGCCGTCAATGGGAGCAAGCCGAAATCGCTGTGGGCTGACGGTCATTGCGTTCCGGGAGGGCGGGCAGCGCCCGCGATCACAGGGAGGACAGCATGCGTACTCGAAATTTGATCGGTGCGGCGGCGTTTGCGGCAGGGCTGTTGATGACGATCGGCAACGCCACGGCCTATGACGAAAGCAAGTATCCCGACTTCAACGGCCAGTGGCGGCGCACCGTCAGTCTGCAGAGCGACCGCATCGGCGCTGCCTTCGATCCGAGCAAGCCGTTCGGACGCGAAGAGAAACCACCACTGACGCCGGAATACCAGGCAATCTACGACGCGAATCTCGCCGACATGGCGAAAGGCGGCCAGGGCATCGACCCGACATACAAGTGCCTTTCTCCGGGCATGCCGCGCGTCATGATTCCCTATGGCAGAATGGAATTCGTCGTGACTCCGGGTGCGACATTCGTTCTGTTCGAGCGCGACTGGGATTTCAATCGCCATATCTACACCGACGGCCGCGACTTCCCTGCCGACATGGCGGCGGAGCCGCGCTATTTGGGTTATTCCATCGGCAAATGGCTCGATACCGACCGCAACGGCCGCTACGACACGCTCGAAGTCGAGACCCGCGGCATGAAGGGTCCCCGTGTCTATGACGCAAGCGGCATCCCGTTGCATGCGGACAACGAGACCGTCGTCCAGGAGCGAATCTATCTCGACAAGGCCGATCCGAACCTGATGCACGACGACATCACCACCATCGACCATGCGCTGAGCCGGCCCTGGGTCGTCAACCAGATCTATCGGCGCGCGGTGAGCAGTAAACCGAGCTGGTTCCCCCACATGGTGTGCGGCGAAGGCAACAATCACGTCAGCATCGGCAAGGAGAACTATTTTCTCGGCGCCGACGGCTATCTGATGCCGACCAAGAGGGACCAGCCGCCGCCCGACCTGCGCTATTTCAAGAAGTATGACCGGTAAGATCGCCCCGCACCAAGGCCGGTGCGTGCCGGCAGCGCGCGGGCGCGCACCGCTCGACAAATGTTGCTAAGGTCAGTCCTAAGGCCCGGCGCTACGGCCTGATTTTGGCGTCGCTGATCAGCTTCGCCCATTTCGGCATATCCGTCTTGATCCGCGCGGCGAACTCCTCCGGCGGCACGGCGGCCGGCTCGAAGCCGATCACCGCCATCTTCTGCTTCAGCTCCGGCGTCGCGACCGCGCGCGCGATCTCGCGGTACAACAGATCGATGATCTCGCGCGGCGTACCGGCGGGCGCCCAGATGCCCTGCGGCGCCTCCTGCTCCTGACCCGGCACGCCGCTTTCTTCCATCGTCGGCACGTCGGGCAGGATCGAGACGCGCTTTGCGCTGGTGACCGCGAGCGCGCGCAGCAGCCCCTCCTTGATCTGCGCCGCCGCCGCCGGCAACGCCGAGAAGGCGACCGGCGTGTGGCCCGCGACCACCGACTGCACCATCGGGCCGCCGCCGCTGAACGGCACCGTCACGAAGTCGAGCTTCAGCGACAGCTTGAACAGCTCGGTCGAAAGATGCGGCGACGTCCCGGTGCCCGGTATCGCGAAGTTGTTGTATGTGCCCCCGCGCACCAGCGCGATCAGCTCCTGCACCGTCTTCGCCGGCACGGATGGATGCACCACCAGCACTTCGGGCGACGTCGCCGCGATGATGATCGGGTCGAAATCCTTCACCGGGTCATAGGGCATTTGGGGATAGAGGCTGGCATTGACCCAGACCGTCGAGCTGCCGACCAGCAGCGTATAGCCGTCCGCCGGCGCGCGCGCCGCCAGACCGGCGCCGATATTGCCGCCGGCGCCGGCGCGGTTCTCGACGAAGAATTGCCGGCCGAACTGCTCGGACAGTTTCTGCGCGATCAGGCGGGCGAAAATGTCACCCGGCCCGCCGGCCCCGAACGGCACGATCATCCGCACTGGCCGATCCGGATAGGTCTCCTTGGCGGTCTGCGCGTAGGCCGTGCCGCCGGCAAGCAGCGCCAAGCCGATAAATGCCGCCGTCAATCCGCGCACGTTGGGTGTCCTCGGTTGCGCCGCGGACAGTGTCGCGCGTCACGTCTCACGGCGCAACGCGAACCCGGTCGCCCTCGACGGTGAACGCGGCGCCGAGCATCTTGCTGCGCGCCGCAAGGTCGGCATACACCTCGGCCGCGTCCGCCGGCCGGCAGAATACGGTTTCATGACGCTCATTGTGGCTGACGAAGCGGAACATGTCGGCTGCGCATTTTCCGCTCTCGAACGTGACCTCCACCACCATGCCGGTCCAGTTGGCATGTGCCCGCCCGCCATGGCCGGCCTTGAAGCAGAGGTTGCCGAGACCGTAGTAGATCGGCCGGCCCTGGTAGAGCTCGACCGGCAGCGAATAATGCGGTCCGTGACCCATGACCACATCGGCGCCGGCGTCGATGGCGGCATGGCCGATCTCGGTCATGTATTGCAGCAGATCGCGTCCGAGCCCCCAGTGGCAAGAGGCGACCAGGATGTCGACCTGCGGGCGCAGCGCCGCGATATCGCTGCGGAAATCCGCGAGATAGGCAGCGTCGGCCCAGGTGATGATTTCGGGCGGAACGCCCGGCCGATTGGCCGGCGGAATGCCCGCGGCCATGCGGCCCGTCGGCACATGATAGGCCGTATGGCCGCGCAGGACCGCGATGCCGGGCGCATCCTCGCGCGCCTCGTGGTCGGTCGGCCAGTAGACTGAGCTGCGCTGCAGAAAGCCGACGCGCAGCCCGTTGCGCTCGACGATCGCGGGTGCCCGCGCGGCAGCGAGAGCAGGACCCGCGCCGGTGTGGAGCACGCCGATCTCGTCGAGCCGCGCGATCGAGGCCGCGATATTGCCGGCCCCATAGTTCACATTGTTGGCGATCCCGACCGCATGGATGCCGGCGAGCTTCAGCGCCTCGCCGCCGACGGCCGGGTCGGCGAAGAATCCCTCGTTGGCGTGCGAATGGCGCGACGGCGGCAGATGCAGGCAGCATTCCAGGTTGCCGAACACCACATCTGCGGCGTGGAGCTCGTCGAGAATTTTCCGGAACGGCTCCGCCGGATCGGCGACGTTCATCAGATTGATGTCGCCGGTCAAAATCAGCTTCTTGGCCAAGACACTTCCCCCTGCCACCGTGGAGATCATCGAGGAGCCCGGAGAGGGCGTCAATGGAGGCCTTGCCGATCCCTGAATTTAGGCGAGGATTGCGGTCATGGGCGACACGATGCTCGCGGGCGCGGCGACGAAGCCGACAGATGGGCAAGTCGGCGAAGCCCGCCGCGCCGAGGCGGACCTATCCGGGGCAGGTGGAAACATGAGAATGCTCGGTCTTGCCATGGTGTTCGCGGCGGCACTGGAAGCCGTCTCGGGCGCCGCAGCCCAATCCTATCCGGCGCGGCCGATCACCATGATCGTGCCCTTCGCTGCCGGCGGGCCGAACGATACGATCGGACGCATCATGGCGGAGCGCATGCGGGCCCCGCTCGGCCAGCCGGTCATCATCGAAAACGTGGTCGGCGCCAACGGGACCATCGGGGTCGGCCGGGCCGCTCGGGCGGCGCCCGACGGCTATACGCTCAGCATGGGCGGCTTCAACTCGCACGTCGTGAACGGCGCGGTCTACGCGCTCCCCTACGACGTGCTGAGGGATTTCGATCCGGTCGCCTCGCTCTCGAGCAGCGGCGGCGGATTGATCGTTGCAAGAAAGACCATGCCGGCGAATGACCTGAAGGATCTCATCGCCTGGCTGAAGGCGCACCCGGACACGGCATCGGCGGGAAATCCCGGCGCCGGCAGCTCGGTGCAGCTCAGCGCGATCTTGTTCCAGAACATGACCGGTACGCGATTTCAGCACGTGCCCTATCGCGGCGGCAGCCCGGCGATGCAGGATTTGGTGGCCGGGCAGATCGACATGATGATCGCCGCCGACGTGACCACGTCCGTGCCGCAGGTGCGTGCCGGCACCATCAAGGCCTATGCGGTCGCGGGCAAGAGCCGCCTCGCCGCCGTGCCCGACGTTCCGACGGTGGACGAGGCCGGATTGCCCGGACTCTACAGCATGCCCTGGTATGGGTTCTGGGTGCCGCGAGGCACGCCCAAGCCCGTCGTCGCCAAGCTCAATGCCGCAGTCGTGGATGCCTTGGCGGATGCGACGGTTCGTGCGCGGCTCGCCGACATCGGGCAGCAGATATTCCCGCGCGCGCAGCAAACACCTGAAGCGCTCGGAGCATTGCAACGAGCCGAGATCGAGAAGTGGTGGCCGATCATCAAGGCGGCGGGCATCAAGGGGGATTGATTCCAACGACGCCGCGCGGCCGGTCGACCTTCAACAGCGAAATTGTTTGTCGACTGCGGGCGCCGCCGATGTGGTAGCATGCGACAAAACGCCGTCGAAAAACGGTCCAGCCGGGGCAACCGGCGATGCGCCATCAGGCTCAGGGGGAAACGCCATGGGAATACGAAACATATTGCTGGCTTCGAGTGCCGCAATTCTGCTCCAGCTCGGCGCCGCGCCCGCGCAGGCCCAATCCGCGGTGGCGCTGACCGGCAAGGTGACCTCGGCGGCCGAGCCCGTCATGGAAGGCGTGGTGGTGAGCGCCAAGAGGGACGGCTCGACCATCACGGTCTCGGTGGTCACCGACGACAAGGGCCAGTACAGCTTCCCGGCGGCGCGGCTCGAGCCTGGGCATTACACGATCCGGATCCGGGCGGCGGGCTACGACCTCGATGGCCCCGGCGGGGCCGACGTGATGGCCGGCCAGGCGGCGACCGCCGACCTCAAGCTCAAGCCCACGCGGAACCTCTCGGCGCAACTC
>Ga0075024_100001173_pt1 | contig 10395 bp, 8 predicted proteins | sample Str013_2_FD_71389 | JGI IMG/M metagenome (GOLD analysis project Ga0075024, IMG submission 71389) | Freshwater sediment microbial communities in response to fracking from Pennsylvania, USA - Straight Creek_MetaG_SC_2013 | ecosystem: Environmental > Aquatic > Freshwater > Creek > Sediment... | reverse complement strand
AAGCGCACCGTGGCACTGCCCGGTTGTTTGGGCTTGGGCTGGCTTTCATGCGGTTTCCAGGCCATCGCCCAGAACATTTCTATGGTGGCACTGATGCGCCCGTCTTCATCCAGCTCATAATTTTGTATCAATGCCTGAATGAAGCGTGGCGGCGTGAGCGACATGCGCCGCTCCACCAATGGATTGGCAAAGCCGAATGATTTTACTTCACGCAACAACGCAATCACATTGGCATAGCGCACTTTGAGACGGTCTGAATCCGCCACCGGCAGCGCCAGACCTGCACGTTGTAAAAGCCCACCCATTTCACGCAAGCCCACCATGGGGGCCACGCGTGGCGAAGCGCCGCCGAAACTTGCCTCAGCACTGAGCCAGCTCTCGCGCAATTCAACCAGCGTATCGCCTGCAAAAAAGCAGCACATGAAAAGGCCATCCGGTTTCAAGGCAGCAGCACATTGCGCGAGATAACCCGGCACATCATTCACGCAGTGCAAATCCAAAATGCTGAAGAGCGCGTCATAGGCCAACGGCTGAAGATTCAGCGCATCGGTTTCAGGCGGCGCGATGATCTGGATTGTTCTAAACTTTCCAGTTTCAGAAAGCATTTCGAGGAAAGGCTCACCCTCTGAAGTGATGACGCAGGCGCGCTCAAATTTATGAATGATGACGGACAGCCGATCGCGCAGCTCATCGCCGACATGGGCAATCATGGGGGCCTGCCCACCTTGCGCGCTGGCCTTTGCCTGTCTTGCAAGATAGACTGCCCGTGAGAAGATTTCGGGGATGGGTCGTGTCATGGCCGAGGAACTAGCCGAAAACAAAGTGGTTTTCCAGAGCGGGCTGGTTGTAAGCGCGGGAAAAGCCGTTTGGCGTGGGTTGGTGCAAATGCTCATTCCGGCACGTTGCATGGCGTGCGGTGAAGGCATTCAGGATTCGGCTGCGCTGTGCATTGGCTGTTGGCAAAAGCAGAAATGGCTCGATGAACCGGTTTGCGATGTCATGGGCACGCCCTTTGCCTATGACCAAGGTGAGGGTGCGTTGAGCCCGCAGGCCATCAGCCATCCGCCGGCCTGGGACAAGTCTCGCGCGGCCTTGGTGTTTGATGAAAATTCCAAAGGCTTTGTTCACGCCTTCAAATATGGTGACAAGGGCGAGGCTGGCCTGTTCATGGCGCGGCTGATGGGCCGGGCTGGCCGTTCACTCATTGCGCAGGCCGATGTTATTGTTCCGGTGCCGTTACATTGGACACGGCTGTGGAAAAGGCGGTTTAACCAGGCCGCCTATCTGGCGCAGAAAATCGCAAAGACGGCGGGCAAGCCTTATGACGCCCACGCCCTGAAACGGGTGCGCGCAACCGCCCAGCAAGTGGGGCTGGACGCCAAGGCGAGGCACAAAAATATGCGCAAAGCCTTTGCGGTCATTGATCCACTTTCCAAATTGGCCGGCAAAAAAATTCTGCTGGTTGATGATGTACGTACCACTGGTGCCACAATTTCGGCCTGTGTTGAGGCGCTGAAAGCGGCGGGGGTGCACCAGGTTTTTGTGCTCACCTTCGCTCTTGTCGACAGGCCGTTTCGGCCTCATATTGAGAAGCACGATGAAACCGATCACGATTTATACAACTGAGCTTTGCCCTTACTGCAGCCGCGCCAAAAGCCTGCTGGCCAGGAAGGGTGCAAAATATACCGAGATAGATGTGACCTATGACCCGGCAGAACGCGCGCGCATGGCCCAACGGGCGGCGGGCAGACGTTCTGTGCCGCAGATATTTATTGGCGAGACCCATGTGGGTGGCTGTGATGATCTGCATGCGCTGGAAGCAAAGGGCGGGCTTGATCCGCTATTGGTAAAGTCATGACATTCAAAGCAGGTGTGGTGCAGCTTCGCTCTGGAGTGGATGAAGCTGCCAATTTGAAAGCGGCTTCGTCCCTGATCCGCGAGGCTGCGGCCAAGGGCGCTGATTTCATTTCGACTCCTGAGATTACCAATCTGTTTGAGCCTGATCGCAAGGCTTTGGCTGCCAAGACTACTTTGCAGCAAGAAAACATTTCGGTGCGCGGGTTTTCTGAGCTCGCCGCCGAGCTGAAGCGCTGGCTGCACATTGGCTCGCTGGTGTTGAAGGCTGAAGATGGCAAGGCGTTGAACCGCAGCTTGTTGTTTGCGCCAGATGGCAAGGTGGTTGCGGCCTATAACAAGATTCATCTTTACGATGTTGATCTGCCTAATGGTGATCGTTACCGCGAGAGCGATGTTTATCAGGCGGGCGCTGAGGCGGTGACGGTGGCTTTGCCGTTCTGCAATTTGGGGCTGGCTATATGTTATGACATGCGCTTTCCGCTGTTGCATCACGCGCTGGCGCAGGCTGGTGCCAATGTGATTGTCTTGCCGGCTGCCTTCACTGTGCCGACCGGTCAAGCCCATTGGCATGTGTTGTTGCGGGCGCGGGCTATTGAAACGGGAAGCTTTGTGATTTCCGCCGCCCAAGGCGGGGATCATGGCAATGGCCGATCCACCTATGGGCATTCACTGGTGGTCAATCCATGGGGTGAAGTGATTGCCGAATTGGCGCATGATGAGCCCGGCGTGTTGATGGCCGAAATTGATATTGCCAAATCCATCGATGCAAGATCACGCATACCAGCTTTGCAAAACACAAGGTCGTTTACCTTGCTGCAAGCCAAGCAGATGAATATCTAATTCAACATGATCCACTACGATCTCAAATGCGACAAGGGCCACGAATTTGATGGCTGGTTCGCCTCCAGCGATGCCTATGACAAACAGGCTTTGCATGGGGTGATTGAATGTACGTTCTGTGGCTCAACCCATATTGAAAAGCAGATGATGGCGCCGGGCATTCCGGCTAAGGCCAATCGCAAGTCTGATGCCGTGGCTTTGCACGCGGGGCCAACTGATCCGCGCATGGTTGAGATGATGCAAATGATGCGCGCATTCCGCAAACAGGTGGATGCGACAAGCGAAGATGTGGGGCCGAGGTTTGCTGAAGAAGCGCGCAAGATCCATTATAAGGAAGTGGAAGATCACAGCATCCGCGGCCAGGCCACGCGCGAAGAGGCTGTGGAGTTGATGGAAGAAGGGATTGCGGTGCATCCGCTGCCGGAGTTGCCGGAAGAGGGGAATTGAAGAACTACCGCACCATTGGCCGCCATCTGTCAACGCTCGTTGATGCGTTATCCAGACTCATACCTCACCCTGAGGTGCCCGCACTGCGGGCCTCGAAGGGTGGGGCGCTGACGCGGGCTTAGCATTGGCTGGCGCGTGGATTTATATTCTTGAATGTGCAGATGGTAGTTTTTACACTGGCTTGACGCGCCAGCAGATGCCAGAGGGCCGTACTTGGGAACACAGCAATAAAGTCTATGCCAATTCATACACGAGTAGAAGGCTGCCTGTGCGCTTGTGCTATGCCGAGTACTATGAGAGCATTTCAGAAGTAATTTCCGCCGAACGACGAATCAAAGGGTGGAGCCGCGCCAAAAAGATTGCGATGATGGACGGGGATTGGGAAGCCGTCATGCGGCTTTCAAAACGACGAGGCGGCGCTTGAATGTGTTGCCCATGCTTCGAGGCCCCGCTTCGCGCGGCACCTCAGCATGAGGTAGTTAAGCTCACCCCTTCTCCCCGACCACCATGTAATTCACTTCCATGTCTCTTGCCTTGCGCCAGACTCTCTCGATCGGATGGTAGACTACGCCTGATTGCGCTTTCACTGTCACGCCATTTGCGGCCAGCCACTCACTTAGCTCTTCGGGCTTGATGAATTTTTCCCATTCGTGCGTGCCCTTGGGCAGCCAGCCTAGGATATATTCGGCGCCTACAATGGCGAGGGCGAAACTTTTCAATGTGCGGTTTAGGGTAGCCACGAACATCAGGCTTTTTGGCTTCAACATGGCGCAGCAGCTTTTCACAAAATACTGCGGCATGCCGACGTGTTCGATCACTTCCATGTTCAGGATCACATCGAATTTTTCACCTGCCTCAGCCAAGTCTTCTGCCTTGCTGACGCGGTAGTCGATCACCAGCCCTTGTTCGCTGGCATGCACTTGCGCGGTGCGGATGTTTTTTTCGGCTGGGTCAACGCCCACGACTGTTGCGCCCAGCCTTGCCATCGGTTCACACAACAGGCCGCCGCCGCAGCCGATATCGAGAAACCGTAAGCCTTCAAATGGCTTCTCGACCAGCGGGTCTAGCCCCAGCCGGGCACAGACTTGTTCCTTGATCCAGTCAATGCGGACAGGATTGAATTTATGCAGCACGCCCATTTTGCCCTTGGGGTCCCACCATGTGGCGGCAAGCTTGGAAAATTTTTCCACTTCGGCTGGGTCTAGGCTAGAAAGGGTTTCAGGGGTGCTCATGCCATTGCTTATTGCATAACTTTGGCCGCTCTACTAAGAGTGCACCTCGTCGCAGGCGAGCCGTTTAGGCTGCCTGCAAGGGGTTGATATAAGAGGGTTTTGGCCACATGGGCCGTTTGGTGATGAAATTCGGCGGCACGTCGGTTGCGAATATTGAGCGCATCAAGAACGTGGCCCGCCATGTGGAACGTGAAGTTAAGGCTGGCAATCATGTTGCGGTGGTGGTTTCGGCCATGTCCGGCACAACCAATCAATTGGTGGAATGGTGCAAGCAAGCTGCTCCGATGCATGACGCGCGTGAATATGACGCCGTGGTGGCAACGGGTGAGCAAATCACCGCCGGGCTGCTGGCGATTGCCCTTCAGGAAATTGGCATTCCGGCGCGCTCTTGGGCGGGTTGGCAAATTCCCATTGAAACGGACGGCGTGCATAGTTCTGCGCGCATGACGGACATCAATGGCGGTGAAATTGCCAAACGCATGGAGCAGGGCCAGGTTGCAGTCATCACTGGCTTCCAGGGCATTGGCCCTGACAAGCGGGTGACCACGCTGGGCCGCGGCGGTTCGGACACTTCGGCTGTTGCCATCGCTGCCGCGCTGAAAGCTGCTTGCGATATTTATACGGACGTGGACGGCGTCTATACCGCTGACCCGCGCATCGTGACCGGCGCACAAAAGCTTGACCGCATTTCCTATGAAGAAATGTTGGAACAAGCCTCACTGGGCGCCAAGGTGTTGCAGACGCGCTCAGTGGAATTGGCGATGGTTTATAAAGTGCCATTGCAGGTGCGCTCATCTTTTGAAGCACCAGACAGCCCCAATCAGAATAAGCCGGACGGCACAGGCCCCGGCACAATTGTATGCCAAGAGGATCAAGCCATGGAACAGCATGTGGTGAGCGGCGTTGCCTATTCGCGCGATGAAGCCAAGATTTCGCTGCGCAAAGTTAAAGACAAGCCCGGTGTTTCTGCCGCCATCTTTGGGCCACTGGCAGAGAATGACATCAGCGTTGACATGATCGTGCAAAATGTTTCGCCAGACGGCGCTTCAACCGATCTTACCTTCACGCTGCCGCGCAAGGATTTGCGCAAGGCAATTGAAGTTCTGGGCAAGGTCAAGGACACGCTTGGATTTGCTGATGTGACCCATTCAGCCGATGTGGCGAAAGTTTCCATCGTTGGCATCGGCATGCGCAGCCATGCTGGTGTTGCCGCCAAGATGTTCAAGACTTTGGCTGACAAGGGCATCAATATTCAAGCCATCACCACGTCTGAAATTAAAGTCAGCGTGTTGATCGATGAAGCCTATACCGAACTTGCGGTGCGCGCTTTGCACACGGCCTATGGTCTCGACAAGGCTTAATTCAGATGAACTGCATGAGGGGCTTCAGGCCTTAAGGACATAACTTATGCAAAGCTCCACCTTCGGCCCGCGTGTTCTGCTTCGGAGACTTCGCGAGGTGATGGCGGAGCAGACGTCGGCGCAGGCGCGTCTCGACAAGATTGTGGTGATGATTGCCCGCAACATGGTGGCCGAAGTTTGCTCGGTCTATGTGATGGAAGGCGGCTCTGTTCTTGAGCTTTACGCCACAGAAGGTTTGCGGCGCGAAGCCGTTCACTCATCCAGCTTGAAAGTGGGCGAAGGCCTTGTCGGCATGATTGCTGAACAGGCCATTGGGCTTAATCTTACTGAAGCTGAAAATCATCCGGCGTTTAAATATCTGCCAGAAACCGGCGAAGAACTTTTTCATTCCTTCCTTGGTGTGCCGATCATGCGCGGGGGTGCGGTGATTGGCGTTCTGGTTGTGCAGAACAAAACACGCCGACAATATACTGAGGAAGAAGAAGAAGCGCTGCAAACCACATCGATGGTTTTGGCGGAAGTGCTGGCGGCCTCAGGCTTTTTGGAATCTCAGCGCACCACAATGGTGGGTGTCAGCGATCAACGCAGCCAGGCGATGGTGGGTGAAAGCCTGGCTGAGGGCATAGCTCTTGGCCATGTGGTGTTGCATGAACCGCGCGTCAGCATCAAAAATATGATTGCTGAGAATGTGCCCGATGAACTACGGCGCATTGATGCGGGCGTCTTGCAATTGCGCCAGCAGGTTGAAGTTCTGCTGGAAGGCAGTGAAGCACTTTCCAGCAACGACAGTTCGGAAGTGCTCGAAACCATCCGCATGTTTGCCCATGACAAGGGTTGGCTGGCGCGCTTGCGTGAAGCCGTGCAGAGCGGCTTGACCGCTGAAGCGGCTGTCGAGCGTGTGCAGAATGATAACCGTGCCCGCATGGCGCGCACACCTGACCCTTATCTGCGTGAGCGCATGCATGATCTGGATGATCTTTCCAATCGCCTGCTGCGCTTGTTGACGGGTGCCGTGGCCACTGCGGCGCGCACTGACTTGCCGGATAATGCCATTGTGGTTTCGCGCAACATGGGGCCAGCTGAACTTTTGGATTATGATCGCAGCAAATTGCGCGGTGTTATTTTGGAAGAGGGCGGCAAGACCAGCCATGTGGCCATTGTGGCGCGCGCACTGGGCATTCCCGCTGTCGGCCAAGCCACAGGTATTCTCAACCTGATTGACGATGGCACATCAATTGTTGTTGACGGTGGTGCTGGCGATATTTTCGTTCGGCCATCGGTTGAACTTGAAAAATCATATGCCGAAAAAGTGCGCTTTTATGCGTCGCGTCAAGCGGCATACCGGGCGCTGCGTGAGTTGCCCTCTGTCACCAAAGATGGCCATCAGATCACCCTGAATATCAATGCTGGCCTGGTGGTGGATATGCCACATCTGCACGAATCTGGGGCGGCAGGTGTTGGCCTTTACCGCACGGAATTGCACTTTATGATGGCGGGGCGTTTCCCGCGGCTGTCTGCCCAAGTGAAACACTATCAGAGTATTCTCGATCAGGCTGAAGGCAAGCCTGTGGTGTTGCGCACGCTGGATATTGGTGCGGACAAGACACTGCCCTATCTGCGCCAGCCGCGTGAAGAAAACCCGGCATTGGGTTGGCGTTCCATTCGCATGGCGCTGGAGCGGCCAGCTTTGTTCAATCTGCAAGTGCGCGCCATGTTGATGGCAGCCTCAGGCCGCGAGCTTCGCATCATGTTCCCGATGATTGCTGATGTTTCGGAATTTGTTCAGGCGCGCGCTGGCGTGTTGAAAGAGCAGGAACACCTGCGCAAGCATGGCCATATTTTGCCATCAAGTTTGAAACTGGGTGCCATGATCGAAGTGCCTGCTTTGCTGTGGCAGTTGGATGAATTGCTGCCCATGGCTGATTTTGCGTCAGTGGGTTCAAATGATCTGGTGCAATTTTTATTTGCCACAGACCGTGGCAATCCCAAACTTGCGGGGCGTTATGATCCGTTGTCACCTGCGGCATTGAGCGCGCTTCGCCTGATTGTTGAAAAGGGCAAGCAGCACAATAAGAGCGTCACACTTTGCGGTGAACTTGGTGGCAAGCCGCTGGAAGCCATGGGGCTGGCGGGGGTTGGTCTGACATCCATGAGCATGGTGCCTTCGGGCATTGGGCCAGTGAAAGCCATGGTCCGCTCACTCGATCAGCAGAAGCTTTGGGCTTTCATGAAGCCACTGCTTTCCAGTGGCAAACATTCCCTGCGTCAGGATTTGGCTGAGTTTGCCAAGGCTAATGGGGTTGAAGTTTAGAAAACCCAATAGGCTTAATGGCCTATTCACCATTTTTGTTCATTATGATCCGCAGTTTGAAGACGTAAATATGCGTTAACTTTGCGTAGAGAGTGAACATGAGTATTCAGGTTTCGCCAGAAATGGCATCACGGCACGAACCACAGATGTTTGGTTCAAAACCCAACGACCCAGCAACAGAAGTTGGCTTCTTCCTCAAGCGCGAACGTGAAACGCGTGGGCTTTCAGTTGAAATGGCCAGTGAGGCCACGGGCATTCACCCTTATCATATTGACGCCATTGAAACGGGTGATCTCACCCATATGCCGCCGCGCATCGAAGCCATGGAAATGATTGCGGGTTATGGCCAGTATCTGGGCTTTGAGCCTGAGCCATTGATTGAACATCTGATTTCGATTTTGCCACCACCTTCCGCCAACGGCAAAGACCATCATCCGGCCCAACCGCATGTGCTTTCCAGCGCCAAGGTGTTGAGCTTTGGCAAATTGCCCAAAGTGCCAAGTTTTAATATTCGCTTGGCGGATTATCCCGGTGGTTTGCGCGGTTTGTTGACCACCACTAGCGCTGCTTTGGTGCTGATGATTGGCGCACATTTTGCACTGTCGCACCAAGCCCTTGATGCAAAGCCTGCTGTTGAACAAGTGGCCGCGGCTCCAGTTGCTGTTGCTGCGCCTCCAACACAGGCCGTGGCGCAAGCCGATGTGAAAATCAATGATCAACCATTGCCTGAAGGGCCCAAGATTGCGGGCATCACGACACCAGCTGGTGATGAGCCGGACGCCATTGGTAATTTGATCAAGGATCAATCCAAGGATGCCGCCCCCGCTATCAAAGCCAAGACGGCCAAGGTTGCGGCAGTTGCTTCTGGCAAAATTCAAGATCGGATCAAGCCCGAAGATCCGATCAAAACGGCATCAACCAGCCCCATTCCGGCCCCGTCCATGGGCCGGGTATTTGGTGGCGACAACAAGGATGCGCATTTGGTGTTGAAAGCTTTGGCGCCGGTTTACCTGCGTGTTGAAGATGGCCAAGGCATTCCGGTGATTGCGCAAATGTTGAACACGGGTGACACTTATCACGTGCCGAACCGTGAGGGCTTTGTGGCTCTGTCACGCGATGGCGGCCGCTTGGCTTATGCCATTGACGGCCAAGACAAGGGTGCGCTTGGGCCTCCGGGCAAAATTCTGGTGGGTGAGAAGCTGGATATCGCAGTGCTTGCGGCCAAGAAGTAGATTCAAAACAGCATTAAAAAAACGGCGGGGAAACCCGCCGTTTTTTTGTTGAAATTCAAACACCAATCCTTAATCATCCCGACGGAAGTCGGGATCCAGACTTGGAGAGTTTCGCGCGTTCCAAGTCTGGGTTCCGGCTTTCGCCGGAATGACTAAAGTCGAAGTTGGCGTCGGCCTAATTCGCCTTTTTCTCTTCTGGCTTTTTATCCTTTGGCACCACGTTGGTCACAACTTTTTCGCCATGCAGCAAGGCAACAGCAGCTTTCAGCTGGTCATCTTTGCTGCGGTCTTCAGGCACATAGGCTGATGAGCCGCCGCCTTCCTGGCCGCCACCTGGGTTGGCCAAATGGCCGTTGAGGCCAGCTTCACCTTCGGTGGAAACATTTTTGCCCTGTAGCTCAGGTGGCAAGGCTTCATCAATCTGGATGTCTGGATCAATGCCCTTGGCCTGAATGGAGCGGCCCGACGGTGTGAAATAGCGCTGGGTGGTGAGACGCAACGCGCCATCATTGTTGCCCAGTGGGATAATCGTTTGCACTGAACCCTTGCCGAATGAGCGTGTACCAATCAGGGTTGCTCGCTTTTGATCTTGCAAAGCACCTGCCACGATTTCGGAAGCTGAGGCTGAGCCGCCGTTGATCAGAACCACCAACTGCTTGCCGTGAATCAGATCTCCCGGTGTTGCGGTGTAACGTTCAACCTGATCAGGCTTGCGGCCGCGCGTGGAGACAACCTCACCACGTTCCAGGAAGGCATCAGACACAGCAATGGCTTGTTGCAACAGGCCACCCGGATCGTTGCGCAGATCAAGGATGAAACCTTTTTCCTTGCCTTCCATTTGCTTGTCGAGAGAATCAATCGCCTTTTGCAAGCCGCTATCAGATTGTTCGCTGAAGGACGAGATGCGGATATAGCCAATATCATCGCCTTCCTTTTGGTATTTCACCGATTGAATCTTGATCGTGTCGCGCACCAGCTTCACGTCAAAGGGTTCTTTCTTGTCGCGCATGATCGTGAGGTTGATGGCGGTGCCCACAGGCCCGCGCATTTTGTCCACGGCTTCGTTTAGGGTGGTGCCTTGCACGTCTTTGCCATCAATCTTGATGATTAAGTCA
>Ga0075024_100001171_pt1 | contig 10417 bp, 10 predicted proteins | sample Str013_2_FD_71389 | JGI IMG/M metagenome (GOLD analysis project Ga0075024, IMG submission 71389) | Freshwater sediment microbial communities in response to fracking from Pennsylvania, USA - Straight Creek_MetaG_SC_2013 | ecosystem: Environmental > Aquatic > Freshwater > Creek > Sediment... | reverse complement strand
CGGCATTTATATTCAGCCGATCAATTATCCCACCGTGGCGCGCGGTACAGAGCGCCTGCGCATCACGCCAACGCCCTGCCATTCAGAAGCCGACATCGCGCATCTGCTAACATCGCTCAACGCGCTGTGGAAACAATGCGCGCTGGCCAGGGCTGTGGCTTAGCCATCTGACTGTAAACATCTCTCCCTCATCCTGGGGTGCCCGCGCCTTCGCGAGCCTCGAAAGATGCGCTATGGTTTCGAACGCGCGCCCGCATGCTTCGAGGCATCGCCAGTGCGATGCACCTCAACATGAGACGGCGTTGAGTTGAGAGCCTTGGCCTTGAAAATCGCTCAAGGGTTCACAAGCGTCCATCGCTCGGACGACCACGGTGAAATCACGGTTTGTTGTCAAATATTTTCTGCTCGATTAAACGGCCCCACCGGACCAAGTCTATTTTCTCGATTCAAAGGCGTTGTAAGCTAATCGACCAAAAAGCCAGCGATAAGAATTTACCGTAATGCGGCCATCTTTCGGTGCGGTGTCCCACAGCCAAGGCAAAACGCGAGACAGTCCCGTAATTGGGGCGTCGGTTGTTGCTGCAATCTTGGCAGCTAGAAATTTGTAACCCGGACCAAAATCTGTTTCAAACTGATCTGGCTGGACGACCTTGACCGAAGTAGCGTCCTTGAGGTCTGCAAAAGTTACAAGTGTTGGTAAGCTTTCAAAGGGGACAACTGGCTTGGAAATGGCGCTTGCTTCTGCAAAATCGCGACAGAGTTTCGGTTCCTGCCCAAAATGCCATTTCAGGCCAAAGATTTTGATTGGCAGTGAAAAAGCTTGGAGTGGGCCAACGGACAAGAAAAAGTCACGAGATCGTTCGTCATATTAGCCAGAGCGTCCCGACTCTCGATTGGTTAAAAGAACAAACAAATTCTTGCCTTGACCGAGGTCGACATAAGTGGCTTCATCGATCATATGCAAGTCTGCAGATTGCCCTGTACCTCCGCCAGAATCATTGTGGGAATAACTCACCTCCATCACACTCGATCCCGTCTTCATGCCATCCGGCGTTTGAATTTCGGCAGTAAGTTTGTAGCGAAATGCGCAGGTGGGATATTCATATTGATAAAAGGCCCAAAGGACAACAATTGGTGCCAAGACCCAGCGTACAAACCTGCTCTGAAAAATCGCCCCATGCCCAGCCTTTGATCGATTGCGCTCAATGCTTAAGCCTGAGCCTTTACGCGTGGATGGAGTTTATAATTGTTTGGCGATATAATAATATAATAAAGATGGCTCGCCCTACCCCCGCACTTCAGAAACACTTTGCACACTTAGCCGCATTCCCATGGCCTTCAAGATCGCTGAGAAATTACTCAGCGCCGGATTTCCGTCTAGCGATAGTGTGCGGTAAAGCTGCGTGGGGTTCAGTTGTGCCTGGTCGGCCACGGCTTGCACGCCACCGAAAGCCTTGGCCATTTGGCGCAGTGCGATGAGAAACTCGCTCTGATCGCCATCCTCAAGAATGGCATTTAGCAATTCCACCGCAAAGGTGGGGTCTTTGCGATAGGCCTCGGCCATGGCGTCGTCGTGCAATTTATCTTTCATCACTCGGTCTCCTTTGCCAGTCTTGCCAACAGATGGAAGCGGCCTGAATATCTGCATCTTGGCTGCGCTTATCGCCGCCACAAAACAGTAGAACTATTCTTTGATCGGCAATGGCATAATAGACGCGGTAGCCAGCGCCCACATCCACGCGCAGTTCCCACACGCCATCGCGGCAAAATTTATGATCTCCAAAATTGCCAAGCTCAATGCGGTTCACACGCCTACCAATGGCAATGCGCGCCTTTGTATCGCGCAGTTTGAGCAGCTAATTCAGATAAAAGTCTTTGCCATCAGATGTAATGTAGCACTTCATACATGAGCCATATTCGTTTATAAACGAATAAATGTCAAGGGTGGATGGAACAGCTGAAAGTTTCCAAATCGCAGCCAAAACTGGATCGGCATGTCACGCTCGCGATGGAGGATTTGGGGATTGCCTTTTAGTCGTCACACTATCGAAGGCCGGGGGTGACCGTGAAGAATTGTCGAACTGGAAACCTATTTCCCCAAAACCTGCTCCACCGCTGCTGTGATCTTTTCACTCTGCGGTTCCGTTGTGCTGGCGTACCAGTCCACGAATTTGCCTTGGCCATCAAACAAGTATTTGTGGAAATTCCATTTTGGCTTGCCCAGAATACCTGCTTGGCTTCCGGCCCAGACGTAGAGCGGGTCTGCGCCCGAACCACTCACCACTGTCTTGTCGGCCAGCGGGAATGTCACGCCATAGTTCTTCTTGCAGAAGGTCACGATCTCTGCGCCTTTGAGCGGCTCTTGCCCGCCGAATTCATTGCTGGGCACCCCCACCACGATGAGGCCCTTATCTTTGTAACCTTCCCACAGTTTCTCCAGCCCTTCATATTGCGGGGTGAAGCCGCATTCGGATGCGGTGTTGACCAGAAGCACTGGGTGGCCCTTGAACTGGGCCATGGGCATGGGCTTGCCGTCAATGCCGGTCAAAGTGAAGTCGAGCAGTGTTTTATCGGCTGCGGTGGCGGGAAGGGCCATCAGGAGGCTCCATATGATCATAAATGTTTTGCGCATGATGACCCTACGCGGTTCGGTTGAGCTTAGATCACGAACGCCACAGAAAGAAATGCTTTTACGGCAATTGCGTGGGCCTGCTAAGCTTATTCCATGCCCAAGAAGCCTCGCCTAAACGACAAGCCCGTTTCCGCCACCATTCGTGCCCGCCTTGAAGCGGCGGGGCAGCGCTATTTTGCCAATGATAATATTTCTGAATTCATTGAGGTGGGTGAGCATGAACAGTTGCTGGATGAAGTGGCCAGCAAGATGCAAGTTGTGCTTGAAGGCCTGGTCATTGATGTTGAACATGATCACAATACCAAGGGCACGGCGCGGCGCGTGGCCAAGATGTATCTCAATGAAATCTTCAAAGGCCGCTATCACAAGGCTCCGCGCGTCACCGAATTTCCCAATGCCTCAAATCTGAACGAGCTGATGATCGTTGGGCCGATCACAGTGCGCAGCGCCTGTTCGCACCACCTTTGCCCGATCATCGGCAAGCTATGGATTGGCTTGATGCCGAACCAACATTCCAATCTGATTGGTCTGTCCAAATATACCCGCCTGGCGGATTGGGTGCTGTCACGCCCTCAAATTCAGGAAGAGGCGATTTCGCAGATCGCCGACCTGTTCATGGATATGGTGAAGCCGGATGGTTTGGCCATTGTGATGGAAGCAGACCATTTCTGCATGCACTGGCGGGGTGTAAAAGAGGCCGACTCGCTGATGATCAATTCGGTCATGCGCGGGTCATTCTTGAAGAACCCCAGTTTGCGCCGCGAATTCTTAGCCCTTATCCCGAGGAAAACCTGATGCTTGTCCGTTGTCTCTATGCCAGCCGCATTGCCAAAGCGCAGCCCGCTGCGGTTTTGCGCGCCATTCTTGAAGAGTCGCGCAAGAACAATGTGAAAAATGGCATCACCGGCATGTTGATTGCCACCAAGGATAGTTTCATCCAGGTTTTGGAAGGCGGGCGCATGCAGGTGTGCCAGACCTATAATCATATCGCCCAGGACAAGCGCCATAGCGATGTTACAATTCTCTCCTTTGAAGAAATTCCACAGCGCAGCTTTGAAGGCTGGTCGATGGGTGAGGTGACGGTTGGCCAGATCAATCCGTCGATCTTGCTGAAACATTCTCCCACGCTGCAAATTGATCCCTTCGCCATGTCAGGCGCATCGGTTCTGGCATTGCTGAGTGAGTTGGTGGCATCGGGAACGGTGATCTGCGGGAATGCGACGCGCGCGAAGCGGTAGATTTACCTCACCCTTCCCCCTTCGGGGGAAGGTGCCCAACGGGCGGATGAGGGTCTTATCGCGAGTCCAATTTTTGAAAATCTCACTGGTGATAAGGCCCTCATCCGACCTGTCGGCCACCTTCTCCCGTGGGGAGAAGGGCGAATATTCGGTGAGATTCAATTCAAAATTAATACCCCGCCGCTGCCCCGGCTGGCCTTCTGTCATCATGCGCGCCATAGATTTTACCCGGCACGGGCTTGGATGTGGCCATGGCATCATTACCGGATGAGGCTGTCGCAGGATCAGCAGGCGGGCCAACGAGGATTGCTTCGGCGGCACCCCAAGGGCTTTGCGTCTTGATCGTATAGCCCATATCCGTCAGCAACTTTGCTGTGTCTGGCGAAAGAGCAAAGGGCTCCACCGCAACTTCATCGGGCAGCCATTGGTGATGGAAACGTGGGGCATCGACAGCCTCTTGGATGTTCATGCCGTAGTCCACCACATTCATCAGTGTTTCGAGGGTAATGGTGATGATGCGTGAGCCCCCGGGGCTGCCCAGAACCATAAACGTTTTTCCATCCTTGGTGACGATGGTGGGGCTCATCGAACTGAGCGGACGTTTGCCTGGGGCGATCACATTGGTCTTGCCCTGAACGAGGCCAAAGAGATTGGGCACGCCGGGCTTGGTGGTGAAATCATCCATTTCATCATTGAGGAAGAAACCAGTGTCACCCGCCATTACCTTGGCACCGAAGAGGGCGTTGATCGTGTAGGTGACAGAGATCGCATCGCCCTTGGCATCCACGATGGAATAATGGGTGGTCTCGGTGCCTTCGTGGGGTGGTGTGCCGGGCTGAACTTCTTTCGATGGCGTCGCTTTGGCCGCATCAATCTTGGCGCGGATGGCACTCGCGTGTTCCTCGGATAAAAGCTTGTCGATCGGGTTCTTCACAAAATCTGGATCGCCCAGGCTGAAGTTGCGGTCCACATAGGTGTGGCGCATGGCTTCCACCATGGTATGAACGCCAGCGGCCGAGTGAAAGCCCATGTCGCTCATCGGATAGGCCTTGAGGATATTGAGAATTTCGCAGATGGCCGTTCCGCCTGAACTGGGTGGTGGGGCGGAGATGAGATCAAGCCCGCGATAATTGCAGCGGATGGGCGGCAGCTCTTCAACTGTATATTTAGCCAGATCTTCCTTGCTGATGATGCCGCCATTTTTGCTGCTCGCATCGACAAGCGCATCGGCAATGGGCCCTTTGTAGAAAGCGTCTGGCCCGTTGGCCGAAATTTTCTTGAGCGTGGCCGCGAGATTTTTCTGCACAAAGACATCCCCGACATTCCACGGCTTGCCATCATGCAAAAATATCGCGGCGACATTGGACTGCTCAGCGAAAGCGTTGGTCGACGCATTCAAAATATTCACATCGCCCTGATTGAGCATGAAGCCTTCCTCCGCCAGTTTGATCGCGGGGGCCATCACATCTTCGCGTTTCATCGTGCCATATTTTTGCAGCAGCGTGTCGAGACCCATCACCGTGCCCGGAACACCAGCGGCGAGAAAGCCTTTCAAGCTGAGGTCCGGCACCACATCGCCTGCCGCATTGAGAAACATTTTTTCGGTGGCCGCACCCGGGGCTTTCTCTCGGAAGTTCAAGAACACGTCCTTGCCATCCACCATATGCAAAGTGGCAAAACCGCCGCCACCGATATTGCCACAGCATGGATTTGTGACCGCCAGCGCATAGCCTACGGCCACGGCGGCATCCACGGCGTTGCCACCCTTCTGCAAGATTTCAACGCCCACATCAGTGGCCAGATGCTGCGATGTGACGACCATCGCATGATCGGCCGCAACAGGTTGGCGGGTGACGCTTTGGGCCGGTGAAGCTAAGGCCAAGCTTACAGCCAAAGCGGCCGCGCTGAGACGATGAAATCTGGTCATGCTGCATTCGCTCCTGAGCCAATGGTTTAATTAAACGCCGGACACAGCAAAATGACAAGCATGTCAGCTTGAACACAGGTTTGTGACTATGCGCCCAACGACTGTGTGCTAAACTTTATCCATGCGTAGGCTTTTCGCTATATTGTTTACGTCTTTCCTCAGTGCTTCGGCTTGGGCTGAGGCAGGCTTGAATGATTATGCGGTGAGGCTCGATAAGCTCTTTGCAGAGCTGCACGGCAACTTGGATGAGACGACATCGAAATTGATTGAAGTGCAGATCTGGTCGGTCTGGGCCAATGAGAGCACGCCTGAGGCGGTTGCGCAATTGGCCGAAGCTTCCAGTGCGATGAATGCCGGGGCCTTTGACGTGGCTGAAAAAAAGCTGATCGCCATCGTGCAAGCCCATCCTGATTTTGCCGAGGCTTGGAACCGCCGCGCCACGCTTTATTTTATGCAGGGCCGCTATGAGGAAAGTCTGGCTGATATTTCCCATGTGTTGGATTTGGAGCCGCGCCACTTCGGCGCACTCTCGGGCAAGGGCATGGTGTTGCGGGCGCAAGGCAAACCCGCCGAGGCCTTGCGGGCCATGAAAGACGCGCTGGAGATTAATCCTTACGCAGCGGGCTTGAAGGATTCGGTCGAGCGGCTGGAGAAGATGAATCCGGAGCTGTGACCCGGTGGCTTCAAGTTCTGGTAGATCAACGGAAACGTTCTCCCTCCCCTGACTTCAGCAGTGCAATCGCATATGAAACAAAGTGTCACCCTTCCCCCTTCGGGGGAAGGTGCCCGACAGGGCGGATGAGGGTCTTACAACGAGTCCAATTTTCGAATATCTCACTGGTGCGAAGGCCCTCATCCGGCCTTCGGCCACCTTCTCCCGAGGGGAGAAGGGAAAGAAGAAGTTAGACACAATCAAACCCTTGCCGAACTACGGCTTTCCCGCCTCAGCCAAAGCCGACTTGATCTGTGGCAAAAGATCGGCATTGGCGCAGAGATAGCCGCCTGAATAGAGTGGTTCGGTCTCGCCATTTAGGCCTTGCACAAAACCGCCCGCTTCGCGGATGAAGAGAATGCCAGCTGCCATGTCCCAAGGTTTCAGGCCATGGGCCCAGCCGCCGTCAAAGCGGCCCATCGCGGTGTAGCACATGTCCAAGGCCGTTGAGCCGATACAGCGCAAACCTGCCACTTTGGTTTGCATGACGGCCAGTTCGTTGCGCTGCTGTTCATGGTTCTTGTCGGCCCGGTTGGGCAGACCGCAAAAGAGCAAAGCTTCCGAAATCTCGCGCCTTGCGCCGACGCGCATGCGTTTGTTGTTCAAAAATGCGCCCGTTCCTTTTTCGGTGTGAAACAATTCATCGGTGATCGGATTATAAGTGACACCCGCCACGATCTCGCCCTTGCGTTCCAAAGCAATGGTCAGCGCAAAAAGCGGCAACGCGTGCATGAAATTGAACGTGCCGTCGATCGGGTCAATGATGAAACGATGATCTGGATCGGTGCCTTTGACTTCCGCCTCTTCTTCGCCGAGGAAACCATAGGTGGGTCGTGCATTGGCCAGTTCCGAACGCAGGATTTTCTCGGCCTTCTTGTCGGAATTGGTGACAAAATCGGCCGGGCCTTTGACCGATATTTGCAGCGAAGACACTTCGCCATAGTCACGCTGAACGCCGCGCGCGGCTTTGCGAACGGCAGCAATCATCACAGTCATAATCGGGGTGGTGGCCAAGGTTGAATACTCTCAATTTCGAATTGGCGTTGCCCTTATCACCCTTCCCCCCTTGGGGGAAGGTGCCCCGAAAGGGGCGGATGAGGGCCTTATCGCGAGTCCAATTTTCGAAAATCTCACTGGTGATAAGGCCCTCATCCGCTCGTTGGGCACCTTCTCCCGGTGAGAGAAGGGCAAATAATACCTAATTTGCCGTCGGGTCTGGAATAGGCTTGAAGGCATCGGCGCGGGCTTGCGCGTCTTTCACCATCCCCGGATCAGCTTTCTCAGCGGCGCTATCGAGTTGCACATCGCCTCGGCCCGCTTTCTTGGCAATGAAGTTCCATTTCAAGGCCTCAATTGGGTCTTGCGGCACGCCGGGCACGCCTAGAGCCAGAATGCGCGCCAGGCGGTTCTGCGCCACGGCGTTGCCGTGTTGGGCGGCCACCAGCAGCCATTTGGCACCCAATGCCTCGTCCTTCTGCACGCCTTCGCCCCGAAAGACGAGCACGCCATATTCCACCGCCGCTTCGGGCATGCCCTGCACGGCGGCTTTGGCAAGAAGTTCGGTGGCGGTAATCATGTTTTTATCAACGCCCTTGCCGTCCATATGCAACAGCGCCAAATTATACTGGGCGCGCGGGCTGCCCTGATCAGCGGCGGCTTTGAACCACTTGGCCGCGTTGGGCCAATCGGACTGTGTGCCATAAAGCCCGGTGTAATAAAGGCCCAGATTATACTGCGCTTTGGCGTTGCCGGACTCTGCGGCTTTTTGCAGCCAGGGTGCGCCATCAATCACATTGGGCTTTTGGCTGGTGCCTGCGATCAGCAACATGGCCAGAGCCAATTCAGATTCGGCATCGCTTTGATCAGCTCCCTTCTGAAACCAGATTTGCGCTTGCTTTAAATCAACCTCAACGCCCAAGCCCTTTTGGAAAATGCTGCCCAGCATGAGCCAGGCGCGTGGATCGTTTTTTTCGGCATAGGTATCGGCAATTTTTTTGGCTTCAGGATAGTTCTTGTCTTGAAAAAGCGTGATGGCTTCTTCGAACGAAGCAGGCGGCGGGGCTTGGGCGAAGGCGGGCGCTGCCAAGGCCAATGCGAGGGCCAGCGTGGCCAAAGTTTTCTTCATCTCAGAGCTTGCCCAAATCGGTGATCACTTTCGTGGCCATGTCAGCACTTTGCCACATGTCGTCAGAAGGGCGAATGAAATCCGATTGTTTTGACAGAATAATGGCTTCTGTCGGTGTGGCAGGGTCCAGCGGCACGCCAGGGATTTGGGCAAGATTATTCCACCATTTCACCAAAGGCTCGCCCTCGTGATGGGTTTTCTGGCGAAAGCCCACATAGTCTGCGCCCTGCTCTGCGGCCTCCATGGCGTTATGGCGTGACGTGCCGCAATCTAGGCCAATCATTGCATCTTTGGGGAGCGACATCCGTAAATCAAGCAAATTATGCTCGGTTTTGCTCACATGCAGACCATCTGCCCTCAGACGCGAGACGATGCGGGGTTCGCAATCGGCAAGCAAAACAGCAAGGCCAAGCTCTTGCAATGCTGCTACGTCTTCCTGTTTGAGATTTTCATGCACAACAATCGAAGCGCAATCGCCCACCGCACAGGCGGCCTTGGCGCAGGCGATAGTTTCTTTTGCACCCAGCGCGGCAGGAGCGACGAGGAAAAATCTTACGGCCATGATTATTTCTTCAAAGCCGCAACGCCGGGAAGGTCTTTGCCTTCAAGCCATTCGAGGAAGGCACCGCCTGCGGTGGAAATGTAAGTGAAATCATCGGCCACGCCCGCGTGGTTCAGCGCAGACACAGTATCGCCGCCGCCTGCAACGGTGACGAGCTTGCCAGCCTTGGTGAGAGAAGCAGCATGTTGCGCCGTGGCTACTGTGGCCTTGTCGAAGGGTTGAATTTCAAATGCGCCGAAAGGCCCATTCCACACCAAAGTTTTGGCGGCATCGAAGGCCTTGTTGACGGCGGTAATGGAGGCAGGCCCCACATCCAACATCATTTCATCGGCGGCGATGTCTTTAATCGCCACAACGCGGCTTGGTGCACCGGCTTTGAATTCTTTCGAGACAACGCCGTCTGTCGGCAGCAGCAATGTGCAGCCCTTGGCTTTGGCGCGGGCCATGATTTCCACAGCGGTGGGGATCAAATCTTTTTCGCAGAGCGACTTGCCGACATCAAAACCTTGCGCCGCCAAGAACGTATTGGCCATGCCACCACCGATCACGATGGTGTTGGCAATGCCGGTGAGATTGCCAAGGAGATCAAGCTTGGATGAAACCTTGGCCCCGCCCACAACAGCAACAAGTGGCCGTGTTGGATTTTCAAGTGCGGCTTGCAGCGCCTTGAGTTCGGCTTCCATGGCGCGGCCCGCATAAGCTGGGATCACATGGGCGATGCCTTCGGTGGAGGAATGCGCTCTGTGTGCGGCAGAGAAAGCGTCATTCACGAATATGTCGCCGAGGCCGCCCAGCATTTTGGCAAAGCCAGCATCGTTCTTTTCTTCGCCGCCGTGATAGCGGGTGTTTTCCATCAGGATCACATTGCCTGCCTTGGCGTTGACCACGGGGGCAGATTGCCAATCGGTGAAGATGAACTCAACCTTGTGGCCGAGCGCCTTTTCCAACGCAGGCGCGACGGGCTTCAAAGACATTTCTGGCACAACCTTGCCCTTGGGCCGATCAAAATGCGCGAGGATAATCACGGCAGCACCCTTGGCCAGCAGCTCCTTCAAAGTGGGCACCACGCGGTCAATGCGGGTGGTATCTGTGACATGGCCGTTTTCCATTGGCACGTTGAGATCAAGGCGAATGACCACGCGCTTGTTGGCGACGTTCACATCATCAAGGGTGCGGAATGCGGGCATGGATGGCTCCTGATTTGAATTTATGAGGGGCGTA
>Ga0075024_100001169_pt1 | contig 10424 bp, 9 predicted proteins | sample Str013_2_FD_71389 | JGI IMG/M metagenome (GOLD analysis project Ga0075024, IMG submission 71389) | Freshwater sediment microbial communities in response to fracking from Pennsylvania, USA - Straight Creek_MetaG_SC_2013 | ecosystem: Environmental > Aquatic > Freshwater > Creek > Sediment... | reverse complement strand
TGCGCGAGCGGATGCGCCGCATCGACCTCGACACCGTGAATTTCCGCTCCGGCGCGTCCGATCCCAGCCCTGAGCAGTATCCCAAGCTCGAACGGCTCGCCCGCGTGCTGCTGCGCGTGCTGGAGCGGCACCCCAACGAAGTGTTCCTGGTGGAGGGCTACACCGATGCCGTGGGCTCTGAACTCGACAATCTCAGCCTGTCCGACCGGCGCGCGGAATCGGTCGCCGAAATTCTCACTGAGACTTTTGGCGTGCCGCCCGAGAACCTGGTCACCCAGGGCTACGGCAAGCAGTTCCTGAAAATCCCGGTCGCCGGCCCAGAGCGCGCCAACCGCCGCGTCGCCGTGCGCCGCATCACCCCGCTGATGGCGCAGCGGTAAAGCGATTGCCAGCCCGCGCCGCACGGGCTTAGTCTCGCGCTCACATAAGAGCAGGGGACGAAACGCATGTACTTGGGCATTGATGTCGGCACCTCGGGCGTCAAAATTGTGCTGATGGACGGCGGCCACAAGGTCGTTGGCTCGGCGACCGCCGGGCTGGAGGTGTCGCGGTCGCAGCCCGGCTGGTCCGAGCAGGCTCCAGGCGACTGGTGGAGCGCGACCGGCAAGGCCGTCGCCGAGCTGAAAGCAGCGCACCCCGGGCAGATCGCCGCCGTCGAGGGCATTGGGCTCTCGGGCCAGCAGCATGGCGCGACCTTGCTGGACAAGGACGGCAAGGTGCTGCGTCCGGCCATCCTGTGGAATGACGCGCGATCCTTCGTCGAGTGCACGGACATAGAGCGGGACGTGCCCGCCGCGCGAAAAATCTCAGGCAACATCTGCATGGCCGGTTTTACGGCGCCCAAGATCGCGTGGGTAAGGAAGCACGAGCCCAAAGTGTTCGAGCGCATCGCCAAGGTGTTGCTGCCCAAGGATTTCGTCCGCCTGCACATGACCGGCGATTATGCGTCCGACATGTCGGATTCGGCGGGCACGTACTGGCTGGACGTGGCCAAGCGTGATTGGTCGGAGACGCTTCTGGCGGCAACCGGCCTCACCCGGGCGCACATGCCAAAGTTGTATGAGGGCTCTGAGCCGACCGGACGCCTGACGGAAGCCGTGGCGGCGGCCTGGGGAATGCCCAAGCGACCCGTGGTCGCTGGCGGCGGCGGCGACAATCCGGCGTCGGCCTGTGGCATTGGCGCGGTCAAGGATGAGGCGGCGTTCCTCTCGGTCGGAACATCCGGCGTGTTCTTCGTGTCCAACGCGCGGTTCTCGCCGAACGCCGGCCGCGCCATCCACGCCTTCTGCCATGCCGTGCCGGGAACCTGGCACCAGATGGGCGTGCATCTGTCGGCGGCCGGCAGCCTCGAATGGCTCGCCCACAATCTGCGCCGCCCGGTGCCCGAGCTGCTGGCGATGCTCGGCGACAAGGTGGCGGGGCCGGCTTCGGCGCTGTTCCTTCCGTACCTGTCGGGCGAGCGCACGCCGGTCGCCGACGCCACCGTGCGCGGCATGTTCGCGGGGCTCGGCCAGGAGACGGACGAGAGGATGCTGACCCAAGCGGTGCTGGAGGGCGTCGCCTATTCGTTCCGGGATTCGCTGGAGGCGCTGCGGGTGGCGGGCAGCGCGGTCAAGGAGGCAAGCGTGGTCGGCGGCGGTTCGCGCTCCAGGATGTGGGTGCAGATCATGGCCAACACGCTCGGCATTCCGCTGACGCTGCATCACGGCGGGGAGTTGGGCGGCGCGTTCGGCGCGGCGCGGCTGGGCCTGTGCGCGGCGACTGGCGCCGACCCGATGACGGTGTGCGCCAAGCCACCGGTCGCCGCGGTGGTGGAGCCGGAGCGGGGGCTGACGGCCGCCTATTCGGACGGCTACGCGCGGTATTCGCGGATGTACAAGGCCGCAAAGGAGGTGATGGGGTGAGCCGGGCCAGGGCCTTGCAATTTGAGTGGGACCCCAAAAAAGCCAAAGCGAATTTCGCCAAGCACCATGTCGAATTTGAATCCGCGATCCGGGCGTTTGACGATCCGAGCAACATGGTCGAAATTGATGACGGGCCACAAGCCGAGGAGCGGTGGCGTCTGACTGGCTTCTCGGGAACGCGTTTGATCTTTGTAGTTTACGTCGAACCTGATGATGGCATCGTCCGAATCATATCCGCCCGCGAGGCAACCAAGCATGAGCAAGTTCGCTACTACCGGCAAGCGCTACCTCAAGGATGACCGTTGGCACGACGACAACGGACCATTGCCCGACTTTCCCTTGGAGTGGGACCCGCCCATGACCGAGGATGAGGTCCTCATCGCAGCCCGGTCCGATCCCGATGCCCAGCCCATGACGGCTGAGCAACTCGCCCGGATGCGGCCCCTGCCGCTTTCGACGCGCATCCGGTGGGGACTGGGCCTCAGCCGGGCGGAATTTTCTCGCCGTTTCGGCATTCCGTTGGACACCTTGAACGGCTGGGAACGCGGCAAATCTGAACCAGATGCTGGCGCGGTCGCCTATCTCAAAGTTATCCAAGCCGAACCGGACGTCGTTGGCCGTGTCATTGCCAATGCGGCAAAGCCCCAAGCAGCGGAATAACCTCCATGCCCCCATTCTTCTCCATCACCGACCCCATCAAATTCGAGGGCCCGGCCGCCAAGTCCGATCTCGTCTTCCGCCACTACGACGCCAAGAAGAAAATTGGCGGCAAGTCGCTGGCGGAGCATTTGCGGCTTACGGTGTGCTACTGGCATTCGTTCACCTGGACCGGCAGCGACCCGTTCGGCGGGCCGACCATCGAGCGGCCGTGGATCAGCGCGGCGGGCGATCAGATGGCGCTCGCAAAGCAGAAGGCCGACATTGCGTTCGAGATGTTCCGGCTGCTCGGCGCGCCCTATTTCGCGTTCCACGACCGGGACATCGCGCCCGAGGGCGCGACGCTGGCCGAGAGCAACAAAAACGTCTCCACCATCGCCGAAATCTTCGCCCGCAAGATGCAGGAGACGGGCGTGAAACTGCTCTGGGGCACCGCCAACATGTTCAGCCATCGCCGCTTCATGGCGGGCGCGGCGACCAATCCGGACCCGGAGATTTTCGCCTGGTGCGCGGCGCAGGTGAAGCACGCGCTGGAAGTGACGCACCAGCTTGGCGGCGAAAACTACGTGCTGTGGGGCGGCCGCGAGGGCTATGAGACGCTGCTGAACACCGACCTCAAGCGCGAGCTGGCGCAGGCCGGTCGCTTTTTGCAGCTCGTCGTCGAGCACAAGCACAAGATCGGTTTCAAGGGCACGATCCTGATCGAGCCCAAGCCCCAGGAGCCCACCAAGCACCAGTATGATTACGACGTGGGCAACGTGTTCGGCTTTTTGAAAGCCAATGGCCTGGAGAACGAAGTCAAGGTCAACATTGAGCAGAACCATGCGCTGCTGGCCAACCATTCGTTCGAGCACGAGATCGCGCTGGCGCTCGCACTCGGCATCTTCGGCTCACTCGACATCAACCGCGGCGACTACCAGACCGGGTGGGACACGGACCAATTCGCCATGAACGTGCCGGAGATGGCGCTGGCGTTCTATTCGCTCGTCAAGGCGGGCGGTTTTTCCACCGGCGGCCTCAACTTCGACGCGAAAATCCGGAGGCAGTCGCTGGACCCGGACGATCTGCTGCACGGTCACATCGGCAGCATGGACGCTTGCGCCCGCGCCTGGGAAATTGCGACCAAGATGGTGGCCGACGGCACGTTGGACAAGATGGTCGGAGCCCGCTACGCCGGCTGGGACAAGCCCGCAAATGCCAAGATGCTGGGCGGCAAAATGACCCTCGCCGACATCGCCGCACGGGTGGAGAAGGAGAAACTCGACCCGCTGCCGAAGTCTGGGCGGCAGGAACTGATGGAGAATATTCTCAACCGATATATGTAGGTTGGGTCAAGCTCTTCGCGCGACCCAACAACCCAGGACGTGGGCTTATGATGTTGGGTCGCGCGAAGGCTTGACCCAACCTACGTCCTTTACCGCACCAGCGTTCACGGGCTACACAGAGAAGTACGAGGATAACACACATGGCCATCGAGGGACGCAGCGACGCCGCCACAAGGCGCATCCGGCTCGGCATGGTGGGCGGCGGGCAGGGGGCATTCATCGGCGCGGTGCACCGGCTGGCCGCGCGGATGGATGATCAGTACGAGTTCGTGGCGGGCGCGCTGTCGTCGACAGCCGAGAAGTCCAAGGCGTCCGGCGAAGAGCTAGGGCTGGCGCCGGACCGTATCTATGCTGACTATAAGTCCATGGCCGCCGCCGAGGCCAAGCGCGCTGACGGCATCGAGGCCGTCTCCATCGTCACGCCCAACCACATGCACTTCCCCGCCGCCAAGGCGTTCCTGGAGGCCGGCATCAACGTCATCTGCGACAAGCCGCTGACCACCACGGCGGCCGAGGCCGAGGAGCTGGCGAGGCTGGTGGCCAAGACCAACCTGGTCTTCGCTGTCACCTATAATTACTCCGGCTACCCCATGATCCGCCAGGCCCGCGAGATGGTGAAGGCCGGCGAATTGGGCGAGCTCCGCCTTGTGCATGGCGAATATCCGCAGGACTGGCTGACCACGGCGGTCGAGGCCACCGGCCAGAAGCAGGCGGCTTGGCGCACCGATCCCGCGCGCTCGGGCGCGGGCGGCTGCGTGGGCGACATCGGCACGCACACGTACCAGCTCGCCTGCTACGTGTCGGGGCTGGAACTCGACTCATTGCTCGCCGAGCTCACCAGCTTTGGCGCCGGCCGCAAGCTGGACGACGACGCCCAGATCATGCTCCGCTTCAAGGGCGGCGCCAAGGGCGGCATCTGGGCGAGCCAGGTGGCGGTGGGCCACGAAAACGGGCTCAAGCTGCGCGTGTACGGCACAAAAGGCGGGCTGGAGTGGGTGCAGGCCGACCCCAACTATCTGTGGTTCACGCCCTATGGCGAGCCCAAGCGGCTCATCACGCGCGGCGGCTCGGGCTCGGGCCCGGCGGCGGCCCGCATGACGCGCGTACCGTCCGGACATCCAGAGGGCTACCTCGAGGGCTTTGCCAATATCTACACCGAGGCCGCGCGGGCCATCCGTGCGCGGCGCGATGGCAAGCCGGAGGACTCAGCAGTCACCTTCCCCGGCGTGCATGACGGCCTCAAGGGCGTCCAGTTCATCGAGGCCTGCGTGAAGTCGTCGGCGGCTGGCGGAACCTGGGTGAAGGTGTAGGCTCGGCGCTTACCAAATTTGTCATCCTCGGGCTTGTCCCGAGGATCCATTCATCCCAGTATTTGCTGCCCGATGGATCCTCGGGACAAGCCCGAGGATGACAATCGCGAGAGTATCGAGACTGCCGCACAAGGTCCACCCATGCCCCACAAGCGCATCCGCAAATTCAACACCAAGGACACCTACCCCGAGCAAAAACTCGACAACGACCTGTGCCAGTCGGTGGTGGCGCGCGGCTCACTGGTGTTCGTGCGCGGGCAGGTGGCGCAGGACCTCGACTCGCGCAAATCGCTGCACACGGGCGACGCCACCTTGCAAACGCGCAAGGCGATGGAGAACATCAAGCTGCTGCTTGAGGAGAGCGGGGCGAAGATGGCGCACATCTGCCGGACAGTGGTTTATCTCACCGACGTGCGCTACCGCGAGAGCGTCTACCGGGAGATGGGCGCGCACATGAAGGGCGTGTTCCCTGTTTCGACGGGCTTGGTGGTGTCGGCGCTGGCGCGGCCGGAATGGATCGTCGAGATCGAGGTGACGGCGGTCATTCCGGATAAGGAGTAACGAGTAACGCCTGAATCGACCCGCGTTCGGGACCCATAGTCTTTCCCCTTCTCCCATGGGGAGAAGGTGCCCGACCAGGCTACGCCGAAGCGAAGCTTCAGCTTCGCCCAGGCGAGAGGGCGGATGAGGGGCATTGGGCTGCCGGGATATACGTGTGTCGAACCGCACGCCTGGAACCCCTCATCCGGCGCTGCGCGCCACCTTCTCCCTATGGGAGAAGGGAGAAACGTTGGACGGCACGTAACAGCATAGCTATTTTGCCTTTGGAGTTTTCGCCATGACGCAAATCCCCACCGAGACCAAGCGGCTCTTGCACGGCCTCAGCGAGGCGGCGGCGTCGGGGCTGGCCGAGGCGTTCACCATCCCGCCCGCCATCTACCATAATGCCGACATCCACCAGCTTGAGCGGACCCGCATTTTCGCTGCGGACTGGCAATGCCCCGGCCTTGCCGCCGACATCCCCAAGCCCGGCGACTACATCACATTTTCCATCAACGACCAGCCGTTCTTCTGCATCCGCGGCAAGGATGGCGGCATCCGCTCGTTCTCGAATGTCTGCCTGCACCGGATGATGACGCTGGTTGAGGGCCACGGCTGCGCAACCCGCATCACCTGCCCCTATCACGGCTGGACCTATGACACGGATGGCAAGGTGATCGGCGCCGGCCACATGGGCCACCGCGATCCGGAGTTCGACAAGAAGGGCTACCGCCTGCCCGAGCTGCGCACAGAGATCTGGCAGGGCTGGATCTATGTGACGCTGGACGCCAAGGCCCCGCCGGTCGCCGAACTGCTGGCCGGCCTCGCGCCCGAGGTCGAGCGCTACGCCCTGCCCGGCTACATCTCCGTCGCGCGGCAGGATCACGTCTGGAAGACCAACTGGAAGCTGCTGACCGAGAATTTCATGGAGAGCTACCACCTGCCCGTGGCACACAAGTCGACGGTGGGAGCGTGGCTGCCGCTCGACACCTGCGGCTTCCCGAAGGAGAGCCACGAGGCCTTCACCTGGCAGACCTTCACCAAGGACGAGCACGCCAAATATGGCCGTGCCCACCCCAATAATACGCGGCTCAAGGACGAATGGCGCTACACCACGCTGATGCCGACGGTGTTCCCGTGTCACATGTATGTGCTGGCCCCCGATCATATGTGGTATCTGTCGCTCAGGCCCAAGGGCGCGGACGAGGTGCATGTGCGCTTCGGCCTGGCGCTCGCGCCCGAGGTCTACGAGGCGCTTGGCGATAAGCGGCAGGCGTGGCTGGACGAGGTGATCGTGTTCTTCGACAAGGTGAATGCGGAGGATAAGGTGGTGGTCGAGGGCATCGCGGTGGGCTCCCGCGCGCCGCTGGCCAAGACCGGGCCGCTCAGTTGGCTGGAGCGGGAAATCCACGATTTCGCCCTCTATCTCGACCGGCGGCTCAATGAGCGCCCGGCCAAACCGATGAAGGTGGCGGCGGAATGACCTTTTCCATCGCCGGACGGTGCGCGCGCACGGGAATGCTGGGCGTCGCCATCACCACCTCGTCAATTGCGGTCGGCGCGCGCTGCCCGCACGCCCGCGCCGGGGCGGGCGCGGTCGCCACGCAAAACGTGACGGACCCGTCCTATGGCCCGCGCATTCTCAACATGCTCGGGGCCGGGCTTGACGCCAAGGCCGCGCTCGATAGCGCCCTCAGCGGCCAGCGCTTCACCGATCACCGGCAGATCACGGTTGTTGACAGCCAGGGCCGCACGGCGAGCCACAGCGGCGCGCGGATGCTCGGGCTACACGCGGTCGCCTCAGGCAAGAACTGCATCGGCGCGGGCAACCTCTTGAAATCGCAAGAGGTCCCCGGCGCCATGACGGCGATGTTCGAAACCGGCGAAAAGCTGCACCTGGCCGAGCGCCTGCTGCGCGCGCTCGAAGCAGGCCGCGATGCCGGCGGCGAGGAGGGGCCAACGCACTCCGCCGCGCTGCTCATCGCCCACGACCTGCCGTTCCCGCTGGTGGACTTGCGCTGCGACTGGCACGACGCCGATCCCGTCGCCGCGCTGCGCCGCTTATGGGCCGCCTACGAGCCGCAGATGGAAGCCTACCGCACCCGCGCCATCAACCCCGAAACCGCGCCCAGCTATGGCGTTCCGGGGGATAAGTAGGAAATTGCGGTAGCAACTCGGCAATTCAAATCCGTCCCCGGATCGCGCTGCATCCTATTTCCCCTTCTCCCAGCAGGAGTGGGGAAAGGAAATGAGCGGCCATGGACCGTCCAAAAGACGACTCGCCTCATCCTTGTCTATACCAGCGCCCGGCGGCCGGCTCCCCGCCTGCGCGGCCGAAGCCGCTTCGGCGCGGCGAAGGCCGGAGGGGAGTCGCCGGGCGCAAGCAAGATCCCTTCCGCCCGGCGCGAACAAAGACTCTCCCGCCAACAAAAATGAAACATTGTCGTCATTGTTTGGACAAGCCCGTGGGGTCTAACCCCGTCTAGCCGTCACGCTTGCGTATGGGGCTTGTCCATGATCCGCCGCGCTGTTGCTGTGTTTTTCGCGCTTCTCGTTCTCCCTATTCTCACGGCGCAGGCGGTCGAAAAGCCCTTCTTCCACCCCGACGTGGCGGCGGACGCCAGCCGGCTTCAGGCCAACCTGAAAAAGCTGTGGAACCCGGCCGGCAAATCCATCACGACGTTGCGCACGTCTGCCGACCAGGCGGTCAAGGCCGGCGACAACCGCAAGGCCATCGGCGACTTCGGCGCGGAGCTGGCGCTGGAGCCGCAGGACGCCAAAAGCTGGCTGGCGTTGGCCCGCGCGCTGGAGGCGACGGACCCGATCAACGATCCGGAAAAAGCCAGCTTCAACGAATATGCGACGGGTGCGGCGTACTCGGCCTATCAGCTTGGCCAGACGCCGGAGCTGAAGGCCCAGGCGCTCGCGGTGCTGGCCGAAGCCTTGAAGCGGCGCGAGCTCTGGCGGCCCTCGCTCGCAGCCTATAAGTCGAGCATCGGCCTCATCGACGATAAATCCGTGCACGACGCCTACGACACGCTGCGCGGCCAGCAGGGCTTCCGCATCACCGACTACAGCGTTGATTCCGATGCGATAACCCCGCGCCTGTGCGTGCAGTTCTCCGACCCGCTGGTGCTCGGCCAGCTCGACTACGGCAAGTTCATCACGGTCAACGGCGCGGACGCTTCCGCCGTGACCAAGGAGGATTACCAGCTCTGCATCGAGGGCTTGGCGCACGGCCAGCGCTATACGGTCAAGGTCCGCCAGGGCCTGCCCTCGTCGGTGGGCGAGGACCTCGGCAAAACGTCGGACCTCGCCGTCTATGTCCGCGACCGCTCTCCCGCCGCGCGCTTTGCGGGAAAAACCTATGTGTTGCCGAACAAGGGCCAGCAGGGCATTCCCGTCATTTCGGTGAACACGTCCAAAGTCAACGTCGAAATCCTGCGCATCGGCGACCGGGCGTTGGCCCGCACCGTGATCGACGGCGATGTGACCAACCAGCTCTCGACCAGCCAGTTCGACGACATCCGCGAGAAGACCGGCGCGTCGGTCTGGAAGGGCGATCTCGCCGTCAAGCAGGAGTTGAACCAGGAGGTGACGACCGCGCTGCCGGTGAGCGAGCTGATCCCCAACATCGGGCCCGGCGTGTACGTTCTGTCGGCGCTTGCCGATGGCAGCAAGGCCGAGCGCTGGAGTTCGACCGCCACGCAATGGTTCATCGTCTCGGATCTTGGCTTAACGGCGCTGACCGGCGATGACGGCGTCCACGCCTTTGTCCGCTCGCTCGCCGCCGCCACCCCGCGCGATGGCGTCAAGCTGAAGCTGGTCGCGCGCAATGGCGACGTGCTGGGCGAGGCCAAGACCGACTTGAACGGTTACGCCCGCTTTGAGGCGGGGCTGGTCAAAGGCCAAGGTGGCAAGGCCCCCGCGCTGCTCACCGCCGAAGCAGGTGATACGGACTATGCCTTCCTCGACATGAATGGCGGCGCGTTCGACCTGTCCGACCGCGGTGTCGCGGGCCGCGATGCGCCTGGGCCGCTCGATGCCTTCGTGTTCGCCGAGCGTGGCGTCTACCGCCCCGGCGAGCAGGTGCATCTGACCAGCCTGCTGCGCGACCGCAAGGCCAACGCCACCGAAAACCTGCCGCTGACAATGAAGATCGTGCGCCCCGATGGCGTCGAGCAACAAAGCCTTGTGCTGAAGGACGAGGGCCTGGGCGGCCGCGCCTTCACCCTCGGCCTGCCGCCCACGGCCATGACCGGCACCTGGCGCGCGCGGGTGTTCGCCGACCCCAAGGGCGACGCCATCGGCCAGACCTCATTCCTGGTCGAGGACTATGTGCCCGAGCGCATGGACATGACGCTCGCCCCCGCCGCCGCCGCGTTCGAGCCCGGCAAGGCGGGCATCATCAAGGCCGACGGCCACTACCTCTACGGCCCCGCCGCCGCCAATCTCGGCATCGAGGCCGACGTGGTGATTTCGCAGTCGGCGCAGGGGCTTGCGGGCTTCCCCGGCTACCAGTTCGGCATCGCCGGCGAGCGCGTCAACCCGGTGCGCGCCACACTGAGCGACCTCGGCAAGACCGACGACAAGGGCCATGCGGAGGTTTCCATCGCCCTGCCCCAACTGCCGCGTACCTCGCATCTGCTGGAAGCCAAGGTGTCGCTGCGGCTGCGTGAGCCCAGTGG
>Ga0075024_100001168_pt1 | contig 10429 bp, 10 predicted proteins | sample Str013_2_FD_71389 | JGI IMG/M metagenome (GOLD analysis project Ga0075024, IMG submission 71389) | Freshwater sediment microbial communities in response to fracking from Pennsylvania, USA - Straight Creek_MetaG_SC_2013 | ecosystem: Environmental > Aquatic > Freshwater > Creek > Sediment... | reverse complement strand
ACTAAACCAAAAGGCTTCAGGGGTTAAAACCCCTAAAAAACGAAAGCCCTAGTGTCGCGGCTTCTGCCGCAACCCACAAACAATTGGTACTCTATTTTCCGCGACTTATTCACAGCACGATCTTGTTCAACGGATACTCGACAATTCCCTGCGCGCCGGCCGCTTTCAAGCGCGGAATAATCGTGCGCACTATATTTTCGTCAATGATCGTATTCACGGCGATCCAGTCCGGATCGCTTAATGTGGATACCGTCGGATTCTTCAACGCGGGAAGCACGCCCAGCACAGCCGCGAGCTGTGCCTTGCGCACATTGAGCATGATCCCGACTTTTGTATACGCCGCAATCGCTCCGGACAGCAGCAACGCAAGATTCGAAATTTTCTCGTTCTTCCAGGGGTCCGCGACGGCTTCATGATTGGCGATAAACACCGTGCGGGATTCCAGAACGGTGTCCACAATGCGCAGCCGGTTGGCGCGCAGGGACGATCCCGTCTCGGTCACCTCGACGATGGCATCGGCCAGTTGCGGCACCTTCACCTCCGTCGCGCCCCAGGAAAACTCGACTCGCGCGTTCACGCCATGCCGCGCCAGATATTTTTTTGTAAGATTCACCACTTCCGTGGCGATTACTTTCCCTTCCAGATCTTTCACGGATTGAAGCGGCCCGTCATCGGGCACGGCAAGCACCCAGCGCACCGGAGCGAGGCTTTGCTTGGAGTACAGGAGTTCGCCGACTTCCGCCACGCTTGCTCCGGTTTCCTGCACCCAATCGCGTCCCGTGATTCCGGCATCGAGCGCGCCCGTCTCGACGTACCGCGCCATTTCCTGCGCGCGGACCAGCATGCAGTTGATTTCCGGATCGTCCACTCCCGGAAAATAACTGCGCGAATTAATCGAGATGCGCCACCCGGCCTTGGCAAACAGCTGCACGGTCGCGTCCTGCAAACTGCCTTTGGGAATTCCCAGGCGAAGTACACTCATTAGCAAGCATCCTTTCCGTAGACGGCGTTGGGATCAAACACGCGCTCGGCGACTACAGCGGATTCCCCGCCGGCGGAAATCTGGCGGAAGAAGCAGGAGCGATAACCTTCGTGACACACGCCCGGTCCCACGGCGTCCACGCGGATCAACAGACTATCCACGTCGCAATCCACCAGAATTTCGCGAACACGAAGGACGTGGCCGCTTTGCTCGCCCTTGCGCCACAGCTTGTTGCGCGAACGGCTGAAAAACGTGACTTGACCGCTGGCCTGCGTGGCGGCATAGGCTTCGGCGTTCATGAATCCCAGCATCAGTACGTCTCCGGTTGCCGCATCTTGAATTATGGCGGGCAGCAAGCCATCCAATTTTTTGAAATCCAGATCCATTGCTCCTCCACAACTTCCATAGTTTCAGCCGGCATTTCAGCCGCGCAAATAAAAAAGCCCGCCGGCGCTTACAGCGCCAGCGGGCCTATGAGTGCGAATTTCGATGCGCTACTCAAGCCTCCGCGGGCACGGTCTTGCGCCGTAATGATAATGACCGTGAGTTTGCGCGGAATTTCGCATCGCGAAAAATACTATACAAGAGCAGTGGCCACGCGTCAAGAGAAGTGATCGAAATGTGATCGCAACAGGGCTTGTTTGGCTACTTTCGCGGACATGATACCCTCTCGCTTGGCGGGAAAGCGAGACGCGAACGGCGTTTTCGGCTTTGTTGTCCGTGACCAGGAGCAATTCAGGAGAGACATGATGCACTCCAAACTTTTCACCGATATGTTTGTTCTCGCTCTGCCCGTGGCGGAGAAAATTCTTCGCCCGGTTATCATTTACATGTTTTTGGTGATTGGATTACGCCTGGCCGGCAAGCGCGAACTGGCGCAGCTGAATCCGTTCGATCTCGTCGTGCTGCTTACGCTCTCCAATACGGTGCAGAACGCGATCATCGGCGAGGACAACTCGATTACCGGCGGAATCATCGGCGCGGCCACGCTGCTGCTGGTCAACTATCTGGTTGTGCGATTCCTATATCGCCACCAAAAACTGGACCGCATTGTCGAGGGCGATTCCACCGTACTGATCGAAAAGGGCAAGATTTTGGAGGATAAATTGTCGAAGGAATTGCTCACGATTCCGGAGCTTGAAGCTGCCGCGCACAAGCAAGGTTTGGGAAGCCTGGAGGAAGTGGACAGCGCCGTGATCGACCCGAACGGCACAATTTGTTTCGTCGCCAAGAAACCGGCTCCAGAAGAAACGCGCCACCGGGAGCTGCTGGCCCGCATCGAGCAATTGGGGCGCGAAATCGCCCAGCTGCGATTGGGGCAGGCACCCCCGGCGGCTTGAAGGGATCATTCGCGCATCAGTGCAGCAGGAATCCTGTCATTGCGACCGCAAGTCCCGCGAGTCCCGAAACCATGCCTATATACCAAAAGAGTCGATTGCGGGTAAGCAGTGCGATCGAGGAGATTACCAGGGCGACTTCAAGAAACAATTCTCCCAGATCAAATCGATTTGCCTTGCCCGCGGCTCCGTCTGATTCTTTTTCCAGATCCTTGGCCTTCTCCTCAATTTCGGCCTGATCCTTGTTGGACCGCTCGGCTTCCACGCGATATTTTTCCAGAACCTTGTCGGCCGCCGCTTTATCCTTGAATTCTCCCAGCGACAATAGGTCAATGCCCATCTCGTAGTTATGACGGCGAATATTCTTGGCCTGAAAATAGGACCACTGGTCGGTGGCCTTCGCTTCCAGTAACACTTCCTCGGTATGGGAACGGTGGCCCATCAAGGAAACGACGGCCACCAGGACGGCAATAATGGCCATCGTTACGGAAACCGGTGCAAGTGAATTATCCTCGCGCCCGTGTTCCGCGTTTTCCTGAAGCTCGCTTAATTCGTCACCCATGATTTTTCACTCCTTTTTTAATTGAGATGCGGCCCTTCGCCGATTGTTTGCGAGTTTGGCGCGAACGCGTCCGGGCGTCGAATTCGCACTTAACATGTACCACAAAAAACGCCGGCGGGATGCCGGCGTCACTAGAAGCCATCTGGCTCTGTTGACATCCTCGCTACGCCACCGGGTTTGCTGTGGCCCGCCTCTTCAGAGGCGGGCTACAGCAAATCTTGCAAGACGCAGAGGATGTCAACGGAGCCAGACGGCTTCTAGATTGCGTCCCCAACATTTACTTTATCCAGCATTAAGGAGACTTCCCTACTCCGAGGCAGCGGCCAGACTTTCACGGAAAGCCGCGATCGTACTGTCAATATCGACATCGGAGTGCGCCGCCGAGACGAACATCGCCTCAAATTGCGACGGCGCGATAAAAACGCCTCGCGCGAGCATGGCCCGGAAAAATGCTGCGAAGCGTTTTGTGTCGCATTTCTTCGCGTCGGCGTAATTGCTTACCGCGCCCGGAGAAAAGAAAAGTGTGAGCAGCGAACCAACTCGAGCCGCCGTGGCCAGCGCACCCGTATCGCGCAGTGCCGCTTCAATTCCATCGCCCAGGCGTTTCGCGCGCGCATCGAGTGACTCATAAAAACCAGGCGCGGCCAGCAATTCCAGCGAAGCGACTCCAGCGCTCATTGCCAGAGGATTTCCGGAAAGCGTTCCGGCCTGATAGACGGGGCCGAGCGGGGCAACCTGGTCCATTAGATCCTTGCGGCCTCCATAGGCGGCCACAGGCAACCCGGCGCCGATAATTTTCCCCAGCGTGGTCAGATCCGGACGGATGCCGGACAATGTTTGCGCGCCGCCGTAGCAAACGCGAAAGCCGGTAATCACTTCATCAAAAATCAGCAGCGCTCCATGACGCGTCGCAAGTTCACGGAGGCTCTCCAAAAAACCGGGCGCGGGCGGCACCAAGCCCATGTTCGCGGCCACCGGTTCGACGATGATGGCGGCGATTTTATTAGGATTCTGGTGAAATAGTTTTTCCACGGCAGGCGCGTCGTTGTAGGGCGCATTGAGGGTCAGCTCCGCGAGCGCTTGCGGGACTCCGGGACATGCGGCAATGCCGAGCGTTGCCAGGCCCGACCCGGCTTCGGAAAGAAAGCTGTCCGAGTGTCCGTGGTAGCAGCCGTCGAATTTGATAATCAGGTCGCGATTAGTAGCGGCACGGGCCAAACGAACGGCGCTCATGGTCGCTTCGGTGCCAGAGCTGACAAATCTCACTTTTTCGCAGGACGGAAGAGCCTTGCGAATGCGCGTGGCAAGTTCCACTTCCAATTCGGTCGGCATGCCAAAACTGGTGCCCCGGCGCGCCTGATCGGCGATGGCCTGAACGATTTTCGGATGCGCGTGTCCGAGAATCAGCGCTCCCCAGGAACAAACGTAATCAATATATTCGTTTTCATCGGCGTCCCACAGGCGGGCGCCCGCTGCACGGTCGACGACGATGGGATCGCCACCAACGGCGCGAAATGCGCGCACGGGGCTATTAACTCCGCCGACAAGGACATCGGTGGCGCGGCGAAATATTTCCTGAGAATGCGTGCGTTGCTTGTTGCCAGGTTTGGTTGGGTTCATTTTTTGCCGACCAATTTATCCGCGCAGAACTATATTTGAATTATCCGTTCTTCAACCAGCGCGCCGCGTCCTTGGCATGATACGTGAGGATTATACTGGCGCCGGCGCGATGGATGGCGGTCAGAATTTCCAGCGCTATGCGTTTTTCCTCGATCCAGCCGTTCGCGGAGGCGGCCTTCACCATGGCGTATTCGCCGCTGACGTTGTACGCGCCAATTGGCACGCTGAATGCCTGGCGAACTCTTTGAATAATGTCGAGGTACGCCAGCGCGGGCTTCACCATGATCATGTCCGCGCCTTCGGCCAGGTCAAGTTCCACTTCGCGCAGCGCCTCGCGCGCGTTCGAGGGGTCCATCTGGTAACCGCGGCGATCTCCAAACTGCGGCGCGGAATCGGCGGCCTCGCGAAACGGGCCGTAGAAACCGGAACAATACTTCGCCGCATAGCTCATGATGGCGATATCCTCGAATCCAGCGGCGTCAAGCGCAGTGCGAATCGAGCCCACGCGCCCGTCCATCATGTCCGAGGGAGCGATGATATCGGCGCCGGCCCGCGCATGGGACACGGATTCAGCAGCAAGCAATTTCAAAGTCGGGTCGTTTTTCACTTCCCCATTTTCAATAATGCCGCAATGCCCGTGGTCTGTGTATTCGCACAGGCAGACGTCCGTCATCACCAGCAAATTTAATTTAGCGCGGCGAACCGCTTCCACGGCACGCTGCACTACGCCATCCGCGGCGTAGGCCTCGGTGCCCAGCGCGTCTTTTTTTTCGGGAATGCCGAACAGAATGATGCCCGGAATCCCCAGTTGCTCGACTTCTCGGCATTCTTCCAGAAACATGTCCACCGATTGCTGCGCCACGCCCGGCATGGATGCAATCGGGTTTCGCACGCCTTTGCCCGGACATACAAACATCGGATAGATGAAACCGTGCGTGGAAAGGCGCGTTTCGCGCGCCAGCGAGCGCATGGCTTCATTGCGTCGCAGGCGGCGCGGCCGCGTGACAGGAAAACTCATAGGGACCTCGCTTGAGATGCCGCTCTCGCGGAAAAATAATTCTGTATCGCGGCGGTCATGGATTCGCTGGTTGCCTCCGCTGCTTCAATTGCCACCGGCAAGCCCGCGTTGCGCAGGGCAGCCGCCGTTACCGGGCCCACGGCAGCCAGCGCCGCTTTCGCGGCGAGCCGGGAAACGGCTTCCGCGCCGAGTTCGCCGCGCAAATTCTCCACGGCCGAAGGGCTGAAAAATGATACGACATCCACGCGCCCCTCGCGCACAGAGTCCAGAACTCCCGGCTCCGCCGCACCAACTCCACCCGTGTGATACGCCATCACTTCGGTGACAACAGCGCCAACGGTTTTGAGCGCGACAGGTAAATCGCGGCCTGCATGATCGCTGCGCGGCAACAGGACGCGCTTCCCAGAAAGCGCACTGCCCATTTCATGAGCCAGCGCCGTCCCGAGAAATTCCTTGGCCACGAAATCGATCTTGAAACCTTCCACCGCAGCGGCACTGGCGGTCGCCGGGCCGACGGCCGCGCAATTCGACTTGCCGGTTTCGCCCGGAGCCACGCCGAGTTTCCGGCACCGGCAGGCAAAAAAGTGCGCGGCGTTGGCACTGGTAAATAAAACCCAATCAAATGATTCCAGCGAGCGAATGGCGCGATCAAGGTCGGTGGTGTCGGCGGGCTCGGAAAAACTTACCGCCGGAAGCAAGAGAACTACGGCTCCCATGCTTTCCAGGCGGATCTTCAAGTCACGCGCTTGCTCAATGGCGCGCGTGACCACGATGCGCTTCCCATCGAGAGGCTTGACCGCGCTCATGTGCGAATCCCGCGGCTTTCCCGCGCCAAAAGAGCAGCTGCGCCGCGATCGCGCAATTTGCGCGCGACAGCCGCCCCAAGCGCTTCAGCGTCTTCAGCTTCTCCGGAAATCGTTTCGCTCATGCGTTGCGTACCGTCCGGGGACAACACCGCGACATCGAGAACTAATTTTCCCTTCTCGACGCGGCCCCATGCCCCAATCGAGACCTGGCAGCCGCCTTCAAGACCGGCAAGAGCCGCGCGCTCTGCGGAAACTCCGCTGCGCGTTTCCGCGTGATTAAGGGCGGCCAGCGCGCGCAAAGTTTCCGCGTCACCCAAACGCGCTTCAATTCCAATCGCTCCCTGGCCCGCCGCGGGAAGGCTCACCTCATGCGGCAAGACCTGAGAAATGTTGGCGCTCAAACCCAGGCGGTCCAGGCCGGCCTTGGCGAGCACGATGGCGTCGTAATCTCCGCGCTTCAGCTTTTCGATTCGCGTATCCACGTTGCCGCGCAATTCCAGCATGAGCAAATCCTTGCGGGCGTATAGAAGTTGCGATTGGCGGCGCAGACTGCTGGTGCCCACGCGCGCACCTTTGGGAAGCGACTCCAGCGTGGCTCCAGGAGCAGACAGCAAAGCGTCACGCACGTCTTCGCGTTTGCAAATGGCCGCAATGGTCAGGCCGCCGGGCATTTCGGTGGGCAGGTCCTTCATACTGTGCACGGCTAAATCCACGCGCAGATCGAGCAGAGCGTCTTCCAGTTCCTTGATGAAAACTCCCTTGGCGCCCATTTGACTGAAGCTGGACGATTGATTTTTGTCGCCGGCCGTTTTGATGATGACCAGTTCCGTTGCAACACCGGTTTGGCGCAACGCTTCGGCAATACTTCGCGCCTGCCATAGAGCCAGCGCGCTGCCTCTGGTTCCAATACGTAGGGGCTTCAAGGCTTCTCCCGGTGGAGATGAAATAAATCCCGAAGCGCCTCGAGATTTTGCAGTTTTCTGCGCAGTTCGGGGATGCCGCGCATTTTTTCAGCAGGGTCAAGCACCACGCGATCCAGAAATTCCTTGAGGAAACTCGAGACTTGCGCGCGGTCCTGATCGGAAAGGTTCGGCAATGAGGACAGCCTCTCTCGCAGGAATTTTTCCTGCTCATCGGCAAACTTGGCCCGCAACTCACCCACAACGGCGCTGGTTGTCGCCCCAGCCTGCCAGTGCAGGAATTTCTGAATTTGCTCCTCGATGATGGATTCGACGCGCGGAATTTCCGCCTGGCGCGCCTTCTTATTCTGCTCGACGATTTCGGTGAGGTCGTCCACGTTATACAAATACGTATTATAAAGATCGCCGGCGTCGGAGGAGACGTTGCGCGGAACGCCTAGATCGATCAGCAGCAATGCACGATTGCCGCGCGCGACCATGGCGCGTTCGATCAGAGCCCGCGTCAGGATCGGTTCGTTGCTTGAAATTGACGTCACGATCAGATCCGGCCATTCGAGCGCCGCGGTTAAATTTTCCCAGGGAACCACTTCCCCGCCGAACCGCGCCGCCAGGTCCGCGGCGTGCTCGGCCGTGCGGTTGACCACGCGCAATTGCTTGATGCCGCGGTCGCACAAATGCCGCACCACCTGTTCGCTGGTCGCACCGGCGCCGACAATCAGCGCGCGATGACTATTCAGTTTCCCGAAAATACGTTCGGTAAGTTTGACGCCGGCAAAAGCCACGGAGACGGGCCGCGTGCCGATTTCGGTTTCGGTTCGCACGCGCTTGCCAATTTCCAGTGCGCCTTGAAACATGCGATTGAGCACGGGGCCGGTTTCGCCGTGATCGAGGGCGATCTGGTAGGCATCGCGCACCTGGCCGAGTATTTCCGCTTCGCCGAGCAGCATCGAGTCCAGCCCTGCGGCCACGCGGAAAAGATGGCGCACTGCATGGCTGTCCCGGTGGCGGTATAGCGAGCCATTTAATTCACTGGGTGACATCTTATGAAACGACGCCAAAAAAAGCTCGACCGCAGCGGCGGTATCGGCGGAAAGTTCGCCCGGCACGCCATACAGTTCGCTGCGGTTGCAGGTGGAAAGCACCATGGTCTCTTCGAGGATGCCTCGTGAACGCAGCTGTTCGGCGGCTTCGCGGGCCTGTTCAGGGCTGAACGCGATGCGTTCGCGTAGCTCGACCGAGGCCGTGCGGTGGCTTAATCCGATGAGAACGATTTCCATTTGCGAGATACTCGCCCTGCTCCTTGAATCGTTAGCGACTAATTCAGTCGTTCGTCATTCCGAACGAAGTGAGGAATCCCTCCGGCTTTACTGCCAAGAGCAAGAGGGATTCCTCGGCGAAAAACACGCCTCGGAATGACGATCGTTTATTTTGTTCTTCAAACAAAATTGGCCCATCAAAACCCACGTCCAAACGAACTCAAAAATATCTGTGAAAATGCGACAAATACCGGTTCACGATGCTGTAACTGAAAATCACAAACGCAAAATTAAAAATACAAAGCGACGAAGCACGCGCCCCGCGCCACGCCGCCGTCCGCGCGAGCACCGAATACCCCAGATACATCGCGAGGATGAAAAAAGTGACGATCACCTTGGGGTCTCCGTCCCAATACTGGCCCTGCAGCCGGTGCGCCCAGATCAGGCCCGCCGCCATACCGGCAATGAGAGACACGATTCCGATCAAAACGCTGCTGCGCGTCATGCGCTCCAGGACATCCAGCGCGGGAAAACGCCACCCGACAACTCCCAGCTTGTGCCCGCGCAAACGCCGGTTCTGCACCAAAAAAATAATACTCAGAACAAATGAAATCGCGAACGCGGAATACGCAAGAATATTAAGCGTGACATGAAACGCGAAAAGAGGGCCTTGCGCCGGAGGGGCCTGAATCGGATGCGCCTCCGGCAAATGCGCGAGCAGGAACACGGCCAGAACTATTGGCAGCACGAACGGGCCGACCGACTGGCGTCGGTGAATCGCCTCCAGGCACAAATACGTCGCGGCCAGAAGCCACGCAAAAAGTGAAAGCGAACCAAAAAGGTCGTCGTAGGGAACGGCATGAATCTGCCGTGAGCGATCCAGCAATGCCAGATAATGCAAAACCAGTGCTCCGACCAGGCACACGGTCGCGCCAATCCCGGCTGGGCGAGAAGGCTCGCGGAGATTCCAGATATAGAGGCCGAGGCTAGCCGAATAGCAAAGAAGCGTCGCCAATACGTAAAGGTTTATCATTTGATTCGAGTGGTTCCGCCGAAATGCAATTGTTCCGAATTTCTCCGTGTGCTCCGCGCGCTCTGTGATAAGTCTTTGTTTTCCCTTCGCTCTCGTAAAAATTCATCAGCACAGCGGCCGCGAAGAACACAGAGAAAACATGAATTGGGGCAGGAGCAACCACTATAGTACCTAACACCTACCACCTGCAACCTGTCCCAATCTCAGGATTATAGCCAATTCGCCAACCATAAAGCAGTAGACACATGCCCTCGCGCAGCCATGCAGGCAACCCTGACTTTTGCTATGATGAAAAGGGACCCGTACATCAATGACCCAATCGCCACATTCCGAAAGCCAGAAAGCACTCTTCCTGCGCGCGTGCCGCTGCGAGCCGGTCGAGCGCGTTCCCGTTTGGATTATGCGCCAGGCCGGACGTTACTTGCCGGAATACCGGGCCGTCCGGAAAAAACACAATTTCCTGGAAGTTTGCAGAACACCCGAACTGGCCATCGAGGTTTCCCTGCAGCCGCATCGCATTCTGGGCGTGGACGCCGTAATCGTATTTTCCGATATCCTGATCCCCGCAGGCGCGATGGGTTTGCCGTTCGAATTGACGGACAAAGGGCCGGTGATCGAGTCCCCCCTGCGAACCGCCGCGCAGATTCACGAACTCTCGGTTTTTGATCCGGAGCAGGAAACCGGATTCCTGATGGACGCAATTCGAGGGCTCACGCGGGAGCTTGGGCCAAACGTCCCTGTACTGGGATTTGCCGCCGCTCCGTGGACTCTGGCGTGTTACATGATCGAAGGTCACGGGAAAGACGGGTTCCCTGCCGCCAAGACATTGCTTTATTCCGAACCGGAACTTTTTCGCTCGCTGCTGAATCGCATTGCACGCGCAACGGCCGGATAC